>BNJS01000428.1_pt1 | contig 188706 bp, 170 predicted proteins | sample 8540461 | NCBI WGS metagenome assembly BNJS01 (sample SAMD00202454, study PRJDB9452) | human saliva metagenome | isolation source: human saliva | place: Japan
GAAAATCGCAACAGGTTTTCTGTTACGACTAAGCTAGTCTTTCTTTATGAATTTGTGAACCCAAAAGGTGGAGGTGGTGAAATAGTTCTGCAGTAGAAAGATTTCGACTACAAATAATGGGTTTCGGACAGTTGGAAACAGGGAAGGTAGAGATAACAATATCGTGTGGAATTTGATTGAAGATTGAGGAAGAGATACTGGACTTTTCCCAAGGGTCAAATAGATAGAGATTGTTACCGTAGTGAGTTAGGGTGTCAATTAGGTTTTGTGCGTGCTCACTATCTAGATGACTAATGACCAAACACGAATTTTGGGAAGTTTTTGAAGTAATTGGACTAAAATGCGTTGTCCTTGGATAGAAAAGGCATAAACTAGATCTTGTAGCTTACTTGGGTGACTCTCTAGACCAATCTCAGCTAGATACGTCTGAAATTTACTTTTACTTACTTCAAATAGTTTTGGAAATTCTTTTTGATAATTGGTTAAAAGTAGAGACTTCTGTTTTTCAAGAGACTTGCTGCTAAGTGGGTGTAGAAAATCAGCTTGGGCAGTGTAGTGGAGGAGCCAAATCAATTCTTCGCGATTTGCAATCTGTAGGTGAAATTCTTTAGATAATTCTTCTAAGATTTGACTCAATAAACGATAGGATTTTTGAATCTGATGAATGTCTCCTATCGCTTCATTACAAGGTTTATTTGTGATTTGAGGCGACTTTGCTGGTGTTGAAAATAGCTGTTCCAGCGCTTCTTTTGTAGGTTCAAAATGGAGTTTTTTAGCCAGTTTTTTGATATCTTGTTCGAACTGCGGAATTTGCATGAGAGAGCTGTAGTGGCTGGTTAAAAGGGGAGTAGGATTTTCAATAAAGTATTTCCTCTTGAAACGCTCCATATTGATAGCTAGGGTATATTTGATTTGTCGTAGACTGCTGAGGTTGAGTGAAACTTGTTGGGCGTTCAAAAATAACTGAATCAAATCAGTCAAATACTCTTCGGAAATAGAAGAGAAGGGCCAATCAAGAAAGCTGTAACTTTGGCTAAAGTAGTCCAGATAAAAGGAGCGAATGTCCTCTTCTGCCCCCATCATGTTCAAAGGGGAAGGTTGTATGCTGATGCCATAGTGTTGCGGGAGTTTAGTATTTAGATGTTGGATGATTTCCTGAACTAGTTCGCAACTAATCATAAGTTCCTGAAATATTTGGTCAAGAGATTGTTCCTCTTTGAAAAATAGACAGTTCAAAAAAGAATAAGTTGGAGATTGTTCAAAGATAGCAATCCTAGGGTCTAAAGAGTTTCGGTCTTCAAACCGCAACTGAATACCTTCTTTTGTTGAGCGAATAAGGAGGTTAGGAAATAATTGTTCAAGTTTAAAAAGGCGATCTTGCAATTCTTCGATTGAAAAATTCAGCTTCTCAGCCAAGACTGGAATTTCTATCCAATCTTGGTGTTTGGTTAGTTCTTCCAGTAACGTTAGCAAATTCTGTTCTGTTTCAGAAAGCAAAATATCCATAACAAACCTCCTTATATATTTATACATATATATTAAAAGAAAAACCAAGTAAAGTCAAGAAAAATAGACTAGGATAAAATAGTACAATCGTAATTTACATATTTTTCTTGGACTATTAAACTGAAAATGAAGTTTGCAAAGTAATCATTGAATTTAATTTTTTATAGGAAAAGATTTTGTCAAAAAATCGTCAATCCCCTTGAAAAATCTAGCCAAATAGGGTATAATGTAAATAATCATTTGTCGTAGGTTTTGTCTGAAATATTGTCCAGACAAGGCTCACAGCAGTTAAATCTTCTGAAAAAGTCAGATTTAGCTGCTCTTTTTGTGCTTTTTTTCAGGATTTTGAGTATTTGTAACAAAGACTTAAAGATTCTGAAAATTCGTCAAGAGGACACGGTGATAGGGGTTTTACAACCATATGACGATTAGAAAGCCTGATTGACAAGGCTTGGAACTTATTTACAAAGGAGAATCATCTTGGCAGGACATGACGTTCAATACGGGAAACATCGTACCCGTCGTAGTTTTTCAAGAATCAAAGAAGTTCTTGACTTACCAAATTTGATTGAAATTCAAACTGACTCATTCAAAGCTTTCCTAGACCACGGTCTTAAGGAAGTGTTTGAAGATGTATTGCCAATTTCAAACTTCACAGACACAATGGAGTTGGAATTTGTTGGATATGAAATCAAGGAACCAAAATATACGCTAGAAGAAGCTCGTATCCACGATGCTAGCTACTCAGCACCAATTTTTTTGTAACCTTTCCGCTTGATCAATAAAGAAACAGGCGAAATCAAAACTCAAGAAGTTTTCTTTGGTGATTTCCCAATCATGACAGAAATGGGTACCTTCATCATCAATGGTGGTGAACGTATCATCGTATCTCAGTTGGTCCGCTCACCAGGTGTTTACTTTAACGACAAAGTTGATAAAAACGGTAAAGTGGGCTACGGTTCAACGGTTATCCCTAACCGTGGAGCTTGGTTGGAACTTGAAAGCGACTCAAAAGATATCGCCTACACTCGTATCGACCGTACTCGTAAGATTCCATTTACAACCTTGGTTCGTGCGCTTGGTTTCTCAGGTGATGACGAAATCTTTGATATCTTTGGTGACAGCGAATTGGTTCGTAACACTGTCGAAAAAGATATCCACAAGAATCCAATGGACTCTCGTACCGACGAAGCTTTGAAAGAAATTTACGAACGTCTTCGTCCAGGTGAGCCTAAGACTGCTGAAAGCTCACGTAGCCTGCTTGTAGCTCGTTTCTTTGATCCACGTCGTTATGACTTGGCAGCTGTCGGTCGTTACAAAATCAATAAAAAACTCAATGTTAAAACACGTTTGCTCAACCAAACAATTGCTGAGCCATTGGTAGATCCTGAAACAGGAGAAATCTTGGTAGAAGCTGGAACAATCATGACTCGTAGCGTGATTGAAAGCATTGAAAGCTATTTGGATGGTGATTTGAACAAGATTGTCTACATTCCAAATGATGCAGCGGTTGTGACTGAGCCAGTTGTTCTTCAAAAATTCAAGGTTGTTGCTCCAACTGATCCAGACCGCGTCGTAACAATCATTGGTAATGCTAATCCAGATGACAAGGTTCGTATCGTCACTCCTGCAGATATTCTTGCTGAGATGAGTTACTTCCTCAACTTGGCTGAAGGACTTGGCCGTGTAGATGATATCGACCACCTTGGAAACCGTCGTATCCGTGCGGTTGGTGAATTGCTTGCCAACCAAGTACGCCTTGGACTTTCTCGTATGGAACGTAATGTCCGTGAACGTATGTCTGTTCAGGACAATGAAGTCTTGACACCGCAACAAATCATCAATATCCGTCCTGTAACAGCTGCGGTGAAAGAATTCTTTGGTTCATCACAGTTGTCACAGTTCATGGACCAACACAATCCGCTTTCTGAGTTGTCTCACAAACGCCGTTTGTCAGCCTTAGGACCTGGTGGTTTGACACGTGACCGTGCTGGATATGAAGTACGTGACGTGCACTACACTCACTATGGCCGTATGTGTCCAATCGAGACACCTGAAGGACCTAACATCGGTTTGATCAATAACTTGTCATCATATGGACACTTGAACAAATATGGTTTTGTTCAAACACCATACCGTAAAGTTGACCGTGAAACAGGCGTTGTCACTAACGAAATCGTTTGGTTGACAGCCGATGAAGAAGATGAATTTACTGTAGCACAGGCTAATTCTCGTCTGAATGAAGATGGAACCTTTGCTGAGAAAGTTGTCATGGGACGTCACCAAGGGGTCAACCAAGAGTATCCAGCTAATGTTGTTGACTATATGGACGTATCACCAAAACAGGTAGTTGCCGTTGCGACAGCATGTATTCCTTTCTTGGAAAACGATGACTCCAACCGTGCCCTCATGGGAGCCAACATGCAACGTCAGGCTGTGCCATTGATCAATCCTCAAGCACCTTACGTTGGTACTGGTATGGAATACCAAGCGGCCCACGATTCAGGAGCTGCTGTGATTGCTCAGTATGATGGTAAAGTTACTTACGCAGATGCTGACAAGGTAGAAGTTCGTCGTGAAGATGGTTCATTGGACGTTTACCACATCCAAAAATTCCGTCGTTCAAACTCAGGTACTGCTTACAACCAACGCACTCTCGTAAAAGTTGGCGATGTCGTTGAAAAAGGCGATTTCATCGCTGACGGACCTTCTATGGAAAATGGAGAAATGGCGCTTGGACAAAACCCAATCGTTGCCTACATGACTTGGGAAGGTTACAACTTCGAGGATGCCGTTATCATGAGCGAACGCTTGGTGAAAGACGATGTCTATACCTCTGTTCACCTTGAAGAATACGAATCAGAAACACGCGATACAAAGCTTGGGCCTGAAGAAATTACTCGTGAAATTCCAAACGTTGGGGAAGACGCTCTTAAAGACCTTGACGAAATGGGTATTATCCGTATCGGTGCTGAGGTTAAAGAAGGTGATATCCTTGTAGGTAAAGTAACACCTAAGGGTGAGAAAGACCTTTCAGCTGAAGAACGTCTCTTGCACGCTATTTTCGGAGACAAGTCTCGTGAAGTGCGCGACACTTCTCTTCGTGTACCACACGGTGCCGATGGTGTCGTTCGTGATGTTAAGATCTTTACACGTGCAAATGGAGATGAGTTGCAATCAGGTGTCAACATGCTGGTTCGCGTCTACATCGCTCAAAAACGTAAGATCAAGGTCGGAGATAAGATGGCCGGACGTCACGGAAACAAAGGGGTTGTCTCTCGTATCGTTCCTGTAGAAGACATGCCTTACCTTCCAGACGGAACTCCAGTCGACATCATGTTGAACCCACTTGGGGTGCCATCACGTATGAATATCGGTCAGGTTATGGAGCTTCACCTTGGTATGGCGGCTCGTACTCTTGGTATTCACATCGCAACACCAGTCTTTGACGGAGCAAGTTCTGAAGACCTTTGGTCAACTGTTAAAGAAGCTGGTATGGATAGCGATGCCAAAACAATCCTTTACGATGGACGTACTGGGGAACCGTTTGATAACCGTGTTTCTGTCGGAGTCATGTACATGATCAAACTCCACCACATGGTTGACGATAAATTGCACGCGCGTTCTGTCGGACCTTACTCAACCGTTACCCAACAACCACTCGGAGGTAAAGCTCAGTTTGGTGGACAACGTTTCGGTGAGATGGAGGTTTGGGCTCTTGAAGCCTACGGTGCGTCAAATGTCCTTCAAGAAATCTTGACTTACAAGTCTGACGATATCAACGGACGTTTGAAAGCCTATGAAGCTATTACAAAAGGAAAACCAATTCCAAAACCAGGTGTTCCAGAATCCTTCCGAGTTCTTGTAAAAGAATTGCAATCTCTTGGTCTTGATATGCGTGTCCTTGACGAAGATGACCAAGAAGTGGAACTTCGCGACTTGGATGAAGGAATGGACGAAGATGTCATCCACGTAGATGACCTTGAAAAAGCCCGCGAAAAAGCAGCCCAAGAGGCTAAAGCAGCCTTTGAAGCTGAAGAAGCTGAGAAAGCAACAAAAGCGGAAGCAACAGAAGAAGCTGCTGAACAAGAATAAGCAGTTCACTTAGAATAGAAAGGGAAGAAATAGTGGTTGATGTAAATCGTTTTAAAAGTATGCAAATCACCCTAGCTTCTCCAAGTAAAGTCCGTTCATGGTCTTATGGAGAAGTCAAAAAACCTGAAACAATCAATTACCGTACCTTGAAACCAGAACGTGAAGGACTCTTTGATGAAGTTATCTTTGGTCCTACAAAAGACTGGGAATGTGCTTGTGGTAAGTACAAACGCATTCGTTACAGAGGGATTGTTTGTGACCGTTGTGGGGTTGAAGTAACGCGTACAAAAGTTCGTCGTGAGCGTATGGGGCACATCGAGTTGAAAGCTCCTGTATCTCACATCTGGTACTTCAAGGGGATTCCAAGCCGTATGGGCTTGACCCTTGATATGAGCCCTCGTGCCCTCGAGGAAGTTATCTACTTTGCGGCTTATGTGGTGATTGATCCTAAGGATACACCACTTGAACACAAGTCTATCATGACAGAGCGCGAATACCGTGAGCGCTTGCGTGAGTATGGTTATGGATCATTCGTTGCCAAGATGGGTGCCGAAGCTATCCAAGACCTTTTAAAACAAGTAGATCTTGAAAAAGAAATTGCTGAACTCAAAGAAGAGTTGAAAAACAGCGACTGGACAAAAAAACGTGTCAAAGCCATCCGTCGTTTGGATGTTTTGGATGCCTTTTACAAGTCTGGAAATAAACCTGAATGGATGATTCTCAACATCCTTCCGGTTATTCCACCAGATCTTCGTCCAATGTTGCAGTTGGATGGTGGCCGTTTTGCCTCATCTGACTTGAATGATCTTTACCGCCGTGTTATCAACCGTAACAACCGTTTGGCTCGTTTGCTTGAGTTGAATGCACCTGGTATCATCGTTCAAAATGAGAAACGTATGCTTCAAGAAGCGGTTGATGCTTTGATTGACAATGGTCGTCGTGGTCGTCCAATCACAGGGCCAGGTAGCCGTCCACTGAAATCATTGAGCCACATGCTGAAAGGTAAACAAGGACGTTTCCGTCAAAACTTGCTCGGTAAACGTGTTGACTTCTCAGGACGTTCCGTTATCGCCGTTGGTCCAACGCTTAAGATGTACCAATGTGGTGTGCCACGTGAAATGGCAATCGAGCTCTTTAAACCATTCGTGATGCGTGAAATCGTTGCACGTGATATCGTGCAAAACGTCAAAGCTGCTAAACGCTTGGTCGAACGCGGAGATGAGCGTATCTGGGATATCCTTGAAGAAGTGATCAAAGAACACCCAGTACTTCTTAACCGCGCACCGACCCTTCACCGTTTGGGTATCCAAGCCTTCGAGCCAGTCTTGATTGATGGTAAGGCTCTTCGCTTGCACCCACTTGTCTGTGAAGCCTACAATGCCGACTTTGACGGGGACCAAATGGCCATCCACGTACCGCTTTCAGAAGAAGCTCAAGCAGAAGCTCGTATCCTCATGCTCGCTGCTGAGCACATCTTGAACCCGAAAGATGGGAAGCCAGTTGTTACTCCATCTCAGGATATGGTTTTGGGTAACTACTACTTGACTATGGAAGAAGCTGGCCGTGAAGGTGAAGGAATGGTCTTCAAAGACCGTGACGAAGCTGTCATGGCTTATCGCAATGGTTATGTTCACCTCCACTCACGTGTAGGTATTGCAACAGATAGCCTCAACAAACCATGGACAGAAGAGCAAAAACACAAGGTCTTGCTTACAACAGTTGGTAAAATCCTCTTCAACGACATCATGCCAGAGGGTCTACCATACTTGCAAGAACCAAACAATGCCAACTTGACAGAAGGCGTTCCAGCTAAATACTTCTTGCCACTTGGTGGAGATATCAAGGAAGCTATCAGCAATCTTGAACTTAACCCTCCATTCAAGAAGAAAAACCTTGGAAATATCATCGCTGAAATCTTCAAACGTTTCCGTACGACAGAAACTTCTGCCCTACTTGACCGTATGAAGAACCTTGGTTACCACCACTCAACTCTTGCAGGATTGACAGTGGGGATTGCCGATATTCCAGTAGTTGATGACAAGGCTGAAATCATTGAAGAATCACACAAACGTGTAGAACAAATCACAAAACAATTCCGTCGTGGTATGATCACAGACGACGAGCGTTACAATGCTGTTACAGCTGAATGGCGTGCTGCCCGTGAAAAACTAGAGAAACGTCTGATTGCCAACCAAGATCCTAAGAACCCAATCGTTATGATGATGGACTCTGGAGCCCGTGGTAACATCTCAAACTTCTCACAGCTTGCCGGTATGCGTGGTCTGATGGCTGCTCCGAACGGACGTATCATGGAATTGCCAATCCTTTCAAACTTCCGCGAAGGTTTGTCAGTACTCGAAATGTTCTTCTCAACTCACGGTGCCCGTAAAGGTATGACCGATACGGCCCTTAAGACAGCCGACTCAGGTTACTTGACTCGTCGTTTGGTTGACGTTGCCCAAGACGTTATCATCCGTGAGGATGACTGTGGAACTGACCGTGGTCTCTTGATCCGCTCTATCGCCGAAGGAAAAGAGATGATCGAGTCTCTCGAAGAGCGTCTCAACGGTCGTTACACTAAGAAGACTGTTAAACATCCAGAAACTGGTGCAGTGATTATCGGTCCAAATGAGTTGATTACAGAAGACAAGGCGCGTGAAATTGTTAATGCTGGTGTGGAAGAAGTGACTATCCGCTCTGTATTTACATGTAACACTCGTCATGGTGTCTGCCGTCACTGTTACGGTATCAACTTGGCGACTGGTGATGCGGTTGAAGTTGGTGAAGCAGTCGGTACAATCGCTGCCCAATCTATCGGAGAACCTGGTACACAGCTTACAATGCGTACTTTCCACACGGGTGGGGTTGCCTCAAATACCGATATCACTCAGGGTCTTCCTCGTGTCCAAGAAATCTTTGAAGCCCGCAATCCTAAAGGGGAAGCGGTTATCACAGAGGTTAAAGGACAAGTTACTGCTATCGAAGAAGACGCTTCAACTCGTACCAAGAAAGTCTTTGTTAAGGGTGAAACTGGCGAAGGGGAATATGTCGTTCCATTTACAGCTCGTATGCGTGTTGAAGTTGGAGACCAAGTAGCGCGTGGTGCTGCTCTTACAGAAGGTTCTATCCAACCAAAACGTCTCCTTGCAGTTCGTGATGTCTTGTCAGTTGAAACTTACCTTCTCGGTGAAGTACAAAAAGTTTACCGTAGCCAAGGGGTAGAAATCGGTGACAAACACATCGAGGTAATGGTTCGTCAAATGATCCGTAAAGTCCGTGTCATGGATCCAGGTGACACAGATCTTCTCATGGGTACCCTCATGGATATCAATGACTTTACAGATGCCAACAAAGATGTCCTTATCGCAGGTGGAGTTCCAGCGACTGGTCGACCAGTCCTTATGGGAATTACCAAAGCCTCACTTGAAACAAACAGTTTCTTGTCAGCGGCTTCCTTCCAGGAAACAACTCGTGTCCTTACTGACGCGGCTATCCGTGGTAAGAAAGACCATCTCCTTGGACTTAAAGAAAATGTTATCATCGGTAAGATCATCCCAGCAGGTACTGGTATGGCTCGTTACCGCAACCTTGAACCACATGCTATCAACGAAGAAGAATACCTTAATCCTCCAGTAGAGGAAGAAGGGAATGAAGAAACAACAGAAGTAGTTGTGGATACTGCCGTTGAAACTGTGGAAGAAACAGTAGAATAAGGCTCTTTGTCAACTGTAGTGGGTTGAAGAAAAGCTAAGCTCGAGAAAGGACAAATTTCGTCCTTTCTTTTTTGATGTTCAGAGCGATAAAAATCCGTTTTTTGAAGTTTTCAAAGTTCCGAAAACCAAAGGCATTGCGCTTGATAAGCTTGATGAGATTATTAGTGGCTTCCAATTTTGCGTTAGAATAGGGTAGTTGAAGAGCGTTGACAATTTTCTCTTTGTTCTTGATAAAGGTTTTAAAAACAGTCTGAAAAAGAGGATGAACCAGCTTAAGATTGTCCTCAATAAGTCCGAAAAATTTCTCTGGTTCCTTATTCTGAAAGTGAAAAAGCAAGAGCTGATAGAGATTATAGTGGTGTTTCAAGTCTTCTGAATAGCTCAAAAGCTTGTCAAGAATCTCTTTATTGGTTAAGTGCATACGAAAAGTAGGGCGATAAAATCGCTTATCACTGAGTTTACGACTATCTTGTTGAATGAGCTTCCAGTAACGTTTGATGGCTTTGTATTCATGGGATTTTCGATCGAACTGATTCATGATTTGAACACGGACACGACTTATAGCACGGCTGAGATGTTGGATAATATGGAAACGATCTAGAACGATTTTAGCACATGGGAAAAGCTGTTTAGCTAAGGCATAGTAGGGACTAAACATATCCATAGTAATGATTTTCACTCGACATCGGACGGCTCTATCATATTTAAGAAAGTGATCACGAATGACAGCTTGTGTTCTACCCTCAAGAACAATGATGATGTTGAGATTATCAAAATCTTGTGCAATAAAACTCATCTTTCCCTTAGTGAAGGCATACTCGTCCCAGGACATAATCTCAGGAAGACGAGAAAAATCATGCTTAAAGTGGAAATCATTGAGCTTTCGAATGACAGTTGAAGTTGAAATGGAAAGCTGATGGGCAATATCGGTCATAGAAGTCTTTTCAATTAACTTTTGCGCAATCTTTTGGTTGATAATACGAGGAATTTGATGATTCTTCTTGACGAGTGAGGTCTCGGCGACCATCATTTTCGAGCAATGATAACACTTGAAACGACGCTTTCTAAATAGAATTCTAGTAGGCATACCAGTCGTTTTGAGGTAAGGAATCTTAGACGGTTTTTTTGAAAGTCATATTTTTTTCATTTGACTTCCACAATAAGGACAAGATGGAGCATCGTAGTCCAGTTTGGCGATGATTTCTTTGTGTGTATCCCTATTGATGATATCTATAATTTGAATATTAGGGTCTTTAATGTCTAGTAGTTTTGTGATAAAATGTAATTGTTCCATATGATTCTTTCTAATGAGTTGTTTGATCGCTTTTCATTATAGGTCATATGGGACTTTTTTTCTACCCTAAAATAGGCTCCATAATATCTATAGGGATTTACCCACTACAAATATTATAGAGCCTAGAATAAGAGAGAATGAGAGAGCCTTCGGGTTCTCTTTTCTTTTCTGAAAACTTTCTCCATTTTTCCATGAAATGTGGTAAAATAAAAGAAAGAAGCTGACAAAGGAGACGGGCATGGAACAAACATTTTTTATCATTAAACCAGATGGTGTAAAAAGAGGACTAGTGGGTGAAGTGTTGAAACGCATCGAACAACGTGGATTTACAATCGAAAAATTGGAGTTGCGTACAAAGGTTTCAGAAGAGTTGATTGACCAGCACTATCAGGACTTGGTTGGTCAAAGTTTTTACCCACCGATTCGTGAATTTATGACTTCAGGGCCGGTTCTTGTAGGTATCATTTCTGGTCCCAAAGTAATTGAAACTTGGCGGACTATGATGGGTGCAACTCGTCCAGAAGAAGCTTTACCAGGAACTATTCGAGGTGATTTTGCAAAAGCTGCTGGAGAAAATGAGGTTATCCAAAATGTTGTACATGGTTCAGATTCAGAAGAGTCAGCTAAGCGAGAGATAGCACTTTGGTTTTAAGAGTTGATTGGCTCAATCAATCGGTTAAAAGCTCATTTGAATAGAAAGTATAGTCAATTAGTTTAAGATATGACGCATAATATCAAATTTTTAGTCTTTGATATTGTGCGTTTTTTGATTATGTGACTATCAGTGCGTCTTGCTCCGCTAGGTGCGAGACAAAAAAACACCCGCTATGCGGGTGCGCGTCGAATGTTATACCCAAAAAACTCCGAACGCGATACAATAAAAGGTGTTCAAGCCAATTGTAAAGCGAAAGGAGAAGAATATGGCTTAAAGGGTTCTTTTGTTCTGTTCTTGTTTCGATTGACTATATTTCTATACTTTTTCTTCCTTTCTCTGTGAAAATCGCAAGTTTTTCCCACTTTTTCTCAATACTGAAACAACATCTTTCCAGAACTTCAATAATTTCTTTTTGTGTTAAATCATTATTTAACTAAATCTTTGGAGGCAATACGTTTTCAAAGCTACTTTTTTACCATAGATTTTGAGCATTCAACACAGATTACTAAGCCAAAAATGCTCTAAATTTTTGAAATTCTAACAAATCCCACTCAACTTCATCATCATCTTTGACTTTCACAATATCTTCCTCAAAATAACATGGAATAAAGATAGTTTTCTTTTGAAACGGTTGTAGGAGGAAAATCTCTCCTACACTATTATTGATTCTGAGAGAAAATTGCAAAATATCATCTACCAAACTTTCAATTATTAAGATTTTTTTGCAGTTTATCTGAATTAGAATCGCAAGGCTTCTCAATAATATAATTGTCGAATTTTTTTCAATCTAACTTCCTCTCCACTATTTCTTCCCTTTATCAAGAAAAAAAGTTACCTCAATATTAATAAAGTACAATTCTAAATTAACTCCAATTATTGATTCAAGATAATATTTCAGTAACTCATCGTGCAATTAAAAACAAGGATTTTTATTTCAAACGATCCATCGTGATCACTTCATCAGCCATCTCCCAAATTGCCGGATTATGTGTTGCGATTATGATTAGCCTATTATCATCTCGAAGAGATAGTAAAATCTCCATAATCAACTGAGAGGTTGCTGGGTCTATTGAAGCTGTTGGCTCATCTGCCAGAATAAGGGGTGGATTCTTTAAGATAACTTTTGCCAAGGCAACCCGTTGCGATTCTCCGCCCGACAACTCAAAGATGCGCTTATCTAGGTCAAGATAAGCCAGGCCGACCTGTTCTAAAAGCCTGCTTCTGCCTCAACCGCTGTTCCGACCGACTCAACTTTTTGACCAATGAGACCCTAGCTTAAGGTTTTTCTTCAATACTTTGGTTTTCAATTAAGCCAAAGTTCTGGAAGAGGTAGCCCAATTCGTGACGGAAAAAAAATCACTCGATTTATAATTGGCCAAGTCTTTACCTCGGTAAAAAAATCGTCCCATCATAAGATTCTAATTTCCCAATCATGTTCATCAAGGTTGTTTTTTTCCGCTACCACTTGAACCAATTAAGGCATAGACTTTTCCAGCCTCAAATGTCATTGAAAGATTCGAAAAATAACTCTCGTTCTCCAAAAGATTTACTCACCTGTTTAAGTTCAATCATATTAACCTCCCTTCAAAACAAGCATGGACATCTTGTTTTCTTTCTGCATTTGGACATGTAACTGTAAAAGAGATAGACCAGTAAAGAGTAACGAGACTAAGAAAGCAACTACTATCTCTACCATAAGAAATACACTCGCAACAAATCCCAGTAAAAACACACCCAGTTGAGCAAAGAGATAAGTGCGATGGATTTCTAAGAACCTGAGACCTGCAATGCGTTTGATAAAAATGGCACGTCTAAATTCTTCAAAGTAGAGCCTATTCATAGTGTTAAACAACAAGATTGAAGTTGCAATCCCAAGCACAGCTCCTGCTAGCATTACCCAACGTTCCCTCTGGATATTATCCAATAATGTGATGTAGTTGTGGTAACCTGTTTGCATTTCTGAGACCCAATTTTCAATGCCTTGTCTCTGGATAAGCTCCTGGGCATCAGACAATTGATTAAAGAGAACGTAGTTCTGTACTGCGTCTACCCAAAACAAAATGGACTGTGGACCAGTTGATTGGGGTGTTATAACAATGATGATTGGATCTTTCAAAAACTGCTGGTAAGAAATAGGGGTCGTATTATACACAAAACGATCCTGACCTGATTCCAAATAACCTACCGTAGCAGTCATTTGCTGTCGTTCATCTCGACTAGACATGCGACTGGTTAAGTCGTCTTCAAAAACAGATTTATAATGTTCTTCCTCTGAACGGAGGTGTTCAGGCAGCAATAAGACAAACTCCCCTACATCAAGGTGATTCATCTTTTGCTCAATAGTTGTATCTACAGGAATGTTTTGACGCTCCAAGTATTGCGGTGTGACGATAAGGACATTGCCATTCGGGCTGTAATCGTGCCATTCTGTAGAGGTTATCAAGTTTTTGGAGGAAGCCATGCCATTTTGCAAAGTACGGTCAATTAACTGGTGTCTAGATAAGAAAGCCTTTTGTTCTGAAACAGCCAGATCCATCAATTGATACCAAGTTCTGAGTTTCCTTTGAGCTTGTTCATCAAAACCAGGACTCGTTCCTTCACGGCTGATTGATAGGGTAATCAGTTGCCTTTCCTGGCTCCAAGCCTCTTGTCCAATCCGATGCTGTTGCCAGGCTTGGGAATACTTTAAGCTACTCCCTATTCCCAGCGTTACAATAATAATCGCTAATAGTTGACCGATTAAAATCAAACTAATGATTCCTCTGACAGGCAATTGCCCTTTTATAATCTGCATCAGGTGTATCTTTTTTATCCCAACTGCGAAGAGTTGAGCGAAAAACAGGGAGATCGACAACAAGATGAGATTATAACTGAGCAAGCCTTCTCCTATGGTCGTTAGGGATTGCGTTGGAAGCGACAGAATTTTTTGCATAAGAATGGCGAGCACGCCAGCTAAACTGAAACCAACAGCTATCCCTTTCAAATCCTCACCAACTGGTCTAAGGAAAATGGACCACCGTTTCTCTCCTGAAATGAGGCGAACGCCCGACGACCGTAATTGGCTAATTTGACTAATTAAAGTCAGTGCTCCAAAGGTTAAGATGAAAATCAATAAACTGATTAACTGAAATCCGTTACTAAAGATAGCCATTAACGTAGATAGTTTAGATGGAATTATCAGGTGCATGTTAGTCAAGCCAAGTTGACTTAGCTCCTCCCTTAGCAAGTGAATATCTAGGTTTCCATCGAATACAAAATAGTTTGTTTCAACACTACTACTTTGAGCATCTTCTAGATTTTTTTCCTGTAGCCCATCAGGCAACTTTCCGTTCCCAAAGGTCGTATAAGAAAACACTGGAGTACCTTCTGAGTTAGGATCCTGGTGTTGAATCGCAATAAAGCTATCCGTTTCTTCTGCTAGTTTTTCCAAGCGTGTAGCAACATGCTGAAAAGTTGTTTCAGGGGAAGAATCACGTACAACAACGTTGGGGTAATAATTGGAGACATATGTATCAGTCCAAATGGTAAATACCCAAACAAAGAACAAACTAGCAAGCAGGTTGGATATGAGTATAAATAATTTTTTCATAGTGCATTCCTTATTCTAAAATAGAGGACAGAAATACCCCTGCCCTCTATAAACTAACAAGCTTACTAAACTATTGATAAAAGAATCTTCTTCAATTATTCTTTACCATTCCGCATCAAATGTAACTTGCTCCCCAATTATTTGGATCATGGTAGCCTCTAGGTCCACTGCCACCACGGTGAGAAGCTACCAAAACAGGAAGACTAAACTAAATGCAAAAATGGCAGGGATGATGCAACTACATATTTTTAATTAGAAATCTCAGTCTGAATTATAGTATCCTATTTTTTCCTCCTTTCTAACTGCACGTTCCTTTCTACAGGCAGAGACCTAATTTATAAACTAATCTTAAATACTTTAGATTTTGTAAATCATAATTTTCAACAGTTGGTTAGCTATGAAAGCATTTTATCAAACATCTCCATTCTTATATCTATCTGGTATTGTTACAAGCTCTCATCAGAATACCTTTCTCTAAATAGTTGAATTTTTAAAGTAATACGACATCAATCAGCCTTTCCAACATCAAGTCCATTCGATTTTTTTGTGATTGTACTCGAACTTCCAATTGTCTATTCTTCTGAACAAACTGTTGATAGGGAATTGTATTACCAAATGCAAGAACACTTAGTAATACAAATATAACTATTTTTTTAATTCCACGTTTTTTTCTCATGCAATGAAACCCCTTTCTGTTTTCCTTGTTTTTATTTCTAACATATATATATTTAATTCGGCCAAGTATTTTTATTGCATTTTGAACCTTTTTTTTTTATTATTACCAAAGGGAATTATTTATTTCTTTAACTTGCTATTTTGAACTAAAAATTTTATAATGAAATTAAGCAAATAGGAAGGATTATTATCTTTAATGAATACACTCGCAGAGAAATTCAGATTGAAAAGAAAAGAGTTAGGTCTCTCCCAACAAACTCTTGCAGAAGGAATTTGTGAACAAAGCCAGATTAGTAAAATTGAGAGAGGGCATTTCATTCCCTCCGCAGACCTTTTGTTCAAACTCTCACAACGACTTGAAGTACCATTAGATTATTTTTTTAATGAACAAATTGAAATTAAATCTAACCTCTCTAATTTTAAGCAATTATCTGTTCGCCTATTAGATGATAGAAATTATGACGATTTGGAATATATTTATAGAATAGAGATTGAACGAAGTACTTTTCTAACACTAGAAGACCGAACTTACCTTGAATGGATTAAAGCTATTATTGACTTCTATCAATATGACAGTAAGTGTGAGGCTATTTCTTCATTGGAAAATATATTATTAAAAGTCTCCTCAAATACTCTGATTTATTTAAAGGCGTTGAATACTCTATCTAATTTCTATTCCTTAGTGGGTCGTGAACAAGAATATGAGGCAAACTACTCTCATTTAATGGAGTTATATCAGACAAAAAATTTTGAGCATCAAGAGTTTTTATTTGGCTACATCAGAGTTCGTTACAACTACGCTCACCACCTAGTTTCAAAGGAAAAATATAACGAAGCCATCCAAGAAGCTCTTGAGACGATTGAACTCTGTAAACAAAGACAGACAAGCTACCAACTGGCTCCTCTACTTATTCTTGTAGGAAATGCTGGAGCCAAATTTCTAGACAAAGAACAAGTCAAAAATTATTATATAGAAGCAAGAGAGTTATGTAAGATTTATAACAATCCTTTAATGTTGATGAAGATAGAAAATTATTTGAAGGAATTAGATACTGTTTAGTTAATCTTGACATTATAGTTTTTCTGAAACGTTAAATAACCTGTAAGGCTGATAGTGAAATTAATACTATCAGCCTTATTTCAAATTTATATTCTTCCAAAATCTCTTTTAAACCACGTCAGCTCTATCTGCAACCTCAAAACAGTGTTTTGAGCAACCTGTGGCTAGTTTCCTAGTTTGCTCTTTGATTTTCATTGAGTATTAGTCTCTCATGTTTGTTTAGCGTCTTAAAAAGACATTTGAGAAGATTAGAAACAGTTCTCTCTTTTCTCCTAGTATAATGATTGGTAGGAAGGGAGAGAAAAGATGAAATCAATGAGAATCTTATTTTTGTTAGTTTTAATTCAAATTAGTTTGAGTAGCTGTTTCCTATGGAAGGAATGTATCTTGTCCTTTAAACGAAGTACAGCTTTTTTCATCGGAAGTATGGTCTTCGTTTCAGGAATCTGTGCTGGAGTAAATTATCTTTATACTCGTAAGCAAGAAGTCCATAGTGTCCTAGCCAGTAAGCAGTCAGTGAAGCTTTTTTACAGTATCCTGCTCTTAATTAATTTGTTAGGAGCTGTCCTTGTTTTGTCAGATAACTTGTTCATCAAAAATACGCTGCAGCAAGAATTAGTTGACTTTTTATTGCCATCCTTTTTCTTTCTATTTGGGCTAGATTTGTTGATTTTTTTACCCTTGAAAAAATACATGCGTGATTTGCTTGCTCTGCTAGACAGAAAAAAGACAGTTTTGGTGACTATTTTAGCAACACTTCTCTTCTTAAGAAATCCAATGACCATTGTCTCGCTTCTGATTTATATTGGACTGGGTTTGTTTTTTGCAGCCTATCTTGTCCCAAATTCTGTTAAGAAGGAAGTTTCCTTTTATGGTCATATTTTCCGAGATCTTGTATTGGTCATTGCTACGCTCATTTTCTTTTAGAGAAAGTCTGTTTTTATGGATGTTATGATGGTAAGTTTAGCAGGAAAATAGACACAAAAGAAAAGTTTTTGGTATAATAAGGATATGTACACAAAAAATGAAGAAGAGCTACAATCCTTAGGGAAACGATTGGGCCATTTATTAGAAAAGAATGATGTTTTAATCTTAACTGGAGAACTGGGCGCAGGTAAAACGACCTTTACTAAAGGACTTGCAAAAGGATTGCAGATTTCTCAAATGATTAAAAGTCCAACCTACACTATCGTAAGAGAGTATGAGGGGCGTCTTCCGCTTTACCATTTAGATGTTTATCGTATTGGAGGAGATGCGGATTCCATTGATTTGGATGAATTTCTCTTTGGTGGAGGCGTGACTGTTATTGAGTGGGGAAATCTTTTAGGTGATGCTTTACCAGATACTTATTTAGAATTGGAAATTCTAAAGGAAGAAGACGGTCGCAGATTACATTTCCAGGCAAAGGGGTTTGCGTGCTGAGAAAATTGTTAGAGGAGCTTCAACATGGAGTATGAATTGCTCATTAGGGAAGCAGATCCTAAAGATGCAGCTGAATTGGTAGTCTTTTTTGGAATCGTGTGAGTTTGGAGACAGATTTTACTAGTCTAGATGGAGATGGTATTCTCTTGACCAGTGAGGAGATGGAAATATTCCTCGACAAGCAAGCTAGTTCGGACAATCAGATAACCTTACTTGCATTTTTTAAATGATAAAATTGCTGGCCTTGTAAATATTACAGCTGACCAGCGCAAGAGAGTTCGTCATATTGGAGATCTCTTCATTGTGATTGGAAAAAGATATTGGAATAATGGATTGGGAAGTTTTTTGTTAGAAGAAGCGATAGAGTGGGCACAAGCAAGTGGCATTTCTGCGTCGTCTCCAACTGACTGTCCAAACCCGTAATCAAGCAGCAGTCCATCTTTATCAAAAGCATGGCTTTATAATTGAAGGTCGCCAAGAGCGTGGGGCATATATAGAAGAAGGGGAATTTATCGATGTTTACTTAATGGGTAAACTGATAGATTAGTAGAAATATGGTTAAAAAAATTATTGGAATGGTATTAGCTTTTTCTAGCTGTGACAGTTTTGGGTGTTGGTGTTTTTTGCTTATACTATTTATCAGCAAGGTACAGAGACTTTGGCAAAAAAACCTATAAAAAAATAGGGGAAGAAACCAAGGTTATTGAAGCAACAGACCCCTTGACCATTCTGTTAATGGGGGTTGATACTGGGAATGTAGAGCGTACAGATCAATGGGCTGGAAATAGTGACAGTATGATTTTGTTGACCGTCAACCCCCACACAAAGAAAACGACGATGATGAGTTTGGAACGTGATATCCTGACTAAAATTCAACATAAAGATGGTAGTATTGAAGAAGCGAAGCTAAACGCTGCCTATGCTGGTGGTGGTGCAGAACTTGCGATAGAAACAATTCAAAAGATGATGAATATCCATATCGATCGCTATATTATGGTCAATATGCAAGGTTTGCAACAATTAGTCGATGCAGTAGGTGGCATTACTGTCAATAACACACTAGGTTTCCCAATCTCTATCAGTGACCAAGAAGAATTTAACACCATTTCTATCGGTGTTGGAGAACAGACAATAAATGGAGAAGAAGCGCTTGTTTATTCCCGCATGCGTTATCAAGACCCAGAAGGAGACTACGGACGTCAGAAGCGTCAGCGTGAAGTCATTCAAAAAGTTGTTGAAAAAGTTCTTAGTTTAAATAGTGTCAGTCACTATCAGTCTATCTTAAAAGCCCTAAGTACTAATATGCAGACTAATATTGATTTATCTGCGAAAAGTATTCCAAGCTTGTTGGGCTACAAAGATTCGTTTAAAACAATTGAAACACAACAGTTGAAGGGTGAAGGGGAGATGCTACAAGGCGTTTCTTATCAAATTGTTACGAGAAACCATATGTTGGAAATGCAGAATCTTTTGAGACGTTCTTTAGGACAAGAAGAGATTACTCAGCTTGAAACAAATGTTGTCTTATTTGAAGATTTATTTGGACGAGCACCTGTTGGTGACGAAGATAATTAATTTTCTTGATATAAATAAAAAAATCAATCGTGGGAAATTTCCTGCGATTTTTTCAAAAAATACGAATAGATAAGTAGGAGGAAACATGAAAGCAGAAATCATTGCTGTTGGAACAGAGATTTTGACTGGACAGATTGTCAATACTAATGCTCAGTTTTTGTCGGAAAAACTAGCAGAGATTGGGGTAGATGTATATTTTCAAACGGCTGTAGGAGACAATGAAGTTCGTCTCTTATCCCTTCTTGAGATTGCCAGTCAACGTAGTAGTCTGGTGATTTTGACAGGTGGATTGGGGCCAACTGAGGACGATTTGACCAAACAAACCCTAGCTAAATTCTTAGGGAAAGAATTAGTCTTTGATTCTCAGGCCCGGGAGAAGTTGGATGTCTTTTTTTGCCCAGAGACCAGACTATGCCCGAACACCGAATAACGAAAGACAAGCTCAAATTGTAGAAGGAGCGACTCCACTGCCAAACGAAACAGGGTTGGCTGTGGGAGGAATATTAGAAGTAGACGGAGTGACCTATGTTGTCCTTCCTGGTCCACCAAGTGAATTGAAACCGATGGTCTTAAACCAACTTCTACCCAAGTTGATGACAGGGAGCAAGCTGTATTCCCGAGTTCTTCGTTTCTTGGAATTGGCGAAAGTCAGCTGGTGACGATTTTGGCTGATTTGATTGAGAATCAAACAGATCCGACCTTGGCACCTTATGCCAAGACAGGAGAAGTCACTCTACGTCTGTCAACAAAGGTTAGTAGTCAAGAAGAGGCGAATCGAGTGCTGAATATCTTGGAGAATCAAATCTTGAATCGCCAGACCTTTGAAGGCCTTTCTTTACGAGAGCTTTGTTATGGGTATGGGGAAGAAACTAGTTTAGCCAGCATTGTGGTAGAAGAACTGAAAAGGCAAGGGAAAACTATCACAGCTGCAGAAAGCTTGACGGCAGGTCTTTTCCAAGCTACCGTGGCGGATTTTTCTGGAGCTTCAAGTATATTTAAGGGTGGTTTTGTGACCTATAGCTTGGAGGAAAAATCAAAGATGTTGGATATTCCTGTCAAGGATTTGGAAGAACATGGTGTAGTGTCTGAATTTACAGCTCAAAAGATGGCTGAGCAGGCACGAAGCAAGACCCAGTCTGATTTTGGCCTTAGTTTGACTGGAGTGGCAGGACCAGATAGCCTAGAAGGGAACCCAGCTGGGACAGTCTTCATAGGCTTGGCTCAAGAGCATGGAACTGAGGTCATTAAGGTCAATATTGGAGGCAGAAGTCGAGCGGATGTACGTCACATTGCGGTTATGCATGCCTTTAACCTAGTTCGCAAGGCTTTATTAAGTGACTAACTTTTGATATAATAGTAGATAGGTCTGAGGACCATTAGAATGTAGGAGAATAGAATGGCGAAAAAACCAAAAAAATTAGATGAAATTTCAAAAAAATTCGGGGCTGAACGTGAAAAAGCCTTGAATGACGCTCTTAAATTGATTGAGAAAGACTTTGGTAAGGGCTCAATCATGCGTTTGGGTGAACGTGCCGAGCAAAAGGTGCAAGTGATGAGTTCAGGTTCTTTAGCTCTCGACATTGCCCTTGGTTCAGGTGGTTATCCTAAGGGGCGTATCATCGAAATCTATGGGCCAGAGTCATCTGGTAAGACAACGGTTGCCCTTCATGCAGTTGCGCAAGCGCAAAAAGAAGGTGGAATTGCTGCTTTTATCGATGCGGAACATGCCCTTGATCCAGCTTATGCTGCGGCTCTTGGTGTCAACATTGACGAATTGCTCTTGTCACAACCAGACTCAGGAGAGCAAGGTCTTGAGATTGCAGGAAAATTGATTGACTCAGGCGCAGTTGACCTTGTCGTAGTCGACTCAGTTGCAGCCCTTGTCCCTCGTGCGGAAATTGATGGAGATATCGGAGATAGCCATGTTGGTTTGCAGGCTCGTATGATGAGCCAGGCCATGCGTAAGCTTGGTGCTTCTATCAATAAAACCAAAACAATTGCTATCTTTATCAACCAATTGCGTGAAAAAGTTGGGGTGATGTTTGGAAATCCAGAAACAACTCCTGGTGGACGTGCTCTGAAATTCTACGCATCAGTCCGTTTGGATGTCCGTGGAAGCACGCAAATCAAGGGAACTGGTGACCAAAAAGATACCAATGTCGGTAAAGAAACCAAGATCAAGGTCGTGAAAAACAAGGTGGCTCCACCATTTAAGGAAGCCTTTGTTGAAATCATGTACGGAGAAGGGATTTCTAAGACCGGTGAGCTTTTGAAGATTGCAAGCGATTTGGATATCATCAAAAAAGCAGGAGCTTGGTACTCTTACAAGGATGAGAAAATCGGGCAAGGTTCTGAAAATGCTAAGAAATACTTGGCAGATAACCCAGAAATCTTTGATGAGATTGACCATCAAGTCCGTGTTCAATTTGGTTTGATTGATGGAGAAGAAGCTGCTGAAAGCAAAAAAGATGAAGCAGCTCAAGTAGACTCTGTGAATGAAGAAGTTACACTTGATCTAGGCGACGAACTTGAAATCGAAATTGAAGAATAAGCTGTCAAAGTAGTGGAGAATTCCACTGCTTTTTCGTTGCTTTGCTCTGGTTCTCAGCTCACGCATAGTTTGCTGTTTCTTGTCGCTCCTCTAGAAAGCTGATATAATAGCCTTATGAATAAAAAACGAACAGTGGACCTGATACATGGTCCGATTCTTCCCTCGCTCTTAAGCTTCGCCTTCCCAATCTTGCTATCAAATATTTTTCAACAGCTCTATAATACTGCTGATGTCTTGATTGTTGGACGATTTCTTGGTCAAGAATCCTTGGCTGCAGTAGGAGCGACGACAGCGATTTTTGACCTGATTGTAGGTTTTACGCTTGGTGTTGGAAATGGGATGGGGATTGTCATTGCTCGCTATTATGGGGCTCGTAATTTCACCAAAATCAAAGAAGCAGTTGCTGCAACCTGGATTTTAGGAGGGCTTCTAAGTATTTTAGTTATGCTGATGGGATTTGTCGGCCTGTATCCACTCTTGCAGTACTTAGATACTCCTGCAGAAATCCTTCCCCAGTCCTATCAATATATTTCCATGATTGTGACCTGTGTTGGCGTCAGCTTCGCTTATAATCTCTTTGCAGGCTTGTTGCGGTCTATTGGTGATAGTCTGGCTGCGCTTGGTTTTCTGATTTTCTCTGCCTTGGTCAATGTGGTTTTGGATCTCTATTTTATTACGCAACTGCAACTGGGAGTTCAATCTGCGGGACTTGCTACCATCATTTCGCAGGGCTTATCAGCGGTTCTCTGCTTTTATTATATCCGCAGGAGCGTTCCGGAACTTTTGCCTCAACTCAAGCATTTCAAATGGGATAAGGCCTTGTACGCGGATCTCTTGGAGCAAGGTTTGGCTATGGGCTTGATGAGTTCGATTGTGTCTATCGGAAGTGTGATTTTACAGTCTTCTGTTAATACATTTGGTGCAGTGATTATTAGCGCCCAGACGGCAGCACGTCGCATTATGGCCTTCGCCCTCCTTCCTATGACCGCTATTTCTGCCTCGATGACGACCTTTGCTTCTCAGAATCTAGGAGCTAAGCGCCCAGACCGCATTGTTCAAGGTCTACGAATCGGCAGTCGTTTAAGTGTATCCTGGGCAGTTTTTGTATGTGTCTTCCTCTTTTTTGCCAGTCCTGCCTTGGTTTCCTTCTTGGCTAGTTCGACGGCTAGCTACTTGGTAGAAAATGGAAGTCTCTATCTGCAAATCAGTTCAGCCTTTTATCCTATTTTGAGTCTCTTACTGATTTATCGTAATTGCTTGCAGGGCTTGGGGCAAAAAGTCCTTCCTCTGGTTTCTAGCTTTATAGAACTAATCGGAAAAATCGCTTTTGTGGTCTTGATTATTCCTTGGGCAGGCTATAAGGGAGTTATCCTTTGCGAACCCCTTATCTGGGTTGCCATGACTATCCAACTTTATTTCTCACTGTTTCGTCACCCCTTGATAAAAGAAGGCAAGGAAATCTTGGCAACAAAAGTACCATCCTAGCTTGATTTGCTAAATAAAATCCATTTCCTCTAGTGAAAATCGAAAAAACTTGTGTTATAATAAGAAAGACTAAAATGTGAAAAAAGGAGATTCCTAATGGGACGTAAATGGGCCAATATCGTAGCCAAGAAAACGGCTAAAGATGGAGCTAACTCTAAAGTATATGCAAAATTTGGTGTAGAAATCTATGTAGCAGCTAAAAAAGGTGATCCAGATCCAGAATCAAACTCAGCCTTGAAATTCGTTATCGACCGTGCTAAACAAGCCCAAGTGCCAAAACATGTTATCGATAAGGCTTTGGACAAGGCTAAAGGAAATACAGACGAAACCTTTACAGAAGGACGTTACGAAGGTTTTGGACCAAATGGTTCTATGTTGATCGTTGATACTTTGACTTCTAACGTCAACCGTACAGCAGCCAATGTCCGTGCAGCTTTTGGTAAAAATGGCGGAAACATGGGTGCTTCAGGTTCGGTTTCTTACCTCTTCGACAACAAGGGTGTCATCGTATTTGCAGGTGAAGATGCAGATGCAGTCTTTGAGCAATTGCTAGAAGCAGATGTGGATGTGGACGATGTAGAAGCAGAAGAAGGAACAATCACGGTTTATACAGCGCCAACTGACCTTCACAAGGCTATCGTTGCTTTACGTGAATCAGGTATCGAAGAATTCCAAGTGACTGAATTGGAAATGATTCCTCAGTCAGAAGTGGAATTGTCAGGTGATGACCTTGAAACTTTTGAAACTTTACAGTGTCCTTGAAGACGACGAAGATGTACAAAAGATCTACACAAACGTAGACGGGTTCTAATTTAACCTAGAGAACATGATCCTAAGTGAAAAAATCACTTGGGATTTTTTGAATCAAGAAAATAGTTCTCATGGAAACTTTTTTCTTGACATCTTTTCTGAAAATGATAAAATAGTTCTCATGAAAACTTATTTAGTTCCTAGGAGAACTAAATGTGATGGTTAGAAAGGAGTTAGTATGGATAAACCGATGTTAGTCTTTAAGCGTTTTGGTCACCAGATTCATTTGATGGTACAAAAGGAAGCCAAACGTTGTGGTATTGAATTTATGGGTGGGCCTCAAGGTCAGGTTGTGCGTTTTTTGGATAATCGTGAGAAAAACCAAGACTTGGTCTTGATTAAAGATATTGAGAAGGAACTCAATATTACCAAGTCTGTTGCTAGTAACTTGGTCAAGCGTATGGTGCAAAATGGTTTGGTGGAATTGGAGGTGAGTCCTAGCGATAAGCGGGCAAAATTTGTTCGTTTGACGGACAAAGCACGTTCTCAAATGAAGCAGGTTAAGGCCTTTTTTGAACGAATTGATAAGCAGTTGATGGAAGACATTGATAAAGATGAATTACTGATTTTTGAGAAAGTTCTTGGTCAACTACAGGAAAATATCAAGGGAATAGGAGGAGAGAATGAAGAAATTAGCAAAACGAATTAGTAGAAAAGAATGGGGGATGATTTTACTAGCCGTTCTCTTTACCTGCTTTTCGGTCTATCTAGAGCTGGAAGTGCCGACCTATATCTCTAAAATCACGGATTTACTGGGAACTCAGGGAACAAACTTGGATGAGTTGTGGCAGCCAGCAGGTATGATGGTGGGAATGTCCTTTCTTGCCTTCTTGTCCGCAGTTGCAGTTGGATTTTTTGCGTCCAGAGTTGCTGCTTCCTATACTAGTAGGTTGAGAAGTGATATTTTTAACCGAGTTTTAGACTATTCACAGACAGAGATTAAGAAATTCTCTATTCCCAGTCTCTTAACTCGTACCACCAATGATATTACCCAAGTCCAGATGCTGATTACCATGGGCCTACAAGTGGTTACGCGTGGTCCAATTATGGCTATCTGGGCTATCGGGAAGATTTTAGGACATTCAGAATACTGGCTCTGGGCCGTACTTGTGGCAGTGATTGTCAATGTTTTGATGACGACTGTTTTGATGACGCTAGCCTTTCCAAAACAATCCCTGATTCAGGGGCTGACAGATAAACTGAACAGTATCACTCGTGAAAGTTTAACAGGTATTCGTGTCGTTCGTGCCTACAATGCTGAAGAATACCAAAATGAAAAATTTGCAGCAGCAAATGATGAATTGACACGCTTGAATTTGTTTGTTAACCGTCTTATGGCTATTTTGAACCCTATCATGATGGGGATTTCAAGTGGTTTGAGTGTGGCGATTTACTGGATTGGGGCCTATGTAATCAACGATGCTGCTCCAACAGCGCGTCTGCCTCTCTTTAGTGACATGGTTGTTTTCATGTCTTATGCCATGCAGGTTGTCATGGGCTTCCTTCTTATGGGGGCGCTTTTCATCGTTCTTCCTCGAACCATGGTCTCTGCCAAGCGGATTAATCAAGTTCTAGATTTGCATTCCTCTATCCAAAATCCTGCTCAAGTGCAGCAGGCTGATGAAAACCTTCAAGGTCAGGTCGAATTTAAGGATGTGACCTTCCGCTATGCGGCAAATTCGGAGGCGGTTATTGAACATGTTAGCTTCAAGGCAGAAGCAGGTCAAACAGTGGCCTTTATTGGTTCAACAGGTTCCGGTAAGTCAACTCTGGTTAATCTGATTCCACGTTTCTACGACGTATCAGCAGGAGAAATTTTGGTGGACGGTGTCAATGTTCAAGACTATGCCTTAGAAGATTTGCGCAACAAGGTTGGTTATATTCCTCAGAAAGCGGTTCTCTTTTCAGGTGATGTCAAGGGCAATTTAGATTTTGGACACAGTCAAGAAACATCGCTTAGTGAGCAGGCTATGTGGCAAGCTCTGGAATTGGCCCAGTCTAAGAACTTTATCGAAGACAAGGAAGCTGGCTTAGCGTCAGAAGTAGCCCAAGGAGGAACCAACTTCTCAGGTGGTCAAAGACAGCGTCTGGCTATTGCGCGTGCCTTGGCTAGGAAGCCAGAAATTCTCATCTTTGATGACTCCTTCTCAGCCTTGGATTACAAGACAGACCGAGTTCTACGCCAAGAGTTAGCTGAAAAAACTAAGTCTATGACCAAGCTCATTGTCGCACAGCGTATTTCAACGATTATGGATGCAGATTTGATTTTGGTCTTGGATCAATGTAAAGTCGTGGGACAAGGCACCCACAAGGAACTTCTAGCTAATAACGAAGTTTACCAAGAAATTGCCTATTCACAACTATCGAAGGAGGAATTGGAACATGGAAAATAAGAAAATGTCTCTTTGGAAACAGAGTAAACCCTATCTTGCAGGCCTCCAGTTTGCCCTTCTGATAGCCTTTATAGCAACAATCGTATCCAATATCATTACTGTATATGGTCCAACCCGCATCAAGGAAATGACTAATATTATTGCTAGTGGTCTGGAAACAAGTGTGGATGTTGCGGCGGTTGCAGCTATTGGTGGTTTTTTGGCCGTGATTTATGTGATTGGACTCCTATCAAATTATTTGCAGGCCTTTCTGTTTACAACAGCCATTCAATGTTTTTCAGAGCGTTTGAGAAAAGCTATTGCAGATAAAATTAATCGCCTACCATTGAGATATTTTGATGGACACTCTCAAGGGGATACCTTGTCTCGTGTAACCAATGACGTTGACACTGCAGCTCAGTCCCTCAATCAAAGTCTAGGAACAGTTCTCTCATCTAGTTTACTGGTCGTGGCGGTCTTAGTAACCATGTTTGGCATGAACTGGATTTTAGCTTTGGTGACGGTTGTTTCAACCCTTATTGGTTTTGCTTTCGTGTCTGTCTTTATGGGCAAATCACAGGGATTCTTTAAGAGTCAGCAACAGGATTTGGCAGCTGTAAATGGTTATGTGGAAGAAATGTACTCTGGTCATAATGTGGTGACCAGCTACAATGCCATCGAGAGCACGAAAGAAGAGTTTGCGAAATTAAACCATCGTCTGTATGACAGCATCTGGAAATCTCAGTTTATTTCGGGGATTATGATGCCGATTATGGTGTTTATTGGGAACTTTAGCTATGCCTTGGTGATTATTGTTGGTGCAGCCTGGCTCTGAATGGGCAGATTAGTATCGGGATTATCGTTGCCTTTATGGCCTACGTTCGTATCTTTTCTCAGCCCCTTTCCCAAATTGCTCAAGGGATTACTAGTCTTCAGCAAGCTAGCGCAGCCATGGGGCGTGTCTTCGAATTCTTAGGTGAAGAGGAAATGGAAGATGAATCCCATAAAGAAAGACAATTGACCGCTATGAAAGGTCAAGTGGTCTTTGATCGAGTTTCCTTTGGTTACACACCAGAGCGAACGATTATCCATGACTTTTCTGCGATTGCTCATGCAGGTCAAAAGGTTGCCATTGTCGGACCGACTGGGGCTGGTAAGACAACCATTGTCAATCTTTTGATGAAGTTCTATGAGATTGATAAGGGAAGTATCCGCATCGATGGCGTGGATACCAAGACTATGAAGCGTTCGGAAGTACACGATGCCTTTTCAATGGTCTTGCAGGACACCTGGCTCTTTGAAGGCACTATCCGAGACAATCTTATCTATAACCAAAAGGATATTAGTGATGAGCGCGTGATTGAAGCCAGCAAGGCTGTAGGGATTCACCACTTTATAATGACCCTACCAGATGGTTACGATACCGTCTTGGATGATACAGTGACCTTGTCTGTCGGACAAAAACAACTCTTGACCATCGCTCGTGCTTTGTTGAAAGATGCGCCACTCCTAATCCTAGATGAGGCGACCTCTTCGGTTGATACACGGACGGAGGAATTGATCCAGAAAGCCATGGACCGTTTGATGGAAGGTAGAACTTCCTTTGTCATCGCCCACCGCTTGTCAACCATCCGCAATGCTGACCTGATTCTTGTTATGAAGGATGGCAATATCATCGAGCAAGGAAATCATGAGGAGCTAATGGCGCAAGCAGGCTTCTACGCTGACCTCTACAACAGTCAGTTTACAGAAGACGAAGTAGAAGAATAAACACAAAGAAGGCTTGACGGCCTTCTTTTTCTGCACTATACTAGAAGACAAGTGCTTCCCTGCAAGCAATACTCTTCGAGAATCTCTTCAAACCGCGTCAGCTTCGCCTTGCCGTACTTAAGTATAGTCTGCGGCTAGCTTCCTAGTTTGCTCTTTGATTTTCATTGAGTATAAAATTTGAGTAAGTGATGAGAAAATATATGAAGAATTATCAAGAATGGTATGACCACATTGCTAGTAACATTGGAAATAAGCCCTTTCTTCTGAGCCTGTTAAGAACTTTCAATCGTTTCATGACAGTAGTTATGCCTATAGTTTATCTAGCCTTGTTAGCCACCACTTATTTCCAAGAAGGCTTAGGGAAACAGGTCGGAATCTATTTGTTTATCCCCGCATCAGGTTTTGTGATTTTGTCCTTTCTTCGTAAGAAAATCAATGCCCCTAGGCCTTATGAGGAATGGGATATTAAACCCTTGCTTGACAGAGATAGTCCTGGTCAGTCAATGCCCAGTCGTCATGTCTTTTCAGCAACCATTATCTCCATGGCTTGCTTACATACTAGTCTAACTATGGGGATGATTTGTTTGATATTGTCAGCTTTCCTCGGTCTAGTAAGAGTCTTAGGGGGAGTGCATTTTCCCAAGGATGTAGTAGTTGGTTATATTTGTGGTCTTGTGTGGGGTGTGCTTTTCTTTCTATTTTGACCTGTAAGTTAAGGTAGCCTTACAACCACTTACGGGTCTAAAGTAACCACTTGCTTTTTTGCTCTTGTTTTCTTATTTTAGCTTTGATATAGTAGAGTCAGAAAGGAGATGGAATGAAGTTACGAATCGAAATTGACAGCAATTTAGAGGAAACTGAAATTGTCATCAAAGCAGCTGCTTTGACAGATGAGATTGCGGATTTACAGCGACTCTTGCAAGAGTCCAAGTCTCCTAGGCTGATTTTTTATAAGGGGACGGGTGAATATTATCTGGATTTGTCGGAAATTCTCTTCTTTGAGACGGAAGGGAACAAGATTTACGCCCATACCCAGAAAGATGCCTACGAGGTTCGGCTCAAACTCTATGAGTTAGAGTCTATCCTTCCTCGTTATTTTAGTCGGGTATCCAAGTCAACGATCGCTAATATTCGGCAAGTCTATTCGGTGGACAAGTCCTTTTCAGGAACGGGCACCATTTCCTTCTATCAGACCCACAAGGAGGTTCATGTCTCACGACATTACCAATCCCTCCTAAAAGAAAATCTAAGAAACATGAGGTAAGAACATGAAAAAGAAAGCATTTGGTATTGTGTTGCTAGTATTGGCGGCATGGATTTTATTGCAGGGACATTATGGTGTCCCATCCTTGGAGACTAAGTATTCTCCCTTCATCTTTATCGCTTTTCTCTTGTATAAGGCAATAGAATCTTCCCTTAGGCATCATTGGACAAGTGCCACTTTTTTAGCATTAACAGCATTAAATATAGTGAATCTTTTTTATGATTGGATTCAGCTATCTCCTGTTTCGCTTATTTGGGCTAGTATTTTAATCGTAATGGGTGTCAGCGCACTCACTCACTCAAACAGAACTTGGAATGGGAAAAAATGGTGGTATGATGGTGAAAAAACCATTTTTATAGACAAGGAAGTCGCTTTTGGGACGGGGACTTTCTACAAGCAAAACCAAGAATTGGTAGAAGACCAAGTAGAAGTTGGTTTTGGTAATGCTAAGATATATTATGACAATGCAGAGATTTTAGGAGATACTGCAACCCTGAAAGTAGAAGTTGGTTTTGGCAATGCAGTTATCTATGTTCCGCAACACTGGCGAGTGGATTTGAAGGTGGAAACTTTCTGTGGTGTAGCCAAGGCAGATACTTCTCTAGCTCCAACCAGTAAAACTTTGATTATCCGTGGAGATGTGGCTTTTGGAAAGTTGGGGATTGTCTACGTTAAATAAAAAAATCTTCCAATTCCCTTGCCAAAATGAAGAAAGTGTGATAACATAGTACAGTATGTGGTGCTAGCACATCCGCTATATTAGATCTAATAGGAGGAAAACACAATGGCTAAAGTATGTTACTTTACAGGTCGTAAGACTGTATCAGGAAACAACCGTTCACACGCGATGAACCAAACAAAACGTGCCGTAAAACCAAACCTTCAAAGTTACTGTTCTTATCGATGGTAAACCTAAAAAAGTTTGGGCTTCAGCTCGTGCTTTGAAATCAGGTAAAGTTGAACGCGTTTAATAATAAAAGCAAAGGAGACCTTAGGGTCTTTTTTCTTTTATTGTAGGTGTAAAATCATTTGAAAAATAGAGTAAATGCTAAATTCCCAAACTAAGTTCCACTGCTAATCCAAGTGGAAGTTAGTCTGATAAAAATCCTAAAAACCAGTGAAAATCCGTGTCAGGGTAAGTTCCACTGGTTTTACTCATGCTTGATTTCATCGTTTTTGTAGCCGAAGGGAATCGAAAAAAAGAGCGCACAAAATCCCCTCATCTGAAAGCGTTTCAGATTAAGTTCCGCTATGGTGGAAGTTAGTGTGAGACGTTTGAATGGGGTTTTTGGTTAGTTTTTAGATTTTATGTTGGAGTAATGTAGACGACTGACAGACGTCTTCTGCAGGTATTTTAGAAATACCGAGAAGCTTAGGAATCTCTTCTCCATAGGTAAAGGCAAAGAGCTCATAGGCTGATCTTCCATTCAAAGCAGCACGTTTGACATTGTTGACATGAGAACAAACGAGATTGATGTCCTCTTGAGTTAAGTTGTCAAAAGAAGTTCCCTTAGGTAGAATGTCACGAATTAGTGTGTGATTTTTCTCAATTCTCCCTTTCTGGTCAGAGCGATTAGGATCACAAAAGAAGAGTTTACTCTCTCCTCGCACATCCATTTCGATATCATCGACCCTGGCAAACTCTCCACCATTATCGGTAAGAATGACAGGAAAGAGTTGGAAGAAATCTTTATCAGCTTCATGAAGAGTGTTCTTGATGGCATAGAGGTGTTTGCTAACCTCAAGGGCAGTTTTATTATCCAGAAGCCTAGCGAAGATAAAGTTACAGAAAGACAGGTTGAAGGTAAGTAGGACTTTACCTCCCATCCTGCCCATAACTGTGTCCATTTCCAGCCAAGAGTCTAGTTGATTAAGGACTAAATAGTTTTGGAAATCCTCATAGGAACGGCCTTTTTTAGCTTCTTTAGGGATGGAAGGTAGCTTACTTTTCCGTCTTTCTTTGAATTTAACGGCTCTAGCAAGATCAATCGGAGCGATAGATAGGTATCCTTTTCGGATATGTCGATAGACAGTTGAGGAGCTGACATCAAGATTGTGAGTTTTGAGAATATGATAGATGTGTTGTCCCTTTTTAACACCCTCAGAAATGACTTTGTCCATGTCCCAGAAGGTCTTGGAATTAAGGGGAGTTCCTTCACGAGCCTCAACAAGAGTTTGTTCGTACTGTTTGAGCTTGTTTAGCGAGGTAGAAGATTTTCTGATAGCCACAATTTTGTCTTCTTTTAGGGCATCCATTACAGACAAAGGGAGCCTTATCAAGTAGAGGGCAAGGAAGGTTATCGCATGTAGACTCTCGGACTCGTCTGTTTCGCTTCACTTCTTTGGAAACAGTGGTCGGGTCTTTTAGAATGGATTGTCCAATAGCTTTGAAGGTTTCACCGCGCTCTAAGCCTAATTGGATATCATTACGGTCTGAAAGGGTAAGGTGTTTATGTTTTGTCATAGTGAGCCTCATTTCTAACTCAAACGTCTCACACTTAATTCCACCATAAAAATCCGTTTTAGACTAATTTCCACTTTGGTCAGGCAAGTGGAAGTTACTTTGAGAAGTTACCTTAAAATAGAAAATTCAGAAAATTTCTTCTTTTCTCTTGAAAAATCTTGAAAAAATGGTATGATAGTAACAAGTTATTTTTAAGTGAAGAGAAAGGGGAACAATGGAGAAAATCAGTTTAGAATCTCCTAAGACGGGGTCGGACCTAGTTTTGGAAACACTTCGTGATTTAGGAATTGATACCATCTTTGGTTATCCTGGTGGTGCTGTCTTGCCTTTTTATGATGCGATATATAATTTTAAAGGCATTCGCCACATTCTAGGACGCCATGAGCAAGGTTGTTTGCATGAAGCTGAAGGTTATGCCAAATCAACTGGAAAGTTGGGTGTTGCCGTCGTCACTAGTGGACCAGGAGCAACAAATGCCATTACAGGGATTGCAGATGCCATGAGCGATAGCGTTCCCCTTTTGGTCTTTACAGGTCAGGTGGCGCGAGCAGGGATTGGGAAGGATGCCTTTCAGGAGGCAGACATCGTGGGAATTACCATGCCAATCACTAAGTACAATTATCAAGTTCGTGAGACAGCTGATATCCCTCGTATCATTACGGAAGCTGTCCATATCGCAACTACTGGTCGTCCAGGGCCAGTTGTCATTGACCTACCTAAAGACGTATCTGCTTTAGAAACAGACTTCATTTATTCACCAGAAGTGAACCTACCAAGCTATCAGCCGACTCTTGAGCCAAATGATATGCAAATCAAAAAAATCTTGAAGCAATTATCCAAGGCTAAAAAACCAGTCTTGTTAGCTGGTGGTGGAATTAGTTATGCTGAAGTCTTGCGGAATTAAATGAATTTGCAGAACGCTATCAAATTCCAGTGGTAACCAGTCTTTTGGGGCAAGGCACGATTGCAACGACTCATCCACTCTTTCTTGGAATGGGGGGTATGCACGGGTCTTTCGCAGCTAATATTGCCATGACGGAAGCTGACTTTATGATTAGTATTGGTTGCCGTTTCGATGACCGCTTGACAGGGAATCCTAAGACTTTTGCTAAAAATGCTAAGGTTGCTCACATTGATATTGACCCAGCTGAGATTGGCAAGATTATCAGTGCAGATATTCCTGTAGTTGGAGATGCTAAGAAAGCCTTGCAAATGTTGTTGGCAGAACCAATCGTTCATAACAATACTGAAAGTGGATTGAAAAAGTTACTAAAGACAAGAATCGTGTTCGTTCTTATGACAAGAAAGAGCGTGTGGTTCAACCGCAAGCCGTTATTGAACGAATTGGTGAATTGACAAACGGAGATGCCATTGTGGTAACAGACGTTGGACAACACCAAATGTGGACAGCTCAGTATTATCCATACCAAAATGAGCGTCAGTTAGTGACTTCAGGTGGTTTGGGAACGATGGGATTCGGAATTCCAGCAGCAATTGGTGCTAAAATTGCTAACCCAGATAAGGAAGTAGTCTTGTTTGTTGGGGATGGTGGCTTCCAAATGACCAACCAGGAATTGGCTATTTTGAACATTTACAAGGTGCCAATCAAGGTGGTTATGCTGAACAACCACTCACTTGGAATGGTTCGCCAGTGGCAGGAATCCTTCTATGAAGGTAGAACATCTGAGTCAGTCTTTGATACCCTTCCTGATTTTCAATTGATGGCACAGGCTTATGGCATTAAAAACTATAAGTTTGACAATCCTGAGACCTTGACTCAAGATCTTGAAGTCATCACTGAGGATGTTCCTATGCTAATCGAGGTAGATATTTCTCGTAAGGAACAGGTGTTACCAATGGTACCAGCTGGTAAGAGTAATCATGAGATGTTGGGGGTGAAGTTCCATGCGTAGAATGTTAACAGCAAAACTACAAAATCGTTCAGGAGTCCTCAATCGCTTTACCGGTGTCCTGTCTCGTCGTCAGGTTAATATCGAAAGTATCTCTGTTGGAGCAACAGAAGATCCGAATGTATCGCGCATCACCATTATTATTGATGTAGCTTCACATGATGAAGTGGAGCAAATCATCAAGCAACTCAATCGTCAGATTGATGTGATTCGCATTCGAGATATTACAGACAAGCCTCATTTGGAGCGCGAGGTGATTTGGTTAAGATGTCAGCGCCAGCTGAGAAGAGAGCTGAGATTCTAGCCATTATTCAACCTTTCCGTGCAACAGTGGTAGACGTAGCGCCAAGCTCGATTACTATTCAGATGACAGGAAATGCTGAAAAGAGTGAAGCTCTATTGCGAGTCATTCGACCATACGGTATTCGCAATATTGCTAGAACGGGTGCAACTGGATTTACCCGCGACTAAAAATCCAACTTAAATTTGTTAAACCAGCCTAAAAGGCAATAAATAATAGAAAAGAGAGAAAAACTATGGCAGTTCAAATGGAATACGAAAAAGATGTTAAAGTAGCAGCACTTGACGGTAAAAAAATCGCCGTTATCGGTTATGGTTCACAAGGACATGCGCATGCTCAAAACTTGCGTGATTCAGGTCGCGATGTCATCATCGGTGTACGTCCAGGTAAATCTTTTGACAAAGCAAAAGAAGACGGATTTGACACTTACACAGTAGCAGAAGCTACTAAATTGGCTGACGTTATCATGATTTTGGCACCAGATGAAATCCAACAAGAATTGTATGAAGCAGAAATCGCTCCAAACTTGGAAGCTGGAAATGCAGTTGGATTTGCTCACGGTTTCAACATCCACTTTGAATTTATCAAAGTTCCTGCAGATGTAGATGTCTTCATGTGTGCTCCTAAAGGACCAGGACACTTGGTACGTCGTACTTACGAAGAAGGATTTGGTGTTCCAGCTCTTTACGCAGTATATCAAGATGCAACAGGAAATGCTAAAAACATTGCTATGGACTGGTGTAAAGGTGTTGGAGCAGCTCGTGTAGGTCTTCTTGAAACAACTTACAAAGAAGAAACTGAAGAAGATTTATTTGGTGAACAAGCTGTACTTTGTGGTGGTTTGACTGCCCTTATCGAAGCAGGTTTCGAAGTCTTGACAGAAGCAGGCTACGCCCCAGAATTGGCATACTTTTGAAGTTCTTCACGAAATGAAATTGATCGTTGACTTGATCTACGAAGGTGGATTCAAGAAAATGCGTCAATCTATTTCAAACACTGCTGAATATGGTGACTATGTATCAGGTCCACGTGTAATCACTGAACAAGTTAAGGAAAACATGAAAGCTGTCTTGGCAGATATCCAAAATGGTAAATTTGCAAATGACTTTGTGAATGACTATAAAGCTGGACGTCCAAAATTGACTGCTTACCGTGAACAAGCAAACTAACCTTGAAATTGAAAAAGTTGGTGCAGAATTGCGTAAAAGCAATGCCATTCGTTGGTAAAAACGACGATGATGCATTCAAAATCTATAACTAATTTATAGAAATTAAGGTGAAGGCGAGTTGGGGGGACCTAACTCGCTTTTATAATCAATTCATCTCTGTTTTAGAGGATGGATTGTGATAGTATGAATAGTCTAGGAGAAAAAGATGTTAAGTTCAAAAAGATATCATCAAGGCTCACAAGGTCTTGAACGGTGTGGTTGTGAATACCCCACTGGATTATGATCATTATTTATCGGAGAAGTATGGTGCTAAGATTTATTTGAAAAAAAGGAAAAATGCTCAACGTGTTCGTTCTTTTAAAATTCGTGGTGCCTATTATGCTATTTCTCAGCTCAGCAAGGAAGAGCGTGAGCGTGGGGTGGTCTGTGCTTCTGCGGGAAATCATGCGCAGGGAGTTGCCTATACTTGTAATGAGATGAAAATTCCTGCTACTATTTTCATGCCCATTACTACTCCGCAGCAAAAGATTGGGCAAGTTCGCTTTTTTGGTGGGGACTTCGTGACCATTAAACTAGTTGGAGATACCTTTGATGCTTCTGCTAAGGCAGCTCAAGAATTTACAGTCTCTGAAAATCGTACCTTTATTGATCCTTTTGATGATGCCCATGTCCAAGCAGGTCAAGGGACCGTTGCTTATGAGATTTTAGAAGAAGCTCGAAAAGAATCGATTGATTTTGATGCTGTCTTGGTTCCTGTTGGTGGTGGCGGTCTCATTGCTGGGGTTTCAACTTATATCAAGGAAACAAGTCCAGAAATTGAAGTCATTGGGGTAGAGGCTAATGGGGCGCGTTCCATGAAGGCTGCCTTTGAAGCTGGCGGTCCAGTCAAACTCAAGGAAATTGACAAATTTGCAGATGGGATTGCTGTACAAAAGGTGGGACAGTTGACCTATGAGGCAACTCGTCAACATGTTCAAACCTTAGTAGGTGTCGATGAGGGATTGATTTCTGAAACCTTGATTGACCTCTACTCTAAGCAAGGGATTGTCGCAGAACCTGCTGGAGCGGCTAGTATTGCCTCTTTAGAAGTTTTGGCTGAATATATCAAGGGGAAGACCATTTGTTGTATCATTTCTGGAGGAAATAATGATATCAACCGTATGCCAGAAATGGAAGAGCGTGCCTTGATTTATGATGGGATTAAGCATTACTTTGTGGTCAACTTCCCACAGCGTCCAGGAGCTTTGCGTGAATTTGTAAATGATATTTTGGGACCAAACGATGATATCACACGTTTTGAGTATATCAAACGAGCTAGCAAGGGAACAGGACCAGTATTGATTGGGATTGCCTTAGCAGATAAGCATGATTATGCAGGATTGATTCGTCGAATGGAAGGTTTTGATCCAGCTTATATTAACTTAAATGGTAATGAAACGCTCTATAATATGCTTGTCTGAGAACTAATAAAAAAATATCATATTATTTGCACAACTGATGTATAGGTGCTATAATGAGGGTGAAGAAAGGGGGCGATTCCTATGAACTTAGGAAAACTATCCTACTATTTCTACTACAACTTATTATAGTACCTATTATTTTTTTGTTTCAGTTTATAATAATAAAAAAAGAATTACTTGCTATATATAAGGATACTATTTAAAATACAATATCTTATATATAACTAATTTAAAAATCGTCTAAATATAATAGCAAATAGAGAAAATAATCAGTATTTATGAGGCAGATTTGGATACTTAATTGATAAAATCAATTTGATACTTGTAAAATGAGAGTAGTAGAAAAGTTTGTGACATTAGGAAGTCATATTCTAGGTGCTGACTATGAAGTTGGTGTTTGATAAGAATATGTAAAAGCTGATGAGACAAGTCCATTGTACCAGTTGAAAAAGAAAATAAGCTTTAAAGCATGACAGGAAGGAATCTCGGATAAGGAGAAAGGAAAGAGATAGTTAAGAGGTAATCAGAGGAGAATATTATCTTTGGTAGCTTTAACCATTTTAAAGGAATGTATAGAATTACTTAAATAAGACTCCTGTCTATCCTATTGAGTAGCTGGTATGTAGTTTATATGAATATTCTTACATATTTGAAGTTTAATAATACAATTATTTTTTAGGTAGTTGCTAATGGTTTATAGCAAGTAAAAACCTATATATTATCGGCTTTAAAAAAGAAGTAAGAAAAATAAAAATCTTTTATTTTATTGAATATATGTTTTTTTATTGACAAAAGACATAAAAACGTATAGAATAATATATCGTAAAGAAGAAAATAGGAGAAGGACATGGCTAAGTCAAACTTTGAAAAAGTAGAATCAGTTGTTGGCTGGGTTCGTGATAAGAAAATCACAGGCTACCGTATCTCTAAAGAAACGAATGCGCGTGAAATGTCTATCATTGCTCTAGCGCAAGGTCGTGCAAAAGTAAAAAATATTTCATTTGAAACAGCTCTAGGTTTAATTGATTTCTATGAAAAAAATCATGAAAAATTTGAAGATTAATCTTTGGATAATGGCGGATTCTTGAATTGGGTCTGCCTTTTCATTTTGATACTCAATGAAAATCAAAGAGCAAACTAGGAAGCTAGACGTAGGCTGCTCAAAGCACTGCTTTGAGGTTGTAAATAAGACTGACAGAGTCAGTAACATATACCTACGACAAGGCGAAGCTGACGTGGTTTGAAGAGATTTTCGCAGAGTATGGGGACAGCAAAAAGACTGCATGGTTGATGCAGCCTTTTCTTTTTATTTGAGATAACGTTGAAGGAATTCTTTTGTTCGGTCTTCTTTAGGATTGGTGAAGAGGTCTTCTGGTTTACCTTCTTCAGCAATAACACCCTTATCCATAAAGATAACACGGTGAGAGACATCACGAGCGAATTCCATCTCGTGAGTCACTACAATCATAGTCAAGCCTTCCTGAGCTAGTTCCTGCATGATTTTAAGGACTTCTCCAACCATTTCTGGATCGAGAGCTGATGTTGGTTCATCAAAGAGAATGGCGTCAGGATTCATTGAAAGGGCGCGAGCGATGGCCACACGTTGTTTTTGACCACCTGAGAGTTGTTTTGGTTTCGCTTGCCAGTAGCGCTCTCCCATGCCGACTTTTTCAAGGTTTTCTTTGGCAATTTTTTTCAGCTTCTGTACGTTCGCGTTTAAGGACAGTCGTCTGAGCGACGATTGTGTTTTCAAGAACGTTGAGATTCTCAAAGAGATTAAAGGATTGGAACACCATTCCCAACTTTTCACGGTATTGCGTGAGGTCATAGCCTTTTTCGAGGACGTTTTGTCCATGATAAAGGATTTGTCCATCAGTTGGCGTTTCAAGTAGGTTAATGGAGCGGAGGAAGGTCGATTTTCCGCTTCCAGAGCTTCCGATGATAGAGATGACTTCTCCCTTATGGACAGTGAGAGAAATATCTTTTAGCACTTCGTTTTTGTCCATAGGATTTTTTTGAGGTGTTTAATTTCAAGGATTGCTTGTGTCATTATTTCAAATCCTCCGTTTGCATTTGGTTAGCACCTGTAGTATAGGTATCCATGTCCATTCGGCGTTCGATGAAGCGCAGGATACGCGTTACGGTGAAGGTGAGGATAAAGTAAATCACGGCGATGATTGTAAATGTTTGGAAGTATTGATAGGTTTGAGTTGCCACGGTATTTCCTGAGAAATAAAGTTCGACAACAGAGATAACGTTCAATACAGATGTATCTTTGATATTGATGACAAATTCATTACCAGTTGCTGGTAGGATGTTACGGACTACCTGAGGTAGGACAATCTTACGCATGGTTTGGTTATGAGTCATACCAAGAGCAGTAGCGACTTCAAATTGTCCCTTGTCAACTGCTAGGATACCACCACGGACGATTTCAGTCATGTAGGCACCAGTGTTGATTGAAACGATGAAGATAGCGACCAGTGTGCGGTCAAGGTTGATACCAAAAGCTTGAGCGGTTCCATAGTAGATAACCATCGATTGAACAATCATAGGTGTACCACGGAAAATTTCGATATAGACATTGAGAATCCAGCCGACTAGTTTTTGTAGGCCATAAATGGCTTTATTCTCAGAGAGAGGAGCAGTACGGAAAAACACCAATAGCAAGGCCGATAATGAGACCTATGATGGTTCCGACGATAGAGATTAAAAGAGTGATACCAGCACCACGCAAGAGTTGTTGCCAGTTTTCAGAAAGAATTTTAGCGACTTGGCTAAAGAAACTACTGCTAGTCTCTTCAGTTGTTGTAGCTTCGGCAGGTTGTTCCTTGATCATACGATCCATCAAGGTAACTTGGTCGTCTTTTGAAATGGTTTCAATGCTGGCATTGATTTGGCTAATACGGTTGTCATCTTTACGAAGTCCAATGGCAATAGCTGTATCTTCTTCTCCAGTTTTGAAACCTGGTTCTACTTGAACCATCTTGAACTTAGAGTTAGCAACTTCGGCAGTCAGTGCTTCAGGGCGCTCAGAAACATAAGCATCGATGACACCAGCCTCAAGTGCTTGGCGCATTTGAGCGAAGTCTCCCATGGCTGTTTCTTTTTTAGCGCCTGGGATTTGTGCAATCAAGTCATAAAGGTAGACACCTTGTTGAGAAGTGATTTTCGCACCATTAAAGTCATTCAAAGATTTAGCATTTGCGTAGGCAGAATCTTTTTTGATAAGCAAAACTGGTTCGCTAGTGTAGTAACTGCTTGAAAAGGCGATTTCTTGTTTGCGTTCGGCAGTAGGACTCATACCTGCGATAATCATATCAATCTTACCAGAAGTAAGGGCAGGGACTAGACCTTCCCACTTGGTTTTAACAACCAAAGGCTCTTTGCCTAAGTCCTTAGCAATTTTCTTGGCAATCTGGACATCGTATCCATTGGCGTACTGGTTGGTTCCATCGATTTTGACAGCTCCATTGCTGTCATCATCCTGGGTCCAGTTAAAGGGGGCATATGCTGCTTCCATCCCGATGCGTAAATATTCATCGGCTTGAGCAACATTGACAAATCCTAGCATCAGCAAGAGACTTGTGAAAATAGATAAGTATATTTTTCTCATGATTTCTCCTATTTCTAATCTATTAAAAAATAACTGTCTCCTATTTTATCGAAAAAAACTCTATTTTTCAATATGGGTAAGCCCTTACTTGAGAAAAAATGATATAATGATAGCAAAGATAAAAAGGGGGCTTAATTGATGAAAAAAACTTTTTTCTTACTGGTCTTAGGCTTGTTTTGCCTTCTGCCACTCTCTGTTTTTGCCATTGATTTCAAGATAAACTCCTACCAAGGGGATTTGTATATTCATGCAGACAACACGGCAGAATTTAGACAAAAGATAGTTTATCAGTTTGAGGAGGGCTTTAAGGGCCAAATCGTGGGGCTTGGACGTGCTGGCAAGATGCCTAGCGGATTTGACATTGATCCTCATCCAAAGGTTCAGGCCGCGAAAAATGGTGCTGAACTGACAGATGTTACGAGCGAAGTGATAGAAGGAGCAGATGGTTATACTGTTAAAGTTTATAATCCAGGTCAGGAAGGCGACACAGTTGAAGTTGACCTTGTCTGGAATTTAAAGAATTTGCTTTTCCTATATGATGATATCGCTGAATTAAATTGGCAACCTCTGACAGATAGTTCAGGGGCTATTGGAAAGTTTGAATTTCATGTAAGGGGAGACAAGGGGGCTGAAAAACTCTTTTTCCATACAGGGAAACTTTTTAGAGAGGGAACAGTTGAAAAGAGTAACCTTGATTATACTATCCGTTTAGACAATCTTCCGGCTAAGCGTGGAGTTGAGTTACATGCCTATTGGCCTCGGACCGATTTTGCTAGTGCTAGGGTTCAGGGATTGAAAGGGAATCGTTTAGAAAAGTTTAATAAGATAGAAGACTCGATTTTTAAAGAAAAAGAGCAAAGTAAACAACTCGTTACTTGGGTCTTCCCTTTGCTACTTTCCATTTCTTTGTTATTGAGCGTCTGCTTCTATTTTATCTATAGAAGAAAGACCACTCCTTCAGTTAAATATGCTAAAAATCATCGTATCTACGAACCACCAATGGAATTAGAGCCTATGGTTTTATCAGAGGCTGTCTACTCGACCTCCTTGGAGGAAGTGAGTCCCTTGGTCAAGGGGGCTGGCAAATTCACCTTTGATCAACTTATTCAAGCTACTTTGTTAGATGTGATAGACCGTGGGAATGTTTCTATTATTTCAGAAGGAGATGCAGTTGGCTTGAGGCTGGTAAGAGAAGATGGTTTGTCAAGCTTTGAGATAGACTGTCTAAATCTGGCTTTTTCAGGCAAAAAAGAAGAAACTCTTTCCAATTTGTTTGCGGATTACAAGGTATCTGATAGTCTTTATCGTGGGGCAAAAGTCTCTGATGAAAAACGGATTCAGGCAAAGGGGCGTCAGCTCAAATCTTCTTTCGAAGAAGTATTAAAAGAGATGCAAGAAGGGGTAAGAAATCGAGTTTCCTTCTGGGGGCTTCCAGATTATTATCGTCCTTTAACTGGTGGGGAAAAGGCTTTGCAAGTGGGGATGGGTCTCTCTACTGTCCTGCCTCTATTTATTGGATTTGGTTTCTTCTTGTACAGTTTAGACGTTCATGGCTATCTTTACCTCCCCTTGCCAATACTTGGTTTTATAGGTTTAGTTTTGGCTGTTTTCTATTATTGGAAGCTTCGACTAGATAATCGTGATGGTGTTCTAAATAAAGCGGGAGCTGAAGTCTACTATCTCTGGACCAGTTTTGAAAATATGCTGCGTGAGATTGCGCGATTGGATCAGGCTGAGCTGGAAAGTATTGTAGTATGGAATCGCCTCTTGGTTTATGCGACCTTATTTGGCTATGCGGATAAGGTTAGTCATTTGATGAAGGTTCATCATATCCAAGTGGAAAATCCAGATATCAATCTCTATGTAGCTTATGGCTGGCACAGTATGTTTTATCATTCAAGTGCGCAAATGAGCCATTATGCCAGCGTCGCAAATACAGCAAGTACCTATTCCGTATCTTCTGGAAGTGGAAGTTCTGGCGGTGGCTTCTCTGGAGGCGGAGGCGGTGGCAGTATCGGCGCCTTTTAAAGAGAACTGCCATAGACTGAAAAAGTATGCTATAATGGAAGATAGAAAAAAGGAGTAATCTATGTATCTTATTGAAATTTTAAAATCTATCTTCTTCGGGATTGTTGAAGGAATTACGGAATGGTTGCCCATTTCCAGTACAGGTCACTTGATTTTAGCAGAGGAATTTATCCAATATCAAAATCAAAACGAAGCCTTTATGTCCATGTTTAATGTCGTGATTCAGCTTGGTGCTATTTTGGCGGTCATGGTGATTTACTTTAATAAGCTCAATCCTTTCAAACCGACTAAGGACAAGCAGGAAGTTCGTAAGACTTGGAGACTATGGTTGAAGGTCTTGATTGCGACCTTGCCTTTACTTGCTGTCTTTAAGTTTGATGATTGGTTTTGATACCCACTTCCATAATATGGTTTCTGTTGCTCTCATGTTGATTATCTATGGGATTGCCTTTATCTATTTGGAAAAGCGCAATAAAGCGCGTGCTATCGAGCCAAGTGTAACAGAGTTGGACAAGCTTCCTTATACGACAGCTTTCTATATCGGACTCTTCCAAGTTCTTGCCCTTTTACCAGGAACTAGCCGTTCTGGGGGCCACAATCGTCGGTGGTTTGTTAAATGGAACCAGTCGTTCTGTTGTGACAGAATTTACCTTCTATCTTGGGATTCCTGTTATGTTTGGAGCCAGTGCCTTAAAGATTTTTCAAATTTATAAAAAGCAGGACAGCTCTTGAGTTTTTGGACAATTGTTCTTGCTCTTGGTTGCGATGGGAGTCGCCTTTGCAGTCAGCATGGTCGCTATTCGTTTCTTGACAAGCTATGTGAAAAAAACACGACTTTACTCTTTTTTTGGTAAATACCGCATCGTGCTTGGTAGTGTCTTGCTACTTTATAGCTTTGTTCGTTTATTTGTATAAGAAAAAAACCTTGAAGGGTCAGCTCTTCAAGGTTTTTATACTCTTCGAAAAATTTCTTCAAACCGCGTTAGCTCTTCTATCTGCAACCTCAAAGCAGTGCTTTTGAGCGACTCTGCACTAACTCCCTAGTTTGCTCTTTGATTTTTCATTGAGATTAAAAATCCAGTCATGGTAATCCCCAACAGGCGGACACCTCTTTCTTTCTCGTCTAACTCTTCATAGAGTTGCAGGGCTATTTGGCTTATCTGACTAGCATCCTGTGTTTTTTTGAGCCAGACTTTTTTTCGTTTAGTCAGAGTTGAAAAGTCCTCGTAGCGAATTTTCAGAATGACAATTTTTTTCCAGCTTTTTTTCTTGTTGATTGAGATTGAGAGCGACTCTTTTCTGATAGAAGAGCCAGCTCTTTTTTGATGTCCTCCTCGGCACGGAGAATCTTTCCATAGGTTTTTTCCTTGCCGATTGATTTACGGATGCGATTGGATTTGACGGGGGAATTGTGGATACCCCGAGCCTTTCGATAAAGGTCATAGCCCAGTCTGCCAAATCGGTCTATTAGGGTCACTTCAGGAACTTCAAGCAAATCAGCGCCAGTAAAAACACCCATTTGATGAAGACGTTCTACCGTCTTTTTTCCTACTCCATGAAACTTGGAAAGATCCATTTGTTTGAGAAAATCCTCAGCTTGGTCAGGTAGAATCACTGTCAGACCATGTGGTTTTTGATAATCACTCGCCATTTTAGCTAAGAATTTGTTGTAGGAAACGCCTGCAGAAGCAGTCAAATGGAGTTCTTGCCAGATATCTTTTTGAATGAGGCGAGCGATTTTGACCGCTGACTTGATACCGAGTTTATTTTCTGTTACATCCAAATAGGCTTCGTCAATGCTCATGGGTTCTATCAAATCTGTATAGCGTCTAAAGATAGCTCGAATCTGGAGTCCCACAGCTTTGTATTTTTCATAATTCCCTGAGATAAAGACGGCCTGGGGACAACGCTCATAGGCTTCTTTAGAGCTCATGGCAGAATGGACACCAAAAGCTCGCGCCTCATAGCTACAAGTGGAAACGACACCACGCCCACCTGTTTGCCGAGGATCGCTTCCGATAATGACAGGTTTTCCTTTGAGTTTAGGATTATCTCTGATTTCTACCGCAGCAAAAAAGGCATCCATGTCAATATGAATGATTTTTCTTGACAAATCATTTAACAAAGGAAAAATCAACATACCTAGCCCCTTTTTACCAATTATGTTCTTTTATTATACCCTTTTTTTCTGAAAAAAAGAAAAAAAGGCTTTTAATTTTTCAAAAAAATATAATACAGTTTGGTATAGAGATTAGTCTGTGTTAGAAAAGAAAGTGTAAAAATAAGGAATTTTCGCTTGTTGAAATCGGTTACTGTATGGTATACTAGTTTCATAAATGTAACAGATGACTGTTACTAGAAAGAAAACAGAGGACATTAACATGGTTGTTAAAACAGTTGTTGAAGCACAAGATATTTTTTTGACAAAGCTTGGGAAGGCTTCAAAAGGCGTAGATTGGAAAGAAAAAAAGCAAGTGTATCACGCTTCGTACAAGCAAACTACACACCTTACGATGGAGACGAAAGCTTCCTTGCAGGACCAACAGAACGTTCACTACACATCAAAAAAATTGTAGAAGAAACTAAGGCTCACTACGAAGAAACTCGTTTCCCAATGGACACTCGTCCAACATCTATCGCTGATATCCCAGCAGGATTTATCGATAAAGAAAACGAAGTTATCTTTGGTATCCAAAATGACGAACTCTTCAAATTGAACTTCATGCCAAAAGGTGGTATCCGTATGGCTGAAACTACTTTGAAAGAAAATGGATACGAACCAGATCCAGCTGTTCACGAAATCTTCACTAAGTATGTAACAACAGTTAACGACGGTATCTTCCGCGCTTACACTTCAAACATTCGTCGCGCTCGTCACGCACACACTGTAACTGGTCTTCCAGATGCATACTCACGCGGACGTATCATCGGTGTTTACGCACGTCTTGCTCTTTACGGTGCAGACTACTTGATGCAAGAAAGTAAACGACTGGAATGCAATCGAAGAAATCGATGAAGAAACAATCCGTCTTCGTGAAGAAATCAACCTTCAATACCAAGCATTGCAACAAGTTGTTCGCTTGGGTGACCTTTACGGTGTTGACGTTCGCAAACCAGCGATGAACACTAAAGAAGCAATCCAATGGGTTAACATCGCCTTCATGTCTGTTTGCCGTGTGATTAACGGTGCTGCTACATCTCTAGGACGTGTACCAATCGTATTGGACATCTTTGCAGAACGTGACCTTGCTCGTGGTACATTTACTGAATCAGAAATCCAAGAATTCGTTGATGATTTCGTTATGAAACTTCGTACAGTTAAATTTGCTCGTACAAAAGCTTATGACCAATTGTACTCAGGTGACCCAACATTCATCACAACTTCTATGGCTGGTATGGGTAACGACGGTCGTCACCGTGTTACTAAGATGGACTACCGTTTCTTGAACACTCTTGACAATATCGGTAACTCTCCAGAACCAAACTTGACAGTTCTTTGGACTGACAAATTGCCATACAACTTCCGTCGCTACTGTATGCACATGAGCCACAAACACTCTTCAATCCAATATGAAGGTGTAACAACAATGGCTAAAGACGGATATGGTGAAATGAGCTGTATCTCATGCTGTGTGTCTCCACTTGACCCAGAAAATGAAGAACAACGCCACAACATCCAGTACTTCGGTGCGCGTGTAAACGTATTGAAAGCCCTTCTTACTGGTTTGAACGGTGGTTACGACGATGTTCACAAAGACTACAAAGTATTTGACATCGAACCAATCCGTGACGAAGTTCTTGAATTCGAATCAGTTAAAGAAAACTTTGAAAAATCTCTTGACTGGTTGACTGACACTTACGTAGATGCTTTGAACATCATCCACTACATGACTGATAAGTACAACTACGAAGCTGTTCAAATGGCCTTCTTGCCAACTAAACAACGTGCGAACATGGGATTCGGTATCTGTGGATTTGCTAACACTGTTGATACATTGTCAGCTATCAAATACGCTACAGTTAAACCAATCCGTGACGAAAATGGCTACATCTACGATTACGAAACAATCGGTGAATACCCACGTTGGGGTGAAGATGACCCACGTTCAAACGAATTGGCAGAATGGTTGATCGAAGCTTACACAACTCGTCTACGTAGCCACAAACTTTACAAAGACGCTGAAGCTACAGTATCACTTTTGACAATCACATCTAACGTTGCTTACTCTAAACAAACTGGTAACTCACCAGTCCACAAAGGTGTATACCTCAACGAAGATGGTTCTGTGAACTTGTCTAAACTTGAATTCTTCTCACCAGGTGCTAACCCATCTAACAAAGCTAAAGGTGGATGGTTGCAAAACTTGAACTCACTTTCTAGCCTTGACTTTAGTTATGCAGCTGATGGTATCTCATTGACTACACAAGTTTCACCTCGTGCTCTTGGTAAGACTCGTGATGAACAAGTTGATAACTTGGTAACAATCCTTGATGGTTACTTCGAAAACGGTGGACAACACGTTAACTTGAACGTTATGGACTTGAACGATGTTTACGAAAAGATCATGTCAGGAGAAGACGTTATCGTACGTATCTCTGGATACTGTGTAAACACTAAATACCTCACTCCAGAACAAAAAACTGAATTGACACAACGTGTCTTCCACGAAGTTCTTTCAATGGATGATGCCTTGGATGCATTGAGCTAATCAAGTTCTTTAATAATGAAAAGGAACCCTCGGTCAGTCGACTGAGGGTTTTGTGCTTGGGATAGTGTGAGCAATTCCTTCGGCGCAATATGCAATGTTTTTGGGAAGGAATAGTGGACCGAATCTGAAATAGTCCGCTGAAACGTCTCAAACAGTGCTAGAAATTGATTGGAATTCTCTAAGTGATTTGTTTCGATTTTATTTCATTCAATCATAAAAACAAGACGACTGGCTAATTGACAATCATCTTGTTTGATACTGTTAATAAAATTCGCGAAGTTTATATTGATTTTCTTTAAAAAATTTTTCTAACCAATCCATACCATAAGCATAACTAAAACCTTCTAAGAGAACAGAGAGGTCAATAGTATCAACTCCCATGTCTTTTAAATATTTAAAGGTATCGAATGGTGAATGAAAGTTTTTGTATTTAATAATTGAACCAATATCTTTCAAATCCTGTTCCTTGATACTCATCATCTTCATTCCTAACACATACTCAATAGGGACTACTAAAACGGTCAGATTCTCAAACGAGTACAAGGATTCGCATAAACTTAAGGGAGGTTGTTTGTTCATGTTTACTACAGATTGCAGTTGCTTTAAACAGGTCTATAGATTTCGAATATATATTAAGGTGAAATAATATCTTGTAATACATTGTTATGCTCTATGAAAAAAGCAACGATAGCTAATGCACAAGCTCCTATACTTCCACGATGTTTGTTGTAAGGTAAAATTTCAATTTCTATATTACGAGTAAAGGGAACGAAGTGGAGCTGGTCTTGGATTTTATCCCTGACTTCATGAGTGAAAGGTTGATAATTAAGCAATTGACTGTTGATATAGATTTTATCAGCAGGATTGATGAGGAGAAGATTTGCAATAGAAGTGGCCAATAAATTGACTCCTTTATCAATTTGTTGACGTAAAAGCAGAGTCGCCCTAAGTTGTAAGCTGTTAAAAGGGTATCTAAATGAATATCTTTTTTCTGTCTTTACAAGGCTTTTTTTAGTACAGTTAGTTGAGAATTTTTTTAAATAATAATTGGGCATGTTTGATTAACCAAGCATCAGAAATATATGTTTGTAAACAACCTTTTTTTCCGCATTCACAATATTGCCCATTCAATTCGACAATGGTGTGTCCAATTTCTCCGATATAAGGATTTTTAGAGGCTCCTATTTTTTCTTTTGTGAAAAAGGAAGTGTAAATACCTAATCCAGCGTGTAGGAAAAATAAAAATTATCGGGGGTATTGTGTGGATTAAAAAGGTATTGCCCTATAGCCATACAATCAATATTATTTTTTACAATAAAAGGAAAATTGAAACCTTTAATTATATTTAATAAATTAAAAGATTCCCATATGGGGTTGTTTGTAATGATATTTCCGGAGTCTTTGTTATAATGTCCAGGTATCGATAAGCCAAATCCAAGTAATTTTGTTTCCAAAGGGGCGTACTCTATAGCTGTTTTTATCATATTGGTAATGGTGGAATTGATTTCTGAAATAGGATAATGTTCATTCAAAATTTCTGTTTCGAAAATAGTTTTCCCTTGTAAGTCACATAGACTGAGAAAGATACCTAAGACGTTTATTTCAATACCTCCAACGACAGATGGGATATTATCTGTAATAGAAATAGTTTTTCTACGTCTTCCAGATCCGGAAAACTCGCTAAATTCATCACCAGTTTCGTATATGAGGGATTGTTCGCTTAGCTCTTTTATGATGTTAGTCGTTGTTGCTGGAGTAAGTCCTGTTTCATTAACAATATCTGTACGGGATGTTGCTGGATTTCGATATAGAAATTCCAGTATAGTGGCTCTATTTTTGTAAAAAAAGGCTGATTGTTTTGTAATCATTTGTTTCCTCCTTTGGTTTATTTTATATTAAACGTAAGAAAAAATCAATTAAAATTATTATTCTATACAAAGAAAAAAATATTGTAAAAACAGCAAAAAATATGTTGACAACGCTTTCTGTTAATGGTATATTTAATTTATAAAAAATAAAAAAAGGAGTTCCGATGATGAACAATATTTTAGCGTTTTTAGAAACGAAAGTCGCTCCGTTTGGTGAAAAAAAGTTGGAAACCAACGGCATTTGAAAAGCTATTCGTGAAGGATTTATGATGGCAATGCCTTTGATTTTAGTTGGTTCCTTGTTTCTTATTCTAATCAGTTGGCCTCAAGAGGCTTTTACAAATTGGCTAAATAGTGTTGGATTGCTAAGTATCTTGACAACTATGAATCAGTCAACAGTAGCGATTATCTCCTTGGTCGCTTGTTTCGGTATTGCCTACAGGTTGTCGGAAGGATATGGTACAGATGGTCCGTCGGCAGGAATCATAGCCTTATCCAGTTTTGTATTGATGGCACCTCGTTTTTCGAGTATGGTTTATGATAAAAATGGGGAGCAGGTCAAGCAGTTATTTGGCGGTGCAATACCATTTTCTAGCCTGAATGCTTCTTCTTTGTTTATGGCGATTACCATTGGATTGATTACAGCGGAGATTTATCGTATGTTTATCCAGCGCGGAATTACGATAAAAATGCCAAGTGGTGTCCCAGATGTAGTAAGTAAATCATTTTCAGCTCTTTTACCTGGTTTTACTACTTTTGTTTTGTGGGCTCTGGTCTTAAAAGGTCTTGAAGCGGCAGGAGTTGCAGGAGGTCTCAACGGACTCCTAGGTGCAATTGTTGGAACACCGCTTAAGTTAATTGCGGGAACGCTTCCAGGTATGATTTTATGTGTTATTGTAAACTCATTCTTTTGGTTCTGTGGAGTTAATGGGGGACAAGTTTTAAATGCTTTTGTAGACCCAGTTTGGTTACAATTTACTACAGAAAACCAAGAAGCTGTGGCTGCAGGACAAACCCTACAACACATTATTACATTACCGTTTAAAGATTTATTTGTATTTATTGGTGGCGGTGGAGCGACTATTGGTCTTGCGATTTGTCTCTTCCTATTTAGTAAGAGTCGTGCTAATAAAACATTAGGTAAGCTAGCTATTATACCGTCTATCTTTAATATCAATACAGCTATTCTATTTACGTTTCCAACGGTTTTAAATCCTATTATGCTGATTCCGTTTATTGCTACTCCTACAATCAATGCCTTAATTACCTATGTATCAATGGCTGTAGGATTAGTACCTTATACAACAGGTGTAATCCTTCCGTGGACAATGCCACCGATCATAGGAGGATTCCTTGCGACAGGGGCTAGTTGGCAAGGAGCTGTATTACAAGTTGTTTTAATTTTTGGTTTCTGTGGCAATTTATTATCCATTCTTCAAAAATTGCAGATAAACGCAATCTTGAAAAAGAAAAAGCTACTGTTGGAGGGGAATAAGATGGTTATCAGAGTATTTGATCAGCAGAAAAATGCTTATTCTAGCTTCGCCTTAGAGGAATTAAGATACTATATGAACCAGGTATTTAATACCGATATAGAACTTGTCGAGGAGAAGGAAGCGGATATTTTTGTAGGATTAGTCAATGAAGAAGATGGAAAAGACCATATTTTCATCTCATTAAATAAGGGTAAGGGGAGAATTGAGTCCAATACAATTGTAGGTTTACTTATTGGAATTTACCGAATGTTTCATGAATTTGGTGTTGTGTATACTAGACCAGGGCGCGGACATGACTTTATTCCAGAGTTAAGATTTGAAGATTTTTTAGATAAAGAGCTATCTATAGATGAAACAGCCAGTTACTATCATAGGGGAGTATGTATAGAGGGAGCAGATTCATTTGAAAATATACTAGATTTCATTGATTGGCTACCTAAGATTGGGATGAACAGTTTTTTCATTCAGTTTGAAAATCCCTATTCTTTTTTGAAACGTTGGTATGAACATGAGTTTAATCCATACCTAAATAAAGAAAAATTCTCAAATGAATTAGTACAAGAATTGAGTGATAGGTTGGATAAAGAATTGCAAAAAAGAGGTCTTATTCATCATCGTGTTGGTCATGGATGGACAGGTGAGGTTTTAGGTTACTCTTCAAAATTTGGCTGGGAATCAGGTCTTAGTATTTCAGAGGAGAAGAAACCGTATGTCGCTGAAATAAACGGGAAGCGAGAATTATTTAGTACGGCTCCAATTTTAACAAGTCTGGATTTTTCAAATTCAGATGTGGCGGATAAGATGGTAGAAATTATTACGGATTATGCCAAGAAAAGACCTGATGTGAATTACTTACATGTATGGTTGTCGGATGCTCGTAATAATATTTGTGAATGCGAAAACTGTAGACAAGAATTAGTTTCGGATCAGTATATTCGTATTCTCAATCAATTGGATAGGGCTTTAAGGAGTGAGGGATTAGATACAAAGATTTGTTTCCTACTTTATCATGAGTTGTTATGGGCGCCTCAGAAAGAAAAATTAGATAATCCTGAACGCTTTACCATGATGTTTGCACCTATTACAAGAACATTTGAAATGAGTTATGCAGATGTAGATTTTGACAATTCCATACCTGCTCCTAAACCTTATATGCGTAATAAAATTATACTTCCGAATTCTCTTGAGGAAAATTTATCTTATCTTTTTGAGTGGCAAAAAACATTTAAAGGAGATAGTTTCGTATATGACTATCCTTTAGGGCGTGCTCATTATGGTGATTTAGGATATATGAAAATTAGTCAAACTATTTACAGAGATGTATCTTATCTTTCAAACCTACATTTGAACGGGTACATTTCATGTCAAGAATTACGTGCCGGATTCCCTCATAATTTTCCTAATTATGTCATGGGGCAAATGCTCTGGAAGAAGACAAGAAGTTATGAGGAATTGATTGAAGAATACTTTTCTGCTTTGTATGGGGAAAATTGGCAGTCTGTTGTTGAATATTTAGAAAAATTATCCATTTATTCCTCTTGTGACTATTTTAATGCAATTGGCAGCCGTCAAAATGATGTTTTAGCGAATCATTATTATATAGCTTACAATCTAGCTGATAATTTTTTACCAATTATTGAGGAAAATATTTCTAAGTCATTAAATAGTCAAAAGGATGAATGGAAACAGCTCAGTTATCATCGTGAATATGTTGTTAAGATGGCGAAGGCTTTATATCTTCAAGCAACCGGAAAAAAACAAGGCAAGCTCAAGATGAATGGAGAAATGTGTTGAATTATATCCGTGGGCACGAACTGCTATTCCAATCTAATTTGGATGTTTATCGTGTAATTGAAGTAGCAAAAAACTACGCTGGTTTCCGCCTATAAATCATAAGTATAGGAAATAAACTAGGGTATTCAGACAAGATTAACCCTAAATATTATGAAATTTCAGGATTTTTTTAAGATATTTAGGGTTGTCTTTCTATTTGTATCGTAGCGAAGTAATTTTTAATAATGTTGTGTAAAAATATGGATCAAGATTGAGGAGGGAGAAGGATGAAATCAAAAGAAGAAATAAATATGCTTGGTTTTACAATTGTTGCTTACGCAGGAGATGCAAGGTCAGATTTGATGGATGCTTTAGCATTTGCGAGAGATGGATATTTTGAACAGGCAAGAGAATTAGTTGAGTCTGCAAACGATTCGATAGTGTCTGCCCATCGAGAACAGACTAATTTATTAGCGGAGGAGGCATCTGGAGATAATTTTGAAGTGAGTTTTATTATGATTCATGGTCAAGATACTTTGATGACAACGATGCTGTTGTATGATCAGGTAAAATTTTTTATTGATGAATATGAACGAATTCGAAAGATTGAAGAACACATTGGCTTGCAATGAGGATCGGTTATGGAAAATTTACAGGTCAATGCCCTACCAAAAGAGTTTTTATTAGGAGCAGCCACCGCTGCTTACCAAGTAGAGGGTGCAACTAGGGTAGATGGCAAAGGAATAAATATGTGGGATGTTTATTTGCAAGAAAATAGTCCGTTCTTACCAGATCCAGCTAGTGATTTTTATCATCGTTACGAAGAAGATATAGCCTTGGCGGCAGAACATGGTTTACAGGCTTTGCGCTTATCTATTTCTTGGGTTCGCATATTTCCTGATATAGATGGGGAGCCTAATATATTGGCTGTTCAGTATTACCATAGAGTATTTCAGTCCTGCTTAAAACATAATGTGATTCCGTTTGTTTCTTTACATCATTTTGATTCGCCTCAGAAAATGTTAGAAACAGGGGATTGGTTGAATAGAGGGAATATTGATCGTTTCATACGATATGCTCGCTTTTGTTTTCAAGAATTTACAGAAATCAAACATTGGTTTACAATCAATGAACTGATGTCTCTTGCTGCAGGTCAATATATAGGAGGTCAGTTTCCTCCAAATCACCATTTTCAATTATCTGAAGCAATTCAAGCGAATCATAATATGTTGTTGGCGCATGCTCGTGCAGTCCTCGAATTTCATCAATTAGGGATTGAGGGAAAGGTAGGTTGTATTCATGCTTTAAAGCCAGGCTATCCTATTGATGGGCAAAAAGAAAATATTTTGGCAGCTAAACGGTATGATGTTTATAATAATAAATTTCTATTAGATGGAACTTTTTTGGGCTACTACAGTGATGACACGCTTTTTCACTTGAATCAAATATTGGAAGCTAATCATTCGAGCTTTATTATTGAAGATGGTGATTTAGAAATTATGAAAAGAGCTGCACCTCTTAATACGATGTTTGGGATGAATTATTATCGTTCAGAATTTATTCGTGAATACAAAGGTGAAAATAGACAAGAATTTAATTCAACAGGAATAAAAGGACAGTCCTCTTTTAAATTAAATGCTCTAGGTGAATTTGTAAAAAAACCTGGTATTCCGACAACAGATTGGGATTGGAATATTTATCCTCAAGGGTTATTTGATATGTTGCTTCGTATCGAAGAAGAATATCCTCAGCATCCGGTCATTTATTTAACTGAAAATGGTACAGCCCTTAAAGAGGTTAAGCCAGAGATAGAGGGTGATATTATTGATGATAGTAAGAGAATCTGCTACATTGAACAACATTTACATAAGGTTTTAGAGGCTCGGGACAGGGGAGTCAATATTCAAGGATATTTTATATGGTCTTTGCAAGATCAATTTTCTTGGGCAAATGGCTACAATAAGCGATATGGTCTCTTCTTCGTTGATTATGAGACACAGAAGAGATATATTAAGAAAAGTGCTCTTTGGGTAAAAGGGCTAAAACGGAATTAAGGTTAGCGATTTGACTGATGTTTAATATGTTTTTAAATATGAGGTTGAATTTTTTTATAGGAGGAGTTTTATGGATAAGCTAGTCGCTGCCATTGAAAAGCAACAAGGGAAATTTGAAAAAATTTCTACTAATAATTATATGATGGCTATTAAAGATGGATTCATTGCTACTATGCCTTTAATTATGTTTTCAAGCTTTTTGATGATTATTATTATGATTCCTAAAAATTTCGGAGTAGAGTTACCGAGTCCAGCTATTGCCTGGATGAGGAAAGTGTATATGCTAACCATGGGAGTTTTGGGTGTTATTGTTTCAGGGACAGTTGCAAAGTCATTGGCTGGAAATGTTAATAGAAAAATGCCTCCTGGAAAGGTAATAAATGATACTTCTGCAATGTTGGCGGCCATATGTGGCTATCTTGTATTAACTGTAACGCTTGTAGTTGATGAGAAACGGGATCTACAAGTTTGTCGACAAACTATTTAGGATCTCAAGGATTGATAACTTCGTTTGTCAGTGCCTTTATTACTGTAAATGTTTACCGATTCTGTATTAAGCGAGACATTACTATTCATTTACCTAAGGAAGTTCCTGGGGCTATATCACAAGCTTTTAGAGATATTTTTCCTTTTTCTTTTGTTTTACTTATTAGTGGTTTGTTAGATATTGTATCTCGGTTTAGTTTAGATGTTCCTTTTGCCCAAGTATTTCAACAACTATTGACCCCTATTTTTAAGGGAGCAGAATCATATCCTGCTATGATGTTGATTTGGTTTATGTGTGCTTTGCTTTGGTTTGTTGGAATTCATGGACCATCTATTGTCTTACCTGCTGTTACAGCTTTACAACTGAGCAATATGGAAGAGAATGCTCAACTTCTTGCAAATGGGCAGTTCCCTTATCATTCTTTAACCCCTAATTTCGGGAATTATATCGCTGCGATTGGAGGAACGGGGGCTACCTTTGTTGTACCATTTATTTTGATTTTCTTTATGCGGTCTAAACAATTAAAATCGGTAGGTAAAGCTACAATTACTCCTGTTTTATTTGCGGTAAATGAACCGCTTCTATTTGGTATGCCTGTTATTTTGAATCCCTATCTTTTTGTCCCTTTTTTGATGACTCCACCAGTGAATGTATTTCTAGGAAAGGTCTTTATTGATTTCTTTGGAATGAACGGATTTTATATCCAGTTGCCTTGGGCCTTTCCTGGACCATTAGGATTGTTAATTGGAACGAATTTTCAACCTATCTCCTTTGTGTTTTTATCTTTGATGTTAGTTGTCGACATATTGATTTATTTGCCATTCTGTAGAGCGTATGATAGACAGTTACTGATGAAAGAAGATGTTGCAAGCTCAAATGATATTATTTTAGAGGAGGATACAAGTGAAATAATGCCTGGTAAGTTAGATGAAATAAAAAGTAAGGAGTTGAAAGTACTGGTTCTTTGTGCAGGGTCTGGAACAAGCGCGCAATTAGCTAATGCAATTAACGAGGGGGCTCAAGTAGCAGAAGTTAGAGTGATTGCGAATTCAGGAGCGTACGGAGCTCATTATGATATTATGGGTGTTTATGATTTGATCATTCTGGCTCCACAAGTTCGGAGTTATTATAGAGAGATGAAGGTGGATGCAGAAAGATTAGGTATTCAGATAGTTGCTACTAGAGGAATGGAATATATTCATTTAACAAAGAATCCAAGTAAAGCCTTACAATTTGTATTGGAGCATTACCAAGTTATGTAGTCAGTTTTTCCATCTTTTCTTTAAGTAAGGACTATGCGTAAAGAAAAGATGGGATTTAAAATCGTTCCCCCTTTTTTAATATAAAAATCCCTCTTTCACAATTGTAAAAAGAGGGATTTTGTATTTTATCTCTTAGACCAAGTTCTCTTCATAAAGAGAAGGAGGATTGGGTAAATCTCCAATCGTCCTGCAATCATCGCAAGGAGAGGAGAATTTTTGAGATAGGACTAAAGATTGAGAAACTAGAAGTGGTTCCTAGAATAGGCCCGATATTATTGAAACAGCTAAAGACAGCGCTGGTAACGACTAGGAAATCATTGCTATCTAGGCTGACAATAAATATAAGGGATAGCAAAATCATAGAATAGATGACAAAGTACTTGAGAATCTTATGCTGGGTATCTTTGTCAATCACCGTTTTATTAACATGGAGGGTCAAAACACGGTGGGGCGATAGGATTGACAAAATTTGGTTTTTGGCAATTTTTGAAAGGATGAGGCCTCGAATAACCTTGAGTCCACCTGCGGTTGAACCAGCAGAACCACCGATTCCCATAAGGAAGAGAAGGATAAACTGGGAGAAGAGGGGCCAGTTGGTAATGTCTCCGTAACCAAAACCAGTCGTTGTAATGATATTGGAAACCTGGAAGAAGGCCATTTCAAAACTCTTTGAAAATCCTGGATAGAGATAGAGGGTATTGAGGCTAATCAAGCCTGTAGAAACCAGAACAATGACCAAGTAAGCTCGAAGTTCTTCATCTCCAAAGAAGGCTTTGACGCGACGGAGCATGAGGTAGTAGTAGAGATTAAAATTTACCCCAAAAACCAAAACTCCGATACTAACCAGATAGGTAATCAGTGAGCTACCATAGTGAGCAATCCCGTCGTTATAGACGGTAAATCCTCCTGTACCCGCTGTCCCCATAGCGATGACAAAACTATCAAATAGAGGCATACCGGCTAGATAGTAGATAATCACAAAAAGGGAAAAGAGAGCTAGATAAAGGAGATAGAGAATCTGGGCAGTATTTTGAGTTTGGATACAACCTTGCCAAAAACAGGGCCAGGAACCTCAGCCTTCATCACTTCTAGGTGGCTATTCTTGGCATTATCCATAATAGCAAGTGCAAAAACAAGTACTCCCATCCCTCCAATTAAGTGGGTAAAACTTCGCCAGAAGAGGAGGGAGCGGCTGAGAACCGAAACGTCGTTCAGAATAGTGGCTCCAGTAGTTGTAAAGCCAGAACTAATCTCAAAAAAGGCATCGATAACGCTGGGAATTTGCCCAGCAAAGACAAAGGGGAGACCGCCAAAGAAAGACCAGAGGATCCAACAGAGGGCAACAATTAAGATTCCCTCCTTAGCATAAATCCGTTGATTTTTGGGTTTTTGCAAGCTCCCTGAACCGCCTAGCAATACGAGAATCCCTATTGTTGTAAAGAGGGCTGTAAATACTTGGCTTGATTCACGGTAATAGAGAGCGACAGCTACAGGAACCAAAAGAAGAACAGCTTCAATCAAAAGTAACTTTGAAAGGAGGTAACGAATCATACTTTTATTCATTTCTTACCTCGCAATCAAGTCATAAATCTTGGTGATATTCGGCAACAAGGTCGTTACTAGAAGCTTGTCTCCGACTTCAAGCATCTCCTCTCCAGTAGGGAAAATCGTTTTGCCCTTTCGAATGATAGCTGCAATAAGAACCCCTTTTTTCAGTTTCAGTTGAGAAAGAGGTTTGGCAGTCATTTTATTAGCTTCCTTGATATGGAATTGCAGGGTTTCGATTTGACCATTTGCTAGATGGTGCATGGCTTGAAGATCTGAATATTGGGCATTAACCCGACCACGAATAAAGTGCATAATCGTATCTACAGCAATGCTTTTAGGAGTGATGATACTTGAAAAATCAGGTGCGTGAATAATCTCGAGGAGACTAGTGCGATTGACCTTAGTGATATTTTTTTGTACACCTACGCTGTCAAGGAACATAGAGGTAATCAGATTTTCCTCATCAACCCCTGTCAGTGTTGCAACGGCATCATAATTTTGAGCACTTTCTTCCAGCAGGATATCTTTTGCGGTACCATCTCCTTGAACGATGTAGAGGTTTGGGAATTTCTCGCTAAAGAAGCTGGCGATTTCGGGATTGATTTCAATGACTTTGGTATCGATACGACTATCTTTGAGAATACCTAGTAGATAATAGGCAATTCTTCCAGCCCCGACGATGAGAAGGCTCTTCACAGCACGTGATTTGAAATAATTATGGAAAAGCATCATATCAACACGGTTACCAGTGACAAAGATTCTGTCTTTATCCTGTACAGTCATGTCACCACTTGGAATGATAATTTGATGCTCTCTCTCTATCGCGCAGACAATAACATTGCCAAATTTTTTCCGAAAATCAGAAATGGGCATTTGGCAAAGACCGCTGGATGATTTAACAGTGAATTCCATCAAGCTGACTCGTCCTCCAAAGAAACGTTCGACAGACAAGGCATTGGGGAAGTCAATAATATTGGCAATAGCGCGGGCAGCCAAAAGTTCAGGGTTGACGATAAGAGAAAAACCGAGAATATTCTTTTCTTTGAAATAAGAGTTAGAGTATTCAGGGTTCCGCACTCGAACGATGGTTTCTTTAGCTCCCATTTTTTTGGCTAGAACAGCTGCAATCATGTTCACTTCATCGTACTCAGTCAGGGCGATAAAGATATCACAATCCTGGACACTGGCTTGTTCAAGGATGGTGAAATCGGCCCCGTTACCAAGAATCCCCATGATATCAAATCGATTAACAATATGATTGAGAACGGCTTCGTCTTGCTCAATCAGCAAAACATCATGCTTTTCTGCAACCAAGGAGCGACAGAGGGCAGAACCAACTTTTCCCCCTCCGACAAGGATAATTTTCATAATAAAACCTACTTTTTCATGATGTAACTATCATACCCTTTTTCAAGAAAAAATGCACCTACTAGCTAATAACAAGAGCTTTTAGTGAGATTTTGCTATAAGGTAAAACTATACCCTAACCAATTGAAATAGCTATTAGCGACTTTCTATGAAATATGGTATGATAAAGGGTATATAAGGAGACAAAATGAATAATAATTTACTGGTATTACAATCAGACTTTGGTCTGGTTGATGGTGCGGTATCGGCTATGATTGGAGTGGCTTTAGAAGAGTCTCCAACCTTAAAAATCCATCACTTAACGCACGATATCACGCCTTATAATATTTTTGAGGGGAGCTATCGTCTCTTCCAGACGGTGGATTACTGGCCTGAGGGAACGACATTTGTATCGGTAGTCGATCCAGGTGTCGGCTCGAAACGTAAGAGTGTAGTTGCCAAGACTGCAAAGAATCAATACATTGTCACACCAGACAATGGGACGCTTTCCTTTATCAAGAAACACGTTGGCGTTGTAGCTATTCGTGAAATTTCTGAAGTAGCCAATAGACGTCAAATACAGAGCATTCTTATACCTTCCACGGCCGTGATGTTTATGCCTATACTGGTGCTAAACTGGCTAGCGGTCACATTAGTTTTGAGGAAGTAGGGCCTGAGCTCAGTGTGGATCAGATTGTGGAGCTTCCAGTCGTAGAGACCATTATTGAAGATTATCTGGTGAAGGGAGCCATTGACATTCTGGATGTGCGTTTTGGTTCGCTCTGGACCTCTATCACGCGAGAAGAATTTTACAAGCTGGAACCAGCATTCGGTGATCGTTTTGAAGTAACAATCTATCATGCAGATATGCTGGTCTATCAAAATCAGGTTGTCTATGGCAAATCATTTGCAGATGTGAGAGTTGGGCAACCCATCCTTTACATCAACTCTCTCTATCGTTTAGGTCTGGCTATCAACCAAGGTTCTTTTGCCAAGGCTTATAATGTAGGTGTCGGTTCGTCTTGGACCATTGAAATAAAGAAAATAGAATTATAAAATAGGAGAATATAGATGAAAAATCAATCAATTAAACAAGTTGTTGCTATCGGTGTTGGAGCTGCGCTCTTTGTTGTTATCGGGATGATCAGCATTCCGACACCTGTTCCAAATACAAGCATCCAGCTTCAGTATGCGGTACAGAGTCTCTTGTCTATCATTTTTGGCCCTCTAGTGGGATTACTTGTTGGTTTAATTGGGCATGCAGTGAAGGACTCTCTTGCTGGCTATGGTCTTTGGTGGACTTGGATTATTGCTAGTGGTCTCTTTGGTCTAGCCGTCGGACTCTTTAGAAAATACATTCGAGTAACACAGGGTGTTTTTGAGTTGAAGGATATTGTCTTCTTTAACCTCATTCAGATTGTTGCAAATGCTCTTGTTTGGGGTGTCTTGGCACCACTTGGAGATGTTGTGATTTATCAAGAAGCGGCAGAAAAAGTATTTGCTCAAGGGATTGTTGCAGGTATTGCAAACGCTGTGACTATTGCTATCGCAGGAACTCTTCTCTTACTTGCCTATGCAGGAACCCAAACTCGTGCAGGAAGTTTGAAAAAGGACTAATACTCTTCGAAAATCTCTTCAAACTACGTCAGCTCTATCTGTAACCTCAAAACAGTGTTTTGAGCAACCTACGGCTAGCTTCCTAGTTTGTTCTTTGATTTTCATTGAGTATAAAATGATGGGGAAGGCTGGGCAACCAGTCTTTTTCGATGTTTATAGACTAGTCAGGTAACCAGTCTAGGCTAGGAATCTTGTTGGTGCTAAGTTTTTAAGAGAAGAGTCTGCAAGAAGGGGTAGATTTATGATAAAATAGAAGTCTAAGAAGCGAATGAAGAGAGTAAGATGAAAGAAGCTATAATTGAGTGGAAGGATTTCTCTTTCCGGTATGAAACACAACAAGAACCGACCTTGCAAGGGGTAGATTTGACCATTTATAAGGGAGAGAAAGTCTTAATCGTTGGACCATCTGGGTCAGGTAAGTCTACCTTGGGTCAGTGTTTGAATGGGATTATTCCCAATATTTATAAGGGTCAGACATCTGGAGAATTTTTGATCAAGGATCAAGCAGCCTTCGATATGAGCATCTATGACAAATCTCATCTGGTCAGCACAGTTTTGCAGGATACAGATGGGCAGTTTATCGGTTTATCCGTGGCAGAGGATTTGGCTTTTGCTCTGGAAAATGACGTGACAGCTCTAGATGAGATGAAAAGTCGTGTTCATAAATGGGCTGAAAAGCTGGATCTTATTTCTTTGCTGAATCAGCGTCCTCAGGATTTGTCAGGTGGACAAAAGCAGCGAGTCAGTCTAGCTGGTGTCTTGATTGATGAGAGTCCGATTCTCTTGTTTGATGAGCCACTCGCCAATCTGGATCCCAAGTCAGGTCAGGACATTATCGAATTGATTGACCAGATTCATAAGGAAGAGGGGACGACGACCCTTATTATTGAGCATCGTTTGGAGGATGTTCTGCATCGCCCTGTGGATCGGATTGTTTTGATAAACGATGGTAGTATCCTCTTTAATGGGAGTCCTGACCAGCTACTAGCTACTGATTTATTGACCCAAAACGGAATCCGAGAACCCCTTTATCTAACCACTCTCCGTCAATTGGGTGTGGATTTAGCCAAGGAAGAACAGTTAGCAGATTTGGATAACTTGTCTATCTCAAGAGGACAGGTTCAGCTACAGACTGAACTGGCAAAAGAGACACCAGATTTGCAGTCACTTTTTAGACTAGATGATGTGTCTTTTTCTTATGATGATAGACCGATTTTAAAATCCATTCATTTAGATATTAAAAAGGGTGAAAAGATTGCCATTGTCGGAAAAAATGGGGCTGGGAAATCAACTCTAGCTAAGGCCTTAAGTAGCTTTATTCAGACGGAAGGCCGCTATCTTTGGGACGAACAGGATATAAAAGGAGATTCTGTTGCAGAGCGGGCGGAACGAGTCGGCTATGTGCTGCAAAATCCCAATCAAATGATTTCGACCGACATGATCTTTGATGAGGTGGCTTTAGGACTTCGTTTGCGAGGTGTGGACGAGAAGGAAATTGAAACGAGAGTCTATGAAACCTTGAAAATCTGTGGTCTCTATGAATTCCGTAATTGGCCCATTTCTGCCCTGTCATTTGGGCAGAAAAAACGTGTCACCATTGCTTCAATTTTGGTCTTGGGGGCTGAAATTATCCTCTTAGATGAACCAACTGCAGGTCAAGACCAGAAGAACTATACTGAGATTATGGAATTTCTCGAAGAGTTGCATCAAAAAGGTCATACCATTGTCATGATTACGCATGATATGCAATTGATGCTGGATTATTCAGACCGAGCTCTTGTCATGGTGGATGGAGAATTGATTGCCGATACGGATCCAGCTAGTCTGTTGAGCAATCCTGAGCTGTTAGTAAAAGCCAATCTAAAAGAAACCTCCATCTTCAACTTGGCTAAGAAACTCGACGTGGATCCACTTGCTTTAACGGCATTTTACAAAGAAAGGAGAGAAGGATGCAAGCTAAATTAATCGGTTACCAGCATAGAGATACTGTGATTCATCGCTTGTCAGGAGCTGGGAAACTCCTCTTTTTCATCCTCGTGTCATTGGCGGCCATGATTAGCTATGATACCAGACTGCTTGTTCTGATTGCTATTTTTTCAGTCTTTCTCCTCTATTTGTCAGAAATTCGTTTTAAAGATGTTTCCTTTGTGGTGGTTTTTGCGACAGTATTTGCGGTTTTAAACGTTTTGATGGTTTATCTCTTTTCTCCTGAGTATGGAGTGGGGCTATATGGTGCTAAAAGTGTCATTTGGCAGGGAATCGGTGCCTACACGATAACGAGTCAGGAGCTCTTTTATATGCTAAATCTGGCCATTAAGTACCTCTGCACCATTCCTCTGGCTATTATCTTTTTGATGACAACTCATCCTAGTCAGTTTGCTTCCAGTTTAAATCAAATTGGTGTGCCTTACAAGATTGCCTATTCTGTCAGCCTGACCTTGCGCTATATTCCAGATTTGCAGGAAGAATTCTTTACCATCAAGATGTCTCAGGAAGCACGTGGGATGGAATTGTCCAAGAAGGCTTCTCTTATGCAACGAATCAAAGGCAATCTGCTCATTATTACTCCCTTGATTTTTAGTTCGCTAGAACGCATTGATACCATCGCGACCGCCATGGAGCTTCGTCGCTTTGGGAAAGAGAAAAAGCGGACTTGGTATAGTTACCAGGCATTGAAAAAAGGAGATTATATTACCTTGCTTTTGGCAACTGTGTTTTTAGTAGCTAGTTTACTACTTATCTTGCAGAATCAGGGACGATTTTACAACCCTTGGAAATAGTATTGTCAAAGTTTTCATTAGAGAAATAAAGTTAATAATTGTATACTTGAAACTTTTTGACCAATCATGAATTAGTTTGTCTACTTTGTAGTAGAATTTACATTACAAAATCAAACTTATTCAAATATAATCATTTTCAACTAAGTTCAGTGTCATAATGTAGAGACGATATAAAATAGTAAAAGTACTTAATTTAAATCGTGTTAATTTCATTTTGTGTAAACATGGGAAAATGTTGAATGTATATAATGACGGGAGATGGTTTACAATGATAAGTTTAGAGCTGATGTCTGAAGACAATAGTATAGATATCTATTCTTTTGAAAAAGAAAATCGGGAGTATTTTGAGCGGAATTTACCTCCTAGACCAGCTCACTATTTTGACTTAGAAGGTTTTAAAGAAATTACAAGGGAATTGTTAAGGGAACAAGAGAATCATGATGTCTACATGCATCTTATTAGAGATGCACAAGGCGTTATGGTTGGAAGAATCAATTTAAGTGTTTTAGGGAAGGATAGAAAAACAGCAGAACTTGGATATAGGATTGGAGAAAATGTTACTAATTTAGGATATGCAAGCGAAGCGGTTAAACTCGTTTTAGAAAAGGCCTTTACTACTTATGGTTTACATAGGATTATCGCAGGAACGGCAACGGACAATCTGGCCTCCCAGAGGGTGCTTTTAAAAAATGGCTTCACCTTTAGTAGGGTTATAGAAAATGACTTACAAATTCATAATGAGTGGGTTCATACAGCAGTATTTGAGATAACGAGGTCATAATATCATCATTCCCAGTCCACAGATAGGTATAAAAGAGTAAGCAATTTTTGCAGATATTTAGGAATTTTCTCCTAGAAACCCTTGGAAATAGCTTGAAAAAATTGAAAAAATCAAGTCGTTTCTATTGACAATGATTCTGAAAGTGTTATACTAAGAAAGTAGTTTCGCTGATTTACTTCAAACCTGTTGTGAGGTAAGTTAACGATGCCTTAACCACGCTGTTTGCTGAGCTTGACTCCGGGCAGTGTGGCTATTTTTTTGCAATGGTGAAAGGAAGCAAGTCATGACAAATCACATTGTATTATTTGAACCTCAAATTCCACAAAATACAGGCAATATTGCGCGTACTTGCGCTGCAACCAATTCTCCCCTCCACATCATCAAGCCTATGGGCTTTCCTATCGATGACCGCAAGATGAAGCGAGCTGGTTTGGATTATTGGGATAAGCTAGAGATTTATTTTTACGAGAGTTTAGAGGATTTCATGTCTCAGATGAAGGGAAAACTCTATCTGATTTCGAAATTCGCGGAAAAAGTCTATTCTGAGGTGGATTTATCGACTGACGACGACCATTATTTTCTTTTTGGACGTGAAGACAAGGGCTTGCCTGAGAACTTTATGCGAGAACATCCTGAAAAGGCTCTCCGTATTCCCATGAATGATGAACATGTCCGCAGTCTTAATGTGTCTAATACCGTCTGCATGATTGTCTATGAGGCTCTCCGCCAGCAGAACTTTGCAGGTCTTGAGCTTGTTCATACCTATGAAGTGGATAAATTGAAATAAAAAATGAAAATGAACAAAATGCTTGCGCTTGCAAGCGTTTTTTGTTATGATAAAAGAGTCTTCAGGGCAGGGTGTGATTCCCGACCGGCGGTAAATTTGACTAGCTATTTTAGCTTTCTCGTCGTTGTCTTGTCTCGATATACTTTAAGTATTATCTTCGACTGCGACGCCTAGATAAATCTAAAATATCTTAGCCAAATAAGTCCGCGAGCGCAAGCTGATGTGGTGAGATTCCACAACCGACAGTATAGTCTGGATGGGAGAAGACGAAAGAATAGCTTTGTCTGTTCTGATAGATTTATAGCTGAACTGTAACCGCTTGCTTGATTTTCCTTAATAGAGTGAGAGGGAACTTTTGGGATATAAAAAGTGAGAATAGATAGAGGAATCCTTTCTAACTTCTTCTGATTTTATAGAAAATTGGAGGAACCTGTTATGACAAACACACGTCGACTTTCGACCATTGCGATTCTATCAGCCATTTCATTTGTGCTGATGTACTTTGACTTCCCGCTTTTGCCAGCGGCGTCCTTCCTAAAGATCGAATTTAGTATCTTGCCAGTCCTTGTGGGCTTGGTGGTCATGGATTTGCCTGCTGCTCTAGGAGTTCTCTTGCTCCGCTCACTCTTGAAGTTGCTTCTTAACAGCCAGGGAGTGAATACTTACATTGGTTTGCCAATGAATATCGTAGCTTTGGGAGTTTTTGTCATCGTATTTGCTTTGATTTGGAAAAAGGAACGGACAACCCTTCGTTTCCTACTAGGCTCTCTAGCTGGAACTATTGGCTTGACCGTGGCTATGTTGGTTCTCAACTATGTTTACGCTGTTCCTTTGTACGCTAAGTTTGCTAACTTTGATATTGGAAAAATTTTGGGACTTTCCAACTACCTAATGACCATGGTATTGCCTTTTAACTTGATTGAGGGTATTATCTTTGCCGTTTCATTCTGGTTGTTGTATGTTCTCTTGAAACCAACCTTAAAACATTATGAGAGATAAACAAATATTTTTAATGAAGGGCAGTTTTGCCCTTTTACTTTTCGTTATTCTTGGCTATATGGTCAAATTTTACCCTGAAACGCTGGTCGGTTTTGACCAACCGATTCAGACGGCTATTCGAGGAGACTTGTCAGATTACTTGACCATTCTTTTCAGGGCCATCACACGCTTGATTGATATCCCAGTGATTATCACTTGGGTTGTGCTGGTAGCTTTTGTCTTTTATCGTAAGCGGTGGAAGATTGAAAGCCTACTTATGCTGGGAAATTTGGCTTTGGCTGGTCTTTTAATCGTGACCTTTAAAAATATCTACCAGCGCCCACGACCAGCTATTTTGCACTTAGTTGAGGAGAAGGGATTTTCCTTCCCAAGCGGCCATTCTCTGGCTGTAACCTTGATGATCGGTTCTCTGATTGTCATTCTCAGTCAACGGATGAAAAATCCAGTATGGAGAAAAATCGTGCAAATCGTCCTTGCTCTCTATGTAGTCAGTGTGCTGGTATCAAGGGTCTATCTGGGAGTTCATTATCCATCAGACGTTCTTGCCAGTCTCTGTGTGGGCTTGGGAGTCCTGTTTATCGAATTTCCCTTCTATGATAAGCTCCGCTTCCAATGGCGATTTAAAGGCAAGCAGAAGTGATGGAAAAGATAAAAAATTGTACAAATACAAATAGAACCATATAAAATATATATTTGAAACATGTTTTGGGATTTGATATATTTTAATAAATAAAGCAAGGAGGAAGAAAGTGTGGGTATGTTATTAGCGACACGCTTAAAAAATAAAAGAAAGGAATTAAAATTATCTCAAAAAGAATTAGCTGAGGGGATTTGTGAGCAAGGGCAGATTAGCCGTATGGAGCAAGGTAAATACTCACCTGGATCAGAATTACTTTTTCAACTATCTAAGCGATTGAAGGTGAGCATGGATTATTTCTTTGAAGATACTGAGGTTTCTAGTTTAGAAAATATTGATAAGTTTAAAGAACTATCTAAGAAATTTTTGGATGAGAGGGAATATGAATCTCTCCATTATATCTATGAACTGGAAAAATCTAAACGTGCTCGTCTATCTGCTAAAGACCAGATTTATTTGGACTGGATTGATACATTAGTTCAATTCCGTTATCTAAATCATCAAACAGAGGCAGTTGCGAAACTGGAAAAAATACTGTTATCTCTGAAAAAATCTGATTTTTACTATCTACAACTGGGAAATACCTTGGCTAATTTTTATTTTGATATGGGGCAGGAAGACACATATCAGGAACTCTATCAACTTTTAAAAGAGAACCTCCAGTCACTATCTGTTCATCATTTGGAACAGTTAGAATTGATGATTAAATTCCGATATAACTATTGTAGATATTTGTGGTTGAATGAACGAACATCTGAAGCTATAGAAGAAATTACAGAAACAATAGCTATTTGTAAAAGGTATAATAGTAGTTATCGATTAGCAGATTTGTATTGTTTATTGGGAAATATAAGCGTGGGATTTGCTGAAAGGGATAGGATACTAGGTTTTTATCAAGTATCTTATCAGCTTTACAAGCACGAAGAGAACCAGAGAATGATGCTAGAAATTGAGAAGGAAATGAAATTATTGGAAAGTGAAGATTAAGAAAAAGATTTGTATTTTTAGATAACTTAAATTCATATTTCGAAAAAAATAAGAAAACACCATAAAAATTATTGACAAAGTAAAATTGATATGTTAGAATATCATCAATAGTTTTTGATTTTGGTATTGGAACTTTGGGGGTATATTGGGCGTTGTTAGGATTTCAATTTCCTTTTGAGCTGAAGAAGGAGGCAATCCAATGAATACTTTTCTGACCAATAAAAATTATCGGATGTTGCTGATTAATCAATGGGTTTCGTCATTTGGTGATACGCTGTTTTATATTTCCTTTATTTCTTATGTATCGGGATATAAATTTGCTTCATTAGCTGTTCTTTGTATAACAGTTTCGGAGACTTTGCCGCAGATTTCTCAGTTGTTCACAGGCGTTATTGCCGATTTTCAAAAAAATCGTGTTGCAAAATATATTGCTATATTGGCAAGTAAGTTTCTGCTTTATACTCTATTGACACTGTTTGTAACGGCTAAGAACTTTTCTATGGGGATGGTTTTTCTTATTTGTGGCATTAATCTTTTATCAGATACCATGAGTTATTTTGCAGGTGCTATGATTTCTCCTTTGTATGTGAGGATTATAGGAGATGATATGACAGATGCTATGGGGTTTAGACAGGCAACTGCTGGTGTAGTTAATATTCTTAGCAACCTTACAGGTGGAGTTTTGATTGGGGTCATCAGTCTTCAGATGTTTGTGGGTTTGAATGCTTTGACCTTTCTTTTTGCACTGTTGGGTGTGGTGTTTATTCGTACTTCTTTGAGAGATATTGAGGGACAGATGGAGGTTAGTAAAAGATTAACCGCAAAATCTTTTGGAGAGCATTTCCTCTATTCTATGAAGATATTGGCAAGTTTTCCAGCTATCATCAAATTAATATTCATTGCAGCTATGAACCAAGTGATTTTAAGCATTATTACCCCCTTAACGACTTTGATGTTAATCCATCATCCATTTATCTTCTTTGATACTGGGAAATCCATTGCAGCATTGTCAGTGGTTATTTTTCAGGAACGATTGTGGGAAGTTTTTTGAGTGGAGGTATCCTAAAAAATATTCCCATAAAAATGATTGTCTACTTTGAAGAAATTATGCATCTCTGTATTCTCTTTTCTTGGTTGACTAATCATTTCCTTCTTTTATTGGTGGTTGTCTTCTTATGCGCAGTTGCGGTAGGAATGATGGGGCCTCGGATTTTCAACCTTGTATTCTCGATGGTTCCAGAAGAAGTCATGGGAACCATCCAGTCAGTACTTGGAGTATTCAATGTTGTTGTACCAGGAATTCTTAGCATGCTCATCGTTGCCTTAGCGAGTGCTACAAACCTAAAAATCACAGTGCTTCCACTTTTTATTTTTGTATTGACTGCCTTAGCAATTGTGAAAGCAATGAAAATAGAGTAATAGTAGTATGAACTACTGTCTCTTTTTGGGTGGGAGTTCACTATCCATCAGACGTTCTTGCTAGTCTCTGTGTGGGCTTGGGAGTCTTATTTATCGAGTTTCCTTTCTATGATAAGCTTCGCTTCCAATGGCGATTTAAAGGTAAGCAGAAGTGAGTATTGAATTCGCTTGAGGAGAAAGAAATGAAAGTCAATATAAAAGATCTTCATCCAACTCAACTATACTTATCAGAAAAGAAACTAGAAGGTATCCAGACACTTTATCAGTCGGCAGAAATAATCAATGTTGCTCCAATCAGTATTCTTGCCTTCGGAGATTGCTTGTTGATTACAGATGGGCATCACAGGGCTTATCATGCTTTATTGGTAGGTCAAGATACGATTTCTGTTGAGTTTGATAGAGACGGCGGTGATGAACTATATCATCTCTATGCGCAAGCTTGTGAGGAAAGAAAGATTTACTCTGTTCTGGATTTAAAAAATCATATCTTACCTCAAGATGAGTATAAAGCAAAATGGTATAACTGGTGTGAGGGTTTTAATCAAGCAGCAACTCTCTTATTGAAAAGGAAAGAAGATGAAACAGACCCTACAAATAGATAATACACTGCGTCTTGTTCCTTATTATCAGGTCAATCATTGTGAGGAAGCTTTTGCTTGGTATCAGGATGTGAACTTGGTTTACCTCGTAGATGGTGTGAAGAGACCTTACAGTCCAGCGACCTTGGAAGCTATGTATTCCTATTTGGATCAGCATGGTGAGCTTTTTTGGATTGAAGTTAAGGAGAAGGGGGAATGGTTTCCAATTGGGGATGTTACTCTATCTCAGGATAATCTCCCCATTGTGATTGGGAATCCCGCTTACCAACATCGAGGACTTGGGAAAAAGGTTCTAAGTACTTTGATTGAATTGGCTCGAGTAAAAGGGTGGAAAGAATTGAAAGTCAAGGAAATCTATACCTACAATCATGCTTCTAGGAGGTGTTTCAAGTCGCTTGGATTTGTTGAAGATGGAGCAACAGAAAAAGGAACGAGTTTTATACTGAAATTAGTCTAATCTAACTTGTTTTTTAACTAAAAATCTGATAAACTAAGTAGTAATTGAATAGAAATCTGCAAGACTAGTAACTCAAGGGAAGTATATCAGGGAGGAGAGCCGTGACTGCAAGCTCTCTATATGAAAGCTGGGCGAATTCACTTGCGCATGGATTTAGAAATGAAGGTCTGACTTGTCAGATGAAAACGGATGGTACCGCGTGTCAACGCTCCGAGTGGAGTTTTTGGCATGTGGTTTTCTTTTTATCTACGAGAGACTGATGGAGGAATTATGTCAACTATTGAAGAACAATTAAAAGCGCTTCGTGAAGAAACGCTGGCTAGCTTGAAGCAGATTACTGCTGAAAATGAAAAAGAGATGCAAGAATTGCGTGTCTCTGTCCTTGGTAAAAAGGGTTCGCTTACTGAAATCCTCAAAGGGATGAAAGATGTTTCTGCTGAGATGCGTCCGATTATCGGGAAGCACGTCAATGAAGCGCGTGATGTCTTGACAGCAGCCTTTGAAGAAACAGCTAAGCTCTTGGAAGAAAAGAAAGTCGCTGCACAATTAGCTAGCGAGAGTATCGATGTGACGCTTCCAGGCCGCCCAGTTGCGACTGGTCACCGTCATGTACTCACACAAACCAGTGAAGAAATTGAAGATATTTTCATCGGTATGGGGTACCAAGTCGTGGATGGTTTTGAAGTGGAGCAAGACTACTACAACTTTGAGCGTATGAACCTTCCCAAAGACCACCCAGCTCGTGATATGCAGGATACTTTCTACATCACAGAAGAAATCTTGCTTCGTACTCACACGTCTCCAGTTCAGGCGCGTGCTATGGATGCACATGATTTTCTCTAAAAGGGCCTTTGAAAATGATCTCACCAGGGCGTGTGTTCCGTCGTGATACGGACGATGCGACCCACAGTCACCAGTTCCACCAAATCGAAGGCTTGGTTGTTGGGAAAAAAACATCTCTATGGCAGACCTTCAAGGAACACTTCAGTTGATTGTTCAAAAGATGTTCGGTGAAGAGCGTCAGATCCGTTTGCGTCCATCTTATTTCCCATTCACAGAGCCATCTGTTGAGGTGGATGTTTCTTGCTTCAAGTGTGGTGGAGAAGGCTGTAACGTATGTAAGAAAACAGGTTGGATCGAAATTATGGGTGCTGGTATGGTTCACCCACGTGTCCTTGAAATGAGTGGCATCGATGCGACTGTTTACTCTGGCTTTGCCTTTGGTCTTGGTCAAGAGCGTGTAGCCATGCTCCGTTACGGAATTAATGATATCCGTGGATTCTATCAAGGAGATGTTCGCTTCTCAGAACAGTTTAAATAAGATTGAACACTGAAATACAGTCCTAGTCATTTTTTCTCTATAGAGAATGGTAAGGACTGACTCGAAGAAAAAGAAAGGAATTGAAAAGGTCACACTGGGTGGGATCTTACAATCAGAATTATGCTTGTATCTTATAAATGGTTAAAAGAATTGGTGGACATTGATGTGCCATCACAAGAGTTGGCTGAAAAAATGTCAACTACAGGGATTGAGGTAGAAGGTGTCGAATCACCTGCTGCTGGTCTCTCAAAAATTGTCGTCGGTGAGGTCTTGTCTTGCGAAGATGTGCCAGAAACTCACCTCCATGTTTGTCAGGTTAACGTTGGCGAAGAAGAAGCCCGTCAAATCGTTTGTGGTGCACCGAATGTGCGTGCTGGTATCAAGGTCATGGTGGCACTTCCAGGAGCTCGCATCGCTGACAACTACAAAATCAAAAAAGGAAAAATCCGTGGCTTGGAGTCACTTGGAATGATTTGTTCACTTGGTGAATTGGGAATTTCTGACTCAGTTGTACCAAAGGAATTTGCAGATGGCATCCAAATCTTGCCAGAAAATGCCGTTCCAGGTGAGGAAGTCTTCTCATATCTAGACTTGGATGATGAAATTATCGAACTTTCCATCACCCCTAACCGTGCGGACGCTCTTTCTATGCGTGGAGTGGCTCATGAAGTGGCAGCCATCTATGACAAGGCAGTCAACTTTAAAGAATTTACTCTAACAGAAACAAATGAAAGTGCAGCAGATGCACTTTCTGTAGGTATTGAAACAGACAAGGCACCTTACTATGCGGCTCGTATCTTGGACAATGTGACTATCGCACCAAGTCCACAATGGTTGCAAAACCTCCTCATGAACGAAGGTATCCGTCCAATCAATAACGTAGTGGATGTGACCAACTACATCCTGCTCTACTTTGGTCAACCAATGCATGCTTTTGACTTGGATACCTTTGAAGGCAATGACATCCGTGTGCGTGAAGCGCGTGCTGGTGAAAAATTGGTGACCTTGGATGGTGAAGAACGTGATTTGGACGTGAATGACTTAGTCATCACTGTCGCAGACAAGCCAGTAGCCCTTGCAGGTGTCATGGGTGGGCAAGCAACAGAAATCTCTGAAAAATCTAGTCGCGTTGTCCTTGAAGCTGCTGTCTTCAATGGTAAATCAATTCGTAAGACTAGCGGTCGCTTGAATCTTCGTTCTGAATCTTCTTCTCGCTTTGAAAAAGGCATCAATGTGGCAACAGTCAATGAAGCCCTTGATGCGGCAGCGAGCATGATTGCAGAGCTTGCAGGTGCAACAGTACGTAAGGGGATCGTTTCAGCAGGCCAGCTTGATACTTCTGATGTGGAAGTTTCTTCGACACTTGCAGATGTCAACCGTGTCCTTGGAACTCAGCTTTCTTATGCTGATGTCGAAGATGTCTTCCGTCGTCTTGGATTTGGTCTTTCTGGAAATGCAGATAGCTTTACAGTCAGCGTCCCACGTCGCCGTTGGGATATCACTATTGAAGCAGACCTCTTTGAAGAAATCGCTCGTATCTATGGATATGACCGCTTGCCAACTAGTCTTCCAAAAGATGACGGTACAGCTGGTGAATTGACTGCGACACAAAAACTTCGACGTCAAGTTCGTACGATTGCTGAAGGAACAGGTTTGACCGAAATTATCACCTACGCTCTGACAACGCCTGAAAAAGCAGTTGAGTTCACAGCTCAGTCAAGTAACCTTACAGAACTTATGTGGCCAATGACTGTAGACCGTTCAGTCCTCCGTCAAAATATGATTTCTGGTATCCTAGATACAATTGCCTACAATGTGGCTCGTAAGAACAAAAACTTGGCCCTTTATGAGATTGGAAAAGTCTTTGAACAAACAGGCAATCCAAAAGAAGAACTTCCAAATGAGATCAACAGCTTTGCCTTTGCCTTGACAGGCTTGGTTGCTGAAAAAGATTTCCAAACGGCAGCAGTTCCAGTTGATTTCTTCTATGCTAAGGGAATTCTAGAAGCCCTCTTTACTCGCTTGGGACTAGAAGTGACCTATACAGCTACAGCTGAAATTGCAAGCCTTCATCCAGGTCGAACAGCAGTCATTTCACTCGGTGATCAAGTTCTTGGTTTCCTTGGCCAAGTGCATCCAGTCACTGCTAAGGCTTACGATATTCCAGAAACGTATGTAGCTGAGCTCAATCTTTCAGCCATCGAAGCTGCCCTTCAGCCAGCGGCTCCATTTGTGGAAATTACTAAATTCCCAGCAGTCAGCCGTGACGTTGCCCTTCTCCTCAAGGCAGAAGTGACTCATCAAGAAGTTGTAGATGCTATCCAAGCTGCAGGCGTAAAACGTTTGACAGATATCAAACTCTTTGACGTCTTCTCAGGTGAGAAATTGGGACTTGGCATGAAGTCAATGGCTTATAGCTTGACCTTCCAAAATCCAGAAGATAGCTTGACTGACGAAGAAGTCGCACGCTACATGGAAAAAATCCAAGCATCACTTGAAGAAAAAGTCAATGCAGAAGTGCGTTAACTCATCAATCCATCCTTCGGGGTGGATTTTTTCTTTTCACTTAACAATTCAGGATCAAAAATAGACAGTTGAGGAGCAGAGAAGACAAATCGGAGTTTAGCACTGTATAATGTACTCATAGCTTAAAGTACCCTAAGATTTTTTACTAAAATGAGGATGACAAAAATGGACAGAAATCATTGTAAAGGCTATCAAAAAGGAGTATAATGAGTGCAAGACATTTCGGAGGTGAAAGATGCTAGAAGTAAGAAGTCTAGAGAAAAGTTTTGGATCCAAGCAAGTTTTGTTTGGTATTGACTTTCAAGCACGACCAGGTCGTATTTTGGGACTAGTCGGAAAAAATGGTGCTGGGAAAACAACGATTTTCCATAGTATTTTGAAGTTTTTAGAATATCAAGGAGAAATTAGTCTGGATGGGCAGGATATTCGTCAGGAAACCTATGCTCGGATTGGCTATTTGCCTGAAGAACGTAGTCTGATGCCTAAATTGACAGTCCTTGAACAAGTTCGCTATTTGGCTACTCTAAAAGGCATGGATGCCAAGGAGGTCAAGGAAAAACTTCCTCAATGGATGAAGAAGTTGGAAGTGAAAGGAAAGTTGACAGATAAAATTAAGAGTCTGTCAAAAGGAAATCAGCAGAAGATTCAGCTCATTATTACTCTGATTCATGAACCAGATTTGATTATCTTGGATGAGCCTTTCAGTGGTTTGGACCCAGTCAATACAGAATTGCTCAAGCAAGTCATTTTTCAGGAAAAAGAGCGAGGGGCAACTATTATCTTTTCTGACCATGTCATGACCAACGTCGAGGAACTTTGTGACGATATTCTCATGATTCGAGATGGCCGTGTGGTCTTGCATGGACCGGTTCAGGATGTCCGCAATCAATACGGGAAAACGCGTCTCTTTGTTTCAAGTGAACGAAGCAAGGAAGAATTGGAAAACCTTCCTCATGTCAAGCAGGTGAGCTTGACCAAGCAAGGCAGTTGGAAATTGATCTTGGAGGATGAAAGTGCTGGAAGGGAACTCTTCCCAATCTTGACTCAAGGGCAATATATCGCAACCTTTGACCAACAAGCGCCAACAATCGATGAAATCTTTAAACTAGAATCAGGGGTGGAAGTATGAGAAATATGTGGGTTGTAATCAAGGAAACCTATCTTCGACATGTCAAATCGTGGAGTTTCTTCTTTATGGTGATTTCACCGTTCCTCTTTTTAGGAATGTCTGTAGGAATTGCTTATCTCCAAGGCTCTTCAATGGCTAAAAATGATAAAGTGGCAGTAGTGACAACAGTGCCATCTGTAGCAGAAGGACTGAAGAATGTAAATGGTGTTAATTTTGACTACAAAGACGAAGCAAGTGCCAAAGAAGCGATTAAAGATGAAAAATTAAAAGGCTATCTGACTATTGACCAAGAGGATAGTGTCTTGAAGGCAGTTTATCACGGTGAAACTTCCCTTGAGATTGCTATTAAGCTAGGAGTAACGAGCAAGTTAAATGAGCTTCAAGATCAACTCAATCGTTCGGCAGCCAATTTGTCACAAGAACAGGAAAAACGCTTGGAACAAACAGTTAACTTTACGGAGAAAATTGATGAATCCAAGGAAAATAAAAAAATGATTCAAACCTTTGAGGCCGCAGGGCTTGGTTTATTCCTTTATATGATTTTGATTACCTATGCTAGTGTCACTGCTCAGGAAGTGGCTAGCGAGAAAGGAACCAAAATTATGGAGGTGGTCTTCTCTAGTATCCGAGCTAGTCATTATTTCTACGCTCGCATGCTAGCTCTGCTTCTTGTGATTTTGACCCATATTGGCATTTACGTCGTGGGTGGACTTGCTGCCATTCTTCTCTTTAAAGACCTACCAATCTTGGCACAATCTGGTATTTTAAACCATATAGGAGAGGCTTTCTCGCTCAACACCTTATTGTTTGTCTTGGTTAGCCTCTTTATGTACGTTGTTTTAGCAGCCTTCCTAGGTTCTATGGTTTCTCGTCCTGAGGATGCAGGAAAAGCCTTGTCGCCTTTGATGATTTTGATTATAGGTGGTTTTTTTGGAGTGACAGCTCTAGGTGCAGCTGGTGACAATCTCATCTTGAAGATTGGTTCATATATTCCCTTTATTTCGACTTTCTTCATGCCATTTAGAACCATTAATGGCTATGCAGGGGGAGTAGAAGCATGGATTTCACTTGCGATTACAGTGATTTTTGCAGTGGTAGCAACAGGATTTATCGGACGCATGTATGCCAGCTTAGTCCTTCAAACGGATGATTTAGGGATTTGGAAAACCTTTAGACGTGCCTTATCTTATAAATAGAAGAGCCTCGCGAAAGCGAGGTTTTTTAGAGATAAAAAGAGTGGAATTCAGAAAAATATTTTTCATATCTATTGACTTTTAGGGGTGAAATTTGGTATTATAGTAGGCGGTATTGTTTACCCCATTTGAAAGGCCCCGGAACCTTCCAAATACTTTTCGATGGGAAGGAACACCCATCACCGTAAACAAAAATCGAACTATATATAGGAGAAATCATGAACAAAACAACATTTATGGCTAAACCAGGCCAAGTTGAACGTAAATGGTACGTAGTTGACGCAACTGATGTACCACTTGGACGTCTTTCTGCAGTAGTTGCTAGCGTACTTCGCGGAAAAACAAACCAACATTTACACCACACACTGATACAGGTGACTTTGTGATTGTTATCAATGCTGAAAAAGTTAAATTGACTGGTAAAAAAGCAACTGATAAAATCTACTACACTCACTCAAACCACCCAGGTGGATTGAAACAAATCTCTGCAGGTGAACTTCGTTCTAAAAATGCAGTACGTTTGATCGAGAAATCAGTTAAAGGTATGCTTCCACACAATACTCTTGGACGCGCTCAAGGTATGAAGTTGAAAGTATTTGTTGGAGCTGAGCACACTCACGCTGCACAACAACCAGAAGTTCTTGACATTTCAGGACTTATCTAAGGAAAGGAACAATAAAGTATGTCACAAGCACAATATGCAGGTACTGGACGTCGTAAAAACGCTGTTGCACGCGTTCGCCTTGTTCCAGGAACTGGTAAAATCACTGTTAACAAAAAAGATGTTGAAGAGTACATCCCACACGCTGACCTTCGTCTTGTCATCAACCAACCATTCGCAGTTACTTCAACTGCAGGTTCATACGACGTTTTCGTTAACGTTGTAGGTGGTGGATACGCTGGTCAATCAGGAGCTATCCGTCACGGTATCGCTCGTGCCCTTCTTCAAGTAGACCCAGACTTCCGCGATTCATTGAAACGCGCAGGACTTCTTACACGTGACTCACGTAAAGTTGAACGTAAGAAACCAGGTCTTAAGAAAGCTCGTAAAGCTAGCCAGTTCTCAAAACGTTAAGAACCAGCTACAATACAGCATTTGCAACACTTCATGGTTCACACCATGGAGTGTTTTTTTGAGGATTTTTAGTAAAATTCACACCATTTTTCACACCAAATTCACACCATTACTTTTTAAGACTGCGATAAGCAATCTCTCCAACAGCCATTGGAATGACATTTGAAGTGTTGACATAAGTCTTAGTTGTAATCGTGTCACTATGGGTTAGAGCTTCAGAAATAGCTTCAATAGACGTTCCAGCCTGTTTTGCTAATGTTGCTCCTGTATGTCGTAATTTATGAGGTGTAGCATGTTTAAGTTCTGGATGACGACGTTTGACAGATTTCATTTTATTATTAAGATAGTCAGAGTGTAGGGGGCTATTAACATTACCCTTCATATCGATATAAGTAAAGACATATTGTTCATCGGATTGGATAATTCCAAACTTTGATAGTTCAGCATTTTGATGTTTTTTCCATATATTTTGTTAGGATTTGGGTAGAATCATTGATAACAGACTGTTACAAATCTAGTTAGCTGTATGATTTATGATTATCTACTTTTCTAGTAACCAATCTATGATATTTTTCTTCTCAATTCCATTGTAATTGGCTGTTGGCTGAATCGTATCCATTGTTAATAGATACTTGGGGAATTGATCTTTAATGGCTTCTAGTGGTCTAAGTTCTCTGTCTAGTGTTTCTGGAGCAAGTGTTGTTTCACTGACTTGATAATAAGCGTAGTGGCCAAGATCAGTTACAACAACAAAATCAACTTCATATTTATCTAAATTACCAACATATACCTGTGAATATCTACGTCTCAATTCCAAATAGACAATATTTTCCAAGATATGCCCAATATCTTCTTTGTGGTCTGGTAATAGGAGATGTCGTAAACCTAAATCAACGGGATAATATTTTTCTAAGCGTTGCAATAATGCTCGACCTTTTACATCAAAACGAGGAACGGAATAAAAAAGTAAACTGTCTGTCAAAGTTGTCAAATAATTTTCCAAAGTATTGTGGGATATTGAAACATTTTGGCTGACAAGGGTATTACGAATCTTATTTGTTGATATTAAGCTACCTGTACTACTGAGAAGGGTTCGGACAATGCGCTCAATAATAGTAGGATTTGGATTTCCTAATCTAGTTACAATATCATTTAACAGTATTGAGTTATATATTCCTCTTAGATAGTCAATTTTTCAGCGTAAGATGATGTTTGCAATAAGTAAGGGAAAGCACTAAAGAGATAATTGTTAAAAATTTCTGTTGTATTCAGATTCTCTGTGAGAGATTGACCTGATAGATATTCTTCAAATGACAAAGGAAGAACCTCTATTTCAACATACCGACCAGTCAAGTTTGTAGCTAATTGGCTGCTCATAAAGTAGGCGTTTGATCCAGTCAAATAGAGGTCAACATTTGGCAAGATGAATAGACTATCTGCTACTAGCTCAAATTTTTCAACATGTTGAATTTCATCTAAAAAGATATAGTATGTTTTCTCCCCAACTAACTGCCCTTTTATATAAGTGAATAGTGTTTGAAAATGTCGCAGGTCATAATAACTTAGATCCTCAAAATTGATGGATATGATTTGATCTTCTTCTACCCCAGTTGCTAGTAACTCGTCTTTATATAGTTGAAAGAGAACAGATTTACCAGCTCGTCTCACTCCACTCACAACTTTGATGATCTGTCGGTCACGATGTCTTCTTAAAAAGTCTAAATAATGTGGTCTTTTAATATAGTTCATAATAGTTACCTCAAAGATAGTATAATACAAATAGCAATTATTTTCAAATATTTAGAAATAGTATTTAATTTATTTAATTATTTTCAATTTGTTAAGAATAGTATCTCGAACTATTTAAATATCTTCAGGATAGAAAAAGAAATTGCGTTGGCATGAAGAAACTGTATATTTGTTGCTAAACTGTACATCATCTTTATGATGCAGTAATTCATATTTCTCAATTACATAAGCTCCGAAAACTAAAAAGTGATAACACTTCGATAACCTCTCAGTTTTTAAAAGGGTCATATATGTAAAAATTGATGCTTTATATCTCAAAAGAACTTGAGTTTAGTGATAATTTACCATAAATATCATAATGTAGAAAAAACCAGGTCTTAAGAAAGCTCGTAAAGCATCACAATTTAGTAAACGTTAATTTGAAAGAATTACTATACTTATACAGAGCACCTTTCGGGGTGTTCTTTTTTATACTTTCTTACTAAATTGGTAATTGGATCTTTATTTGATATTTTTTAATTGAAGATAAAGCGGAAACTAATCTAAATAGATCTTTCCAAAAAATTTTCTAAAAGAAATAGAATTTGTTTGACATTTGTTTGAAAATTCTGTAAAATGAATTATTATATCGTTTAAGGAGAATATATATGGAAAAACAGAAAACATTTTTTGGACATCCTATTGGCTTGTCCACCCTCTTCTTTACAGAGATGTGGGAGCGCTTTTCTTACTATGGGATGCGAGCTATCCTACTTTACTATATGTACTATAGTGTACAAGATGGTGGGTTGGGGATGGATAAGACCACAGCTGCATCGGTTATGGCGATTTATGGCTCGCTGGTCTTTTTGTCCTCGGTTGTCGGTGGTTTTGTCAGTGACCGTATTTTAGGAAGTCGTAAGACCGTCTTTTACGGTGGGATTCTGATTATGCTAGGGCATATTGCTTTGGCAACACCTTTTGGACAAGTGGCTCTCTATCTTTCTATTGCCTTGATTATCTTTGGTACTGGATTTTTAAAACCCAATATTTCAGATATGGTTGGGGGAATTTATGAGAAAGAGGATGATAGACGGGATGCAGGTTTTAGTATCTTTGTCTTTGGTATTAACTTAGGTGCCTTCGTTGCCCCTTATCTAGTGGGTTATCTAGGTCAGGAAGTCAATTTCCATCTAGGTTTCTCATTAGCTGCTGTTGGGATGTTCTTTGGTTTGGTGAAGTATGTGATGGATGGGAAGAAATACCTTCCTGAATCAAGTCTTTACCCCACTGATCCACTTTCACAGAAGGAGCAGCAGACCTTGATTAAACGCTTGCTGATTACACTTGTCATGGTTGTTCTGGTGGTTCTAGGTTTGGTCTTTACTCACCAATTTAACGTGGACATGATTGTTAATATCTTTACAGTGATTGCGGTAATCATTCCAATCTACTATTTCTTCAAAATTTTATCTAGTCAGAAAATAACTGCTACTGAGAGATCTCGAGTATTTGCCTACATTCCTCTATTTATCGCTGGAGTCCTCTTCTGGTCTATTGAGGAGCAGGGTTCCGTTGTTCTTGCTCTATTTGCAGATGATCAAACTCGACTTTACTTTAATGTATTTGGGAATCAGATTCATTTCCCATCTAGCTTTTTCCAAAGTATCAATCCACTTTTCATTATGATTTATGTGCCAATTTTTGCTTGGTTGTGGGGGAAAATGGGTAAAAAGCAACCGTCCTCTTCCAAGAAATTTGCTTACGGTTTATTTGCGGCAGGTCTATCCTTCTTGTGGATGATGTTACCAGGGATGCTCTTCGGGGTAGATGTTAAGGTCAGTCCTTTCTGGTTGATTATGAGTTGGGCTATTGTGATTGTGGGGGAAATGTTGATTTCGCCTATTGGTCTATCAGTCACTACTAAGCTAGCACCAAAATCCTTCCAAGCACAAATGATGTCTATCTGGTTCTTGAGTAATGCTGCTGCCCAAGCTATCAATGCTCAAATTGTAAAATTTTATACAAGTGAAACTGAAGTCGCTTACTATGGAATTGTTGGAGGAATTACGATTGTATTCAGTATTATCTTATTCTTCTACGTTCCACGTATTGAAAAACTAATGTCTGGTATCAAATAGAGAAAAACTGGAATTGCCATACGGATTTTAAAAGTTAGAGCAATTATTTATTCAAAGGATTTAGTTCTGTATTGTACAGGGCTAAGTCCTTTTAGTTTGATGAAAATTCACGATGTTTCTGATATTCCTAGTAGACATTTGTACCCTTTTTCTATTTGAGTCACAGCCAATCAAAAAATCTCACTATTCATTAGGCTAAAGGGAACCTAATTATAGTGAGATTGTGAAGTTATAGTAGGTTTTGTATCGCCTCTTCAATTTGTTTGGGGTCTGTTTTTGAAGAAAAGCGTTCAAAGACTTCCCCGTCTCGACCGATGAGAAACTTAGCGAAATTCCATTCGATTCGTTTTCCTAGTGGGCCAGATTTCTGGTCTTTCAACCAAACATAGAGAGGGTCCGCTTCTTTGCCGTTGACTTTTACCTTGGCAAAACGAGGAAAAGTAGTCTGATAGTGTAGGCTACAGAAACTATTGATTTCCTCTGCACTACCTGGTGCTTGCCCCATAAATTGATTACAAGGGAAGTCTAAAATCTCAAAGCCTTGTTCTTGATAGCGGTTATAGAGTTCTTGGAGTCCTTGGTACTGGGGCGTTAAACCACATCCAGTAGCAGTGTTGACAACCAAGAGAACCTTACCATGATAGGCATCTAGGGGAGTTTCTTGATTGTCTTGGTTCAAGACGGAAAAATCGTATAGTGAGGTCATTGATTACTTTTCTCTTTCTGCTTGGTATGTTTAGGAGTTTTCTCCTCCTGTAGGGATAGAAATCCGTAGGTCAGAGTTCCAAAAATGCTGCCGATAATCAGGCCGTACATTAGGAAAGGACCACTTTTGTCGAATTGCGTGAGTAACTTCACAAAATCTGAAAGGGACATCTGCTGAACGAAGACTTTATGAAAGATGAGTAGGGTAAAGAGGCCAATCTGAAGACCGATAAACACAATCCAACTTCGGAATTTGATTTGGGCTTTGCTGTAGGTTTTGAGGATGATTTCTGACTTGTCATCTTTTTCAAGATGGAGTTCTTTGACGGCTCTTTGAGTTTTTAAAGTAATGAAAAAAATGAGTCCAGAGTAGACGTAGGGCATGGCATAGCGAATCACCTCTATGAAGCGTCCAAATAAGAGATAAAACAAGAAGAGAAAGAAGGAAGAATAAACGATTTGGACCATGGAACGGGCGCAAGCTTGTAGATAATCTCTTGTCGGCATTCATCAAAAGGACCCTGAATATGAAAGAGATTTCGAAGCAGGCGAGTGGTTAAGTCTTCTTTTTTCATGTTAGTAACCTCCTAAATGAGCGGTTTTACTGACTTTCTTTTACGAATTGATAGAGATAATAAAGATAAGTGATAGAAGAAAGGCTAGCGATAGTCAGCAGTAAATAATATTTCCAACCGCTTGAGGCGAGCATCAGTTGTGGTAAAGATAGAATCATAAAGTACAGTGCTAAGTTAAGTGTGCGCGTTTTTGGGGAGTCAATCTTTAGATAAGTCAGTCCTTTGTTAAGGGCTGGAACAAAGACTAGCACGAGGAATATCTCTCTGATTAAGTTCCCTGAAACGATGATGAAGATGAGCAGGGAACTGAAGAAAAGATGATAGGTAAGTAAAGTTAATAGTGATTTCATAGGGGACCTCCTAATCCTGGTCTTTTTTAGCTCTTGCAATACGAAGTGAGTCGACAATATGCATCATCACTCCGAAAAAGAAAGCTCCCAGTATAGTTTTAAAAATATGTTTTGTATTTAGAGAGAAGTGATAAAATTTGGATTTTCACTTGTTGGGGTATCAATGAGTGGAATTATAAAAAATATCACTGTTCCATAAATCGAACCTGCTTTCAGACCAGGATAACGTAACTGTTTCTTTTCTTTTTTCATGAGTTTCCTCCTAATCATTATCTTGATCTTTCTTAGCTTTAGCAATGCGATGGGAGATGATAATCTGTATAACCACTCCAAAGAAGACAGACTCGAGGATACTTGAAAAAATATTTTTAAAAGCGAGAAGAGACTGAAGATAGTCCTGACCTTCACCTATGAGTATATCGAGAAGAGGAGTTATAAAAAATATCCATAGACCAAAGAACAAACCTGCTTTCAGACCTGGGTAGCGAAGTTGCTTACTTTCTTTCTCACTCAGCATATCTGGATCAATAGCTGTAATCCCTGTTTTTTTCATTTGGTAGGTGACATAGCCAGCAGCGATGAGGGCAATCACTAAAATCAGAGGAGGATAGACCAGAGCCACTTCTTGAGGATATTTATAGGCCAGAAGGAGTGGAATAAGATTTCCGAAAATCATCAGATAAAAGAGGAAGATAAAGACTTGATTGCCGATACGATCAGCCTCGCGTCGTTTGTATTCGTCAAGGGGATCAGAAATGCCGTATGTGCGCTTGATCAGTTTTTCCGTGAAGGTTTCTTTTTTCATATGTTTGCTCCTTTTTTAAAAATTATCCTCCCAAAAGAGACTGTTGAGGTCAGTTTGGAGGCTACGGGCGAGATTGAGACAGAGTTCCAGGGTTGGATTGTACTTGTCGTTTCAATCATATTGATGGTTTGTCTCGAGACACCGATATCCTTGGCGAGTTCGAGCTGGGAAATGCCTAGTTCCTTGCGAAATTCTTTCACACGATTCATCTGTTCTCCTTTCTGATTTATGTCGTATATATTTGACTATATTATATTCTTCTATGAAATAGATGTCAAGCATATTTGACATATTTCTTAAAGAAATCTTACTTTTTTTGACCTATTTGTCTGACTAGTGCAAGCTATTCGGATTTGTGGTAAAATAGATAGGATATGACAAAAGAATTTCATCATGTAACGGTCTTACTTCACGAAACGATTGATATGCTCGACGTAAAGCCTGACGGTATCTACGTTGATGCGACTTTGGGTGGGGCGGGCCATAGCGAATATTTATTAAGTAAATTAAGTGAAAAAGGCCATCTCTATGCTTTTGACCAGGACCAGAATGCCATTGACAATGCGCAAAAACGCTTGGCACCTTACATTGAGAAGGGAATGGTGACTTTTATCAAGGATAACTTCCGTCATTTACAGGCACGTTTGCGCGAAGCTGGTGTTCAGGAAATTGATGGAATTTGTTATGACTTGGGAGTGTCTAGTCCTCAATTGGACCAGCGTGAGCGTGGTTTTTCTTATAAAAAGGATGCGCCACTGGACATGCGCATGAATCAGGAAGCTAGTCTGACAGCCTATGAAGTGGTGAACCACTATGACTATCATGATTTGGTCCGAATTTTCTTTAAGTATGGCGAGGACAAATTCTCTAAACAGATTGCGCGTAAGATTGAACAGGCACGTGAAGTCAAGCCAATCGAGACAACGACTGAGCTGGCAGAGATTATCAAGTCGGCCAAACCTGCCAAGGAACTCAAGAAAAAGGGCCATCCTGCCAAGCAGATTTTCCAGGCTATTCGAATTGAAGTCAATGATGAACTGGGAGCGGCAGATGAGTCTATCCAGCAGGCTATGGAGATATTGGCTCTAGATGGTAGAATCTCAGTGATTACCTTCCATTCGCTAGAAGACCGCTTGACCAAGCAATTGTTCAAGGAAGCTTCAACGGTTGAAGTTCCCAAAGGTTTGCCTTTCATCCCAGATAATCTCAAGCCCAAGATGGAATTGGTGTCTCGTAAGCCAATCTTGCCAAGTGCAGAAGAATTAGAAGCCAATAACCGCTCGCATTCAGCCAAGTTGCGCGTGGCCAGAAAAATTCACAAGTAAGAGGAAAAAATGGTAGATAAAAAAGAAACAACCAGTCAATTCTTGCAGAATCGTATAAAAAAATTCTCACGTGTGGAGAAGGCTTTTTATCTTTCCATCGCTTTTACGGCTCTCGTTTTAGCAGTGAGCATCATCTTTATGCAGACACGACTCTTGCAAGTGCAAAGTGATTTAACAAAAATCAATGCGCAGATAGAGGAAAAGAAGACAGAGCTCGATGATGCTAAGCAGGAAGTGAATGAATTGATTCGTTCAGAGCGCTTGAAAGAGATTGCAGATAAAAAGATTTGAAATTGAATAATGAAAATATCCGAACAGCGGAGTAAGATATGAAATGGACAGAAAAAATAACCCGATTTGCGATAAGAAATCGTAAATCTCCGGCAGAAAATCGTAGGATAGTTGGTAAGTACATCAGTTTTGGAGCTGTTATCCTTTTTGCTATCTTTTTGGTTAACTTTGCGATTATCATCGGAAGGGGTAGTAAATTTGGTACTGATTTGGTAAAAGAAGCTAAGAAGGTTCACCAAACAACTCGCACAGTTCCTGCCAAACGTGGGACTATCTATGACCGAAATGGAGTGCCTATTGCTGAAGATGCGACTTCCTATAACGTCTATGCTGTTATTGATAAAAAATACAAGTCAGCAACTGGAAAAATTCTTTATGTAGAGGATTCGCAGTTTAATAAGGTAGCTGAAGTCTTCCATAAGTATTTGGATATGGATGAAGCTTATGTGAAAGAGCAATTAGCTCAACCAAATCTGACCCAAGTTTCCTTTGGAGCAAAAGGAAATGGGATTACCTATGCCAATATGATGGCTATTAAAAAAGATTTGAAAGATGCTAGTGTGGAAGGGATTGACTTTACAACTAGCCCTAACAGAAGCTATCCAAATGGCCAATTTGCTTCTAGCTTTATTGGCTTAGCCCAACTTCATGAAAATGAGGATGGTAGTAAGAGTTTGTTAGGGACTTCTGGTTTGGAGAGTTCTTTAAATACCATTCTTGCTGGGACAGACGGTATTATTACCTATGAAAAAGACCGTGTAGGAAATATCGTACCAGGTACAGAACTGGTATCGCAACAAACTGTGGATGGCAAGGATGTTTATACAACATTGTCTAGTCCGCTCCAATCTTTCATGGAAACTCAGATGGATGCCTTTCTAGAAAAAGTAAAAGGTAAGTATATGACCGCGACCTTGGTCAGTGCAAAGACCGGTGAAATCCTTGCTACCACCCAACGACCTACCTTTAATGCAGATACTAAAGAAGGAATCACTGAGGACTTTGTTTGGCGTGATATTCTTTATCAAAGTAACTATGAACCAGGATCAGCCATGAAGGTTATGACGTTAGCTTCTTCTATTGATAATAATACCTTCCCAAGTGGAGAATACTTCAATAGCAGTGAATTCAAAATGGCGGATGCGACGACTCGAGATTGGGATGTTAATGCTGGTTTGACTACTGGTGGGATGATGACTTTCTTACAAGGTTTCGCTCACTCCAGTAATGTTGGAATGAGTCTACTTGAACAAAAAATGGGAGATACTACTTGGTTGGATTATCTAAACCGCTTTAAATTTGGGGTCCCAACTCGCTTTGGCTTGACAGATGAATACGCTGGTCAACTTCCAGCTGATAATATTGTTAGTATTGCTCAAAGCTCATTTGGGCAAGGAATTTCAGTGACACAAACACAAATGCTTCGTGCCTTTACAGCTATTGCTAATGATGGAGTTATGCTGGAGCCAAAATTTATAAGTGCTATTTATGATACTAACAATCAGTCTGTACGTAAGTCACAAAAAGAAATAGTAGGAAATCCTGTTTCCAAAGAGGCAGCAAGCACAACTCGAAATCACATGATATTAGTTGGGACGGACCCTATATATGGAACTATGTATAATCACTACACAGGAAAGCCAATTATAACAGTTCCTGGACAAAATGTAGCAGTTAAATCCGGTACGGCTCAAATCGCTGATGAGAAAAATGGAGGATACTTGGTTGGTTCTACCAATTATATTTTCTCAGTTGTGACTATGAATCCTGCTGAAAATCCTGATTTTATCCTCTATGTCACAGTTCAACAACCAGAACATATTTCTTCGGTGCAACTAGGAGAATTTTCCAACCCAATTCTGGAGCGGGCTTCGGCTATGAAAGAATCTCTTAATCTCCAATCTCCAGCCAAAAATTTAGATAAAGTTACGACAGAATCTTCTTATGCAATGCCTAGCATCAAGGATATTTCACCTGGTGAGTTGGCGGAAGCCTTACGCCGAAATATTGTGCAACCAATCGTTGTAGGTACTGGAACAAAGATTAAAGAGTCTTCTGTAGAAGAAGGAAAAAATCTTGCACCAAATCAACAAGTTCTCCTTTTATCTGATAAGGTAGAAGAAATTCCAGACATGTATGGCTGGAAAAAAGAGACTGCAGAGACTTTTGCCAAATGGTTAGATATTGAACTGGAATTTGAAGGTTCAGGTTCTGTCGTTCAAAAGCAAGATGTTCGGACTAATACAGCTATCAAAAACATTAAAAAAATTAAATTAACTTTAGGAGACTAATATGTTTATTTCCATCAGTGCTGGAATTGTGACATTTTTACTAACTGTAGTAGGAATTCCGGCCTTTATCCAATTTTATAGAAAGGCGCAAATTACAGGCCAGCAGATGCATGAGGATGTCAAACAGCATCAGGCAAAAGCTGGAACTCCTACAATGGGAGGTTTGGTTTTCTTAATTGCTTCTGTTTTGGTTGCCTTCTTTCTTGCCTTATTTAGTAACCAACTCAGCAATAATGTCGGCATGATTTTATTTATCTTGGTTCTTTATGGTTTAATCGGATTTTTAGATGACTTCCTCAAGGTCTTCCGTAAAATCAATGAGGGCCTTAATCCCAAACAGAAATTGGCTCTTCAGCTTCTAGGTGGTGTCATTTTCTACCTTTTCTATGAGCGCGGTGGCGATATGCTTTCAGTCTTTGGTTACCAAGTGCATCTAGGGATTTTCTATATTGTCTTCGCCCTTTTTTGGTTAGTTGGTTTTTCAAACGCAGTCAACTTGACAGACGGCATTGACGGTTTAGCTAGTATTTCCGTTGTGATTAGTTTGTCTGCCTATGGAGTTATTGCCTATGTGCAAGGTCAGATGGATATCCTTCTAGTGATTCTTGCCATGATTGGTGGTTTACTTGGTTTCTTCGTCTTTAACCACAAACCTGCCAAGGTCTTTATGGGGGATGTGGGAAGTTTGGCCCTAGGTGGAATGCTGGCAGCTATCTCTATGGCCCTCCACCAAGAATGGACTCTCTTGATTATCGGAATTGTTTATGTTTTTGAAACAACTTCAGTCATGATGCAAGTCAGTTATTTCAAACTGACAGGTGGTAAACGTATTTTTCGTATGACGCCTGTGCATCACCATTTTGAGCTTGGAGGATTGTCTGGTAAAGGAAATCCTTGGAGCGAGTGGAAGGTCGACTTCTTCTTTTGGGGAGTGGGACTTCTAGCAAGTCTCTTGACGTTAGCAATTTTATATTTGATGTAAGAATGGCACCCTGATGTTTCAGGGTGTTTTTGCATTCTAAAAAATATTGGTCAATTAAAGTCAAATCTCTTGACCTTTTCTGACTAATGTAGTATATTATGAACGTAAGGTAAATGAAAGCCTTACTAGAACGCTTATTTAAAGTAAAATAGAAAGAGGTGGGGTCTATGTTTCATCTAGAAATCTTTAGAAGTAAAGATAGTCTACTCCTGCTTGAAAAAGAAAAACCAGAAATAGTACGCAGAGTAGCGATTTAGCTAGTCTAAATTTTTTAAGACAAAGGTCAAAGATAGTCAATATCAGTAATAATAACTAAGTAAACAAAAAGAGGTAAAGAATATGAACAACAACTTTAATAACTTTAACAACATGGATGATTTATTTAACCAATTGATGGGTGGTATGCGAGGATATAGTTCTGAAAATCGCCGTTATTTGATTAATGGACGTGAAGTGACACCTGAGGAATTTGCTCATTATCGTGCAACTGGTCAATTACCAGGAAATGCAGAAACTGATGAACAAATGCCACAACAGGCGTCAGGTATGAAACAAGACGGTGTCCTTGCTAAACTAGGTCGAAACTTGACAGCAGAAGCTCGTGAAGGCAAGTTGGATCCTGTTATCGGACGAAACAAGGAAATTCAAGAGACATCTGAAATCCTTTCACGCCGTACCAAGAACAATCCTGTTCTAGTCGGAGATGCAGGTGTTGGTAAGACAGCAGTCGTTGAAGGACTAGCGCAAGCCATTGTGAACGGCGATGTCCCAGCTGCTATTAAGAACAAGGAAATCATTTCCATTGATATCTCAGGTCTTGAGGCTGGTACTCAATACCGTGGTAGCTTTGAAGAAAATGTTCAGAACCTAGTTAATGAAGTGAAAGAGGCAGGGAATATTATCCTCTTCTTTGATGAAATTCACCAAATCCTCGGTGCCGGTAGCACTGGTGGGGACAGTGGATCTAAAGGGCTTGCGGACATTCTCAAGCCAGCTCTCTCTCGTGGTGAGTTGACCGTGATTGGGGCAACGACTCAAGACGAATACCGTAACACCATCTTGAAGAATGCTGCTCTTGCTCGTCGTTTCAACGAAGTCAAGGTCAATGCTCCTTCAGCAGAGGATACTTTTAAAATCCTTCAAGGAATTCGTGACCTTTATCAACAACACCACAATGTCATATTGCCAGATGAAGTCTTGAGAGCAGCAGTGGATTATTCTGTTCAGTATATTCCTCAACGTAGCTTGCCAGATAAGGCTATCGATCTTGTCGATGTAACAGCGGCTCACTTGGCAGCTCAACATCCAGTAACAGATGTGCATGCTGTTGAACGTGAAATTGAGGCAGAAAAAGACAAGCAAGAAAAAGCAGTTGAGGCAGAAGATTTTGAAGCAGCTCTAAACTATAAAACACGTATTGCAGAATTGGAAAAGAAAATCGAAAATCACACAGAAGATATGAAAGTGACTGCCACTGTCAATGATGTAGCAGAATCTGTAGAACGAATGACAGGTATTCCAGTATCACAAATGGGAGCATCAGACATCGAACGTTTGAAAGATATGGCTCATCGTCTGCAAGATAAGGTAATCGGTCAAGACAAGGCGGTAGAAGCGGTAGCTCGTGCTATCCGTCGTAACCGTGCCGGTTTTGATGAAGGTAACCGTCCAATCGGTAGCTTCCTCTTTGTAGGTCCTACTGGTGTTGGTAAGACTGAGTTGGCTAAACAATTGGCTCTTGATATGTTCGGAACGAAAGATGCTATCATCCGTTTGGACATGTCAGAATACAGCGACCGCACAGCCGTTTCTAAGCTAATCGGTACAACAGCTGGTTATGTGGGTTATGATGACAATAGCAATACCTTAACAGAACGTGTTCGTCGCAATCCTTACTCTATCATTCTCTTGGATGAGATTGAAAAGGCTGATCCTCAAGTGATTACTCTTCTCCTCCAAGTCTTGGATGATGGTCGTTTGACAGATGGTCAAGGAAATACGGTGAACTTTAAGAACACTGTCATTATCGCGACCTCAAATGCTGGATTTGGCTATGAAGCCAACTTGACAGAAGATGCGGATAAACCAGAATTGATGGACCGTTTGAAACCATTCTTCCGTCCAGAATTCCTTAACCGCTTTAATGAATTTATCGAGTTCTCCCACTTGACTAAGGAAGATCTTTCTAAGATTGTGGACTTGATGTTGGCGGAAGTTAACCAAACCTTGGCTAAGAAAGACATTGACTTGGTAGTCAGTCAAGCGGCTAAAGACTATATCACAGAAGAAGGTTATGACGAAGTCATGGGTGTTCGTCCACTCCGTCGCGTAGTTGAACAAGAAATTCGGGATAAGGTGACAGATTTCCACTTGGATCATCTAGATGCCAAACATTTGGAAGCAGACATGGAAGATGGTGGTTTAGTTATTCGTGAAAAAGCCTAATACTCTTCGAAAATCTCTTCAAACCACGTCAACGTCGCCTTGCTATATATATGTGACTGACTTCGTCAGTTCTATCTACAACCTCAAAGCAGTGCTTTGAGCAACCTACGGCTAGTTTCCTAGTTTGCTCTTTGATTTTCATTGAGTATAAGACAAAATTTTGAGAATAAAAAAGAAGGAACCAGCTGAAAAAAACTGGTTCCTTTTGTGTTTAAATTACATGACGCTCAAAGGCATCATCTGAAATCCCTTGTTCCAAGATGAGTTTTGCCCATTCTTTAGCAGAGAAGAGGCTGTGGTCCTTGTAGTTTCCGCAAGATTCGATGGTTGTTCCAGGGACATCTTCCCAAGTAGTAGTTTCGGCGATTTCTTTGAGCGAATCCTTGATAACAGTCGCGATTTCAGCACTGGTGTGACGTCCCCACATAATCATGTGGAAGCCTGTACGGCACCCAAATGGTGAACAGTCAATCATGCCGTCAATGCGAGTACGGATGAGTTTTGCCAAGAGGTGCTCGATAGTGTGAAGGCCGGCAGTAGGGATAGAGTCTTCGTTTGGTTGCACCAAGCGAATATCATAATTGGAGATGATGTCTCCTTTTGGCCCTGTTTCTTCCCCAATCAAGCGGACATAGGGTGCTTTAACAATGGTGTGGTCAAGTTCAAAACTTTCAACAATAACTTCTTTTGACATGGTAAATCCTTTCAGTTTTCTTCTTTCATTATAACATAAAGCTGGCTCTTGAGGCAGAGAGAAAACCTCTCCGAGACTGGAGAGGTTCAAATCTTTACTTACGATACAAACGGTCGTATTGGTAGTAAGGGTCAAAAGTTACGTTGATACCCAATTTGCGAAGGACATTCTTATCTTCATCAGTTAAGATGATGGTTGAGTGGGCCTCGCTTCCTTTGAGGTTGCCAAGCTCTTCCATAGCACGAGCAGCATCAGGATTTTCCGTAGCTGTAATAGCAAGTGCAATCAAAATTTCATTTGAGTGGAGGCGAGGATTGCGGCTACCTAGATGATCGATTTTAAGACCTTGAATTGGTTTGACGACTTCAGGCTCGATTAGTTTCACTTCCTTAGCGATGTCAGCTGATTTTTTGATAGCATTGATCAAGGCAGCAGCTGTAGGACCAAAGAGTTCAGAGTTTTTACCAGTCACGATTTCCCCATTTGGCAATTCAAGGGCTAGGGCAGGGCCACCAGTTTCTTCTGCTTTTTGACGCGCAGCGACAGCAACCTGACGGTCTGCAGGTGTGATGCCGAGGTCATTCATGAGCAGTTCAATTTTCTTGACAGCTGATTCGGCAACTTTTTCGGCTTTAAAATCAAGAACAGTTTGATAGTAACGGCGGATGATTTCTTGTTTAGAAGCTTCGACAGCAGCCTCATCATCAGTAATAGCGAAACCAACCATGTTGACACCCATGTCTGTCGGTGAAGCGTATGGAGATTCACCTAGGATACGTTCCAACATGCGCTTGAGCACAGGGAAAATTTCGATATCACGGTTGTAGTTGACAGTGGTTTCTCCGTAAGTTTGGAGATGGAAAGGGTCAATCATATTGACATCATCAAGGTCAGCTGTAGCAGCCTCGTAGGCCAAATTGACTGGGTGATGGAGGGGTAGATTCCAGACTGGGAAGGTTTCAAATTTAGCGTAACCAGACTTGATACCATTGATTTGGTCGTGGTACATATTGGACATACAGGTTGCCAATTTTCCAGAACCAGGTCCAGGAGCGGTTACGACAATCAGGTTTCGACTAGTTTTGATGTAGTCATTTTTCCCCATGCCTTCTGGAGAAATGATGTGGTCCATATCCGTCGGATATCCTTTGATTGGATAATGAAGATAAGAATCAATCCCGTTTTTCTCAAGTTGGTTGCGGAAGGCATCTGCAGCTGGTTGGCCAGCGTATTGTGTGATGACAACGGAACCGACAAAAATCCCTAATTCATTGAATTTATCAATCAAGCGAAGAACTTCTTGGTCATAAGAAATGCCCAAGTCACCACGTGCCTTAGAATGCTCGATATTGCTAGCATTAATAGCAATCACAACCTCAACCTGTTCTTTCAATTCTTGCAAGAGCTTGATTTTGTTGTCGGGCTCATAACCAGGAAGGACACGAGCAGCATGGAAATCTTCTAACATTTTACCACCAAACTCCAAGTAGAGCTTGCCGTCAAATTGATTGATACGCTCCAAGATATGGTCGCGTTGCAAGTTTAAATATTGTTCAGAACTAAAAGCTTGTTTTTTCATTTTTTTACCTCTGACCTCTATTATAATAAAAAATTGGAAGTTAGGAAACTATGGAGTTAAAAAAGGAAGTAAAAAGATTAGGCAAACGCTTGCACAAAATTCTAAAAAGCGCTATCATAGACTACAGATTATGAAAACAATGAGGTAAGAAAATGCAAGAAAAATGGTGGCACAATGCCGTAGTCTATCAAGTTTATCCCAAGAGTTTTATGGACAGCAACGGAGATGGAATTGGCGATTTACCAGGAATTACCAGTAAGTTAGATTATCTAGCCAAGTTAGGAATCACAGCGATTTGGCTTCTCCCGTTTATGATAGTCCTATGGACGATAATGGCTATGATATTGCTGATTATCAAGCCATTGCAGCTATTTTCGGAACCATGGAGGACATGGACCAACTGATTGCGGAAGCTAAGAAGCGTGATATTCGTATCATCATGGACTTGGTGGTCAATCATACCTCAGATGAACATGCTTGGTTTGTCGAGGCCTGTGAAAATCCTGACAGTCCTGAGCGAGACTACTATATCTGGCGGAATGAGCCCAACGATCTTGATTCTATCTTTAGTGGGTCTGCCTGGGAATACGATGAAAAGTCAGGTCAATACTATCTCCACTTTTTCAGCAAGAAACAGCCTGACCTCAACTGGGAAAATGAAAAACTTCGCCAGAAAATCTATGAGATGATGAACTTCTGGATAGATAAAGGCATTGGCGGTTTTCGTATGGATGTCATTGACATGATTGGGAAAATTCCTGACGACAAGGTAGTCAATAATGGTCCTATGCTCCACCCCTATCTCAAGGAAATGAATCAGGCAACCTTTGGCGACAAAGCTCTCTTGACAGTAGGGGAGACTTGGGGAGCAACGCCAGATATTGCCAAGCTCTACTCTGATCCAAAAGGGCAAGAACTGTCTATGGTCTTCCAGTTTGAACACATTTGTCTTCAGTATCAGGAAGGGCAACCTAAGTGGCACTATCAAAAAGAGCTGAATATCAGTAAGTTAAAAGAGATTTTCAACAAATGGCAGACAGAGTTAGGAGTTGAGGATGGTTGGAATTCCCTTTTCTGGAATAATCATGACCTCCCTCGTATTGTCTCTATCTGGGGAAATGACCAAGAATACCGTGAAAAATCTGCCAAAGCCTTTGCGATTTTGCTTCATCTCATGAGAGGGACACCTTATATCTATCAAGGTGAGGAGATTGGGATGACAAATTATCCATTTGAGACACTTGATCAAGTAGAAGATATTGAATCCCTCAACTATGCTCGTGAAGCTCTTGAAAAAGGCGTTCCGATGGAAGAAATCATGGATAGTATCCGTGTTATTGGTCGGGACAATGCCCGTACTCCAATGCAATGGGATGAGAGTGAAAACGCTGGCTTTTCAACAGGTCATCCGTGGTTGGCAGTGAATCCAAACTATCAAGCAATCAATGTTCAAGAAGCACTGGTAAATCCAGATTCTATTTTCTATACTTATCAAAAACTCGTTCAAATCCGCAAAGAGAATAGCTGGCTGATTCGAGCTGACTTTGAATTGCTTGATACAGCTGATAAGGTCTTTGCTTATATTCGTAAAGATGGAGACCGACGCTTCCTAGTTGTGGCCAACTTGTCCAATGAAGAGCAAGACTTGACAGTAGAAGGAAAGTTAAATCGGTCTTGATTGAAAATACTGTGGCTCAAGAAGTCTTTGAAAAGAAAATTTTGACTCTATGGGATGCTTTCTGTGTGGAATTGACTGATTAAAGCTAGAGAATCTTCAGCTTTTGGGGCTGAGGTTCTTTTTTATAGTACTCTTCAAAAAACTTCTCAAACAAGGTCATCCTTGGATACTGTAGATATGCTTTAGCTCGGTCAGCTATTTATCCGACATCAAAGATGTGATTTGAGTGCTCTATCTGCAACTGAAATGTTTTTGAATAATATCTGTTAGAATTTTCTAAAAAATCTGTCGAAAGCTCTTGCATTTAGAATAAAATAGAGTATAATGGTGGAAATAACATATTACTAAAGGAGTTTGGTTATGAAATCGAAAAAGTGGATTTTAGGAGCAGGATTAACGATGGGTGCAGCCCTTCTTTTAACGGCTTGTGGGAAAAGTGATAAGAAAGCAGATGCACCGAGGAGTTTTTCTTATGTCTATGCAGTAGATCCGTCTTCCTTGGATTATAGCATTACGAGTAAAAGTTCGACCTCGGACGTGATTGGTAATGTTGTTGATGGTCTTTTAGAAAATGATAAATATGGGAATCTTGTTCCGTCTTTAGCAGAGGATTGGACTGTTTCAGCTGATGGCTTGACTTACACTTACAAACTTCGTAAGGGTGTGAAGTGGTATACTTCTGAAGGAGAGGAGTATGCAGAAGTTAAGGCTCAGGACTTTGTTACAGGTCTGAAACATGCAGCAGATGGTAAGTCAGATGGTCTTTCTTTGATTGAAAAATCAATCAAAGGTTTGGAGGCCTATGTTAGTGGTGAGACCAATGATTTTTCAACTGTAGGTGTTAAAGCTCTTGATGATTATACGGTAGAATATACCCTTAATAAACCAGAAAGTTTTTGGAACTCTAAAGTAACAACAGCAACCATGCTTCCTGTAAATGAAGAGTTTTTGAATGCAACAGGTAAGGATTATGGAGCACCAACTCCATCAAGTATTCTTTACAACGGCCCATATTTTTTGAAATCTTTGATTTCTAAATCTGTGATTGAGTATGAAAAAAATCCTAACTACTGGGATAAGGAAAATGTCAAGATTGATAATGTAAAATTAACATTCTATGACGGTTCAGATCAAGAGTCTCTTATCCGTAGTTTCGCTACAGGAGCATATAATACAGCGAGACTTTTCCCAAATAGTTCAAGTTTTGCTTCTACCAAAGAGAAATATGGCGATCAGATTATTTATAGCCCTCAGGAAGCAACTAGTTATTACTTTACTTTTAACGTAAATCGTCAATCATATAATAAAACAGCCAAGACAGATGAAGGACAAAAGCTTTCTACAAAAGAAGCTATGCTGAATAAAAATTTCCGTCAAGCGATTAATTTTGCCTTTAATCGTCATGCCTATACAGCCCAATTAAACGGTGAAGAAGGTGCGGATAAGATTATTCGTAATAGTCTAGTGCCAGATAATTATGTTCAGGTAGCAGGGAAGACCTTCGGACAGCTGGCTCAGGATGAACTACTGAAATATGGAGAACAGTGGAAAGATGTAACTCTCACAGATGGTAAGGATACAATTTACAATCCTACGAAGGCCAAATCAGCATTTGAGAAAGCGAAGTCAGAATTGCAAAGCAAGGGAGTAAGTTTCCCGATTCATTTGGATGTACCAGTAGAACAGACAGATGTAGTTGCAGTTCAACAGACAAATTCATTAAAACAATCGATTGAAGAAACGCTTGGTTCTGAGAATGTCATTGTAGATGTTCTTCAAATGACAGATAATGAGAAGGAAAGTATTACTTCCCAAGCAAAAGTGCCAACTCAAAAAGATTATGATTTGAACGGAACAGGTTGGGGACCAGATTACCAAGATCCAGCAACCTATCTCAATATTTTAGATGCTAAGAAGGGTTCTGCCTTGAAACACCTAGGTATAACAAAGGGCAAGGATCCTGAAGTCATGGCGAAAGTTGGCTTGGATGAATACAAGAAGCTCTTGGACGATGCTGCTTCTGAGACGACCAATCTTGACAAACGTTATGAGAAATATGCTAAGGCTCAAGCTTGGGTAACAGATAGTTCTCTCCTTATTCCAGTGGCGTCTTCAGGAGGTTCTCCTATGGTAAGTCGTGCTGTGCCATTTACTAAAGCCTATTCACAAGTTGGTATCAAAGGGGATCCATTTATTTTTAAAGGAATGGAACTTCAAAATGATATTGTCACAACGAAAGAGTATGAGGCAGCTCTCAAGAAGTGGCAAAAGGAAAAACTAGAATCGAATGCTCAGTATCAAAAGGATTTAGAAAAACACGTAAAATGAGTCTAGGCTCGTTTCCGCAAATAGTTTTTTAGTTAATAAATCGTATAAAAACAAGGGACAACTGCATGAAAGACAGAAATCCTTTGTTTTTTTATGAGCAAATTTTATAAACTTTCATCCTCAAAATTTAGTTAACTTTACAAATCCCCACTAATTTGGTAAAATAAGCTTATGTTATAAAAACTAACATAAAGGAGAAAGAAGATGAATACAAAAAAGCGTGTTCTTAGCGCAGGCCTGACTTTTGCTGTTGCTTTGCTTTTAGCTGCATGTGGACAATCAGGTTCAGATACAAAAACTTACTCATCAACCTTTAGTGGAAATCCAACTACATTTAACTATTTATTAGACTACTATGCTGACAATACATCAATTATAACCAACCTAGTTGATGGTTTGCTTGAGAATGACAACCACGGGAATCTAGTTCCATCTTTGGCAGAAGACTGGTCTGTTTCAAACGACGGTCTGACTTATACCTACAAATTAAGAAAAGATGCCAAATGGTTCACAGCTGACGGTGAAGAGTACGCCCCAGTCAAGGCACAGGATTTTGTAACGGGTATTAAGTACGCAGTGGATAATAAATCACAGGCCATTGACTTGATTCAAAACTCGATCAAGGGCTTGAATGATTATATTACAGGAGCGGACTCTGACTTTTCTAAGGTTGGTGTGAAGGCCATTGACGACCAGACTGTTGAGTATACTTTGACACGCCCAGAACCTTACTGGAATTCAAAAACAACCAATAGTATTCTTTCCCAGTAAACGAAGAGTTTTTAAACTCAAAAGGGAAAGATTTTGGGACCCTATCTCCAGATAGTATTCTCTACAGTGGACCTTATTTGTTAAAAGATTTCACATCAAAATCATCAATCGAGTATGTGAAAAATCCGCATTACTACGACCATGACAAAGTATCAATTGAACACGTAAAATTGGCTTACTTTGATGGTTCAGACCAAGAATTGACTATCCGTAACTTTGAAAGTGGAGCTTATTCTATCGCTGGGGTTTATCCAAATAGTTCTAACTTCGCCAAGACCAAGGAAAAATATAAGGATAATATCGTCTATAGCTTGCAGGACAAGACTTCTTGGTACTTCAATTTCAACGTCAATCGTAAGGCTTACAACCATACATCTAAAACGACAGATGAGCAGAAGAAGTCAACTGAGTCAGCTGTCTTGAACAAGAACTTCCGCCAAGCGGTGAACTTTGCCTTGGACCGCACAGCCTATTCTGCTCAGTCAAATGGGGAAGAAGCAGCTAGCAAGACCCTTCGGAACACCCTAGTTCCTCCTACATTTGTCCAAGTTGGAGACAAGACCTTTGGAGAAGTAGTCGCTTCTAAATTGGTCAACTATGGAACAGAGTGGGCAGGTATGAACCTAGCAGATGCGCAGGATGCCTATTTTAACAAAGAAAAAGCCCAAGCAAAATTTGCAGAAGCCAAAAAAGACTTGGTAAGTCAAGGTGTGACCTTCCCAATTCACTTGGATATAGCTGTTGATCAGACAAATAAAAATGCTGTGACTGGTATGAATTCTGTGAAACAGACTCTTGAGTCTGTTTTAGGTGCTGATAATCTTGTTATTGACGTTCAGCAACTCTCTACAGATGAGTACAATAATGTAGCCTTCTTGGCTCCTACTCCCAATGCAAGAGATTATGATTTAAGTTTTGATGGTTGGGTAGCGGATTATCAGGATCCATCTACTTACCTCAATCCTTTCAATGCAGAGGATGGATTCTATCTCAAGATTTTTGGTCTAGATGCCCAGGAAGATAAAGCTAAGATTGCTAGCCTAGGTTTGGATACTTACACTAAAATGCTCAAAGATGCGGATAGTGAAAATAAAGATGTAAGCAAACGCTATGAGAAATATGCTGAAGCACAGGCTTGGATGATTGATAACTCTCTTATTATGTCAGCAATGTCAGGAGGTGGGACTGCTTCTGTGACAAAAGTGACACCATTTACAAGAGGGTACTCATTAGTCGGTATCAAGGGGGACGGTTATAACTATAAGTATATGAAACTGCAAAAGGATACTGTTACGACTAAACAGTATGAAGAAGCCAAGACTAAATGGGAGCAAGAAAGCAAAAAAGCAATCGAAAAAGCTCAAAAAGAAGCAGAAAATCATGTGAAATAAGATATAATAGTTTTTCCGAAAAGGGAAGTATTCTATGAAGACAATCTTCATTTTTGATGCTTGTCTTTTTGATTTGATTTACTCATTACATTTCTAATTTTGTCTATATTATTTGAAAGTCCAGTCAAAACTATGTAAATATTGTCTTGTTATCGTAAGTCTATTACTAACTTTATTAGTTTTGTACACAACTTATACTCTTCAAACCACATCAGCTTCGCCTTGCCGTGGTTTGAAGAGATTTTCAAAGAGTATTAAATGGCAAAACTCCTGAAAATTTGCAAGAACAGGCTATCTCTTTTGTAGGTACAGACATCTAAGAAAAATTAATCAAAGATTATACAGAGAAAGATAGTACACTATCGTTATTACGATATGCACCAAGTAATTGGAGCAGCCTTGCAGTGTGTAAGAAATGAGTTAGATTAAACAAATCAAACTGCTTACAGTATCTATTCAGAAATATAATTGATAAATCCTTGACTATCTAAAGTAGTTGAGGATTTTTGTTATTATTCATATTTTTGCAAACAAGATGTTTAAAAAATAATTTTCAAAGATTCTGAAAATTCTGTTGACAATGTTTGAAAAGAGGCTATAATGGATAGAAAAATGAAGGAGAAGTTTATGAAAACAAGGAAAGTATTGGTTCTTACGGGAGTAACTTTATTAGCTGCAGGTGTCTTAGCGGCTTGTTCTGGTGGTTCTGCTACTAAAGGTGAGCAGACTTTCGCCTTTACCTACGAGACACACCCAGATAATCTCAACTACTTAATAACTGGTAAGGCAGCGACTGCTGACATTACTAGTAATGTGATTGATGGATTACTTGAAAATGATAAATACGGTAACCTTATTCCCTCAATGGCAGAGGACTGGTCAGTTTCTAAGGATGGCTTGACTTATACTTATAAGATTCGTCAGGACGCCAAGTGGTATACATCTGAGGGAGAAGAGTATGCTCCTGTTAAGGCTCGAGACTTTGTGACAGGTCTTAAATATGCAACAGATAAGAAATCAGAAGCCCTTTACTTGGTACAAGATTCAATTAAAGGTTTGGACGCCTACGCTAAAGGGGAAAATAAAGATTTCTCTCAAGTTGGGATTAAAGCCCTTGACGATCAAACAGTCCAATACACTTTGAACAAACCTGAAAGTTTTTGGAATTCTAAAACAACAATGGGTGTCTTGGCACCAGTTAATGAAGAGTTTTTAAACTCAAAAGGGGATGATTTTGCTAAAGCGACAGATCCAAGTAGTATCTTGTATAATGGTCCTTATTTGTTGAAATCCATTGTAACCAAATCTGCTGTTGAATTTGCTAAAAATCCTAACTACTGGGATAAGGACAATGTCCATATTGACAAAGTTAAATTGTCATTCTGGGATGGTCAAGATACTAGTAAACCTGCAGAAAACTTTAAAGATGGTAGCCTTTCAGCAGCTCGTCTCTATCCAACGAGTGCAAGTTTCGCAGAGCTTGAGAAGAGTATGAAAGACAATATTGTCTATACTCAACAGGACTCTACAACTTATGTAGTGGGGACAAACATCGACCGTCAGTCCTATAAATACACTTCTAAGACTAGCGAAGAACAAAAGACATCTACTAAAAAGGCCCTCTTAAACAAGGATTTCCGTCAGGCTATTGCCTTTGGATTTGACCGTACAGCCTATGCCTCTCAACTGAATGGACAAACTGGAGCAAGCAAAATCTTGCGTAATATCTTTGTTCCACCAACATTTGTCCAAGCAGATGGTAAGAATTTTGGCGATATGGTCAAAGAAAAATTGATGACTTATGGGGATGAATGGAAGGATATTAATCTTGCTGATGCACAAGATGGTCTTTACAATCCAGAAAAAGCCAAGGCTGAATTTGCTAAAGCCAAATCAGCCCTACAAGCTGAGGGAGTACAATTCCCAATTCACCTAGATATGCCTGTTGACCAAACAGCAACTACAAAAGTTCAGCGCGTCCAATCTATGAAACAATCCTTGGAAGCGACTTTAGGAACTGATAATGTCATTATTGATATCCAACAATTGCAAAAAGATGAAGTGCTTAATGTAACTTTATTTGCACAAACTGCAGCTGGCGAGGATTGGGATCTTTCTGATAACGTTGGATGGGGACCAGACTTCTCAGATCCATCAACTTATCTTGATATCATCAAGCCTTCTGTAGGGGAAAATACGAGAACTTACCTAGGATTTGATTCAGGAAAAGACAATGAAGCGGCTAAGAAAGTTGGTCTCAATGATTATGATAAAATGGTCAATGAAGCAGGGGAAGAAACTACAGACGTTACAAAACGTTATAACAAGTATGCCGAAGCTCAAGCTTGGTTGACAGATAGTGCCCTAGTCATTCCAACGACATCTCGTACAGGGCGTCCAATCTTGTCTAAGATGGTACCATTTACTTTACCTTTTGCTTTCGCAGGTAACAAGGGGACAAGTGATCCGCTCCGATACAAATACCTTGAGCTTCAAGACAAGGCAGTCACTGTAGAGGAATACCAAAAAGCTCAAGATAAATGGATGAAAGAAAAAGAAGAATCCAATAAAAAAGCGCAAGAAGAACTTGCAAAACATGTGAAATAAGATAAAAAAGAAGTTAGTTTTTAGCTGACTTCTTTTGATTTCTAGAAAATAGATTGATAGCTATTCTATTTTCAATATTGCGAAATATATTTTATTATAGAAAAAATCCTGAGCCTTAAACTCAGGATTTTCTTTTTACTGTTGTGGTTGCTGTTGAACTGGTGGATTTTGCGGTGTTGGTTGTACTGGTTGAACGGCTTGACCAGCTTGTCCTTGATTTGGATCAGTTGCTGGAGCATTATTTGGTTGTTGACCAACTGTCGTATTTGCTTGAGTAGTTGAACTTTCAGTTGTTGTAGAGGAATTCTCTACTGACTGTGTTTGTTGTGTAGCTGGTGTACTCCAACTATTTCTTGCTCCGTTTTGGAAGACAAACTCTCCATTTCTATATAATCCCTCTGGCATTGTCCAATCTCCAGGATGGTCATCTTCTGATAGATACGATATCATTGAGCGATAAACTTTGGCAGCAACTAGGAAACCATCTCCAATGATTGGAGTTAAACGATTTGAGTATCCAGTCCATACAGCCATAGAATACTTACGAGTATAACCCACAAACATTTCATCTGGAGCTACGTAGCCAGTGTTCTTGATATACTTTTCAATTTCTTCGTCAGTATAGTTAGAAGTACCTGTCTTACCTGCTTGTGGAAGCCATGGTAGGTAGGCTCCACGTCCTGTTCCGTAAGTTAAAACAGTTTTCATCATTTCAGTCATCATATAGGCAGTAGTCTCTTTCATAGCTCGTGTACCAGCATCAGAAAATTCTTTTTCGCTACCATCACTAAAGACGATTTTATTGATATACATTGGTTTGTGATAAATACCACCATTAGCAAAAGCAGCGTAGGCAGCAGCCATTTTTTCACTACTTGCACCATATTTTTTGTTGGATTCAGTTGTGTTACTTGAAATGGCGTTTGCATAATGCATGCTTGGATAGTCGATACCAAGACCATTAAGGAAGGTTTTAGCTCTATCTAGACCGACCTTATTCAAAGTCTCAACGGCTGTGACATTTCGTGATTGTTGAAGAGCATACTGGATTGTAATGTTTCCAAAGTAGACATGATCCCAGTTGTAGAGTGGAGTATCAGTGCCAGGATAGTTATAAGGGACATCATGTACAATAGAAGCAGTAGAGTCATAGACTCCATATTCTAAAGCGGGAGCATAGTCAGTGATTGGTTTCATTGATGATCCCCAGTCACGATTGGTTTCTACGGCCTGGTTGGTACCGAATGAAACATTACTTGCTTGATGACGAGCACCAAGTTGTGCGATGACTTTACCATTTGAAACATCTACGACCGTAGATGCGACTTGCAAATCATCGTCAGGGTAAGAGACGTATTGATCGGAGTTGTAGATATCCCACAGATGTTTTTGAGCTTCTTGGTCTACATTTGTGTAAACATCCATCCCAGTAGTTAGAAGGTTATAGCCAGTTTCTTGTTCTACTTGGTCGATAACCTCTTTGAGATAATTGTCCATATATGCTGGATAGCTATTGACCGATTTCAAACTTTGGAGTCCATCAGTAATAGGGGTATTAATAGCCTTCTCATACTGTTCGGCAGAAATGTAGCCTTGACCTTTCATCTCTGAAAGTACCAAGTTACGACGGTCAAGGGCAGCTTCTGGATGAGAATAGGGATCGTATTGATTCGGAGCCTGTGGCATTCCTGCTAGTAGGGCAAGTTGAGGTAATGATAGTTCTCGCAAATCTTTGCCGTAATAGTTTTGGGCAGCCGTCTGCATTCCATAGTTTCCGTTAGACATGTAAACTTTATTCACATAGTAGGTCAGGATTTCTTGTTTTGTGGCTTTTTGTTCTAATTGAACAGCCAACCAAGCTTCCTGGGCTTTACGTGAAATGGTCTGATCAGAAGTGGAAGTTGAGAAATAGGTCAACTTAATTAATTGTTGGGTAAGGGTAGATCCTCCCTGGAGGGAGTTGTTTTGTAAGTTACGTAAAAAAGCTCCTATAATTCGGATGGTATCGACACCGCGATGATCGAAAAAACGATGGTCTTCGATCGATACGATAGCCTTGACCAAATCAGTAGGAATTTCGTTGGCCTGAGCGTTTACTCGGCGTTCAGAGCCCAGATCGGCAATCAGTTCGTTTTTACTATCGAAAATCTTACTAGACGTGGTTGCGACTAATTTGCTCTCAGATAGGGCTGGGGCTTTGCTGACGTAATAGAGAAATATGCCTCCTCCCAGCATAACTGCTGTGATAAATAAAGTTAAGAAGCAGATACTCACATACTTAGCTATTCGCAGGATAGTTTGTTTGTTCATCTTGTTTTACCACCTAATAAATGTTCTTTGATAACATTGAGATAGGGAATTTGAGGGAAGGCACCAGCCTTGATTTCATATCCATATTCTCGAATATATCCAAGTGGCATTGATTTTTGCCCCTTATCTTGATGATAGAAGCGAATCAAATCATATGCCGGTAATAAGTAGGTTTCTTGCTGAGAAGAAAAGTGAAGAAGGACAAAGCAGATTCCTTGTTGAGCAAGGATTTGTTCCATATGCTGAATCTGATGTGGATGGAAATTTTTCATCGGAATCGCACGTTTTTGTTTTGTTTCCTTGGCTTCAAAGTCGATGTAATATCCATTATAAACGCCAGAATAGTCCGTCGTTGAAGCTTGTCGAAAATAGGCTTCAACAATCTTGGCACGACTTCGTTGTGGATAGTCCACTCGTACGATTTGAATAGGAGTTGGTTTCTTGTGTATAACAGCCAAGCCCTGAGACAAATAGTAGTCGTTGGTAGCATTGATCATCTTTTCAAAAGACATTCCTCGATTTGCGAAATTTTTGGGTTGAGAAAGAGATGGTTGTCTTTTTTGTGATGAAAGTTTATGTGGATAGTTGACCATAATTCTCCTTATTGGTACAATAACATCACTCTATTATACCATAAATTTGCACAGAAAGGGTTAAAAATGGCTACAGCTTTGGTTTTGGGCTATTCTGCTTTTGATTTGGGTTTATTTTCTGATAAGGATCCTCGTCTTAAATTGATAAAAAAAGCAATACGTAAAGATTTAGAGGCTATGGCAGCAGATGGGGTGTCTTGGCTTGTGTTTACAGGGACTTTGGGCTTTGAATATTGGGTTTTAGAGGTTGCTCAGGAGATGAAAACCGAGTACGGTTTCCAGTTGGCCACCATTTTTGCTTTTGAAACCCATGGGGAAAATTGGAATGAAGGCAATCAGATGAAACTGAGTCGTTTTAAGCAGGTAGACTTTGTCAAATATGCTTATCCTCGCTATGAGCACAAGGGGCAGTTAAGAGATTACCAGCAGTTTTTGCTGGAAAACACGACTAGTTCCTATCTTTTTTATGATGAAGAAAATGAAACGAAACTAGCTTATTTTTACCAAAAGATGAAAAATCAAGAGGACTATTTTATAAAGAGATTAACATTTGATCAATTAAATGAACTTGCTGAAAATTTTTCCGAAAATTGAAGCTTTGACCTTGATTTTTGTTTGCCTTTTTTTATATAATAATACTAGCAAGCGAGAATGGAGAGAGACATGACAAGTATTATTTTTTCAGCAAAAGATATTTTTGAACAAGAGTTTGGACGTGAAGTTCGTGGGTATAGCAAGGTAGAAGTTGATGAGTTTTTAGACGATGTCATCAAGGACTATGAAACCTATGCTGCCTTGGTTAAGTCACTTCGTCAGGAGATTGCGGATTTGAAGGAAGAATTAACTCGTAAACCGCAAGTGAGTTCGGCTCCAAGTCCTAGTCACCCAGATCCAATTGATGTGGCTGCTTCATCTTCTATGACGAATTTTGATATTTTGAAACGCTTGAATCGTCTTGAAAAAGAAGTATTCGGTAAACAAATTTTAGACAATACTGATTTGTAATTCAGGTCTTGTTACATGCAATTTTTGGATAATCGCGTGAGGAGAATTGCTTCTCATGAGGAAAGTCCATGCTAGCACAGGCTGTGATGCCTGTAGTGTTTGTGCTAGGCGAAACCATAAGCCTAGGGACGAGAAATCGTTACGGCAGTTGAAATGGCTAAGTCCTTGGATAGGCCAGAGTAGGCTTGAAAGTGCCACAGTGACGGAGTCTTTCTGGAAACAGAGAGAGTGGAACGCGGTAAACCCCTCAAGCTAGCAACCCAAATTTTGGTCGGGGCATGGAGTACGCGGAAACGAACGTAGTATTCTGACTGCTATCAGCTAGAGCTGTTAGTGGTAGACAGATGATTATCGAAGGAAGTGGTCCTAGTCACTTCTGGAACAAAACATGGCTTATAGAAAATTGCATATAGGTTGGGGCTGAGAAATTTTCTCAACCTCATTTTTTAAAGTGGACATATAGAAAGGTCTTGCAAGACTGTAACATGAAAAAAGAATTTAATTTAATTGCAACTGTGGCAGCAGGTCTTGAAGCTGTTGTGGGACGAGAAGTGCGAGAGTTGGGCTACGATTGTCAGGTTGAAAATGGACGTGTTCGTTTTCAAGGAGACGTGAGAGCTATTATTGAAACCAACCTCTGGCTTCGGGCAGCAGATCGTATCAAGATCATCGTAGGAACTTTCCCAGCTAAGACTTTTGAAGAGCTGTTTCAGGGAGTTTTTGCTTTAGATTGGGAAAATTATTTACCACTCGGAGCTCGGTTCCCGATTTCCAAGGCCAAATGTGTTAAATCTAAACTTCACAATGAGCCAAGTGTACAGGCTATTTCTAAGAAAGCTGTTGTCAAGAAATTGCAGAAACACTATGCCCGCCCAGAAGGAGTTCCTCTGATGGAGAATGGCCCAGAGTTTAAGATTGAGGTCTCTATTCTCAAAGATGTGGCAACTGTCATGATTGATACGACAGGATCTAGCCTCTTTAAACGTGGTTATCGTACGGAAAAGGGTGGCGCTCCTATCAAGGAAAACATGGCGGCAGCTATTTTACAACTTTCTAACTGGTATCCAGATAAGCCTTTGATTGATCCGACCTGTGGTTCAGGAACTTTCTGTATCGAGGCAGTTATGATTGCTCGAAAGATGGCACCAGGACTTCGTCGCTCTTTTGCATTTGAGGAGTGGAACTGGGGCAGCGATCGCTTGATTCAGGAAGTGCGTACAGAAGCGGCTAAAAAAGTAGACCGTGAGCTGGAACTGGATATCATGGGCTGTGATATTGATGCTCGCATGGTGGAAATTGCTAAGGCCAATGCTCAGGCGGCAGGTGTTGCAGGAGATATTACCTTTAAGCAGATGCGCGTGCAGGATTTACGTTCCGATAAGATCAATGGGGTGATTATCTCTAACCCGCCTTATGGTGAACGCTTGTCAGATGATGCAGGGGTTACCAAGCTCTATGCTGAGATGGGGCAAGTATTTGCACCGCTGAAAACTTGGAGCAAATTTATCCTAACTAGTGATGAAGCTTTTGAGGCCAAGTACGGTAGTCAGGCGGATAAGAAACGTAAGTTGTACAATGGAACCTTAAAAGTTGATTTATATCAATATTTTGGTCAGCGTGTTAAACGCCAGGAAGTAAAGTAGAAAGGAAAACTCATGAGTAAGAAAAGACGGAATCGTCATAAAAAAGAAGGTCAAGAAGCGCGATTTGATTTTGATGATGCCAAAGAGCTAACAGTTGGACAAGCTATGCGAAAAAATGAAGAGGTGGAAGCAGGGGTCCTACCTGAAGATTCCATTTTGGATAAGTATGTCAAGCAACATAAGGATGAAATTGAGGCAGATAAGTTTGCGACCCGCCAATACAAAAAAGAGGAGTTAATCGAAAAAGAAGAGGCAGAGGTAGAGCAACCCCAGACTCTGGATAATTTACTTCAAGAGCTTCGTGAGGAAACAGGAGTAACTTCTCCAGAACTAGAAAATGAATTGAGTCAGTTTGATGATCTAGAATTCACACGCGTTTCAGAAGCTCCTCTTGCCGAAGAATTTGAGACTGAAGAAGTACAATTATTTGGAGAGGAAGAAGTTCCAACATTTTCTCGAGTAACGGATAGTGAAGATGAAAAAAGTAAGAAGAAATGGGTGATTTATGGGGTCCTAATAGCCTTAGCTGTTCTTATCCTTGGAACTGCTTATTATGTCTATCGTCAAGTAGCGCGTTCGACAAAGGAAATTCAGACTTCTCAATCAACCACAAACTCGCAGGCAGAAGTGGAAGAATTTAATAATTTATATGATACTTTCTACACAGATAGCAATAAAACTGCTTTGAAAAATAGCCAGTTTGATAAGTTGAGCCAACTGAAGACCCTGTTTGATAAGCTGGAAGGTAGTCGTGAACATACGCTTGCCAAATCTAAGTATGATAGTCTAGCAACGCAAATCAAGGCCATTCAAGATATTAATGCAAAATTTGAAAAACCAGCTATTGTGGATGGTGTGTTGGATACCAATGCCAAAGCTAAATCTGATGCTAAATTTACAGATATTAAAACTGGGAATACGGAGCTTGATAAAGTGCTTGATAAGGCTATCAGCCTTGGTAAGAGCCAGCAAACAAGTGCTTCAAGCTCAAGTTCAAGTCAAACTAGCAGTTCAAACTCTAGTCAAGCCAGCTCAAATACGACAAGTGAGACAAAACCAAGTAGTTCAAATACGGCCTCAAATGAGACTAGAAGTTCTCGTAGTGAAGTCAATATGGGCGTATCAAGTGAGGGAGTTACTGTTCAAAGAAGTGCTAGTCGTGTTGCCTACAACCAATCTGTTATTGATGATAGTAACAACTCTGCCTGGGATTTCGCGGATGGTGTCTTGGAACAAATTCTAGAGACTTCACGTTCACGTGGTTATATCACTGGCAACCAATACATCCTCGAACGTGTCAATATCGTTAATGGCAATGGTTATTACAACCTTTACAAGCCAGATGGAATCTATCTCTTTACCCTTAACTGTAAGACAGGATACTTTGTTGGAAATGGTTCTGGATATGCGGATGACTTGGACTACTAAGTGGTCGTTACAAAATTCTTTCTTTTCAAAAAGTAAAAAAATGATAAAATAAAAACAAATCAAACAAGAGGAGTGTCATATGACAAAAAGCTAACTTTGGTGTCGTAGGTATGGCCGTAATGGGTCGTAACCTTGCCCTTAATATTGAATCTCGTGGTTACACAGTTGCTATCTACAACCGTAGTAAAGAAAAAACTGAAGATGTAATTGCTTGCCATCCTGAAAAGAACTTTGTACCAAGCTATGACGTTGAAAGTTTTGTAAACTCAATTGAAAAACCTCGTCGTATCATGCTGATGGTTCAAGCTGGACCTGGTACAGATGCTACTATACAAGCCCTTCTTCCGCACCTTGACAAGGGTGATATCTTGATTGACGGAGGAAACACTTTCTACAAAGATACCATCCGTCGTAATGAAGAATTGGCAAACTCAGGTATCAACTTTATCGGTACTGGGGTTTCTGGTGGTGAAAAAGGTGCCCTTGAAGGTCCTTCTATCATGCCTGGTGGACAAAAAGAAGCCTACGAATTGGTTGCGGATGTTCTTGAAGAAATCTCAGCTAAAGCACCAGAAGATGGCAAACCATGTGTGACTTACATCGGTCCTGATGGAGCTGGTCACTATGTGAAAATGGTTCACAACGGTATCGAGTATGGGGATATGCAATTGATCGCAGAAAGCTATGACTTGATGCAACACTTGCTAGGCCTTTCTGCAGAAGATATGGCTGAAATCTTTACTGAGTGGAACAAGGGTGAATTAGACAGTTACTTGATCGAAATCACAGCTGACATCTTGAGCCGTAAAGACGATGAAGGTCAAGACGGACCAATCGTAGACTACATCCTTGATGCTGCAGGTAACAAGGGAACTGGTAAATGGACTAGCCAATCATCACTTGACCTTGGTGTACCATTGTCACTCATCACTGAGTCAGTATTTGCACGTTACATTTCAACTTACAAAGAAGAACGTGTGCATGCTAGCAAGGTTCTTCCAAAACCAGCTACCTTCAAATTTGAGGGAGATAAGGCTGAGTTGATTGAAAAAATCCGTCAAGCCCTTTACTTTTCAAAAATCATTTCATACGCACAAGGTTTTGCTCAATTGCGTGTAGCTTCTAAAGAAAACAACTGGAACTTGCCATTTGCAGACATCGCATCTATCTGGCGTGATGGCTGTATCATCCGTTCTCGTTTCTTGCAAAAGATTACAGATGCCTACAATCGTGATGCAGACCTTGCTAACCTTCTTTTGGATGAGTACTTCTTGGATGTTACTGCTAAGTACCAACAAGCAGTGCGTGACATCGTAGCTCTTGCTGTTCAAGCTGGTGTACCAGTACCAACCTTCTCAGCAGCTATTACTTACTATGATAGCTACCGTTCAGCTGACCTTCCAGCTAACTTGATTCAAGCGCAACGTGACTACTTTGGTGCCCACACTTACCAACGTAAAGACAAAGAAGGAACATTCCACTACTCTTGGTATGACGAAAAATAAGTAGGGTCTGCCATGGGGAAACGGATTTTATTACTTGAGAAAGAACGAAATCTAGCTCATTTTTTAAGTTTGGAACTCCAAAAAGAGCAATACCGAGTTGATCAGGTTGAGGAGGGGCAAAAAGCCCTCTCCATGGCTCTTCAGACAGACTATGACTTGATTTTATTGAATGCTCATCTGGGGGATATGACAGCCCAGGATTTTGCAGATAGGCTGAGTCGGACTAAGCCAGCTTCAATCATCATGGTCTTGGACCATCGTGAAGAATTGCAAGACCAGCTTGAGACAATCCAACGCTTTGCCGTTTCTTACATCTATAAGCCAGTAATCATTGATAATTTGGTAGCTCGTATTTCAGCTATTTTCCGAGGTCGGGACTTTATCGACCAACACTGTAGTCAGATGAAGGTTCCAACTTCTTATCGCAATCTGCGTATGGATGTAGAACATCATACCGTTTATCGTGGCGAGGAGATGATTGCTCTGACTCGTCGTGAGTATGACCTTTTGGCTACTCTTATGGGAAGCAAGAAAGTGTTAACTCGTGAGCAGTTGTTGGAAAGTGTTTGGAAGTATGAAGTGCGACCGAAACCAATATCGTGGATGTCTATATCCGTTATCTACGTAGCAAGCTGGATGTAAAAGGTCAGAAAAGCTACATTAAAACCGTGCGTGGTGTCGGTTACACCATGCAAGAATAGAAAAGCAGTTGCAGTTGTGTAACTGCTTTTTATATGAGTTTTTATATATGTTGACATACGATTTTGTATTTGCTACAATCAGTTATGGAGGATAGGTCTAATGAAAATAGTAAAAAAATTGATGCAAATCGCATTAGCAGTCTTTTTCTTCGGTTTGCTAGCGACAAGTACAGTATTGGCGGATACTACAGGTGGACAGTTTATTGATAAGGATAATAGAAAATATTATATAAAAGATGACCATAAAGCAATCTATTGGCATAAAATAGACGGTAAAACCTACTATTTTGGTGATAGTGGAGAAATGGTAGTCGGATGGCAATACTTAGAAATCCCTGGGACAGGTTATCGTGATGATTTATTTGATAATCGACCAGTTTTCGAAATTGCCCTTCAACCGAAGTGGTACTACTTTGGACAAGATGGGGTCCTACAAGAATTTGTTGGCTGGAAACAATTAGAAGTCAAGGATTCGTTAAATGTTGGCAAAAAACATGGTGAAGGCTTTGAAGGTCCAGAAGTTCTTAAATTAGCAAATTATTACTTTGATCAAGACCATTCTTTAAAAACAGGTTGGCTTTATGATCAGTCCAACTGGTATTACCTAGCAAAAATAGATTCTTCAGGAAAAGGCTACCTTGGTGGTGAAAGACGTGCTGGTTGGATCAATGATAATTCAACTTGGTATTATCTAGATCCAACAAGTGCTACAATGCAAACTGGCTGGCAATATCTCGGTAACAAGTGGTACTACCTCCGTTCATCAGGAGCCATGGCAACTGGCTGGTATCAAGAAGGTTCAACTTGGTACTATTTAGATGCTGAAAATGGTGATATGAAAACAGGCTGGCAATATCTTGGCAACAAGTGGTACTATCTTCGTTCATCAGGAGCTATGGCGACAGGCTGGTTCCAGGTCAATGGCAAATGGTACTATGCTTATAGCTCAGGTGCTTTAGCAGTGAATACGACCGTAGAAGGCTATTCGGTCAACTATAATGGCGAATGGGTTCAATAATGAAAGAGGCGATTGTGAAGGAAACAATCGCTTTTTTTGTGAAAATATAATAAAATAGATAGGAGAAAATACTACTGTATGAAATGAGACGGTCTTTTCGTCTGGTTAAAGGAAAAAATGACAAAAAAAGTTGGTGTCGGTCAGGCACATAGTAAGATAATTTTAATAGGGGAGCATGCGGTCGTTTACGGTTATCCTGCCATTTCTCTGCCTCTTTTGGAGGTGGAGGTGACTTGTAAGGTAGTTCCTGCAGCGAGTCCTTGGCGTCTCTATGAGGAAGATACCTTGTCCATGGCAGTTTATGCTTCGTTGGAGTATTTGGATATAAAAGAAGCCTGCATTCGCTGTGAGATTGATTCGGCTATTCCTGAGAAGCGGGGAATGGGTTCGTCAGCGGCTATCAGCATAGCGGCCATTCGTGCGGTATTTGACTACTATCAAGCCGACCTGCCCCATGATGTACTAGAAATCTTGGTCAATCGGGCGGAGATGATTGCCCATATGAATCCAAGTGGTTTGGATGCCAAGACCTGTCTTAGTGACCAGCCTATTCGCTTTATCAAGAACGTAGGATTTACAGAGCTTGAGATGGATCTATCCGCCTATTTAGTCATTGCTGATACGGGCGTTTATGGTCACACTCGTGAGGCCATCCAAGTGGTTCAAAGCAAGGGCAAGGATGCCCTACCGTTTTTGCATGCCTTGGGAGAATTGACTCAGCAGGCAGAAGAAGCGATTTCACAAAAAGATGCTAAAAGATTGGGACAAATCCTCAGTCAAGCGCATTTACATTTAAAAGAAATTGGTGTTAGTAGCCCTGAGGCAGACTCCCTCGTTGAAACGGCTCTTAGCTATGGTGCTCTGGGTGCCAAGATGAGTGGTGGCGGGCTAGGAGGTTGTATCATAGCCTTGGCAACCAATTTGCCACACGCACAAGAATTAGCAGAAAGATTAGAAGAGAAAGGATCTGTTCAGACATGGATCGAGAGCCTGTAACAGTACGTTCCTACGCAAATATTGCTATTATCAAATATTGGGGAAAGAAAAAAGAAAAAGAGATGGTGCCTGCTACTAGCAGTATTTCTCTGACTCTGGAAAATATGTACACAGAGACGACCTTGTCGCCTTTACCGACGGATGCGACTGCTGATACCTTTTATATCAATGGTCAGTTACAAAACGAGGCCGAGCATACCAAGATGAGCAAGATTATTGACCGTTATCGTCCAGCTGGTGAGGACTTTGTCCGTATCGATACCCAAAACAATATGCCTACGGCAGCGGGCCTATCCTCAAGTTCTAGCGGTTTGTCTGCCTTAATCAAGGCTTGTAATGCTTATTTTCAGCTTGGATTGACTCGGAGCCAGTTGGCACAGGAGGCTAAGTTTGCCTCAGGATCTTCCTCTCGGAGTTTTTATGGACCGCTAGGTGCCTGGGATAAGGATAGTGGGGAAATTTACCCTGTAGAGACAGACTTGAAACTAGCTATGATTATGTTGGTGCTAGAAGACAAGAAAAAACCAATTTCTAGCCGTGATGGGATGAAGCTCTGTGTGGAAACCTCGACGACATTTGATGACTGGGTGCGTCAGTCTGAGAAGGATTATCAGGATATGCTGGTTTACCTCAAGGAAAATGATTTTGCCAAGGTTGGGGAATTAACGGAGAAAAATGCCCTTGCTATGCACGCTACGACCAAAACAGCATCACCAGCTTTTTCTTATCTGACCGATGCATCTTATGAAGCCATGGACTTTGTCCGCCAGCTCCGTGAGCAAGGAGAGGCCTGCTACTTTACCATGGATGCCGGTCCCAATGTTAAGGTCCTCTGTCAAGAGAAAGACTTGGAGCATTTATCTGAAATCTTCAGTCAGCGTTATCGCTTGATTGTGTCAAAAACAAAGGATTTGAGCCAAGATGATTGCTGTTAAAACTTGCGGGAAACTCTATTGGGCAGGAGAATATGCTATTTTAGAGCCAGGGCAGTTAGCCTTGATAAAGGCCATTCCCATCTATATGAGGGCTGAGATTGCTTTTTCTGACAGCTACCGACTCTATTCAGATATGTTTGATTTCGCAGTGGACTTGACACCAAATCCTGCCTACAGCTTGATTCAAGAAACGATTGCTCTAGTAGAAGATTTCCTCGTTTATCGTGGGCAGACCTTGCGACCTTTTTCTCTAGAAATCCGTGGAAAAAAATGGAACGAGAAGGGAAAAAAAGTTTGGTCTGGGTTCTAGCGGTAGCGTCGTTGTCTTGGTGATCAAAGCCCTACTGGCTCTATATGATATTACGGTTGAACAAGAACTCTTATTCAAGTTAGCCAGCGCTGTTTTGCTCAAGAGAGGAGACAACGGCTCTATGGGAGATCTTGCCTGTATCGTGGCAGAGGATTTGGTTCTCTACCAGTCATTTGATCGCCAGAAGGTAGCAGCTTGGTTGGAAGTGGAAAACTTGGCGACAGTTTTGGAACGTGATTGGGGATTTTTCAATCTCACACGTACAACCTGCCCTAGAATGTGATTTCCTAGTAGGATGGACCAAGGAAGTAGCTGTGTCTAGTGATATGGTCAAGCAAATCAAGCAAAACATCAATCAGAATTTTTTTAAGTTCCTCAAAAGCAACGGTGACTGCTTTGGTAGAAGCCTTGGAGCAAGGAAAAGCCGAAAAAAAGTTATCGAGCAAGTAGAAGTAGTCAGTCAACTTTTAGAAGGCTTGAGCTCAGATATTTACACGCCATCTCTCAGACAACTGAAAGAAGCCAGTCAAGATTTGCAGGCCGTTGCCAAGAGTAGCGGTGCTGGTGGTGGTGACTGTGGGATTGCCTTGAGTTTTGATGTGCAGTCAACTGAAACCTTAAAAAATCGTTGGGCCGATCTGGGGATTGAGCTCTTATACAAAGAAAGGATAGGACATGACGACAAATCGTAAGGACGAGCATATCCGCTATGCCCTTGAGCAGAAAAGTTCCTATAATAGCTTTGATGAGGTGGAGTTGATTCATTCTTCTTTGCCTCTTTACGACCTGGATGAAATCGATCTTTCCACAGAATTTGCTGGTCGAAAGTGGGATTTTCCTTTTTATATCAATGCCATGACAGGTGGAAGTGATAAAGGACGAGAAATCAATCAAAAGCTAGCTCAGGTGGCGGAAGCCTGTGGTATTTTATTTGTAACGGGTTCTTATAGCGCAGCCCTCAAGGATCCTACAGATGACTCATTTTCTGTCAAGTCTAGCCATCCAAATCTCCTTCTTGGAACCAATATTGGATTGGACAAGCCTGTCGAATTAGGTCTTCAGACTGTAGAAGAGATGAATCCTCTTCTCCTGCAAGTGCATGTCAATGTCATGCAGGAATTACTCATGCCTGAGGGAGAAAGGAAGTTCAGAAGCTGGCAATCGCATCTGGCAGACTATAGCAAGCAAATTCCTGTTCCTATCGTTTTAAAGGAAGTAGGCTTTGGAATGGATGTGAAAACCATCGAGAGAGCATATGAACTGGGCGTTCGAACCGTTGACCTGTCAGGTCGTGGTGGCACCAGCTTTGCTTATATAGAAAATCGTCGCAGTGGGAAGCGTGACTACCTCAATCAATGGGGGCAATCCACTATGCAGGCCCTTCTCAATGCCCAAGACTGGAAAGACAAGGTCGAACTTTTAGTTAGCGGAGGGGTTCGGAATCCGCTTGATATGATTAAGTGCTTGGTCTTTGGTGCCAAAGCCGTGGGACTGTCTCGAACAGTTCTGGAATTGGTTGAAACCTACTCAGTCGAAGAAGTGATTGGCATTGTCCAAGGCTGGAAAGAAGATCTACGCTTGATTATGTGTGCTCTTAATTGTGCCACTATAGCAGATTTACAAAAAGTAGACTATCTTCTTTATGGAAAATTAAAAGAAGCAAATAATCAGATGAAAAAGGCGTAACCACCGCCTTTTTTCCATCTTCAGACCGAGGTGACTTTTTTGAATTGTGATAAAATAGAAGGGAGAGGATCAACCTATGAGAAAATTTAAAATCTTTTTATTTATCGAAGCCTGTCTGTTGACGGGAGCTCTGATTTTGATGGTATCAGAGCATTTTTCACGTTTTCTGCTGATTCTATTCCTCTTTCTGCTTTTGATTCGCTATTACACTGGTAAAGAGGGAAATAATCTTCTTTTGGTGGTGGCAACCATTCTCTTCTTTTTCATCGTCATGCTCAATCCTTTTGTGATTTTAGCTATTTTTGTTGCGGTTATATACAGTCTCTTTCTTCTTTATCCGATGATGAACAAGGAAAAGGAGCAGACCAATTTGGTGTTTGAAGAGGTGGTGACGGTTAAGAAGGAGAAAAATCGTTGGTTTGGAAATCTCCATCATTTTTCAAGTTACCAGACTTGCCAGTTTGATGATATCAATCTTTTCCGTCTTATGGGTAAAGACACCATTCATCTGGAGAGGGTGATTTTAACCAATCATGACAATGTCATTATTCTCAGAAAGATGGTAGGAACGACCAAAATCATTGTGCCTGTTGATGTGGAAGTTAGTCTCAGTGTTAACTGTCTCTATGGGGATTTGACTTTTTTCAATCAGCCCAAGCGTGCTCTCCGCAATGAACACTATCATCAAGAAACAAGAGACTATCTCAAGAGTAACAAGAGCGTCAAGATTCTCTTGACCACTATGATTGGCGATGTGGAGGTGGTCAGAGGATGAAAAAACAAGCTTATGTAATCATTGCCATTACCTCCTTCCTGTTTGTCTTATTTTTCTCCCACAGTTTGTTGGAAATCCTTGACTTTGACTGGTCAATTTTCTTGCACGATGTCGAAAAAACAGAAAAATTTGTCTTTTTGCTGTTGGTATTCAGCTTGTCCATGACCTGTCTTTTAGCCCTGTTTTGGCGAGGTGTCGAAGAACTTTCTTTACGAAAAATGCAGGCTAATATCAAGCGTTTGTTGGCAGGGCAAGAAGTGGTTCAGGTTTCAGATCCAGATTTGGATGCCAGTTTCAAGTCTTTGTCAGGCAAACTTAACCTTTTGACAGAAACACTTCAAAAGGCTGAAAATCACAGTCTTGCCCAGGAAGAGGAAATCATTGAGAAAGAACGAAAGCGGATTGCTCGGGATTTGCACGATACGGTCAGTCAGGAGTTGTTTGCGGCCCACATGATTTTATCGGGTATCAGTCAACAGGCTTTGAAATTGGATAGAGAAAAGATGCAGACCCAGTTGCAGAGTGTCACAGCCATTCTTGAAACAGCCCAGAAGGACTTGAGAGTCTTGCTTTTGCATTTGCGACCAGTTGAATTGGAACAGAAGAGCTTGATAGAAGGGATTCAAATTCTTCTAAAAGAGCTTGAGGAAAAGAGTGTTCTCAAGGTTAGTCTTAAGCAAAATGTGACGAAATTGCCTAAGAAGATTGAAGAACATATCTTCCGCATTTTGCAGGAGTTGATTAGCAATACCCTTCGTCATGCTCAGGCATCTTGTCTGGATGTTTATCTCTATCAGACAGATGTTGAATTGCAGCTGAAGGTGGTGGACAATGGGATTGGTTTCCAGTTGGGGAGTTTAGACGACTTGAGTTATGGACTGCGAAACATCAAGGAGCGGGTCGAAGATATGGCAGGAAGGGTTCAGTTATTAACAGCTCCCAAGCAAGGATTAGCAGTTGATATCCGCATTCCCCTGCTCGATAAGGAATGATAAAGGAGTAAAGATGAAAATTTTACTAGCAGATGACCACGAAATGGTCCGCTTGGGCTTGAAAAGCTACTTTGACCTCCAAGACGATGTAGAAGTTGTGGGCGAGGCGGCAAATGGGTCTCAAGGTATTGACTTGGCCTTGGAATTGCGTCCAGATGTCATTGTCATGGATATCGTCATGCCTGAGATGAATGGGATTGATGCGACCTTGGCTATCCTCAAAGAATGGCCTGAAGCCAAGATTTGATTGTGACCTCTTATTTGGACAATGAAAAAATCATGCCTGTTTTGAATGCTGGTGCCAAAGGCTATATGCTCAAGACTTCTAGTGCAGATGAATTGCTCCATGCTGTCCGCAAGGTAGCTGCTGGGGAGTTAGCCATTGAGCAAGAGGTCAGCAAGAAGGTCGAATACCACCGCAATCACATAGAACTACATGAGGACCTGACTGCGCGTGAGCGAGATGTGCTTCAACTCATCGCCAAGGGCTACGAAAATCAACGTATCGCAGACGAACTCTTTATCTCTCTCAAGACGGTCAAGACCCATGTGTCCAATATCCTAGCCAAACTTGAGGTTAGCGATCGCACCCAAGCAGCGGTCTATGCCTTTCAGCACCACTTGGTGGGACATGAAGAGTTTTAGTAGTTATATAAAATAATGTTGGAGAAATGACTTGATTTAGTATCAAAGAAGCGAGTAAGTACCTCTAGTGTGATAAAATATTTTTTTCACAATATTTTTATGTTATTTGTTGACATTCATTTTATAGGGGAGTAGAATAGAGTTATAAATAGACAAAATAATATATTGACTATAAAAAAGATTGATATAAACTCAAAAGGAGGTTAAAATCATGTCCCTGTAAGTTATTAAAATAAGGTCACTAGAGCGTTAAGGTCTTTATTTCATCTCTTTAAGAGCGCTATAACAATATGGTTAAACTAACTCTATCTCACAGTTTCAATTTGTGGAGGAAATAACTATGAAAAAATCTAAACTTCTCACACTTGGTTTGCTTGTAGGTTCTGGCCTACTATTGTCTATCAATCAAGCACAGGCTGCAGATACTTGGGTTAAAAATGGTTCTGATTGGAATCTTTCACAAGATGGCAGCCTCGCTAAGGATAAATGGGTACAAAATGCTGGCTCTTGGTACTATTTTGACGGTTCTGGAAACATGCAGACAGGCTGGCTCAAAGATGGTAACACTTGGTATTCTCTAGCAGATAGTGGCGCTATGCGTACTGGCTGGTACAAGGAAGGTAGCACCTGGTACTCACTAGCAGATAGTGGCGCCATGCGTACTGGTTGGTACAAAGAAGGGTCTACTTGGTACTACCTCAAAGGCAGTGGCGCTATGGCAACAGGATGGACAACTGCAAATGGTCAATGGTCTTACTTTGAAAAATCAGGTGCTATGGTCGCAGATAGAGCTGTTCCAGCCAGTGATGGAGAAAGTTATGTCATTGGTAAGGATGGCTATCTGTTAACCAAACTCCCAAGTCAGGTTGAACAATCTCAAGCGGATGATACAATTATCACAAATATTGTTACTTTGTCTGATGGATATGATTATCATCTTATTCATAGAAAAGATGGAGTCATTGTTGAAAAGAATGCCTGGTACATCAAACCAGAGTTTAAAAAGTTTTCTAATAAATATGGGGATCACGTTTCAAATACGATGTTGGCTTTAACAGATAATAAAGATCAAGGACAGGAAATTGATCCTAAAGCTGTTATAAAGAATTTCCAAAACTTACCAAACAGGTATTACTTTGGGGCAGATGGTCGTCGCGTAACAAATTTACCAGAAATGACTACCTATTCAGAGATTAAAAAAGTTGGAAATGATGTCTATCTAGAAAATCCAGGTGCACGACTTTTTCTTGGAGCTACCAGCTTCACAATCAATAATAATAAACTATATTACTTAGATGGTGCTAATGACAAACTCAAAACAGGTTATTTTGCATTGATTGATGATAGACCAAGCTATCATCACTATCATATTCTTGTTTATGCAGACCAATCTGGTGAAATTCTTAAAATGAAACGATTGCCAACAGGAATTTCAGATTATCTTAATAAAGAAATTGACGGTTTCTACGGTCAAACTGTTAAAATCGATAGTAAGACAGGAAATGTTTCTGTTGTGAAATAAACTATCTGACATAGTAAAACTAAAAAAGCGAACAACTTAGTCTACTAGGAAGTCATGTTCGCTTTTATTCATAATGTAATAGTTACTGTTTGGTCTCTGTTTCAAAAAAATCTACTTGATAATAATCACGAACTTCTTTTTTCATTTCCTCTAGTAATCGACTTTCATCTGTTGATTCGAGTAAGGATAGTCCTTTATTAATCATAGCATGATCTTCATTAACGATTCCCAGACGTACTTGAGCTACACCTAATAAATCGTATCGTTTCATTTTTTTTTGATAAATCAAGACACTCTTGAATTAAGCATAGACAGGCATCTTTCTTCCCTGCTTCAAGATACATTCGTGTCATATTGGCTAGAATGGAGTAATGAATACTTTGAACTGGGCGATAATCTGTGTATTTATTTAGAGATTTTACAAGTCTTTGACGTAGCATTTCTAGTGAATCAACAGGGAAATGGAAAATGATCATCACTAACAACCGTAAATCTGAGAGGAACCACTGATCTCTTTTTTCCAATTCTTTCCATAACTCTTCAGCCAAGGCTTGGGCTTTATCGGAAAACTGATTTTCAATCACTTCTATAAAAATGGTTAATTCTTTTACAGCATGTTCTATTGGGATATCATTCTGCACTTCATCTAGATAAATTTGACATTTTGATAGCAGTGTCTTCATTTCTTCTAGATTAGGTGAAGAAATGACTTGATAGTATTCTGAAAATAATTTCTTACGAGAATCCATTTGGTAATGTTGACAAATATAATGAAATTCATCGAAACACATATCAATTTGCCTCAACAACAACTCCATAGTATCATACCTAGGAGTAGAATGATTATTTTCAAACTTCGATAAGTTAGAATGAGTAATGTAGTCCCCACAGACCTCATTTTGTGTAATCCCTTTTGACTTACGAATGTATTTATAAACTGAACCAATATCCCACCGCATATTTTTGCCTCCAAAAATGTTCCAAAAGTAGAAGTTTTAAGAAAATATTTATATTTAGTATATCATAAAGATGTGGGGTGGGCAATGATGGTAGAAAGAAGGTGTTGGTTGACTCTTAAGGATTATTAGGAGTTATGTAGAATGTTTATGATGGAAAAATATCTTTTTATAACTATTCAATAAAGGAGGAAATAACTATGAAAAAATCTAAACTACTCACACTTGGTTTGCTTGCAGGTGCTGGTCTACTTTTGTCTATCAACCAAGCACATGCTGCAGATACTTGGGTTAAAAATGGTGCTGACTGGAATCTTTCACAAGATGGCAGTCTCGCTAAAAACAAATGGGTACAAAACGCAGGTTCTTGGTATCACTTCGATAGCACTGGTAATATGCAGACAGGCTGGCTCAAGGAAGGAAATACATGGTATTCGCTCGCAGACAGTGGCGCTATGCGTACTGGCTGGTACAAGGAAGGTAGCACCTGGTACTCACTAGCAGATAGTGGCGCCATGCGTACAGGTTGGTACCAAGAAGGGTCTACATGGTATTACCTCAAAGGCAGTGGAGCTATGACAACAGGATGGGCTACTGCAAATGGTCAATGGTCTTACTTTGAAAAATCAGGTGCTATGGTCGCAGATAGAGCTGTTCCAGCCAGTGATGGGGAAAGTTATGTCATTGGTAAGGATGGTTATATGTTAACCAGACTTCCAAGTGAAGTTGAACAAGATCCTTTTGATGATACAGTTATTACAGATATCGTTACTTTGTCTGATGGTTATGACTATCACCTTGTTCATAAGAAAGATGGAGTTGTTATCGAAAAGAATGCCTGGTATATCAAACCTATTGTTGAACGTTTTTCTTATCAAAAGATTGGCGATATAAAACTAAATACTTTAGATGCAATTACTGATAATAAAAAACCAGGGGAAGAAATTGATCCTAAAGCTGTCATAAAGAATTTCCAAAACTTACCAAATAAATATTACTTTGGAGCAGATGGTCGTAAGGTTGCGAGTCTACCAGAATTCACTACTCACTTCCCTATTCAAAAAGTTGGAACTGAACTTTATCTTAAAAATTCAAGTCCAGTTATTAGTCTAGAATCATCTGGATTTACAATTAATGACAACAAACTGTATCTAAGAGATGTCAATGATCATAATGGTAAACTTGTAACTGGATATTTCACAATGTTTATGGACGGATTATTATCTAAAGATCACCATATTTTGGGCTATGCAGATGAATCTGGTGAAATCGTGAAGATGAAAGTTTTACCTAATGATTTCCGTGATCATATTGAAAAAGGAATTTCAGGTTTTTATGGAGAAACTGTTCGATACGACGGTTCAACAGGAAATGTTTCTGTTGTGAAATAAGAAAAACGAATCGCCTAATGAGGGATGTACAGGCGATTCGTCTTTTTTGTATAGAAAAGGGCGTTTTTTGTTTTAATCATGCAAAAATTGCGCATTTTTGAGTCTGATATGAAGATCCTGGGAGCTTTTCAGATTCTTTTTCGTGTCACGTATCACTAGAAACTCTTAGAGCGCCAAGGGTTTTGAGTGTTTTTCTGATACTTTCCTAGAGGACTATATTTTTCCGAAAAATCTTGATTTTTCGGAAAAAAGAGAATGGATTGCACTCTGTAATTTCTTTGTTAAAAATTTAACAAATTTTTATGTTTTTGATTGACATTCATTTTATAGGGGAGTAGAATAGAGTTATAAATAGATAAAAATAATATATTGACTATAAAAAAAGATTGATATAAACTCAAAAGGAGGTTAAAATCATGTCCCCGTAAATTATTAAAATAAGGTCACTAGAGCGTTAAGGAATTTTGAAGAAAGGATTTTTGTCATGAAAAAATATATTACTTATGCAGCTTTATTACTTACTTCAGGAGCTTTGTTATCAACTACTTATGTAGTTAATGCAGAAACTACAACGTCTACCACTAAAGTGACTACATCACAAACAACTTCACAGTATACAAGCGAAAAAGAAGCAATTGATCAACTTGTTAAAGAAGGTAAAATTAAGGTTGAAGATGCAGAACAAGTTAAGTTGGTAGGATTTTCTCCTAGAGAATTAACTCAAGTAGAAGGCGATCAAGAAAAAATAGCATTTAATCAAAATAGAGATGGTAAAGGAACCTGGATGCAAACAGATGGCCGCTGGTGGTTCAAATATACTTCAGGTGGGTATGCTAAACATTGGGAATTGTTAGATGAGAAATGGTATTATTTTGATGATCAAGGTTGGATGAAATCAAATGAGTGGATTAACCCAGATGGTAATTGGTACTATCTTTCAAATGATGGAGCTATGCTAACCGATTACAATAGAGTTAATGGAAAACCTTATTTCTTTAGATCTAACGGCGTTTTGGTAGAAAATAAAGGTCAGGCAATTGCTGAGTATGCAGAGACATTTGTAGATAAAATCCCATATGTTGGGGGTTGGGCAGACTTGAATAAGGGTGTAGATTGCTCAGGATTTACACATGCCATATATAAAAACTTTGACATTTACTTAGGAACTGATACTAGATCTCAATTTAAGCAAGGAATTGATGTAACTGGTAATGAAAAACCTGGAGATTTAATTTCTTTAATAATCTTGAACATGTGGGAATTAATATTGGCGGTAACCAAGTGGTTCACGCAAATTATGTAAGAAAATTTGTAAACATAACTAACAATGAATACATTGGATCTATTGACGGAGCTAGACGAGTTTGGTAACAATAAAATTTAAATGTCATAAATAATTTGTTACTAATTGGAGGAAACGGCTATGAAAAAATCTAAACTACTTACACTTGGTTTGCTTGCAGGTGCTGGCCTACTATTGTCTATCAATCAAGTACAGGCTGCAGATACTTGGGTAAAAAATGGTTCTGACTGGAATCTTTCTCAAGATGGCAGCCTCGCTAAAAACAAATGGGTACAAAACGCAGGTTCTTGGTACCACTTTGACGGTTCTGGTAAAATGCAGACAGGCTGGTACAAGGAAGGCAATACATGGTATTCGCTCGCAGACAGTGGGGCTATGCGTACTGGCTGGTACAAGGAAGGCAATACATGGTACTCACTCGCAAATAGTGGTGCTATGCGCACAGGTTGGTACAAGGAAGGGTCTACATGGTATTACCTCAAAGACAGTGGCGCTATGGCAACAGGATGGGCGACTGCAAATGGTCAATGGTCTTACTTTGAAAAATCAGGTGCTATGGTAGCAGATAGAGCTGTTCCAGCAAGCGATGGGGAAAGTTATGTCATTGGTAAGGATGGTTATATGTTAACCAAACTCCCAAGTCAGGTTGAACAAGATCCTTTTGATGATACAGTTATTACAGATATCGTTACTTTGTCTGATGGTTATGACTATCACCTTGTTCATAAGAAAGATGGAGTTGTTATCGAAAAGAATGCCTGGTATATCAAACCTATTGTTGAACGTTTTTCTTATCAAAAGATTGGCGATATAAAACGAAATACTTTAGATGCAATTACTGATAATAAAAAACCAGGGGAAGAAATTGATCCTAAAGCTGTCATAAAGAATTTCCAAAACTTACCAAATAAGTATTACTTTGGAGCAGATGGACGTAAGGTTGCGAATCTACCAGAATTCACTACTCACTTCCCTATTCAAAAAGTTGGGTCTGAACTTTATCTTAAACTCAAGTCCAGTTATTAGTCTAGATTCATCTGGATTGACAATTAATGACAATAAACTTTATCTAAGAGGTGCCAATGATGATAATGGTAAACTTGTAACTGGATATTTTACAATGTTTATGGACGGATTATTATCTAAAGATCACCATATTTTGGGCTATGCAGATGAATCTGGTGAAATCGTGAAGATGAAAGTTTTGCCTAATGATTTCCGTGATTATATTGAAAAAGGAATTTCCGGTTTTTATGGAGAAACTGTTCGATACGACAGTTCAACAGGAAATGTTTCTGTTGTGAAATAAACTATCTGACAGAGTAAAAAGAAAAAAGCGAACAGTTTTGTTTACTAGGAAGTCATGTTCATTTCACTATAGAACAGGAGGAAATGGCTATGAAAAAATCTAAACTACTCACACTTGGTTTGCTTGCAGGTGCTGGTCTGCTTTTGTCTATCAATCAAGCACAGGCTGCAGATACTTGGGTTAAAAATGGGTCTGACTGGAATCTTTCTCAAGATGGCAGCCTAGCTAAGGATAAATGGGTGCAAAATGCTGGTTCTTGGTACCACTTTGACGCTTCTGGTAAAATGCAGACAGGCTGGCTCAAAGACGGCAATACCTGGTACTCACTAGCAGATAGCGGGGCTATGCGTACTGGATGGTACAAAGAAGGTAGTACATGGTACTCCCTAGCAGATAGTGGCGCCATGCGTACAGGTTGGTACAAAGAAGGGTCTACTTGGTATTACCTCAAAGGCAGTGGCGCTATGGCAACAGGATGGGCGACTGCAAATGGCCAATGGTCTTACTTTGAAAAATCAGGTGCTATGGTCGCAGACAGAGCTGTTCCAGCCAGTGATGGAGAAAGTTATGTAATTGGTAAGGATGGATATCTGTTAACCAAACTCCCAAGTCAGGTTGAACAATCTCAAGCGGATGATACAATTATCACAAATATTGTTACTTTGTCTGATGGTTATGATTATCACCTTATTTATACAAAAGATGGAGTCATTGTTGAAAAGAATGCCTGGTATATCAAACCAGAGTTTAAAAAGTTTTCTAATAAATATGGGGATCACGTTTCCAATACGACGTTAGCTTTAATAGATAATAAAGATCAAGGACAAGAAATTGATCCTAAAGCTGTTATTCGTAATTTCCAAAATCTACCAGGTCGATATTACTTTGGAGCAGATGGTCGTAGAGTATTACCACTTCCAGAGATGACGACTAGATCAGAAATCAAAAAAGTTGGTAATGATCTTTATCTAGAAGACCCAGGTGTACGACTTAGACTTCCATCTGCTAACTTCACAATCAATAACAATAAACTATACTATTTAGATAATGGACAAGGTAAGCTCAAAACAGGTTATTTTGTATTGATCGATGATGGTATGGCTACAACCCACCATCACTTACTTGTATATGCAGACCAATCTGGTGAGGTTCTTAAGATAAAACGCTTACCATCAAAATTTATAGATTATTTTGACAAGAAATCGATGGTTTCTATGGTCAAAAAATTAAGATTACACAGCCAAATAAGTATGAATATTACAAGGTTCTTGTGGTTAAATAAGACAAAACGAATCGCCTAATGAGGGATGTGTAGGCGATTCGTTTTTTACTGTAATCAGCCATCATTACGCATCTTTTATAAGATTATATTCGAAAACTAAAGAAAACTAAGAAAAAACCGTACCTCCCCCATCATTGAAAAGCGCAGTCATTACTTGAAAAAAGTCGCTCGTTTATGTTATAATAGACTGTATTTAAAAAATTTTAAGGAGAAATGACAGAATGTCTGTATCATTTGAAAACAAAGAAACAAACCGTGGTGTCTTGACTTTCACTATCTCTCAAGACCAAATCAAACCAGAATTGGACCGTGTCTTCAACTCAGTGAAGAAATCTCTTAATGTTCCAGGTTTCCGTAAAGGTCACCTTCCACGCCCTATCTTCGACAAAAAATTTGGTGAAGAGTCACTTTACCAAGACGTTATGAACGCTCTTTTGCCAAATGCTTATGAAGCAGCTGTAAAAGAAGCTGGCCTTGAAGTGGTTGCTCAACCAAAAATTGATGTAACTTCAATGGAAAAAGGTCAAGACTGGGTTATCACTGCTGAAGTCGTTACAAAACCTGAAGTAAAATTGGGTGACTACAAAAACCTTGAAGTATCAGTAGATGTAGAAAAAGAAGTAACTGACGCTGACGTTGAAGAGCGTATCGAACGCGAACGCAACAACTTGGCTGAATTGGTTATCAAAGAAGCTGCTGCTGAAAACGGCGACACTGTTGTCATCGACTTCGTTGGTTCTATCGACGGTGTTGAATTTGACGGTGGAAAAGGGGAAAACTTCTCACTTGGCCTTGGTTCAGGTCAATTCATCCCTGGTTTCGAAGACCAATTGGTAGGTCACTCAGCTGGCGAAACTGTTGATGTAGTTGTAACATTCCCAGAAGACTACCAGGCAGAAGACCTTGCAGGTAAAGAAGCTAAATTCGTGACAACTATCCATGAAGTAAAAGCTAAAGAAGTTCCAGCTCTTGACGATGAACTTGCAAAAGACATCGACGAAGAAGTTGAAACACTTGCTGAATTGAAAGAAAAATACCGCAAGGAATTGGCTGCTGCTAAAGAAGAAGCTTACAAAGATGCCGTTGAAGGTGCAGCGATTGATAAAGCTGTAGAAAATGCTGAAATCGTAGAACTTCCAGAAGAAATGATCCACGAAGAAGTTCACCGCTCAGTAAACGAATTCCTTGGAAACTTGCAACGTCAAGGTATCAATCCTGACATGTACTTCCAAATCACTGGAACTACTCAAGAAGACCTTCACAAACAATACGAGGGAGAAGCTGAGTCACGTACTAAGACTAACCTTGTTATCGAAGCAGTTGCCAAGGCTGAAGGATTTGACGCTTCAGAAGAAGAAATCCAAAAAGAAATCGAGCAATTGGCAGCAGACTACAACATGGAAGTTGCACAAGTACAAAGCTTGCTTTCAGCTGATATGTTGAAACACGATATCACAATCAAAAGCTGTTGAATTGATTACAAGCACAGCAACAGTAAAATAATCTTAAAAGAGAAAAATCCCACCTGAATTGGTGGGTTTTCTTATGTACTATTTTCCAAAAATCTCTTTGAGGTCTGCGTCTGTAATCCCAATCATGGCTGGGATGCTATCCCAGTTTTCTTCGGTTAGGGTGTAGGATTGTTCAGAGTCGCTTGATGTGGTAGTTTCAGAGACAGCTTGTTGCTTTTCTTCAACATTTTCAATTAGATCGCTGAATCGTTCAACCAGATAGGTTTTTCGGGCAGTTCCGATGTGCTGGGTAGCATAGTCGAAGGCCTGTAATTCGCCTAGTAAGATAAGCTTGCTTTTGGCGCGTGTAATGGCTGTGTAGATGAGATTGCGCTCCAGCATACGCCTACTAGCACTAGTGATAGGTAGGATAACAACAGGAAACTCACTTCCCTGTGATTTATGGATACTCATGGCATAGGCTAGGCGAATCTTGTACCATTCGTTACGTGGGTAAGAGACCTCATTGCCATCAAAATCAATGACAATCTCATCTTGTTTCGATTCGGTGTATTTACCAGGAATCAGGTCTGTGATAGCTCCTAAATCCCCATTAAAGACATTGATTTCAGCATCGTTGACCAGGTGAATGACCTTGTCTCCCTTACGATAGTGACACTGGGGAGCTTCAAAACTGAGTTGGTCTTTTTGTGGTGGATTGAGAAGGTCTTGCATGAGCTGATTGACAGAGTCAATCCCTGCAGTTCCTCGATACATGGGAGCCAGAACTTGGATATCACGGGAAGGGATACCACTTCTGAGGGCAGCGCCTAAGATTTTCTCAATAGTAGCAGGGATATGGGCACTAGCAATTTCAAAGTAGGAACGGTCTGCTTTTTTCTGGGTGAAATCAGCTGGCAGGATACCCTGTCGAATCTGACTAGCTAGAGTGACGATGGTTGATTCTTCGCTTTGTCGATAAATTTTTTCCAAGCGAGTCTGAGGAATCAAGGGAATATGAAGCAGGTCCGCTAGAACTTGTCCAGGACTGACAGACGGCAACTGGTCGCTGTCACCCACGATGAGGATCTTGCTGTTAGAAGAGATGTTGGAGAAGAGTTGGTTGGCCAGCCAAGTATCCACCATGGAGAATTCATCTACGATGATAAAGTCGGCATCCAGATAATCTTCCAGATGACTGGTATCATCGTCCCCTGTCATTCCTAAATGACGGTGTATGGTTGCGCTAGGTAGGCCTGTTAATTCATTCATACGCCGAGCTGCTCGACCAGTTGGAGCGGCAAGAAGAATGGGCAAATTGCTTTTTTTCCTGAGGTCAAGTCCTTCTAAAAGTGCATATACAGCGATAATTCCATTGATAACAGTCGTCTTACCAGTACCAGGCCCACCTGTCAGGATAAAGACCTTATTCTGGATAGCATCACAGATAGCCTGTTTTTGAATGCTATCATACTCAATCCCCAGCTCTTGCTCGACAGTAGTGATATGTTTTTGAATGGTTTCTAAATCATGACTCTTTTGTTTTCCTTTTTCAAGGATACGAACCAAGTGACTGCGGATGCCTTCCTCAGCGAAAAAGAGGCTGTTATCAAAGATTTTGGTATCAATCTGCTGAACCTTGTCTTCTTCAATGAGGTAGGAGAGTTCTTGGGCTACTTGGCTGGGATCCAGTTCCACGGGACGGGAAGATTCAAGGAGAGTGAGGGTTTGTTCTAGCAAATCCCGTGCTTCAACATAAGTGTCCCCTGTTTCCATACAGGCCTGAAAAAGACTGTGAACTAGACCGGCGCGGAAGCGTTCAGGAGCCTGACTTTCGATACCTAGTTCTTCCGCTAATTGGTCAGCAATGGTAAAGCCCAACCCCTTGATATCCTCAACCAACTGGTAGGGATAATTTTCAACCACATCAAGGGTTTCTTCCTTGTAAAAGTCTTGAATCTGGAAGGCTAGTTTATTGGGAATGCCGTAGTTGGCTAGTTTGGCCAAAACCATCTCCGTTCCGTAGTTGAGACGGAGAGTGGAGACGAAAGCCTCGCGATTTTTGGCAGAGAGTCCTGAGATGCCTTCTAGCTTTTCTGGGTGTTGCAGAATTTCGTCAATGGTATTGTCGCCATAGGTATCCACAATTTTCTGAGCAGTCTTGAGACCAATTCCTTTGAAATGACTACTTGAAAAGTACTTGACCAAGCCCTTGCTAGTTGGTTTTGCGCGTTCATATCGGCTGATTTGCAGTTGTTCCCCATACTTGGAGTGCTGGACAATCTGTCCCCAAAAGGTATAGTCTTCTCCCTCAATCACGTCAGCCATGGTTCCTGTGACAATGATTTCAAAATCATCAAAATCTTCTGAGTCCGTATCATCGATTTCTAGGAGAAGGATGCGATAAAAATTGCTGGGATTTTCAAAAATAATCCGTTCAATAGTTCCTGAAAAATAAACTTCCATAAAATTCCTTTTCATGAATAGGTGAGAGTTGGGGTTGTTTTTATTTTATACTCTTCGAAAATCTCTTCAAACCGCAGAGGCTCTATCTGCCACCTCAAAACAATGTTTTGAGCAACCTGCGGCTAGCTTCCTAGTTTGCTCTTTGATTTTCATCGAGTACTAGTCAATAACCAATCCCTTCTCGCGATAGAAGAAGAGGCTGAGATTGTCGCTTCTCGGCCTCTTCGATTTCTTAAAATGTTCCGATACGGGTGATTGGCCAGAAGCGGAATTTAGCTTCCCCTGTGATATCTTTTGCTTTAAAGGTACCTACGTGGCGGCTGTCGCTCGAAACCAAGCGGTCATCTCCGAGGAGAAGGTACTCTCCTTCTGGAACAGTAAAGCTAAAGTTGGTGTTGTAGTTGACATCAACTGTGAAGGCTTGAGCTTTTTGAGCGATACTTCTAAAGAAAGTTCCTTTATTTCCTTCAAATCCCTTGCCTGAGTAGGTGCTTTGGAGTTTGTCGTCCTTAAAGCGTTTGATGTAATCAGCTAGGTAAGGTTCATCTGTCTCTTTGTCATTGATGTAAAGTTTATCGTTTTCGTAACGGATAGTATCGCCAGGCATTCCAATCACGCGCTTGACGATGTCCTTATTGCCATCTTCCTCATGGGCCACCACGATATCAAAACGGTCAATAGGGAGGTGTTTGACAACAAAGAGGATTTCACCATCCGCTAGAGTTGGATCCATGGAATGTCCTTCTACGCGGACGTTACTCCAGAAAAAGATACGGCTTAAAGCTAATAATGACAGAATCAGGAGGAATAATCCCCACTCTTTTAGGAAATTTTTAAATGAATTCATAATTTACCTTTCTAAGCGTTTTTTCGCTTTTTCAGTATTTTTAAAGTGTAGTTTAGCGCAGAAGTTGAGTCCTTGCATACCATAGGCTTGCAAAATCTGGCTAGCCACTTTATCAGAAGCCGTTCCAGCTCCACTTGGAAGCTGATAGCCCAGTTCTCGTCCTAGATTTTCAAGATTTTCCAGAAAGAGATTACGCGCAATGATAGAAGAAACTGCGACAGCCAAGTATTTGCCCTCAGCCTTTTCTTCTAAGCTGATAGGATTGCTGAAACGATTGGCCTCTTGTGCCAAGTACTTGTCATAATTTTTAGCCCTGGTAAAGGCATCAATCACAATTTTCTCAGGCTGAATGCCTTTTTGAAGGAGGAGATAGATAGCCTGGTTATGGAGGGCTACCTTAACCGAAACAGCATTGTAGCGGTCTCCGATGACCTCGTTGTACTTGCTTGGTGAGAGAAGGAGTGCCTGGTGCTGGATTTTTTCCTTGAGAATAGGAGCAATCTGACGAATCTTTTGGTCGGTCAGAGTTTTAGAATCTCCAACACCGAGTTTTCGCAAGAAGTCGTGTTGGTCAGGTGTGATAAAGGAAGCCACAACTGCAAGTCCACCAAAGTAGGAACCATTTCCCACCTCATCTGTCCCAATCAAAGGGAAATTTTGTCCCCTGTTTTCCTCTACAACTTGATAGCCAAAGAAACGAGCATATTTCTCAGCTCCTTCACCCTGAAGCAAGACCTTTCCAGAAGTATAGATAGAAACGGTTGCTTGAGGTAGTCGCAAAAAGTAGCGGATATAGGGATTCTTGCTGGGAGCTAGACTACTTTGATAGTGTTCAAGAAAAGCCTGAATCTCCTTTTCTCTTGGTGTGAGTGTTATACTTGCCATAGTTTCTATTGTACCACAAAAGCAGGCAAATTTGTAAAAACTGACAAAGTTAGCGAATTTTGGTATAATATCGTGAGGTGAATTTTATGGCAAATCTAAATCGATTCAAATTTACATTCGGGAAAAAATCATTAACCTTGACAACCGAGCATGATAACCTTTTTATGGAGGAAATCGCTAAGGTTGCGACAGAAAAATACCAAGCAATTAAAGAACAAATGCCTAGTGCAGACGATGAAACAATTGCTCTTTTGTTGGCAGTCAACTGTTTGTCAACTCAGCTCAGCCGTGAGATTGAATTTGATGATAAGGAGCAAGAGTTAGAAGAACTCCGTCACAAGCTTGTGACTTGTAAGCAAGAGCAGAGCAAGATTGAGGATTCCTTATGATTTCACTCCTTCTTCTATTGGTCTTGGCTTGGGGATTTTATATCGGCTATCGGAGAGGTCTGCTCTTACAGGTTTATTACCTGATTTCAGCCATGGCATCGGCTTTTATGGCTGGCCAGTTTTACAAGGGGCTTGGAGAGCAATTCCACTTACTGCTCCCTTATGCAAATCCGCAGGAAGGTCAGGGGACCTTCTTCTTCCCATCGGATCAACTCTTTCAGTTGGATAAGGTCTTTTACGCAGGTATCGGCTACTTGCTTGTATTTGGGATTGTCTATAGCATCGGTCGTTTGCTTGGTCTCTTGTTGCATTTACTTCCTAGTAAAAACTGGGTGGCAAGTTGTTTCAAGTTTCAGCAGGTATCTTGTCCATGTTGGTGACCTTATTTGTCTTGCAAATGGCCTTGACCATACTAGCAACCATTCCCATGGCAGCTATTCAAAATCCTCTTGAAAAGAGTATCGTCGCAAAACATATCATCCAGAGCATACCAGTAACAACCAGTTGGCTCAAACAAATCTGGGTGACAAATTTAATCGGATAAAAAGGGCAGGAATTTTCCTAGCCCTTTGTTTACAGATTGACTAGAATCTATCAGAATGTAAAAAGCTAATACTCTTCGAAAATCTCTTCAAACTACATCAGCTTCGCCTTGCCGTAGGTATGGTTACTGACTTCGTCAGTTCTATCTACAACCTCAAAGCAGTGCTTTGAGCAACCTGTGGCTAGCTTCCTAGTTTGCTTTTTGATTTTCATTGAGTACAATACACCTAGACATTCAAAGACAAGGAAATAAAGATGAACAAAAAAATACTAGAAACATTAGAGTTCAATAAGGTTAAGGCCTTGTTTGAACCCCATTTGTTGACCGAGCAGGGCTTGGAGCAATTGAGACAGCTTACTCCGACTGCCAAAGCAGATAAAATCAAACAGGCTTTTGCTGAGATGAAGGAAATGCAGGCTCTTTTCGTCGAGCAACCGCATTTCACCATTCTCGCAACTAAGGAAATTGCAGGAGTCTGCAAGCGGTTGGAGATGGGAGCGGACCTCAATATCGAGGAGTTCCTACTCTTGAAGCGCGTGCTTCTGTCTAGCCGAGAGCTGCAAAGTTTTTATGCCAATCTGGAAAATGTCAGCTTGACAGAATTAACCCTCTGGTTTGAGAAATTACACGATTTTCCTCAATTACAAGGAAATCTTCAGGCCTTTAATGATGCAGGTTTCATTGAAAATTTTGCCAGTGAAGAATTGACGCGAATCCGTCGAAAAATCCATGATAGCGAGAGTCAGGTCCGCGATGTCTTACAGGATCTGCTCAAGCAAAAAGCGCAGATGTTGACGGAAGGAATTGTTGCCAGCAGAAATGGCCGTCAGGTTCTACCAGTCAAAAACACCTACCGCAATAAGATTGCAGGTGTCGTTCATGATATTTCTGCTAGTGGAAATACCGTCTATATTGAACCCCGTGAGGTGGTCAAACTGAGCGAAGAAATCGCTAGTTTGCGAGCAGATGAGCGCTATGAAATGCTTCGCATTCTCCAAGAAATTTCCGAGCGTGTCCGCCCTCATGCAGCTGAGATTGCCAACGATGCTTGGATTATCGGTCATCTAGACTTGATTCGTGCCAAGGTTCGTTTTATCCAAGAAAGGCAAGCGGTCGTTCCTAAGTTATCAGAAAATCAGGAGATTCAACTGCTCCATGTCTGCCATCCTTTGGTCAAATGCGGTCGCAAATGATGTCCATTTTTGTCAAGATTTAACAGCAATTGTCATTACAGGTCCCAATACAGGTGGTAAGACCATCATGCTTAAAACTCTGGGCTTGACGCAGGTTATGGCCCAGTCAGGTTTGCCGATTTTAGCAGACAAGGGAAGTCGTGTGGGTATTTTTGAAGAAATCTTTGCTGATATTGGCGATGAGCAGTCTATTGAGCAGAGCTTATCTACTTTCTCTAGCCACATGACCAATATCGTGGATATTCTTGGCAAGGTCAATCAACATTCCCTCTTACTCTTGGATGAGTTGGGGGCTGGTACAGACCCTCAAGAGGGAGCTGCCCTTGCCATGGCTATTCTGGAGGACCTTCGCCTGCGTCAAGTCAAGACCATGGCGACTACCCACTATCCGGAGCTCAAGGCCTATGGTATCGATACAGTCTTTGTGCAAAATGCCAGCATGGAGTTTGATACTGCAACTCTTCGCCCGACTTATCGCTTTATGCAGGGCGTTCCTGGCCGAAGTAATGCCTTTGAAATTGCCAAACGTCTAGGCCTATCTGAAGTTATCGTAGGGGATGCCAGTCAGCAGGTCAATCAAGACAATGATGTCAACCGAATCATTGAACAATTGGAAGAGCAGACGCTAGAGAGTCGCAAACGCTTGGACAATATCCGTGAGGTGGAGCAAGAAAACCTCAAGATGAACCGTGCTCTTAAAAAACTCTACAACGAGCTCAATCGTGAAAAGGAAACCGAGCTCAACAAGGCGCGTGAACAGGCTGCTGAGATTGTGGACATGGCTCTCAGTGAAAGTGACCAGATTCTCAAAAATCTCCATAGCAAATCTCAACTCAAACCCCATGAAATCATTGAAGCCAAGGCCAAGTTAAAAAAATTGGCTCCTGAAAAAGTGGACTTGTCAAAAAATAAGGTCCTTCAAAAGGCTAAGAAAAAACGAGCTCCCAAGGTGGGAGATGATATCGTGGTTCTCAGTTATGGACAGCGTGGTACCTTGACCAGCCAACTTAAGGACGGACGCTGGGAAGCTCAGGTTGGTTTAATCAAGATGACCTTGGAAGAGAAAGAATTTGACCTTGTTCAAGCCCAGCAAGAAAAGCAAGTCAAGAAGAAACAAGTCAATGTCGTGAAACGAACTTCTGGCCGAGGCCCACAAGCAAGACTGGATCTTCGAGGAAAACGTTATGAAGAGGCTATGAATGAGCTAGATGCCTTTATCGACCAAGCCTGCTCAACAATATGGCGCAAGTTGATATTATTCATGGTATCGGAACTGGTGTCATCCGTGAAGGTGTTACCAAATACCTACAAAGAAATAAACATGTCAAGAGTTTCGGCTATGCCCCGCAAAATGCTGGAGGTAGTGGTGCGACTATTGTCACCTTTAAAGGATAGAAGTATTCCTGGCTTTATACAGTAAAAAATGTTGGCTAAATTCCCAAACTAAGTTCCACTGCTAATCCAAGTGGAAGTTAGTCTGATAAAAATCCTAAAAACCAGTGAAAATCCGTGTCAGGGTAAGTTCCACTGGTTTTACTCATGCTTGATTTCATCGTTTTTGTAGCCGAAGGGAATCGAAAAAAAGAGCGCACAAAATCCCCTCATCTGAAAGCGTTTCAGATTAAGTTCCGCTATGGTGGAAGTTAGTGTGAGACGTTTGAATGGGGTTTTTGGTTAGTTTTTAGATTTTATGTTGGAGTAATGTAGACGACTGACAGACGTCTTCTGCAGGTATTTTAGAAATACCGAGAAGCTTAGGAATCTCTTCTCCATAGGTAAAGGCAAAGAGCTCATAGGCTGATCTTCCATTCAAAGCAGCACGTTTGACATTGTTGACATGAGAACAAACGAGATTGATGTCCTCTTGAGTTAAGTTGTCAAAAGAAGTTCCCTTAGGTAGAATGTCACGAATTAGTGTGTGATTTTTCTCAATTCTCCCTTTCTGGTCAGAGCGATTAGGATCACAAAAGAAGAGTTTACTCTCTCCTCGCACATCCATTTCGATATCATCGACCCTGGCAAACTCTCCACCATTATCGGTAAGAATGACAGGAAAGAGTTGGAAGAAATCTTTATCAGCTTCATGAAGAGTGTTCTTGATGGCATAGAGGTGTTTGCTAACCTCAAGGGCAGTTTTATTATCCAGAAGCCTAGCGAAGATAAAGTTACAGAAAGACAGGTTGAAGGTAAGTAGGACTTTACCTCCCATCCTGCCCATAACTGTGTCCATTTCCAGCCAAGAGTCTAGTTGATTAAGGACTAAATAGTTTTGGAAATCCTCATAGGAACGGCCTTTTTTAGCTTCTTTAGGGATGGAAGGTAGCTTACTTTTCCGTCTTTCTTTGAATTTAACGGCTCTAGCAAGATCAATCGGAGCGATAGATAGGTATCCTTTTCGGATATGTCGATAGACAGTTGAGGAGCTGACATCAAGATTGTGAGTTTTGAGAATATGATAGATGTGTTGTCCCTTTTTAACACCCTCAGAAATGACTTTGTCCATGTCCCAGAAGGTCTTGGAATTAAGGGGAGTTCCTTCACGAGCCTCAACAAGAGTTTGTTCGTACTGTTTTTGAGCTTGTTTAGCGAGGTAGAAGATTTTCTGATAGCCACAATTTTGTCTTCTTTTAGGGCATCCATTACAGACAAAGGGAGCCTTATCAAGTAGAGGGCAAGGAAGGTTATCGCATGTAGACTCTCGGACTCGTCTGTTTCGCTTCACTTCTTTGGAAACAGTGGTCGGGTCTTTTAGAATGGATTGTCCAATAGCTTTGAAGGTTTCACCGCGCTCTAAGCTAATTGGATATCATTACGGTCTGAAAGGGTAAGGTGTTTATGTTTTGTCATAGTGAGCCTCATTTCTAACTCAAACGTCTCACACTTAATTCCACCATAAAAATCCGTTTTAGACTAATTTCCACTTTGGTCAGGCAAGTGGAAGTTACTTTGAGAAGTTACCGTAAAAAATGTTGAATTAAGTTTTACTAATAAACACATTGACAAAAGACAACATTTTTTGTAAAATAAGAATCAATTAAATACCAACACCGAATGAAGTTTAATAGAAGTGGCGAATCGTTTGATTTTCCATGACTGTAAATGGACGGAACTCTGGAGAGACCGTAAAGGCACCGAAGGGGCAAGGCAGGCAACTGCTCAAACTCTCAGGTAAAAGGACAGAGCTAGGATAGACCGCTTTTTAGCATTTATCTAAGCATTCCAGAGTACATGTATCTTGCATGTGCTCTTTCTTTTGGGGTTGAAAAGATAGGAGAAGGAAATGTTAGAATTGCTTAAATCAATTGATGCTTTTGCTTGGGGCCCACCCCTTTTGATTCTCTTGGTCGGAACAGGGATTTACCTAACTGCCCGTTTAGGACTTTTGCAGGTTTTACGTCTCTCTAAGGCCTTTCAGCTTATTTTTATCAAGGATAAGGGGCATGGGGATGTATCCAGTTTTGCGGCCTTGTGTACAGCCCTAGCAGCGACAGTTGGTACGGGAAATATTATCGGGGTGGCGACAGCTATCAAGGTCGGTGGACCAGGAGCTCTCTTTTGGATGTGGATGGCGGCTTTCTTTGGAATGGCAACCAAGTATGCGGAAGGTTTATTAGCTATTAAATACAGGACTAAAGACGATAACGGTGCTGTTGCAGGAGGTCCCATGCACTATATACTTTTGGGTATGGGAGAAAAGTGGCGACCACTTGCCATCTTTTTTGCTATCGCAGGTGTCTTAGTAGCTTTGTTGGGAATCGGAACCTTCACCCAAGTTAACTCGATTACAGAATCTATCCAAAATACGACGACTATTTCGCCAGTTATCACAGCTCTCGTTTTGTCTGTATTAGTAGCGATTGCTGTTTTTGGCGGACTCAAGTCTATTTCAAAGGTTTCGACAGCTGTTGTTCCTTTTATGGCTATCATCTATATTTTAGGAACACTTACAGTTATTTTCTTCAATATTGGAAAACTCCCTGCTACAATCGCTTTAATCTTGACATCAGCTTTTAGTCCTGTTGCTGCAGTAGGTGGATTTGCTGGTGCTAGCATTCGGATGGCTATCCAAAATGGTGTGGCGCGTGGTGTCTTTTCAAACGAATCTGGTCTAGGTTCTGCTCCCATTGCAGCTGCTGCAGCTAAGACAAATGAACCAGTAGAGCAAGGTTTGATTTCCATGACAGGAACCTTTATTGATACCCTCATCATTTGTACTCTGACTGGTTTGACCATCTTGGTAACTGGAGTATGGAATAGTGACTTGAATGGAGTGGCTTTGACTCAGTCAGCCTTCTCAACAGTATTTTCACATTTTGGACCTGCCCTCTTGACCATCTTCCTTGTACTCTTTGCCTTTACAACGATTCTAGGTTGGAACTACTATGGAGAACGCTGTTTCGAATTTCTCTTTGGGGTTCGTTTTATCTGGCTTTATCGTGTGATTTTTGTGCTCATGGTCTTGCTGGGAGGATTTATCGAGTTGGATATGGTTTGGATTATCGCAGATATTGTCAACGCCTTGATGGCTCTGCCAAACTTGATTGCCCTCTTAGTTTTATCACCAGTTGTTATTGCTGAGACTAAAAAGTATTTTAATAAATAATGGAATCACACATCGCGTGTGATTTTTTACTTTCATAAAAAATTTCTATCGATGCAATTTAAAATATATATTATACAAGGTATAGAATCTGTGATAGACTAGATTTCAACAACATGAAAAGAGGTTTTATGATGACAACATTTACAATCCATACAGTAGAATCAGCACCAGCAGAAGTGAAAGAAGTTCTTGAAACAGTAGAAAAAGATAACAATGGCTATATTCCCAACCTAATCGGTCTCTTAGCTAATGCACCGACTGCTTTAGAAGCCTATAGAACTGTCGGAGCTATCAACCGTCGCAACAGCCTGACACCTGTTGAGCGTGAAGTGGTGCAAATCACGGCAGCTGTGACTAATGGTTGTGCCTTCTGCGTTGCAGGTCACACAGCCTTTTCAATTAAACAAATCCAGATGAACGATGACCTTCTGCAAGCCCTTCGCAATCGTACTCCGATTGAAACAGATCCTAAATTAGACACCCTAGCTAAGTTTACCTTGGCAGTTATCAATACCAAGGGTCGTGTAGGAGATGAAGCCTTGGCTGAGTTTAGAAGCTGGCTACACCCAACAAAATGCCTTGGATGTGGTTCTTGGTGTCAGCCTAGCAAGTCTCTGTAACTATGCCAACAATCTAGCCAATACACCAATTAACCCAGAATTGCAACCTTATGCTTAATTCATATCTGAGTAAAATGAAGTCTGAAATAATCGGACTTCGTTTTTTATCCCCTCATTTAAGCGCTTTTATGCTATACTGAAACTAACATGATTATTGGAGGTTGGTATGAAAAAACTCCCCTTAGTATTTTCTGGTTGTTTGCTAGGTTTGGCAGGAGCTGGAAATCTTATTTTAGATACGTTGCCGGTTCTGTCCCATCTGTTGAGTCTGACAGGTTTGATTTTGTGGATTTACTTTCTGATTTTGCATCTGTTTAATTGGAAGGAAACCAAGCAAGAATTGACCAAGCCTCCTCTTTTGTCAGGAATGGCCACTTTTCCTATGGCTGGGATGATTTTATCTACCTATGTCTTTCGCGTATTCCCTCATCTTCCTTTAGTAGCGCAGGGTCTCTGGTGGTTTTCATTTCTCTTGGATTTGGCCTTGATTGCTGGTTTCACCATCAAGTTTGCCTGTCCAGGTCGAAGGGTTCATGCGACTCCAAGCTGGACTGTGCTTTATGTGGGGATAGCAGTAGCAGCCTTGACCTATCCTCTTGTAGGCATCATCGAAATTGCCTATGCGACCTTGAGTTTTGGATTTCTCTTGACCTTCTATCTCTACCCGCTTATTTATAGCGATTTAAAGAAACATCCACTCCCACTAGCCATGCTTGGACAAGAAGGGATTTACTGTGCTCCTTTCTCTCTACTCTTGGCTTCCCTGGTTCGGGTTGGAGGTGCCAGCCTACCGATTTGGCTCTTAATCGTTATGATTTTGTCTTCCCAATCTTTCTTTTTCTTTGTTTTAACTCGTCTGCCCAATATTTTAAAACAAGGCTTTCAACCAGCCTTCTCAGCCCTTACCTTCCCTACCATTATCACGGCAACCTCGCTTAAGATGGCTCAGGGAATCTTGAAACTTCCATTTCTGGATTATCTGGTAGTGGCAGAAACCGTTATATGCCTAACTATTTTATTCTTTGTATTAGGCACTTATCTGATTTGGTTACGAAAAAAGGTCTAGCTAGAAATAGCTAAACCTTATTTTTTATGGTTTGATTACTTCAGCTCCACCCATGTATGGACGAAGAACTTCAGGGATGGTCACAGAACCATCTTCATTTTGGTAGTTTTCAAGAATAGCAGCCACTGTACGTCCAACTGCAAGTCCAGAACCGTTTAAGGTGTGGAGCAATTTAACCTTGCCATCTGCTTCATCACGGTAACGGATTTGGGCACGACGGGCTTGGAAATCTTCTGTGTTTGAACAGCTTGAGATTTCACGGTAAGTATTTTGCGCTGGAATCCAAACTTCCAAGTCGTAAGTCTTAGCAGCTGAGAAGCCCATATCTCCTGTAGAGAGCGCAACGACACGGTATGGCAGGTTGAGCTTTTGAAGGATATTTTCAGCGTTGGCTGTCATTTTTTCCAATTCTTCGTAAGATTCTTCTGGTTTGGCAAATTTGACCATTTCAACCTTGTGGAATTGGTGCAGACGAATCAAGCCACGAGTATCACGTCCAGCAGATCCAGCCTCAGAACGGAATGAAGGACTCATAGCAGTGAAGTAGATTGGCAGGTCTTTACCGTCCAGGATTTCATCACGGTAGTAGTTTGTTAGAGGAACTTCAGCTGTAGGAATAAGGACATAATTGCTGTCGCTGAGTTCAAAAGTGTCTTCCTTGAATTTTGGATATTGACCAGTACCAAACATAGAGTCGTGGTTAACCATGTAAGGTGTGATGACTTCAGTATAGCCTTCTTTACCATGCTCATCCAACATAAAGTTGTAGATAGCACGTTCCAAACGAGCACCGAGGCCTTTATAGAAGAGGAAGCGAGCGCCTGTTACCTTACCGCCGCGTTCCCAGTCAAGAATACCAAGGTCTTCACCAAGATCCCAGTGAGCTTTAGGTTCGAAGTCAAATTCGCGTGGAGTACCCCAACGGCGAACTTCCACATTGTCATCTTCATCAGCCCCAACAGGAACGCTGTCAGCTGGGATGTTTGGGAGAGTAGTGGTAAATTCTGTCAATTTAGCATCGATTTCTGCCAATTCAGCATCCAAGGCTTTGACTTCAGCAGATAGGTTTTGCATCGCAGCAATCTTGTCATCTGCATTTTCCTTATTGCGTTTGGCTTGGGCAATCTCAGCAGAAACTGTGTTACGTTCTGCTTTTAAAGTTTCAACCTTGACCAAGATGTCACGACGTTTAGCATCGATTTCTTTCATCTCGTTCAAGATAGTAGCATCTACACCACGTGTAGCCAATTTTTCTGCGACAGCATCAAAGTCTGTACGAATACGTTTGATATCTAACATAAGAACTCCTTTATGAAAAAAGCACACCTGACAAAGCGTTGGAGTGGCAGGGCCACGGTTCCATCCAACTTCACAGGTGTGCACTTGATTGTGTATGTAATTATTACTAACGGTAGAATTTCACCTATCCCTCCTATCTGCTCGCAGCACCCGCAGACTTTCTGAAAGAAGAAGATAAGCTACTTATCCGTTGTTATGATTATACTAAAGTTTCTACTTTTTTGCAAATAGATTTTTAAATTTTTGACCAATGGTCTGAATCAAAGTAGGGAGCTTGACGACCTTGTCATTGCCTAGTTTTTCACGAGCAATTTTAAGAATAGCACCTGAGTCTTTTGAAGCAAAAAGGAATTTTCCTCTGTCTGTAAAGACTTCGAAGTGGCGACTGATTTTGCGACCAGTAACATTGGCTCCAATCTGGTTGATATGGTCCCAAGGAATCTGGATAAATTGTTCGACATTAACATCTGGGTAAAATTCCAGAGCCTGATCTCCGACAAGGAATTTCCCAACTTTCCCAGCTATAGAGAGGTAGGAAGTTCCTGTCGTACTGAGAAGCACTGTTTTATTAAGTGATTGAGCCATGATTAGTCTTCCTTGCTTTCACCGAAAAAGGCATTATAGAGGGCTTTAATTGCCGCTTTTTCTTGGTCTTTATTAACAACAAACATGATAGAAACTTCACTAGAACCTTGAGACATCATCTGGATGTTGATCTTGTTTTCAGATAGAGCGCGTGTCGCAGTAGCAGTTACTCCGATATGACTCTTCATTTTTTCTCCAACAATCATAATGATTGAAAGGTCGTGTTCGATTTCTGCATGGTCTACTTCAGCCTTTTGAACCAACTGACGAAGGATTTCTTCTTCCTTGATAGGAGTTAGTTCACGAGAACGGAGGATAATCGAAAGATCGTCGATACCTGTTGGCATATGTTCCCAACCGATGTTGAGGTCTTCAAGGATTTGCAGAACCTTGCGACCAAATCCAACCTCACGGTTCATAAGGTATTTAGACATGTTAATGCTGACAAAACCTGAATCACCAGCAATTCCCACAACTGGAAATTCATCACTACTGTGTTTTAGAACGATACGAGTACCTGGATGGTCAGGGTTGTTGGTATTTTTGATAACCAGAGGAATTTTTCCACGGTAGGCAGGTAGAAGGGCTTCGTCATGAAGAACTGAGAATCCTGCATAGGCCAATTCACGCATTTCACGGTAGGTCAACTCAGGGATCGAGTGTGGTTGGTGAATAATACCAGGGTGGGCTGCAAAGATACCATCAACATCCGTAAAGTTTTCATAGAGGTCAGCCTTAACCCCTGCAGCAATGATAGAACCTGTAATGTCTGAGCCTCCACGTGAGAAGGTACAGATTTGATTTTCCTTAGTAACTCCAAAGAAACCAGGAATAACAAGGACTTCATTTGCATTTGTTAATTCTTCAATCTTGTCATAACTTGATGGAATGATGCGAGCGTGACCAGGCTCACTTGTGACCACAATCCCAGCTTCTCTAGGGTGCACATAGCGTGCATCAATCCCATTTTGATTAAAGTAGGCAGCGATTAATTTAGCATTGTTGTTTTCACCCGCTGCTAGGAAGGTATCGTAGAGAAATTCATTTTCTTCGATAGGCAGAGTGGCCAAGGCACGAATGCTTTTAGAAATTTTTTCTAGAATAGCTGGCTTTAGTCCCAATTCGCTAACCATAGCAGCATAGCGGTCGATAATCCAGCTTTGACTCTTGCTAATATCATTACCAGCAACATAGTCGCGGTAGTATTTAATCAAGGCATCCGTAACCTTAGTATCTTCAGCATTGCGTTTACCAGGCGCAGAAACGACTACAAAACGGCGCTCTGGATCGCTTTTAACGATGTTTAAAACTTTTTCTAATTGACCAGCAGAGGCAAGAGAGCTACCTCCAAATTTAACAACTTTCATAAGAACTCCTAAAGTAAGTATTTTATACGATTATAGCAGAAAGAAAGCCTTTTTTCAATGAAGAAAATAAGCTATTTTACAGGGAAAGATAAGGAATCTAAAATCGGCTGAGACACTTATTACATTCTTATTCTTGCTTTTTAAGAGTAAAAAAGATATACTTTGATAATAAAATGATTTAACTTTCTTATAAAAATAAAAAGGAGTCCAGATGGAACATATTATTTATCAGCTTGAAGAGGATTTGGCAATCATTACGTTGAACCGTCCTGAGGTTGCGAATGGTTTCCATATTCCCATGTGTGAGGAGATTTTAGAAGCCTTGACTCTGGCGGAAGAGAATCCAGCTGTGCATTTTATTATAATCAATGCCAATGGCAAAGTCTTCTCAGTTGGGGGAGATTTAGTAGAGATGAAGCGTGCAGTAGATGAGGATGATATTCCATCATTAACGAAAATCGCAGAATTGGTCAATACTATTTCTTATAAAATCAAGCAAATTGCAAAGCCTGTTTTGATGGAAGTTGATGGGGCTGTTGCAGGTGCTGCAGCAAATATGGCTGTTGCTGCAGATTTCTGTTTAGCGACCGATAAGGCTAAATTTATCCAAGCCTTTGTTGGAGTTGGTTTGGCTCCAGATGCAGGAGGAATTCATCTCTTGAGCCGCAGTATTGGTGTGACGCGTGCTGCTCAACTAGCCATGACAGGAGAGGCTTTGACAGCAGAAAAAGCTCTAGAGTGGGGTGTGGTTTACCGTATTTCGGAAGCTGATAAGTTAGAAAAAACCAGAGAACAGCTTCTTAAAAAATTAAGACGTGGCTCAGCTAATTCTTATGCAGCTATCAAGAAGTTGGTTTGGGAGAGCCAATTTAAAGATTGGCAAGATTATGCTGCTTTAGAACTAAACCTTCAAGAAGCTCTAGCTAAAACGGAGGATTTTAAAGAAGGAGTTCGGGCTCATTCGGAGAGAAGAAGACCTAAATTTACAGGAAAATAAAAAAATACTTGCGTCATTCTTTGAAGTTTGATATAATTCTTTTGTCAAATGTTTTGATTGTAAAAGTTTTTTTGAGAAGGAGGGAAAGAAAGATTGGACTACCAACGAATTAATGAATATTTAACATCTATATTTAACAATGTCCTTGTCATTGAGGAAGTTAGCTTGAGAGGTAGTCGTTTCAAGGATATCTCCATCAAAGAAATGCATACGATTGATGTGATTGGGAAATTCCCAGACGTGACACCAAGTCAAGTGTCAAAAGAGTTGATGGTGACTCTTGGGACAGTTACGACTAGTTTGAATAATCTCGAACGCAAGGGTTATATTGAACGCATTCGTTCAGAACATGATCGACGTGTGGTGCATCTGCATTTGACAAAGAAAGGTCGCTTGGTTCATAGACTACATAAACGCTTCCACAAGGCCATGGTTGAAAAAATCATCGATGGTATGAGTAAGCAAGAAATTGAGGTTATGAGCAAAGGTTTGACTAATCTTTATCAATTTTTGGAGGATTTGAGATAATGGCTTTTGCAAAAATAAGCCAGGTTGCTCATTATGTGCCAGAGCAGGTGGTTACAAATCATGATTTGGCCCAGATTATGGATACCAATGATGAGTGGATTTCAAGTCGAACGGGAATACGACAAAGGCATATTTCAAGAACAGAATCTACTAGCGATTTGGCTACAGAAGTTGCTAAGAAACTGATGGCAAAAGCTGGAATCACAGGAGAGGAGCTGGATTTTATCATCCTAGCTACCATTACTCCTGATTCGATGATGCCCTCTACAGCTGCTCGAGTCCAAGCTAATATTGGTGCTAATAAGGCCTTTGCTTTTGATCTAACAGCTGCTTGTAGTGGATTTGTATTTGCCTTGTCAACTGCTGAAAAGTTTATCGCTTCTGGTCGCTTTCAAAAAGGTTTGGTGATTGGTAGTGAAACCCTCTCTAAGGCAGTCGATTGGTCGGATCGATCAACAGCTGTGTTATTTGGAGATGGTGCTGGTGGAGTCTTGCTAGAAGCTAGCGAGCAAGAGCATTTCTTGGCTGAGAGTCTCAATAGCGATGGAAGTCGCAGTGAGTGTCTGACTTATGGACATTCAGGTCTGCATTCTCCATTTTCAGATCAAGAAAATGCAGATTCATTTTTGAAGATGGATGGACGCGCAGTCTTTGATTTTGCTATTCGGGATGTAGCCAAGTCTATTAACCAGACTATTGAAGAATCTCCTGTAGAGGCAAGAGACTTGGATTATCTGCTACTTCATCAGGCTAATGACCGTATTTGGATAAGATGGCTAGAAAAATCGGTGTTGACCGAGATAAGCTTCCAGCCAATATGATGGAATATGGCAATACCAGTGCAGCAAGTATCCCGATTTTACTTTCAGAGTGTGTAGAACAAGGTCTCATCCATTTAGATGGTAGCCAGACTGTTCTTTTATCAGGCTTCGGTGGAGGCTTGACCTGGGGCACGCTCATTCTTACAATTTAGGTAATCATGTGGTGAACACATTGTTATAAAAAATTATTTATTTTAAAGGAGTCCTATCATGGCAGTATTTGAAAAAGTACAAGAAATTATCGTTGAAGAACTTGGAAAAGACGCATCAGAAGTAACACTTGAATCAACTTTTGATGACTTGGACGCAGATTCATTGGACTTGTTCCAAGTAATCTCAGAAATCGAAGATGCTTTTGATATCCAAATCGAAGCAGAAGATGACTTGAAAACAGTTGGTGACTTGGTTGCCTACGTTGAAGAGCAAACAAAATAAACAGAATATAGATAGAAGGAGTAGGGAAACCCGCTCCCTCTTGTTTAGGCAATAGTTTGATTGTCAAATTATGACGATATCGAACTATTACGTAAGCAAGAAACGATGGAGGCACTATGAAAACGCGTATTACAGAATTATTGAACATTGATTATCCTATCTTTCAAGGAGGAATGGCTTGGGTTGCTGATGGTGATTTGGCAGGGGCTGTTTCCAAGGCTGGAGGACTAGGCATTATCGGTGGGGGAAATGCCCCTAAAGAAGTTGTCAAGGCAAATATTGATAAAATTAAATCATTGACGGATAAACCCTTTGGTGTCAACATCATGCTCTTGTCTCCCTTTGTGGAAGATATTGTAGACCTCGTTATAGAGGAAGGTGTTAAGGTAGTGACAACAGGAGCAGGAAATCCAAGCAAGTACATGGAACGCTTCCATGCTGCTGGGATTACGGTTATTCCAGTTGTGCCTAGTGTTGCTTTAGCTAAACGCATGGAAAAAATCGGTGCGGACGCTGTTATTGCAGAAGGAATGGAAGCTGGGGGACATATTGGGAAATTAACAACTATGACCTTGGTGCGTCAGGTTGCTGCTGCTGTATCTATTCCTGTTATTGCTGCAGGAGGGATTGCGGATGGTGAAGGTGCTGCAGCTGGCTTTATGCTTGGTGCAGAGGCTGTTCAGGTTGGAACTCGTTTTGTCGTTGCAAAAGAGTCTAATGCCCATCCAAATTATAAGGCGAAAATTTTAAAAGCTCGAGATATTGATACTACGATTTCAGCTCAACACTTTGGACATGCTGTTCGTGCGATTAAAAATCAGTTGACTCGTGATTTTGAACAAGCTGAAAAAGATGCCTTTAAACAAGAAAATCCAGATTTGGAAATTTTTGAACAAATGGGAGCGGGTGCTCTAGCCAAAGCGGTTGTTCACGGAGATGTGGATGGTGGATCTGTTATGGCAGGTCAAATTGCAGGCCTTGTTTCCAAAGAAGAAACCGTTGAAGAAATCCTAAAAGATTTGTATTACGGAGCAGCTAAGAAAATTCAAGAAGAAGCCTCTCGTTGGGCAGGAGTTGTAAGAAATGACTAAAACAACCTTTTTATTTGCTGGTCAAGGTGCCCAGTATCTAGGGATGGGACGGGATCTCTATGATCAGTATTCGATTGTCAAAGAAACAATTGATCAAGCGAGTCAGATACTCGGTTATGATTTGCGTCATCTCATCGATACAGAAGAAGACAAACTCAATCAGACTCGCTATACGCAACCAGCCATTCTAGCGACTTCGGTTGCTATTTACCGCTTATTACAAGAAAAAGGCTATCAGCCTGATATGGTTGCTGGTTTGTCTCTTGGAGAATATTCTGCCTTGGTGGCCAGTGGAGCCTTGGATTTTGAAGATGCGGTAGCCTTGGTCGCTAAGCGTGGTGCCTATATGGAAGAAGCAGCTCCTGCTGGATCTGGCAAGATGGTGGCTGTTCTCAATACGCCAGTAGAGGTTATTGAGGAAGCCTGTCGAAAAGCTTCTGAACTTGGAGTCGTTACTCCAGCAAACTATAATACACCTGCACAAATCGTCATTGGTGGAGAAGTAGTTGCGGTTGACCGAGCTGTCGAACTCTTGCAGGAAGCAGGCGCGAAAAGATTGATTCCTCTCAAGGTTTCAGGCCCTTTTCATACCGCTCTCCTTGAACCTGCTAGCCAGAAATTAGCTGAAACTCTAGCTCAAGTAAGTTTTTCAGATTTTACTTGTCCCCTAGTCGGCAATACAGAAGCTGCTGTCATGCAAAAAGAAGACATTGCTCAACTTTTGACGCGTCAGGTCAAGGAACCAGTTCGTTTCTATGAAAGTATTGCGGTTATGCAAGAAGCAGGCGTAACTAACTTTATCGAGATTGGACCAGGGAAAGTCTTGTCAGGCTTTGTTAAAAAGATTGATAAAACAGCTGAACTAGCCAATGTTGAAGATCAGGCTAGCTTGGAAGCTCTTCTAGGAAACTAGTAATCCCTTCTCCCATAAATACAGGAGGAAACAGGAGAAAAGAATGCAACTAAAAAATAAAAATATCTTTGTTACAGGTTCGAGTCGTGGAATTGGTCTTGCCATCGCCCACAAGTTTGCTCAAGCTGGAGCTAATATCGTATTAAACAGTCGTGGGCCTATCTCTGAAGAATTACTCGCTGAGTTTGCAGACTACGGTGTCAAGGTGGTTCCCATTTCAGGAGACGTGTCCGATTTTGCAGACGCTAAGCGTATGGTTGAGCAAGCTATTGCAGAGCTGGGTTCAGTAGATGTTTTGGTCAACAATGCAGGGATCACCCAAGATACCCTGATGCTCAAGATGACAGAAGCAGATTTTGAAAAAGTGCTCAAAGTTAACCTGACTGGTGCCTTTAACATGACACAATCAGTCTTGAAACCGATGATGAAAGCCAGAGAAGGTGCTATCATTAATATGTCTAGTGTTGTTGGTTTGATGGGAAATATTGGTCAAGCTAACTATGCTGCTTCTAAGGCTGGTTTGATTGGTTTTACCAAGTCTGTGGCGCGTGAAGTGGCCAATCGCAATATCAGGGTTAATGCTATCGCACCTGGAATGATTGAGTCCGATATGACAGCAGTCCTATCAGACAAGGTAAAAGATGCCATGCTGGCGCAAATTCCTATGAAAGAATTTGGACAGGCAGAGCAGGTTGCAGATTTGACAGTATTTTTAGCAGGCCAAGATTATCTAACTGGTCAAGTGGTTGCCATTGATGGTGGCTTAAGTATGTAGCAGAAGCTAGAGGTAAAAAAGATGAAACTAAATCGCGTAGTAGTAACAGGTTATGGAGTTACATCTCCAATCGGAAATACACCAGAAGAATTTTGGAATAGTTTGACAAGTGGAAAAATCGGAATTGGTCAAATTACAAAATTTGATCACAGTGACTTTGATGTGCATAATGCGGCAGAAATTCAAGATTTTCCTTTTGATAAATACTTTGTAAAGAAAGATACCAATCGTTTTGATGACTATTCTTTGTATGCCTTGTATGCAGCCCAAGAAGCTGTTAATCATGCCAATTTGGATGTAGAGGCTCTTGATAAAGATCGTTTTGGTGTTATCGTTGCCTCTGGTATTGGCGGAATCAAGGAAATTGAAGATCAAGTGCTTCGCCTCCATGATAAAGGACCAAAACGTGTGAAACCATTGACCCTTCCAAAAGCCTTGCCAAATATGGCTTCAGGAAATGTTGCTATGCGTTTGGAGCAAACGGTGTTTGTAAATCCATCAATACTGCCTGCGCTTCATCAAATGACGCGATTGGGGATGCCTTCCGCTCAATTAAGTTTGGTTTCCAAGATGTTATGTTGGTAGGTGGTTCAGAAGCCTCTATCACACCTTTTGCTATTGCTGGTTTCCAAGCCCTAACAGCTCTCTCTACTACAGAGGATCCAAGTCGTGCTTCTATCCCGTTTGATAAGGACCGCAATGGTTTTGTTATGGGGGAAGGTTCAGGGATGTTGGTTCTTGAAAGTCTTGAACACGCTGAAAAACGTGGGGCAACTATCCTTGCTGAAGTGGTTGGTTATGGACATACCTGTGATGCCTACCACATGACTTCTCCTCATCCAGAAGGTCAGGGAGCTATCAAGGCCATCAAATTAGCCTTGGAAGAAGCTGAGATTTCTCCAGAGCAAGTAGCCTATGTCAATGCTCACGGAACGTCAACTCCTGCTAATGAAAAAGGAGAAAGTGGTGCTATCGTAGCTGCTCTTGGTAAGGAAGTACCTGTATCATCAACTAAATCTTTTACAGGACATTTGCTGGGGGCTGCAGGTGCAGTAGAAGCTATCGTCACAATCGAGGCTATGCGTCATAACTTTGTTCCAATGACAGCTGGGACAAGTGAAGTATCAGATTATATCGAAGCCAATGTCGTTTATGGACAAGGCTTGGAGCAAGAAATTCCTTACGCTATTTCAAATACCTTTGGTTTTGGTGGGCACAATGCCGTTCTTGCTTTCAAACGTTGGGAGAATAAATAAGTATGAATTTAAACGATATTAAAGACTTGATGGCTCAATTTGACCAGTCAAGTTTGAGAGAGTTTTTCTTATAAAAAAATGGGACGGATGAGTTACAGTTTAGCAAAAATGAAGCTAGACTGGTATCTGAAGTTGCACTCAAGTCGCTCCAGCGCCAGTTCTAGCAACACCAAGTCCAGTAGCTCCTACATCTGCTCCAGCAGAGACTGTAGTGGAAGAAACTTCGGCACCAGCTGAAACCAGTGTAGTTGCTGAGGGAGATCTTGTAGAGAGTCCACTTGTTGGGGTGGCTTACTTGGCTGCTGGTCCTGATAAACCTGCCTTCGTCACAGTTGGCGATAGTGTCAAAAAAGGTCAAACACTGGTAATCATCGAAGCCATGAAAGTCATGAATGAAATCCCAGCTCCTAAGGATGGTGTGGTAACGGAAATTCTCGTTTCTAACGAAGAAATGGTTGAGTTTGGTAAAGGATTGGTACGGATCAAATGATCGATATTCAAGGAATCAAAGAAGCCCTTCCCCACCGTTATCCTATGCTCTTAGTGGATCGTGTGTTGGAAGTGAGCGAGGATACCATTGTTGCTATCAAAAATGTGACCATTAACGAGCCCTTCTTTAACGGCCATTTTCCTCAATACCCAGTTATGCCAGGTGTTCTGATCATGGAAGCCTTGGCGCAAACAGCGGGTGTTTTGGAGTTGTCTAAACCTGAAAATAAAGGGAAACTGGTCTTTTACGCTGGTATGGACAAGGTTAAATTCAAGAAGCAAGTTGTACCAGGCGACCAATTGGTTATGACAGCGACTTTTGTAAAACGCCGTGGCACTATTGCCGTGGTTGAAGCCAAGGCTGAAGTGGATGGCAAGCTTGCAGCTAGTGGTACTCTTACCTTTGCAATAGGGAACTAAGGAGGTTCTCCATGTTTCGAAAAATTTTAATTGCCAATCGTGGTGAAATTGCGGTTCGTATTATCCGTGCGGCGCGTGAATTGGGGATTGCGACGGTAGCGGTTTATTCAACCGCTGATAAGGAAGCCCTTCATACGCTTTGGCAGATGAAGCGGTTTGTATCGGTCCAGGTAAGGCAACTGAGTCTTATCTCAATATTAATGCGGTTCTATCAGCTGCAGTCTTGACTGAGGCAGAAGCCATTCACCCAGGTTTTGGATTTCTCAGTGAAAATTCCAAATTTGCAACCATGTGTGAAGAGGTGGGTATCAAGTTTATCGGTCCATCTGGTCATGTCATGGATATGATGGGAGACAAGATCAATGCGCGTGCTCAGATGATCAAAGCAGGTGTACCTGTCATTCCAGGTTCAGATGGAGAAGTGCATAACTCTGAGGAAGCTTTGATTGTTGCTGAAAAAATTGGCTATCCTGTTATGCTCAAGGCTTCAGCAGGTGGTGGTGGTAAAGGGATTCGTAAGGTTGAAAAACCAGAAGACCTCGTTTCCGCCTTTGAAACAGCCTCAAGCGAAGCTAAGGCCAATTATGGCAATGGTGCTATGTACATAGAACGGGTCATCTATCCAGCTCGTCATATCGAGGTTCAAATCCTAGGAGATGAACACGGAAATGTAATCCATTTGGGGGAACGGGATTGTTCTCTTCAACGGAATAACCAAAAGGTTTTGGAAGAAAGCCCTTCGATTGCAATCGGAAAAACGTTACGCCATGAAATTGGTTCTGCTGCTGTTCGAGCTGCAGAGTCTGTTGGTTATGAGAATGCAGGGACCATTGAATTTCTTCTTGATGAAGCCAGTGGCAAATTCTATTTCATGGAAATGAATACTCGTGTTCAGGTGGAACATCCCGTTACAGAATTTGTCTCAGGTGTGGATATCGTTAAGGAACAGATTCGCATTGCGGCAGGTCAACCTCTGTCTGTTAAGCAAGAAGATATTGTTCTACGAGGTCATGCCATCGAGTGTCGTATCAATGCAGAAAATCCAGCCTTCAACTTTGCTCCAAGTCCAGGTAAGATTACCAATCTCTATCTGCCAAGTGGAGGAGTTGGTTTGCGCGTGGATTCAGCAGTTTATCCAGGCTATACCATTCCACCTTATTATGATAGTATGATTGCCAAAGTCATCGTTCACGGTGAAAATCGTTTTGATGCCTTGATGAAAATGCAACGTGCCCTCTATGAACTAGAGATAGAGGGGGTGCAGACCAATGCAGATTTCCAGCTTGACCTCATTTCAGATCGCAATGTCATTGCTGGGGATTATGATACTTCCTTCTTGATGGAAACCTTCTTACCTAAATATCAAGAAAAAGAATAAAATGACTTTAAGAGTTTAAACCGAAAAGGGGAATCAATGGCTCTATTTAGTAAAAAAGATAAGTATATTCGAATCAATCCCAATCGTTCGGTTAGGGAAAAACCTCAAGCCAAGCCAGAGGTTCCAGATGAATTATTTTCTAAGTGTCCAGGCTGTAAGCACACCATCTATCAGAAGGATCTGGGAAGTGAGCGTATCTGTCCACATTGTAGCTATACCTTTCGTATTTCTGCCCAAGAACGCTTGGCTTTGACAATTGATATGGGAACCTTCAAGGAATTGTTTACAGGGATTGAAAGCAAGGATCCCTTGCATTTCCCTGGTTATCAAAAGAAACTAGCAGCTATGCGTGAAAAAACAGGGCTGGATGAAGCTGTTGTGACAGGAACAGCTCTTATTAAAGGTCAGACTGTGGCTCTTGGGATTATGGATTCCAACTTTATCATGGCTTCTATGGGTACAGTTGTAGGGGAAAAAATTACTCGTTTGTTTGAGTATGCGACTGTCGAACAATTGCCAGTTGTTCTCTTCACAGCCTCTGGTGGAGCCCGTATGCAGGAAGGAATCATGAGTCTCATGCAGATGGCCAAGATTTCTGCAGCAGTTAAACGCCATTCAAATGCTGGTCTCTTTTACCTGACCATTTTGACAGATCCAACGACAGGTGGTGTAACAGCGTCTTTCGCTATGGAAGGCGATATCATTCTGGCTGAACCACAGAGCTTGGTCGGTTTTGCTGGGCGTCGTGTGATTGAAAATACGGTTCGTGAAAGCTTGCCTGAGGGTTTCCAAAAGGCAGAATTCCTATTGGAACATGGTTTTGTGGATGCTATTGTTAAAAGAAGAGACTTGCCAGATACCATTGCTAGTCTAGTCAGATTGCACGGAGGGGGTCCTAGATGAATATTGCAAAAATAGTCAGAGAAGCGCGTGAGCAGAGTCGCTTGACAAGCTTGGACTTTGCGACAGGCATTTTTGATGAATTTATCCAGTTACATGGTGACCGTTCTTTCCGAGATGATGGTGCAGTTGTTGGTGGTATTGGCTGGCTTGGAGACCAAGCTGTAACAGTGGTTGGTATCCAAAAAGGTAAGAGTTTACAAGATAACCTCAAACGGAATTTTGGCCAACCGCATCCAGAAGGCTACCGCAAGGCCTTGCGTTTGATGAAACAGGCTGAAAAGTTTGGCCGTCCAGTAGTGACCTTTATCAATACAGCAGGTGCCTATCCTGGTGTGGGAGCAGAAGAACGTGGTCAGGGAGAAGCTATCGCTCGTAATCTCATGGAAATGAGTGACCTGAAAGTTCCGATTATTGCTATCATTATCGGTGAAGGTGGTTCAGGTGGGGCTCTGGCTCTAGCAGTCGCAGACCGTGTCTGGATGCTGGAAATTCTATCTATGCCATTCTCAGCCCAGAAGGCTTTGCTTCTATTCTATGGAAGGACGGCAGTCGTGCCATGGAAGCAGCAGAACTGATGAAAATCACTTCTCATGAGCTGTTAGAAATGGATGTGGTGGATAAGGTGATTTCTGAAGCAGGACTTTCGAGCAAAGAACTGATTAAGAGTGTCAAAAAAGAACTTCAAGCTGAGTTAGCTAGACTTTCACAAAAATCGTTAGAAGAGTTGTTGGAAGAGCGCTATCAACGGTTTAGAAAATACTAATACTCTTCGAAAATCAAATTCAAACCACGTCAGCTTCGCCTTGCCGTACTCAAGTACTGCCTACGGCTAGCTTCCTAGTTTGCTCTTTGATTTTCATTGAGTATAATTCTTTAGAATACGCAAAAACTAGAACTGGCAGTTAGTTCTAGTTTTTATGTGGTTCTTACTCTGTGTCGAGTACACAACAAAAGGTGATTGGAATACCAAACACCTTTTTGATTATTCATTTTCTTCAGTTACAAATTGACTAAGCAGTCCGTTGATAAAGCGGGCTGATTTTTGATCTGAAAAATTTTTGGCAAGTTCAATGGCTTCATTGACTGCTACCAGCTGAGGTGTATCAAATGAAGTGATTTCAAAGATACCCAAGCGTAGTAAGTTTTTTTCGACCAAGGTTAAGCGTTCAACTGTCCAGCCTGACTTGAGGTGCTGGTTGATTTGTTTATCCAACTCGTCTTTTTGAGTTTGAACACCAGAAACCAAGTTTAGAAGAAAGGCAGGGATTTGCACATCTGCATCTTCACGGTCATGTGTGTAGGCAAAGCGACAAGCTGTTTCCATATCTGTACCAAATTCAAGGCTCATGAGAGCTTGAAAAGCGCATTTTCGGAGTTCACGTCTAGATTCTAATAATGGACTAGTCATTGAGGAAGTCCTCGTTAAATAGATCTTTCAACTCAGGTTTGGTGTTTTATCTGGAACGATTCCTGCAACATGGATGTTGACAGCAGAAAGTTCCACATCAGCCATATCAAGGACAGCGTCTTTGACAGCTTTTTGAATAGCAAGAGCCACTTTTGGTACTTTCACACCGTACTCAAGGTAGAGATAGATGTCAGCAGTTAGCTCTTCATTGCTTTCTTTTAAGTAGACGCCACGACCAAGAGAGAGTTTTGATAGGGTATCAGATACGGATTTATTTGAAAATGAGTGGACACCCTCAACTTTTGCAGTTGCGATGGCAATAATTTTTTCAAGTACACGTGGAGCGATAACGATTTCGCCAAATTGTTCTTCAATTCCCATAGAATGACCTCTTTCTAGAGATTAGGCACGAGAAACGTAAGTTCCTTCTGCAGTGTTGATGATCAATTTTTGTCCAGCTTCGATGAAGTCAGGAACGTTGACAACAAGTCCAGTTTCCATAGTTGCTGGTTTACCAGAACCTGTAACAGTAGCACCTTTGATAGATGGTTGTGTTTCAGCAACTGTCAATTCAACAGTAGTTGGTACAGTTACACCGATCACTTCAGTTCCGTAGAATTGGATTTTCACATCAGAGTTTTCAAGGATGTAAAGCAATTCATTTTCAACATTTACGACTGGGATTTCGTATTGGTCGTAAGTTTCAGTGTTCATGAAGTAGGCAGTTTCATCCATTTTGTACAAGTATTGAGCTGGAACAGTTTCGATAATAGCTTGTTCGAATTTTTCTTCTGGACGGTAGCTTGTGTCAAAAGTAGAACCAGTACGGACATCACGTAATTTCATACGCATGATTGTGTTCCCTTTACCTGGTTTGTGGTGGCTAGCTTCCAAAACGCGGATCAATTTTCCGTCTGCAGTTTCAAATGTCATACCAGCTTTCAATTTGCTTGCTTCAATCATGTTTTTACCTCTTTAATAAATATTATTACTCTTCATTTTACCATAAAAGAAGAGAAAAAGAAAGTTGTAGGTAAGACACTAGAAATATTAATTTATCTGGTAACTTCTCAAACTAACTTCCACTTTTATTTTCGCGGTAGTTTGTTTGGAGGGTCGGTATAATATTAAAAACAATATTTGCATAGGAAATGATTTCAAAAAAATATATTGTTATTAAATTAAAATAATAAGTAAATAGTATGAAATTTTTATTTGAAGTATGATATAATTTAATAATGTATATTTGCACTCAAGCGTGCATATATATATATATATAAGGTGGTAAATTATGCATAAATTATCTAGACAACAAAAAGATCATCGTTATTTTTGTGGAAATAGATACGAAAAATATTCGATTAAAAAATTAAAAGTTGGTGCTGCGAGTGTCTTAATCGGGGCAGGATTTTTATTTGGTTACAATGTAGATACGGTAGAAGCAGACTCTGCTACTGAAAACACTGAAACGGTAGTAAAGAAGGATGCTGACGCGGGACTAAACCTAGCTCAAGGAAATATTCAATCAGATACTGTTTCTGAAGCAAAATCAGAATTAGCTGAGCAACCAAAATCAAATGCAGTGCTAGAAAAGTCAGTTGAGCCAGCAAAACCTGTAAAAGAAAATGGAAAAGAAGCTGAACAAGCTTCAACAGATTCAGATAACACTAATACTGCAGAAGCAACTGAGACAAAACCATCTGTTGATTTATATCTCTTGCAAGCAAAATTAGCTGATTTGGAAGCTCAAATTGAACGTATCCGAGGAAATAAAAAACAAGCCTCTCAAATTCAGGCTGCCGAAAAACTCGTTGCAGAAGCTAAGCAATATTTAAGCGTTTTGGATGCAACACAGTCAGGAGCTGATGAAAAAGCTAAAGAAATTAGTTCATTAACTTCTATCTTAAAATCAATCAAAGCTGAAGAAACGCTTAAAGAAAATAAAAATCAAGATAGTCGTAATGGTAAAAAGATGGAAGAAGGAACTGGTTTCCGTACTGGAGTGACAGACCAAGCTTTAACAGGGTCAATTCATTTTGATACATCCAAAGGACCAACTGAAAAGAATATTCCTGTTTCGAATAATGGAGATGGTGAGCGTGTCGTTAATATGGCGATTACTTATTCAGTTTCTTCAAATGATACAGTCACAGATGGTAAAGTGCGTGTAACTATTCCAAAGGCTTTTCTTCATTCTACTAAGAAACCGGTATTTACAAATTCATCTTTTGTAAAAAGTACGGATGACCGTTCTACAGCTACTGATTATGTTTATGACTTAAATTTAAATCCAATGTCGGGTGGATCTGTTGCGGAAAGTTTATTAAAGCTTTATGTAGGAACCTCTAGAACGAATGCACCATCAAAAAATGATTTACTACCTGTGAAAACGGAATTTATGACTGGTGAAAATGTTTTATCTACAAAAACAGCAACAGCAACTTTTGATTACTTATCAGAAATTATTTATCGTGAAAACGATACAAGAGAAAAATTAGTAAAAAATTATTTACAGCAAGAACAACGGGAATACAAAATTGGTTCTGTTATTGATGGTAAATTAGTCCCTGTAAAAAGTACTTTTAAAATTCCATTAATTATGACTAGTGATAGTTTCTTTAACTCTGGAGAAGCTGATGGAAATAACCAAAATGGTAATGGTCGATTAACAAGTTATGAATATACGATTAGTGGAATTCCAGAGTTTTTAGAATTAGATCCTACTTCTCCTAAAAATTCAAAATGGACATTAGAGAATGGAGTTGCTACCTTACATCCTGAACAAAAATCCGGCATTAATCAAATGTTATACTATGCTGGACCTGAATTAAAATTAAAAGAGGGTGCCTTAAGTACACCAGAGGAAATTGCAAAGGTTATTGAATCTAATGGAACAAAAGGGTATAGTGCTAAAATTGTTTATAATGCTGTAGGGCATAGACCAGACGGTTCATCATTTACGCAATCTCTAGAAAATCCAGATGGCTTTAGAATCTATGCGGGTGATGGAGCTCCTTCGATTGGAAATATGGAAGATTTTATTGGTACAGAATCGAATCAAAGGCTATTTTCAAATGCTGGTAATGTAGATACATTCGGAACAATTTATAGAGTTCCATTAAATAAATTAAAAACGGATGGTGGAACATTACCAAGTCAATATTTAAGTTATCTTATTCCGAAAGATCAAGAAGGAAATTACTTCACGAAATTTAAAATAACACAGATTTTTACAAATGAATCAGAAAATGGAAATACTTGGGTAAGAGGATATCATTCAGGCTATAAAGATGTTCGTAGTCAATTCAAAGAAAACTTTCAATTATATGGTGTAAATGAGAATAATCAAGCCGAATTAATTAAAGATTATACAACTATTGATGAATTATTTAACGAGACTACCATAAATTCAGATAAAAGATATCATCATTTAATTTTAAAAACTCCTGGAATTGTTGATGAAGTACAAGATAAAGGACAAGCAGATAAAACAATTCTTGGATTAACATCAAATTTAGACGTAACGGTAGGTACTTGGAAAGAAAAAGCACAAGATACAACTATTCAACGATATGAAAATAAAATTTCTCAAGTTTTAGCTGCTCGTAATACGATTGAGAGTGCCATTGCTACTGAACGACCAAATACTGGTAGTAGTAGACCAGCTGTTCATACTAAAGAACCAACAATTTTAAGGTTAAATATGAGTCAAATTGGAGATAAGGAGTTAACGAAAGATAATTTAACAAGAGGGAAAAGCGTACCAATTGCAGTTCATTATCAGGCATGGGATTATTTCAAATTAGCTGAATCTGAAACAAATGGTATGAAAGTTTATGATTTAGACAAATTAGATTCAAATATTAATAAAACAAGTGTTATGCTATTAGCTGATTCTAAGGTTCCTTTAAAAGATTTTAGATTAACGGCTGATAATCGCTTATTATCGAAAACTGCTTTATATTTTGGTGGAGAAAATGGTAATGGTGCAAAAGGAGCCTACGACCAGATTAAAGAATCATATGATACTGTTAATCCAACGCGTATTATTGAAAATTATAAGGGAACTGGTAAACGTGCCTATATTTTTGAGTCAAAAGATTTAGGTTTATCTAGTTATGATTTACATAAAGATGGGTGGATTAAAGGTGGAACATATAGTCCAGCGGCATTAACTTTTGAAGTAGAAAATAATGGTCAAATAGAAAGTGGAACGTATAATATTGAATCTTATCTTGTATGGAATAGTGATTCTGCAACTTTATTTGGTAATGATCGTTCTTTAAATGCAAATTATGTAGAAGGACATGAAGCTGGTTCAACGATTGCAAAATCAAATATTAATGTTACGATGAATAATGTTATTGAGTATTCAACATCATTAACAATATCTAAACCAGGAACTACTGGTACACGAGGGATTATTGATGTGAAGAATGGACAAGAAGTTATTCTATCACCTAAAGTTGAGAACTTAACAGACACACCTCAAAAAATTAAAGAAGCAGTTGTTTTAATTCCTAAGAGTCAAGCACTAACATATTTAGAAGGACCTATTGTTGATAATTCAGATGAGTATGATGTAGTTTATACGACATCAACTGCGGCTGATAAAACTACGGGAACTTATGTAAGTGCTGATCAAATTACAAATTGGAAAGACGTAACAGCAGTTAAATATGTATTTAAAAATGATTATACGGTAACAAAACAACATGGCTTTACGCATAACTTTAATCTTCGAGTTGATGCTGATAATCCAAACTTTGTTGAAAGTACATCACAAATTTTCTTGAAGAATAATCAAAATGTTTGGTTAGAATCAAATACTGTAGGATTAAGAACAGAAGATGTACGAGGAAAATTAGAAGTACGTTATATCAATAATAGAAAAGATGACATTCTACCAAAAATTTCTGAAAGAGATTTTGCAGGACAACCATATACTACGACAAAAGAAGATGTCATTCCTCGAGGTCATTGGTCGGGATTACCATATTTATTTAAAGAAATCCAAGCAGACTCAGTTTCGGAAACAGGAACTTATGAAAGACAAGTAACGAAAAAAGTTACGTATGTTTATGAGGACGCAACATTTAAAGAAGAAAGCAAAACGATTACTCGTACAATAAATTATCTTGAAAAGAATAATGAGAGTAATGTAGTTGCTAATCCTGTTGTGCAAAATATTACCGTTAAGAGAAAAATTTACACAGGTAAAGAAACAGGTCGAGTGGTAGAAGGTCCATGGGAATATAGAACTGATGCTTATCAACCAAATTGGCCAAGAACAAATTCACCTAGAGTTGCAAATTTTGAAGCTCCAGATAGAGAAGTTATCGATAGAGTGTTAGTTTCTCAAGACCTAATTAATAATGGTAATGTAGTTGAAAATGTATATTACGAAAGAATTATGCCTATAGGTGGAGATGTAGTAGCAAAATATGTTATCGAAGGTACAACAACTGAATTAAAACCAGCAACAGATGTTGCAAAAGGAATAAAAGTTGGAAAAAGCTATACTTCCACAGCGCCAGTAGCAGGTGAAGAATTAACAGCTACTGATGGAAAAGTTTATGTATATAAAGGACATAAAGCTACATCAGCTGCAGAAACAGGTACAGTTACAGCAGATAAACAAGAAGTCGTTTATGAGTACGCACCAAAAGCAGGTGGAAACGTCGAAGTTAAATACGTCATTGCAGGCACAGAAGAAAACCTAAAAGATCCAGTAGCATTAGTAACAGATGGACAAGTAGGAAGTGACTATACTGCGACAAAAGATGCAACTATTACAAAAGAAGATGGAAGAGTTTATAAACTTGTTGAAGCAAATAATGGATTAAAAACAGGTTCAGCTGGAGAAACTGGTAAAGTAACTACAGAAAAACAAACAGTTACTTATGAGTATGAGTTACAAAAAGGTGATGTAACAGTAAACTATACAGATACTGAAGGAAATGCGATTGAAGGTAAGCCAAGTGTCAAAGCTGAAACTCAAAGTCCAACAGGTAAAGAGTACAACACAAATACACCTGAGTTAAAACCAGCAACCATCACAACTGAAAGTGGCAAAGTCTATAAACTAGTACCAACTGCAACAGTAGGAAGTGAAAGCGGAAAAGTAACAGTAGACCCAATTTCAGTAACGTATAAATACGAACTTCAAAAAGGTGATGTAACAGTAAACTATACTGATACAGAAGGAAATGCGATTGAAGGTAAGCTAAGTGTTAAAGCTGAAACTCAAAGTCCAACAGGAAAAGAGTACAACACAAACATACCAGACTTAAAACCAGCAACCATCACGACTGAAAGTGGTAAAGTCTATAAACTAGTTCCAGAAGAAACTGTTGGTAAGGAAAATGGAAAAGTAACAGTAGATCCAATTTCAGTAACGTATAAATACGAACTTCAAAAAGGTGATGTAACAGTAAGCTATACAGATACTGAAGGAAATGCGATTGAAGGAAAAACAAGTGTTAAAGCTGAAACTCAAAGTCCAACAGGTAAAGAGTACAACACAAATACACCTGAGTTAAAACCAGAAACGATTACAACTGAAAGCGGAAAAGTGTACAAACTAGTTCCAGAAAAAACTGTTGGTAAGGAAAATGGTAAAGTAACGGTTGACCCAACAGAAGTAACGTATAAATACGAACTTCAAAAAGGTGATGTAACAGTAAGCTATACAGATACTGAAGGAAATGCGATTGAAGGTAAGCCAAGTGTCAAAGCTGAAACTCAAAGTCCAACAGGAAAAGAGTACAACACAAACACACCAGACTTGAAACCAGAAACGATTACAACTGAAAGTGGCAAAGTGTACAAATTAGTACCAGCCCAAACAGTAGGAAACGAAACAGGTAAAGTAACGGTTGCCCCAACAGAAGTAACGTATAAATACGAACTGCAAAAAGGTGATGTAACAGTAAACTATACAGATACTGAAGGAAATGCGATTGAAGGTAAGACAAGTGTCAAAGCTGAAACTCAAAGTCCAACAGGAAAAGAGTACAACACAAACACACCAGACTTGAAACCAGAAACAATCACAACTGAAAGCGGAAAAGTGTACAAATTAGTACCAACTGCAACAGTAGGAAACGAAACAGGTAAAGTAACGGTTGCCCCAACAGAAGTAACGTATAAATACGAACTCCAAAAAGGTGATGTAACAGTAAACTATACAGATACTGAAGGAAATGCGATTGAAGGTAAGACAAGTGTCAAAGCTGAAACTCAAAGTCCAACAGGAAAAGAGTACAACACAAACACACCAGACTTGAAACCAGAAACGATTACAACTGAAAGTGGCAAAGTGTACAAATTAGTACCAGCCCAAACAGTAGGAAAAGAAACAGGTAAAGTAACGGTTGAACCAACAGAAGTAACGTATAAATACGAACTCCAAAAAGGTGATGTAACAGTAAACTATACAGATACTGAAGGAAATGCGATTGAAGGTAAGACAAGTGTCAAAGCTGAAACTCAAAGTCCAACAGGAAAAGAGTACAACACAAACACACCAGACTTGAAACCAGAAACGATTACAACTGAAAGTGGCAAAGTGTACAAATTAGTACCAGCCCAAACAGTAGGAAAAGAAACAGGTAAAGTAACGGTTGAACCAACAGAAGTAACGTATAAATACGAACTCCAAAAAGGTGATGTAACAGTAAACTATACAGATACTGAAGGAAATGCGATTGAAGGTAAGACAAGTGTCAAAGCTGAAACTCAAAGTCCAACAGGAAAAGAGTACAACACAAACACACCAGACTTGAAACCAGAAACGATTACAACTGAAAGTGGCAAAGTGTACAAATTAGTACCAGCCCAAACAGTAGGAAAAGAAACAGGTAAAGTAACGGTTGAACCAACAGAAGTAACGTATAAATACGAACTCCAAAAAGGTGATGTAACAGTAAACTATACAGATACTGAAGGAAATGCGATTGAAGGTAAGACAAGTGTCAAAGCTGAAACTCAAAGTCCAACAGGAAAAAGAGTACAACACAAACACACCAGACTTGAAACCAGAAACGATTACAACTGAAAGTGGCAAAGTGTACAAATTAGTACCAGCCCAAACAGTAGGAAAAGAAACAGGTAAAGTAACGGTTGAACCAACAGAAGTAACGTATAAATACGAACTCCAAAAAGGTGATGTAACAGTAAACTATACAGATACTGAAGGAAATGCGATTGAAGGTAAGACAAGTGTCAAAGCTGAAACTCAAAGTCCAACAGGAAAAGAGTACAACACAAACACACCAGACTTGAAACCAGAAACGATTACAACTGAAAGTGGCAAAGTGTACAAATTAGTACCAGCCCAAACAGTAGGAAAAGAAACAGGTAAAGTAACGGTTGAACCAACAGAAGTAACGTATAAATACGAACTCCAAAAAGGTGATGTAACAGTAAACTATACAGATACTGAAGGAAATGCGATTGAAGGTAAGCCAAGTGTCAAAGCTGAAACTCAAAGTCCAACAGGAAAAGAGTACAACACAAACACACCAGACTTGAAACCAGAAACAATCACAACTGCCAATGGTGATGTTTATGAATTCGTGAAAAAATCTGAAACATCAGCTCCTGAAATAGGAAAAGTCAATAAAGGAGTTACAACAGTTGAGTATGTTTACCGTAAAGTCGTAACAACTTATGTAGATGAAAAAGGTAAAGAAATTAACCCTTCAGACAAAGGAACGAAGGATAAGAAAGACATTCCAGAGTACATTTACAAAGAAACTAAGAAAGACGAAAAAGGAAATACAACGCATGTATACCGTCAAGTCGTAACAAGTTATGTGAATGAAGAAGGAAAAGAAATCAACCCTTCAGACAAAGGAACGAAGGATAAGAAAGACATTCCAGAGTACATTTACAAAGAAACTAAGAAAGACGAGAAAGGAAATACAACACATGTATACCGTCAAGTCATAACAAGTTATGTGAATGAAGAAGGAAAAGAAATCAACCCTTCAGACAAAGGAACGAAAGATAAGAAAGACATTCCAGAGTACATTTACAAAGAAACTAAGAAAGACGAAAAAGGAAATACAACGCATGTATACCGTCAAGTCGTAACAAGTTATGTGAATGAAGAAGGAAAAGAAATCAACCCTTCAGACAAAGGAACGAAGGATAAGAAAGACATTCCAGAGTACATTTACAAAGAAACTAAGAAAGACGAAAAAGGAAATACAACGCATGTATACCGTCAAGTCGTAACAAGTTATGTGAATGAAGAAGGAAAAGAAATCAACCCTTCAGACAAAGGAACGAAGGATAAGAAAGACATTCCAGAGTACACATTCAAAGAAACGAAGAAAGATAAAGATGGAAATACAATCCATGTATATACTAAGAAATATTCTTCAACGCCATATTCACCAACACCTTCAACTCCAAGTAATGAAGAAAGTAAATCAACAGTTTGGAAAGATACTGAAGGTAATGTTCTAAAACCTCAAGAAGATGGTACAAAAGATAAGGGAACATTTACTGGCTATGAATATGTCAAGACTATTTTAGTTGGAAATGTCACAACTCATATCTTTAGGAAAGTGACTACTCCAAGTCATGATGAAACACCTTCTCATTCAGATGTTCCTGGACAATCAGATAAGCCAAATCATCCAGAAATGCCTGGACAATCAGATATCCCAACTCATTCAGATGTAACAGCAACATCCGATAAATCAACTCAAATAGAGACTTCAAATGAATCAACATTTGTAGATGGTAAACGGGAACTTCCGAATACAGGTACTCAATCATCAACTTCATCTCTCCTTCTTGGAGCTCTAGCAGCAATAACTGGCTTAGGATTAGTTTCAAGACGTCGTAAAGATGATAAAGAGTAAGAAATGGTATAAAGCGCAATAAGTAGCTAATCTATCATTCTGAAGTTTATGATAATCAAGAAAAGCCTTTCCTCTATTCTTAGGGGAAAGGCTTTTTGAAGTAGGATGTGTAGGTAAGGCAAACCCCTCTAGGTCCAATATGCCATATATTGAAAGTAACCGCCCAATGACGAAGTATATTGAAAAATCTCCAGACTAGAGAACTCACTGATAGTTCCTAATCTGGAGATTATTTTTTTACTCTTCTTTCAATTTCGCCAATTCCTGTGCAAGAAGTTGAAGGGCGACTTGTGGGTTGGCTTGGCCTTTGGTTGCTTTCATGAGGAAGCCTGTGAAGGCCTTGTCTGCGTTACGTTTTCCTGACTTGAAGTCAGCAACTGCGGCTTCGTTATCGGCAAAGACTTGGTGGATAATTGGAATCAAGACATCTGGATCTGAGATTTGAACCATGCCAGCTTTTTCCACGTATTCACGCGCGCCACCGCCATTTTTAGCTAGGTGGACAAAGACTTTCTTGGCAATCTTAGAAGAGATAGTACCGTCTTCGATGATGGCAATCATTTCTACTAAGTTTTCTGGTGTCAATTCGATTTGTTCAAGTGTCTTGCCTTCAGCATTCAAGAATTGAGCGACTTCCCCTTGGAGCCAGTTAGAGACTTGTTTGGCATCGCCACCGAGGGCGACAGCTTTTTCAAAGAAGTCAGAAGTGACTTTGTTTGCAGTCAACTGGCTAGCATCGTAGTCTGATAAGCCAAGGTCAGCCACGTAGCGTGCACGGCGTTCTTTTGGAAATTCTGGCAATTCTGTGCGCATTTCCTCAATCCACTCGTCTGAGATTTCAAAGAGTGGTAGGTCTGGTTCTGGGAAGTAGCGGTAGTCAGCAGCGCCTTCCTTGACACGCATGAGGATGGTTGCTTTATTCGCTTCATCGTAACGGCGTGTTTCTTGGCGAATTTGACCACCTGAGCGAAGGATTTCAGCCTGGCGTTGGACTTCGTATTCAAGACCCTTGCGAACGTTTGAGAAGGAGTTGAGGTTCTTCAATTCAGTCTTGGTACCGAATTTTTCTTGACCATAAGGACGAAGCGAAATGTTGGCATCCACACGCATCGAACCTTCTTCCATCTTAACGTCAGAAATGCCAGCGTATTGGATAACTTCCTTGAGGGCGGTTAGATAAGCATAGGCTTCTTCTGGCGAACGCATGTCAGCTTCAGATACAATCTCAATCAAAGGCACACCTTGACGGTTGAGGTCAACATAAGAGTAGCCATCTGTACCGTGGGTGTTTTTACCAGCATCTTCTTCCAGGTGAGCGCGCTCGATACCGATTTTCTTAGTTGTACCGTCTTCTAGCTCAACTTCAATCCAGCCGTTATAACCGATTGGCTCATCAAATTGAGAAATTTGGTAGGCTTTTGGATTATCAGGATAGAAGTAGTTCTTGCGGTCAAAGTGCATCTTTTTGTGGATGTCCATGTTGAGGGCAAGAGCAGCCTTGATACCAGCATCGACAACACCTTTATTGAGAACTGGCAGTACTCCTGGGAAAGACCAGTCAATTACGTTGGTGTTGGCATTTTGGTCATTTCCAAAGTGGGCAGAAGTAGGTGAGAAGATTTTTGAATTGGTGTTGAGCTCTACGTGGACTTCAAGTCCAATGACTGTTTCAAAGTTCATTAGTTGTCACCTCCAAAAATCATAGGTTGTTGTTTGTGGTAGTCTGTTGTTGCTTCAAAGGCAGCAGCAGCTTGGTAAATGGTCTCTTCTGAGTACTTAGGACCAATCAATTGCAGTCCGACAGGTAGACCTTGAGCAAATCCAGCAGGGATCGAAATCCCTGGGAGACCTGCTAAGTTGACTGGAATTGTCAAGAGGTCAGCCAAGTACATGGCAACTGGATCGTGGTTGAGTGAATCCAAGTCATAGGCAACGCTTGGTGCAGTTGGTCCCAAAATCAAGTCGTAATCCGCAAAGACTTTTTCGAAATCTTGAATGATAAGGGTACGAACCTGACCAGCCTTTTTGTAGTAGGCATCGTAGTAACCTGATGAAAGGCTGAAAGTACCTAGCATGATACGGCGTTTCACTTCTTCACCGAAACCTTGGCTACGGCTGTTTACATAGATTTCATCAAGGTTGGTTGCATCTTCTGCGCGGTAGCCGTAACGGATACCGTCAAAACGTTGCAAGTTTGATGAAGCTTCAGATGAAGCGATGATGTAGTAAACGGCAACCCCGTATTTAGAGTGAGGAAGGCTAACTTCTTCGACGATAGCACCGAGTTTTTCAAAGTGTTTGGCTGCGTTCAGGATAGTTTCCTTAACCTCTGGGTCAATCCCTTCCCCAAGGTATTCCTTAGGCAAGCGATTTTCATACCCTTGATGTTTTGTCCGATTTTTGAAGTAAAGTCAGCGATGCGGACAGGAGCAGAAGTAGAGTCTTTAGCATCTTCGCTAGCAATAGCGTTGAGCAAGAGGGCATTTTCCTTAACAGTCGGAGCAAAAGGTCCAATCTGGTCTAATGAGCTACCGAAGGCAATGAGACCGAAACGTGAAACTGTTCCGTAGGTTGGTTTGAGACCAACAATCCCGTTGAAGGCAGCAGGTTGGCGGATAGAACCACCAGTATCAGAACCAAGTGACAAGCGGATTTGCCCTGAGGCTACAGCTGCGGCTGAACCACTTGATGAACCACCAGGAACCTTGCTGTGGTCCCAAGCATTTTTAGTGGCACCGTAGTGGGAAGTCTCACCTGAACCACCCATGGCAAATTCGTCCATGTTGGTTTTCCCTACGACAATCATGCCCTTAGCCTTTGCATTAGCAACCGCAGTCGCATCAAAGATTGGCTCATAGTTGTAGAGCATTTTTGATGCTGCAGTTGTGAGGATACCGTCTGTAGAGATATTATCTTTAACAGCAAGTGGAATTCCTGAGAGGACATTATCAGCGTCAATTCCAGCTTCATCAATAGCTTTGGCTTGAGCAAGAGCCTGCTCCTCAGCGATGGTAACAAAAGCGTTGATAGCTGTCTCTCGAGACTTGATATCTTCAAGCGTTGCTTGTGTCAATTCAGTTGCTGAAATTTCCTTAGATACAAGGAGATTGTGCAAGTCTTCAATAGTTTTGTTATTAAAAGTCATTAGGCATCTCCTCCATCGTCTAGGATAGCTGGTACCTTGATATAGTAGTTGTCTTTTTCAGGTACGTTTTTAAACAGGCGATCGCGGTCTGTTCCTTCTTCAGCCACATCAGGGCGGAGTACAGTCTTGCGATCAGCCATGGTTGTAGTAGGTGCGACACCAGTTGTGTCAACTTCGCCCAGCAATTCAACCATGTCAACAATCTTAGACAAGGTAGTCGCAAAGGCAGCAGTTTCTTCTTCAGAGAATCTTAATTTTGAAAGATTGGCAACGTGTGTTACCTCTTCTTGCGTAATTTTCATCTTACATCCTTTCGTGAATTGATGATTTTTAGTCTGTTCTATTTTACCATATTTTCCTATAAATAAGGGAGGGAAAGGTGAAAAAAGACAGGTATAGGATAGAGAACGGGTTTTTGAAAGAGACAAAAAAATAGCCGTCCTAACTTTGGCGAGTTAACGAGCTATTTTTTAGTTATGTAATTACAGCCACCGTCTTAAACGGCTTTGTGGGGTGTTGTTGACGCAACCCATTTTCTATATTTATTGTCACATTTATTTTAAAAATTGTAAGGGGAATGGGATGGTTAGTACTTGGATAAGTTGAGTAGAAACTGAGTAGCAGGAATTAAAATTGCTAGATAGTTTTTGTTTATCGTTTATTAGCAAACTAAGATTCTTTGATTTTAATATGCACTCTTTTGGTACTCATTCCATAAAGCCTGAAGTTCATCTGCATTTTCTAAAACATATTGCCTTATCATTCTTAGGTCTTTTGCCTTTAATTTACCATATCTCAGTTCACCATTCAGAAACATTGAGCCGACCTCTTCTCCGTGGATATAAATGTGAATATGCGCTTTTTGACCTTTATGGTTATGTTCGTTAGGATGAATTTCAATACCATACTTTTATACTCAATAAAAATCAAAGAGCAAACTAGAAAGCTAGGCACAGGCAGTACTTGAGTACGACAAGCCGACGCTGACGTGGTTTGAATTTGATTTTTGAAGAGTATTAGGAAAGAATATTTAGGCATGTAGTAATCCCACGTAGTCCTTCCATGTTTCAAGGTAGTTATCGCGATTTAACTCAATTTGCTTTTGAGCAAAACGAATATCATAGTCTGCCAAGTCCAAATTTTCCAATACTTCTCCAGTTAGAATACTAAAGATTCCGATTAATTCATCGTCATCATACATGCGCAAAATAGGGTTGCTTGGATTCTTGTAAATATCATCTTTTGTCACTTCTAAATTAGTTACACCAAATTCTTTGAACATGATTATATCTCCTTTTTGTTTTATTATATCATTTTTGCTAGAATTGTCACTGTTTTCTATCTATTTGACTACAAGGGAAAGCTTTTATTCAATATAAAATAGAAATTGAAAAAAATGCTAAAATCCGATATAATGGAGTGTTGAAAGGAATGGTAAAATCCAATGTAGAAATCATTCTTAGCTATTGAACCAAGAAAAATAGAGAATCAAAGAAAGAGAACTTATGAATATTCAAGAAGAAATTAAGAAACGTCGTACCTTTGCCATCATCTCTCACCCGGACGCGGGGAAAACAACCATTACTGAGCAATTGCTTTACTTTGGGGGTGAGATTCGTGAGGCTGGTACCGTAAAAGGAAAGAAAACAGGAACTTTTGCCAAGTCTGACTGGATGGATATCGAGAAGCAACGTGGGATTTCGGTTACTTCATCTGTTATGCAATTTGACTACGACGGCAAGCGCGTGAATATCCTAGATACACCAGGGCACGAGGACTTCTCAGAAGATACCTATCGTACCTTGATGGCGGTGGATGCTGCTGTTATGGTCGTGGACTCTGCCAAGGGTATCGAGGCTCAAACCAAGAAACTGTTTGAGGTTGTGAAGCACCGTGGCATTCCAGTCTTTACCTTTATGAACAAGCTGGACCGTGATGGTCGTGAGCCGCTGGACCTCTTGCAAGAATTGGAAGAAGTTCTAGGTATTGCTAGCTATCCGATGAACTGGCCAATCGGGATGGGGAAAGCTTTTGAAGGCTTGTATGACCTTTATAACAAACGCTTGGAACTCTACAAGGGGGATGAACGTTTCGCTAGTCTAGAAGATGGGGACAAGCTTTTTGGCACCAATTCTTTCTACGAGCAAGTCAAGGATGATATTGAACTTTTAAATGAAGCTGGGAATGAGTTTTCAGAGGAAGCTATCCTTGCTGGAGAATTGACACCAGTCTTCTTCGGTTCGGCTCTTACTAACTTTGGTGTGCAGACCTTCCTTGAAACCTTCCTCAAGTTTGCTCCAGAACCACATGGGCATAAGAAAACAGATGGCGAAATTGTGGATCCTTACGATAAGGATTTCTCAGGATTTGTCTTTAAAATCCAAGCCAACATGGACCCTCGTCACCGTGACCGTATCGCCTTTGTCCGTATCGTATCAGGCGAATTTGAGCGTGGGATGAGTGTCAATCTCCCTCGTACTGGTAAGGGGGCCAAACTTTCGAATGTGACTCAGTTTATGGCGGAAAGTCGTGAGAATGTGACCAATGCCGTGGCAGGTGATATTATCGGGGTTTACGATACAGGTACTTATCAGGTTGGGGATACCTTGACAGTTGGAAAAAACAAGTTTGAATTTGAACCCCTGCCAACCTTTACTCCTGAAATTTTCATGAAAGTTTCTGCTAAGAACGTCATGAAGCAGAAATCCTTCCACAAGGGAATCGAGCAATTGGTGCAAGAAGGAGCTGTTCAGCTCTATAAGAATTACCAAACAGGCGAGTATATGCTAGGCGCTGTTGGTCAACTCCAGTTTGAAGTCTTTAAGCACCGTATGGAAGGCGAGTACAATGCGGAAGTGGTCATGAGCCCAATGGGTAAAAAGACTGTTCGTTGGATTAAACCAGAGGACTTGGATGAACGGATGTCGTCAAGCCGAAATATCTTGGCCAAAGACCGTTTTGACCAACCAGTCTTCCTCTTTGAGAACGACTTTGCCCTTCGCTGGTTTGCGGACAAGTATCCAGATGTAGAGTTGGAGGAAAAAATGTAGATCGCCAAAGTTACTTGATTGTGTAACAATCTAAGTAACTAACGCCAAGTTTCTATGGAACTTGGCTAGGCGCTCCACTAGTAAAGTTTTACGAATAATATCGATTCGTAAAACTTTACGTCGTAACTGGTAGTGAGTGGTCTAGCTAACTGCCTTACTAACTCATCGGCGAAAAATAATCGTTTTCGCCTCTTCGTGTCGTAATGTAAAAATTGTAAACCGCTATGGCGGCTTACCTAAACGCTTCACTAGGCAAAGTCCATGAATAATATCGATTCGTAAAACTTTACGTCGTGACGGGTAGAAAGTGGCCTAGCGACCTAACTGCCTCACTAACTACGTTTTACAAATAGAATCGATTTGCCAAACTTCGTGTCGTGGTGTAACAATCTAAGTAACTAATGAGGTTGAGAAAAAAGTTTTTGAAATCAAAAGAGCGTATAGTATCAGGTGTTGAACAACCTTGATATTATGCGTTTTATTTTACTTCATGTTATTCTAAAATTGAGTTTTTGAAGACTATTATCGTTGGTTTCTATATGGATAGAATTATTAAACTCTATCTTCTATTAGAAAAAAATGTGTTGTTTGATTGGATATGTCGTAGGAGACTTCTTATTAATTAGATGGTTAAAAAAATTTTTAAAAATCTCAGTTGAATTGAATATATTTGCAAACAAATTTAAAAAAAATAAGTAATGATTGTAATTTTTAAAGAATAGATTCTTAGGTAGTGTAAGTTCTTGGGTTGTTTCGATATATATATATATATATATATATATATCGAAACAGATGTGTATTTATTCATTCTTGATTGGTGGTTGATGTATATATCATATTGACCTTTGTTTGCATTTGAAGTATACTAAAGGGTATGATTAAATTTGATGAGAATTTGCGTTTTTGTTTGAAAAAGGAGTAGAAAATGTTTTTTAGACGTCAGAATGGTCGTTATAGAGAGACGGACCGTGTGACACGTTATAAGTTAATTAAATCAGGTAAACATTGGTTGCGAGCTTCAACCTCTCTTTTTGGTTTGTTCAAAGTTATGCGGGGTGGTGTTGATACGACTCAAGTCATGACTGAAGTAGTAGAGGATAAAGATAACCATTCGATTACAGGATTAGATATTATAAAGGGTCTAGCTGCTACAGGAGCTGTCTTGGGTGGGGCTGTTGCGACTGAAACTAAAGTTTTTGCAAATGAAGCAGTAGCTTTAGAAAAAACATTAGAAAATCCAGATTTATTGGTTACAAATGATACAGTAGTTTTAGGGACCACTTCAAAAGTAGATACAAGTAAGCTTGCGAGTGAGAGTTTATCGATTTCCCAATCTTTATTTACTAGTGTCTCAGAAAGTATGAATTCTGTTTCTAGCATTTCAGAGAGTATTTCGATTTCCAGTGCTTCAGAGAGTGTTTCAGCAAGTGCAAGTATGATGGATTCGATGACATTGTTAGGTTCTTCCTCTGTAAATACTAGCCAAACAACGGTACCTATAAGCAATTCAGTTTCAACTACTATGTCTGAAACAGTTAGTGGATTGGAAGTTCAATCTGAAGCGAACTTGGGCAAAAAAGAATTATCTAGCTTATCTCCTATATCTGAATTGAGGCTTACTAAATTGGATAGAGGTTCACTTGGGGAGAATGGAAATATCACTAGTCTTGTTGGAGCTACAGCTGCTACATTATTATCTTCAGAGATTTCTACTAAACAACAGGATGAAAATCGTAAGAAGCTCGCAAAACTCTCAACTGAAATGGGTGAGTATCTAGCAAAAGCTGTAGGATTGCCGCATGCGGACTCTGCTATTAGCAAAGTGAATGCCGCAGTAATTGCTATTGAGACAGCCCTTTCTAATCCTAAGGCAGATTTGACAGAAACTGTAAAACTAGCGACGTCTGCTCGTAATTCGATTGCTAATACTATTCTAGGTGCACATTCAGGTCAACGTGATAGTCGTAACGGACAAGCGATAGAGAGAGGAACGTCTCCTAGGACATCAAATCGTGCAGCAGGTCAGAGCCGTGCAGCCTCTAATCCGCCTACGATTACGATGCCATCTGATGTCACTTTTTATAATGATGATGCCGTCACTAATTTTCAGATACAATTACGTGATGATAGAGGGATGGATAGAATCAGTGCTTCTGCCTCCAATGCTATTATTACAGGTATAACTTCCCCAAATTATCCTGCTACTAGTAGAAGAGGGCCAGGGGATTTATGGACCTATGACTACAGAGGGAATCGAACAGGATTCCAAAAATCATATAACATTGATATAACAGGTACAGTTGGCCGTAAAGGTACTGCTTGGGAACCGTATAGACCAGGTACTTATCCTCTTGAATATACCGTTAGAGATATTGATGGTCAGACTGCTAGAGCTGTTACCAATTTCCATATCAAAGGATTCAATGAGCGACAAAATCCTGTGAGTGGCGCGACTGTCGCAGTAAATGATAAAACAAATTTAAGTCCAACAGAAAGAAATCAAGTCTTGGCTAATTTTAAAACAGCCAATGCGAGCATTCTTTCAAGTACAGACTACAAAAAAGGAACTGAAGAAGGTTCAATCGGTGTAGCTGATAATGGAGATGTCACTATTACTTATCGTGATAGAACATCGGATACAGTTAGAGATAATGTTAAGTATGGTGTGGAGAAAGCGACTGACACATTCTATGCAGTAAGTGATGAGTCGCTGTCTAATATAAATCTAAGAAGTCTTGTGCGTCCAGTTGGCGGAGCTTCTGACTTCCCTAGTAGGACAAGATTTGCATGGAAACAAGGTCAAGCACCTACAATGACAGCGATGGGGGACAGAGAGAACCCTAGAACTGCAACCTTAACAGTAACTCACCCAGATAATACTACTACGGATTTAACATACAATTATAGAGTTTATCAAAAGATAGAGACTAAAACCAATAATGGCGTAACTGGTCAATTTTATGCCTTTAAAGCAGTTTCGGGTGGTGCAGCAGTTGGAGGTGGCTATGCCAATAATATAGGTGGATTTTCAAATCTCTATATTAACAACGACTCCCTTCCTTCGGGGACAACATTTGCTTATGAGTATCGTCTGAACAACAATGCAAGTGCACCACTAAGTAGTCGAACTGGGTCACCTAAATTTAGTGATGTCTGGCATACAACTGATTCTGCAGCTACGACACACCGTACAACCTATACTGCAAAAGCAACTTATCCAACAGGACGCTTTGGAACTCCGTCTGCACAAGATCCTGCTTTGACAAGTGAGACAAGCTTTACTTATACAGTAGTGGATCCAGTGGCTAAACAAGAGTATGTTACAACAGTTGGGAACGCAACTCCACTAAATGACATTATTTCAAATCCTAGCAATGCACTAAAAAATTCTAATTCTAGTGTAGTGATTCCGAATGGGACAACTTATGAATGGGTATCCAGACCAGATGCTTCAGCTCCAGGTATCTATAAGAAAGAAGCTAAAGTTACTTTACCACAAGGTTCAACAACTCAATCAAGAAATGCTACAAATGTTCCTGTAACTATCAAAGTTAGACCAAATCCACCACAAATCTCAGCAGATCAGATAACGAATACAGGTGGTCTTCCAAATAAAGGAATCACCGTTACGGATGTTGTTCCAGGTGCGACAGTAACTTTGACAATCGGTGGTAAGACAGTTACTAAGACAGCGGGTGCTAATGCAACAAGCTTGACTTTCACTCCAGCAGAAGTCGCAGACAGTAACGGCCTCCTTCCAACGAGTTCACTGCAACGGACAGTGCCAGTAACTGTTAAACAAAGTAAGGCGTTTACTAATCCTGTAACGAATTCAAATGAAACTTTGGAATCAGATGCAAGAAGTGTTGAAATCAGTAAGGAAACTGAAAAACCACAAGCTACTGATGCAGTAGTCAAAGTAAAAATGCAGATAATACGTGGTCGGAAGCTCCTAAAACGATGGTCGATGGCATTCCAGTATATACTTTCTATTCTGGAGATTCATTAGAATTTACAGCTAAGTTCAAAGATAATAGTGGAGTCATCCAAAACACAGAAGTTCGTAATGGAGGGTCTGGTAAACCTGCGATTAGTCTTCTATATGATAATACATGGGGAAAAGAAACTGTTAACAAGGTAACATCTAAGACTATAGCTACTGATAATCAGCTAGCTACGACAACTGCTACAGCAGAGATTAATACCGACTTGAGCTATGCCCCTGGCAATAAAGTTACACGCTCTATTAATGCAGAGGATTTTTCAGGTAATCGTTCAGACGGAACTATCTTTGGTTTGAAACAGGGCGAGTTGAAGGATAGATTAGGAGAAGAAACAGTTCCTCCGATAACAGTTCGAGATATTGCTAATTTAACTGAGAATGATAGAAATTCTATTAAGGCAGCTGTTGAAAAGGCTTATCCACAGAATAAACATCGTATCAGAACCTATACTAAACAGAGCAATGGGAATGTGCTGATTACCTATAAAGATGGAACGACAAGAACAGTCACTCCAACACTAGAACAAAATTATCAAACAAAATCAGAACGCTTTTACGCGGTTGCTGGAGAAAATGCGAATAGCTTGACAGCTCGTAATTTTATCAAATCTGCTGATGGTACAGAATTACCTGCAAATACAAGAGTAGTTTGGAAAAATGGAGCTCCAGATTTATCCACACCAGGTGATAAAACAGCGACCTTGACGGTTACTGACTTTAAAGGTGTAAGTAAAGATATTACCTATAAGTACACAGTTTATCAAAAGATAGAAACTAATACTAAAGATGGTGTTACTGGTCAATTCTATGGCTTCAAAGGCGGAACTAATGGTCGAACTGCTAGTGGTAGCTGGTCCAACAATATAGGTGGCTATACTAACTTATATACCAACGTTAGAGAGCTCCCTGCAAATACAACTTGGTCCTATGAGTACAAATTAAATAGTAACTTAAATGGTCCAGGTGCACTACAGAAAACACCAGCTGGTGAGAAACCAGAGTTTAGTAGAGTTTGGAATAATACCCAAGCGCATCAAACAGAGTACCGTGTAGTAGCGACTTATCCAACAGGACGCTTTGGAACTCCGTCTACACAAGATCCTGCTTTGAAAAGTGAGACAAGCTTTACATACACCGTAGTGGATCCAGTTGCTAAACAAACTTATGAAACAACAGTAGGCGATATGTCTCCGTTGTCCACTATTAGCACGACTCCAGGTGGAGCCATTACAAACACTGCTAATACCCCAGCAATACCAAGTGGTACAAGCTATGAATGGGAAACCCCAATAAATGAAGCAGCTGTTTCTACTCCAGGTTATATTACTAGAAAAGTTAAAGTAACATTACCACAAGGTTCTACTGATACAGCCCGTAACAGTACACTAGTTCCTGTAACGATTAAGATTAACCTGAAGACCCCACAAATTGCAGATGATCAAGTTAAACAACAAGGTGGTCTTCCAGGACGTAGTATTACAGTCAAAAATGTAAGTCCTGGTGCAACAGTTACCTTGAGACTCAATAATCAGACTTTCGAAAAGGTAGCTACAGGAGATACAGTAACCTTTGAGAAAGAGAAGCTAGCAGCTGCTAACACTCCTCAAGGCCTTCTTCCTGTTGGTACTGTTACTGTAGAACAGACGCTGAACGTTAGAAAACCAGATAATACCATGGAAACATTGCGTTCATCTGGTTCAAACTCTATTACAAGGGAAGAAGTGGCTCCTAATGTTACAGTTAAGGTAGAAGTTTATGACACCAAAAACAATCGTTGGGTAGAAGCTGAGAAGGATACTACGACAGGTAAGAGTAAAATCTTTGCTGGGGATACCTTCCGTGTCATGGTTGAAACGACTGATAATAGTGGTAAGGTTACCAACATTGAGGCATGGAATGATAATAGTTCAGGTATCGGAAATCCAACGGGTACTTCCCTTTTAGGTTCGGATGTTCATACTAATGGTGCTGCTGTAGAAGGTGGTACTGGTGGTGATTTCACTGCAAGTGCTGAAAATCCTCAACGTCGCCAAGTAATTACAGATGCTACTTATAAACTAGATAAACAATACAGACCAGATGGGGATGGCAGTCAAGCAAGTGGTAATACTTGGACCCGTTATATTCGTGTGAAAGATTTCTCTGGAAATGAAACACGAGTTTCCTATGGTATTCAGCAAGCACCATTGAGTGAAAAGTATACTCCAGATAAACCTGACACGATTCAGGTGACAAATAAAACGAATCCTTCTCCAAAAGATAGAGAAGAGATTAGTAAAGCAGTAAAAACGAAGAACGCAGGCTTACCAATTAGTAGAGTTGATGTTGCAGCGGATGGTTCAGTGACGGTTGTGTATACGGATGGTACGAAAGAGCCTCTAAAAGTTGAGTTGTCAAATGAGAAGTATAGTACCTCTCTATCAACAAGTGTTGTATCATCAACATCAGTTTCAACGAGTGTAATTACATCTAGATCGACATCAGAGAGTGTGATCACCTCACGCTCAACTTCTGAGAGTGTTGTAACATCTAGATCAACTTCTGAAAGTATAGTATCTTCACGTTCTACCTCTGCTTCTACATCGACATCAGCAAGTACGTTGACGTCAAGAAGCGTTAGCCAAAGTGCATCGACAAGCGCGTCTAATTCAGTCTCAATGAGTGCAAGTCAAAGTGCATCGACAAGCGTGTCTAAGTCAGTCTCAATGAGTGCAAGTCAATCGGCAAGTACAAGTGCGAGCCAGTCAGCTTCAACGAGCGCAAGTCAATCAGCAAGTACAAGTGCGAGTCAGTCAGCTTCAACGAGTGCAAGCACGTCAGCAAGTACAAGTGCGAGCCAGTCAGCTTCAACAAGCGCAAGTATGTCAGCTAGCACGTCAGCCTCAACAAGCGCAAGTACATCAGCAAGTACATCGGCTTCAACGAGCGCAAGTACATCAGCAAGTACTTCAGCTTCAACAAGCGCAAGTACATCAGCAAGTACCTCAGCTTCAACGAGCGCAAGCACGTCAGCAAGTACAAGTGCGAGTCAGTCAGCTTCAACGAGCGCAAGTACGTCAGCAAGTACATCGGCTTCAACGAGCGCAAGTACGTCAGCAAGTACATCAGCTTCAGCAAGCACGTCAGCCTCAACCAGCGCAAGTACTTCAGCAAGCACGTCAGCCTCAACCAGCGCAAGTACATCAGCAAGTACATCGGCTTCAACGAGCGCAAGTACGTCAGCAAGTACTTCAGCTTCGACAAGCGCAAGTACGTCAGCAAGTACATCAGCCTCAACAAGTGCAAGTACGTCAGCAAGTACTTCAGCATCGACAAGCGCAAGCACGTCAGCAAGTACATCGGCTTCAACGAGCGCAAGTACATCAGCAAGTACTTCAGCTTCAGAGTCAGCAAGTACATCAGCATCGACAAGCGCAAGCACGTCAGCAAGTACATCGGCTTCAACAAGCGCAAGTACGTCAGCAAGTACATCGGCTTCAACCAGCGCAAGTACGTCAGCAAGTACATCGGCTTCAACCAGCGCAAGTACGTCAGCAAGTACATCGGCTTCAACAAGCGCAAGCACGTCAGCTTCAACGAGCGCAAGTACATCAGCAAGTACTTCAGCATCGACAAGCGCAAGCACGTCAGCAAGTACATCGGCTTCAACAAGCGCAAGCACGTCAGCAAGTACATCGGCTTCAACGAGCGCAAGCACGTCAGCAAGTACATCGGCTTCAACGAGCGCAAGTACATCAGCTAGCACGTCAGCTTCAACAAGCGCAAGTACGTCAGCAAGTACATCGGCTTCAACAAGCGCAAGTACCTCAGCTAGCATGTCAGCTTCAACCAGCGCAAGCACGTCAGCAAGTACAAGTGCGAGTCAGTCAGCTTCAACGAGCGCAAGCACGTCAGCAAGTACATCGGCTTCAACGAGCGCAAGTACGTCAGCAAGTACTTCAGCTTCAACAAGCGCAAGTACATCAGCAAGTACATCGGCTTCAACGAGCGCAAGTACGTCAGCAAGTACTTCAGCATCGACAAGCGCAAGTACGTCAGCAAGTACATCAGCCTCAACAAGTGCAAGTACGTCAGCAAGTACTTCAGCATCAACAAGCGCAAGTACGTCAGCAAGTACATCGGCTTCAACCAGCGCAAGTACGTCAGCAAGTACATCGGCTTCAACAAGCGCAAGCACGTCAGCTTCAACGAGCGCAAGTACATCAGCAAGTACTTCAGCATCGACAAGCGCAAGCACGTCAGCAAGTACTTCAGCCTCAACAAGCGCAAGCACGTCAGCAAGTACATCGGCTTCGACAAGCGCAAGTACTTCAGCTAGCACGTCAGCTTCAACAAGTGCAAGTACGTCAGCAAGTACTTCAGCTTCGACAAGCGCAAGTACGTCAGCAAGTACTTCAGCCTCAACAAGCGCAAGCACGTCAGCAAGTACATCGGCTTCAACGAGCGCAAGTACATCAGCTAGCACGTCAGCTTCAACAAGCGCAAGTACGTCAGCAAGTACTTCAGCTTCAACAAGCGCAAGTACATCAGCAAGTACTTCAGCTTCAACAAGCGCAAGCACGTCAGCAAGTACTTCAGCTTCAACAAGCGCAAGTACGTCAGCAAGTACATCGGCTTCAACGAGCGCAAGTACCTCAGCAAGTACATCGGCTTCAACCAGCGCAAGCACGTCAGCAAGTACAAGTGCGAGTCAGTCAGCTTCAACGAGCGCAAGTACGTCAGCAAGTACATCGGCTTCAACGAGCGCAAGTACGTCAGCAAGTACATCAGCTTCAGCAAGCACGTCAGCCTCAACAAGCGCAAGTACTTCAGCAAGCACGTCAGCCTCAACCAGCGCAAGTACATCAGCAAGTACATCGGCTTCAACGAGCGCAAGTACGTCAGCAAGTACTTCAGCTTCGACAAGCGCAAGTACGTCAGCAAGTACATCAGCCTCAACAAGTGCAAGTACTTCAGCATCGACAAGCGCAAGCACGTCAGCAAGTACATCGGCTTCAACGAGCGCAAGTACATCAGCAAGTACTTCAGCTTCAGAGTCAGCAAGTACATCGGCTTCAACAAGCGCAAGTACGTCAGCAAGTACATCGGCTTCAACGAGCGCAAGTACGTCAGCAAGTACATCGGCTTCAACGAGCGCAAGTACATCAGCTAGCACGTCAGCTTCAACAAGCGCAAGTACGTCAGCAAGTACATCGGCTTCAACAAGCGCAAGTACCTCAGCTAGCATGTCAGCTTCAACCAGCGCAAGCACGTCAGCAAGTACAAGTGCGAGTCAGTCAGCTTCAACAAGCGCAAGTACGTCAGCAAGTACATCAGCCTCAACAAGTGCAAGTCAATCAGCTTCAGAGTCAGCAAGTACATCGGCTTCAACGAGCGCAAGCACGTCAGCAAGTACATCAGCTTCAACGAGCGCAAGCACGTCAGCTTCAGAGTCAGCAAGTACATCGGCATCGACAAACGCAAGTACGTCAGCTTCTGAGTCTGCTTCAACAAGCGCAAGTACGTCAGCAAGTACATCAGCTTCAACAAGCGCAAGTACGTCAGCAAGTACATCAGCCTCAACAAGCGCAAGTACGTCAGCAAGCACGTCAGCCTCAACAAGCGCAAGTCAATCAGCTTCAGAGTCAGCAAGTACATCAGCTTCAACAAGCGCAAGTACGTCAGCAAGTACATCAGCTTCAACAAGCGCAAGTACGTCAGCAAGTACTTCAGCCTCAACAAGCGCAAGTACGTCAGCAAGTACATCAGCTTCAACAAGCGCAAGTACGTCAGCAAGTACTTCAGCTTCGACAAGCGCAAGCACGTCAGCAAGTACATCAGCTTCGACAAGCGCAAGTACTTCAGCTTCAGAGTCAGCTAGCACTTCAGCCTCAACAAGTGCAAGTACCTCAGCAAGTACATCGGCTTCAACAAGCGCAAGTACGTCAGCAAGTACATCGGCTTCAACGAGCGCAAGTACGTCAGCAAGTACATCAGCTTCAACGAGCGCAAGTACCTCAGCAAGTACATCAGCTTCAACAAGCGCAAGTACGTCAGCAAGTACATCAGCTTCAACAAGCGCAAGTACCTCAGCAAGTACTTCAGCTTCGACAAGCGCAAGCACGTCAGCAAGTACATCGACTTCAACGAGCGCAAGTACCTCAGCAAGTACATCGGCTTCAACGAGCGCAAGTACATCAGCTAGCACGTCAGCTTCAACAAGCGCAAGTACGTCAGCAAGTACCTCAGCAAGTACATCGGCTTCAACAAGCGCAAGTACGTCAGCAAGCACGTCAGCCTCAACAAGTGCGAGTCAATCAGCATCTGAGTCTGTTTCAACAAGCACTTCTATCTCAGTAAGTATCTCAATGTCAGTGTCTGAATCAACAAGTATGGGTGACCCAGAAAGTAATTACAGACCAGATGTGAGCTTGAGTGAAAGCATATCAGAGTCACAAAGCGTTAATGTTTCCTTATCTGAATCTATCTCAGCATCAGTTGTAACATCTACTTCAGTAAGTCAATCGGTTTCTATGAGTACAAATGTTACAAATTCAGAAAACGTATCAACACCAATAAGTACGACAAGTCAAGAACAATCAACAGATCAGCCTGTTTCACAAAGCACAGTTGCTAGCTCGAAACAGCTATTACCAAATACTGGTACAGAAGCATCCAAATCATCTGTACTTTTAGGAGCTTTGGCAGCTGTAACTGGTCTAGGTTTGTTTGCGAAACGCCGTAAACGTGATGATGAAGAATAATTGAGTTGAAAATATGTAGAGTGTATTTTTAACCCGATGTATAAAACTCCCTTAGATGATCTTTCATCCAAGGGAGTTTTTTTATTATATGACTATTGCTTCGTTTCATATTATTGAATCTAACAGTACAGCGCAGTGCAATGCAACTTCTATAGTAGGTTGAAGCTAGAACAGTACGAAATGATTCCTAAAACATTTCTAGAAATTAATCTGATTTTCCCAATTAATTTATTCATATTTTATTTCAATCTACTGTAGCAATGTTTTAGAAAATACAATCTATTATAAGATAGGCATGAATTTGCAGATAATACCAAGAACAACAGTAACAAATCTGTGTTTTCAAACGTCATTTTTGCGGAATTTGAAAGTGATAGAAATAAAACAAAAATCAAAGGGGAAATTAGTCTCTACAGCTCAAAATCCTAATTTGAGGATAAGGGGTTGGAGAACTAAAGAAGGGATTCGTGATGAAGCGCTGTTAATCTGACTTGCTTTTTAATCTTTGAGGAGTATGATTTCTAAGTTAAGTAATGTAGGCCTATGTTGGATAGAAATCTGATTGTTAGTAAGAAATTAATGTTGAAATAAAATAAACTTTTTATGAGAAATTGCAAAATCTTGCTATGTTTATTTTGTTAGTTCGCTTAGTAGGTATATTTTTGCTTATAAAGAGAAATAGATATCCTGGCAATAATACATTATATTAATAAATTGTTTATAGAGTTGATGCTGGATTTTGTAACAAAAATTTAATATTTCTCAATTAAAAACATAAAAAAACAAAAAAAGTTGGATAAAATCAAATTTTAAACACTTTTTGACGAATAAAAACAATATAAACACTTAATAATTATAAAAAAATCCTAATTTAGTTAAACTTATAAAAAAATGCTTTTTAGGTAAAAAAATGTTTTTTTGGGGTATTGAAATATTTGATTCATTAACGTATAATATAGTTTGGTATTTTATTGATAAATGCACATAAATATATAAGGAAGGGAATCTAAAACATGTTTTTTAGACGCCAAGAAGGTGAATACAGAGAGACCGATCGTGTCACTCGTTTTAAGTTAATCAAGTCAGGTAAGCATTGGTTACGTGCCTCGACGTCTCAATTTGGACTTTTTAGAGTTTTACGTGGTGGTGTAGATACACCATCTATTAAAGCGGATTTAGTAGATACTTCAGAAAACCAGAATTTAACAGGCTTGGCGATTATAAAAGCCATAGCGACGACGGGAGTCGTGTTGGGAGGAGGTATTGCCACTCAACAAGCTTATGCTGAGGAAAATACGAAAGTTCTTGAGAAAGAAATCAGTGCAGATGAAGCCTTGGCTAATTTGGGTTCTGCTGTTATTGGAAATAAGAGTGAGGTTGCAAGTGATTCAGCAACTTCAAACACACACTCTGAATCTAACAATGCTAGTTTGGAGATTTCGACAAGTGCAAGTACTAGCTTAAAAGTTTCAGAATCAGCAAGTACAAGTGTCAAGGAATCAATTTCTATCAGTGCTAGTCTAGAAGTGAGCTTGTCTGCTAGTAAGGCGATTAATCAGTCTGGAGTAACTTCAGAAAATGTAGTTCATTCTATTTTGGGTCAAGGTTTGACTTCACAAGCTTTGACCAAGGAAACAGTAAGTTCTCAGACAGCTACAGCTAATCAAGCTGTAACGACAGCAACTAGTTTGGTGGCAACAAATGTAGCTGAACAGACAATTAAGGAGACTACAGCTACTGCTAAAGATGAAGCCGTTTTATCAGCTAGTATTGAATCTAGTCTTAACTCTTTGGCAAAAATTGAGACTAAATTGGATAGTTTGACAAATCAAGCTTCGGAAATGGTTACTACAGTTGGAAAAGCTGCTGTAGTTGAATCAGCGGCAACTGGTGTCAACAAAAAAGCTGAAGAAGACCGCAAACGTCTTTCTAAAATTTCAGCTTCTATGGGAGAATACTTAGCTAAGTCTATCGGTCTTCCAAATACTGAATCAGCTGTTGCTAAGGTTAAGGAAGCCGTAACAGCTATCGAGGAAGCCCTTAAAACTCCAAATGCTGACCTAACAGAAGTCATCAAGAAAGCTCGATCTGCAGAGGCTTCAATCGCCAATGCTGTATTGCGTGCAAATTCAGGAAAACGAGACAAGCTAAATGGCCAAGTCATGAAGCAAGGATCGCAATTTAGAGTTAAAAACGTGATGTCAGGTTCCAATGCGATTGGTGATGAAGTCGTTACCTATGGTAGGAACGGTGAGAAAATTAGAGCTTTTTCTTCAGGTAACTCTGACAATGCGGAAAATCGATTGAATAACAATATCAGTCTAGATGTTAAACCAGAATATGACAATAAAGGAAAGATTACTTCTTTAATTTGGACCCTAGCATCTGACCCTAAATCGCAACTGTCTCCAACTTTGGCAAATAACTGGATTCAAATTCCAACAATTGTCAACATGCCTGAAGAAATCATTAATGCGGACTATCGTTCAACGATTACTGGTCAGTATGATGATTTGTCAAACTTAGGTATCACTGCTAATGACCATATGATGCCTGGTCGACACGGTGTGATGGAACTCCGTGGAACTGAGAAGACTCCTTTGGGACAGTTTGGACGTGCAGACCGTGGTTTGATTTCTCTCTATAGTGAAGATGAAGAACACAATATGTTCCGTGCTTTTTCACGTAGTCAAAATGCAAATTATCCTGCAACTCAAGCCTTGAAGGATGCGGTCAATCCAAACATCAGAGAGACGAACTATTTGGCAACGTGTGCAAATATCAGCTGGTGGGTCTCATAATGTTATGCGTTTTAGAACGACAGTGCCAGACTCAACTACTAATGGTATGATTAAGAACATGCAAGTTCTCTATGGTACGGCCTCGCCAGCAACAACTTTTGCGGCTATTGGTCTTCATACCAACCCAGCGGATATCAGTAACAAAGAAGCTTACCCAGTTCGTATCAAAGGTGGTAGCACCCAGTTTGTAAACCAAGTAAATGCACCATATAGCTATTACGATTTTGTGCGAGCTGGATTTGAAGCATGGGGAGAAGTTGTAGACCCTAATCTAGCAGATAATGGTTTTCCAGATGCTAATAAATATCTAATCTCTGCAGCGCAAAATGGAGAAGACTATGGGGTTCCTAAAGGGCCAGTAGATAGCAATGGAAATCTACAAGGAACCTTGACCTATCGTAAGGTATCGGATGGAACAGAAGTGCCACGTAAGTCTATTGGACGTGAGCCAGGTGTAATGGCTTTAAACATCCACCGTCACTTTACAACGGATGGTTTTGAAGACGATACGCCAATTACTTTTGTTATCAAACCAAAAAAACCAGAAATCACAACCCAGTTGCAAGAAGGTGTTGAAAAGCAAGATATTCGTGTTGCAAACGCAATAGCAGGTAAGAAAGTTGCCCTTTATGAAAATGGTCAGCTAATTGCAACGACAACGGCAGCAGCAGATGGCACAGCAGTCTTCAATAAGGTTGGTTTGGGAAGTGGAAATAGCTACCATGTGAAGACGATTGTAGATAATCAGTCTACCTATACAGATAGAGATGGTGTGCAAAAGAACTATGTTGAGTCTGATGAAAGTAACAGGGTTACAGCGCATAACATTGTTAACCCAACTCCGACAGCACCACGACTAGTTGCACCAAATGCGGGTCTTACTGTAGGAAGCGCAACAGCTACTCCTGTAGAAACTGCTGATAAACCAGTTGACAAGATGACGCTAACTTATCGTCCAACAGGGGAAAGAAATGATAAGACAGTCACTATTCAAAAAGTAGATAACAAATGGGAGAAACAGGGAGATTTCCCAGCTACACTTGGTTTCAACCCAGATACAGGAAGCATTGAGATTCCAGCCGCTGTAGTGGAAGACCATACCAAGGTTATTGCTACTTCGACCTACAAACGTAGTCAACCTGCTAAATCAGAAGCAACCGTTTCTGCAGTTAATACTCAGGGACCTAAAATCACTATTACAAAAGATGGGAAATCCATCCCAGTTTCTTCTACGATGGGACAGGATATTGCTCCCGGTTCTCCGATTATCTATGCTGGTGAGACTTCTAGTATTGTTGTCACAGCCTCTGAAAAGGAAACGGGTAATAACAAAATTCCTACCTTTAACATAGTGGATTTCTCAAACAAAATGGTAAATCCAGGCGGTACATCACAAAACTTTGATTCATCTAAGGTGACATTCACAAAGAATGAAAGCGACCCGAACCTCAAACGGACAGTCTTACTTCTTGACCCAACACTAGAAGATGTAGGAAATAAAAAATTCGGAATTGTTGCGATAGATGAGAATGACAATGCTAGCTATTCAGGTTTAGGTCTTGTCGTCAAGGCGCAAAAGGATAAACCAACCAACGATCCAACAGCAACTAAGTATGAAATTGCAAAAAATCAAACTCTGACAGATGAAACAATTAAAGGTTTGATTAGCAACTACGAGACAGATGGTACGACCATTTCTTTGAATCGCGATAACTTAGATGTTACAAGAGCAGGTGAACAAAAAGTAACTGCAACCTTGACTTATAAGGATGGTTCAAGTGAAACGGTTGATGTTCCAATCTCGGTTATTGATAACCAAAAACCTGTGATGGGTCGAATTGAGGCAGTTAAGAATGCGACAGTTACAGCCTCTGAACCACATAAGCTTGTTGTTTACCGTGGGGAAAGTTTTGAAGCAAATCTTAAATATACAGATGACCAAGGGAAGATCGTTTCTTTCAAGTATGCAAATGATGCTAATCCATGGGGACCATCATCAACAACAGCAAGTTATCAAGGACCATTTGGAAATGTCAGACTAGAAGTTCCAACCAATAAACTCAATGTTGATGGACAAGCAACAGAAAGCAATCCTCTAAAAGTAAATATTAAGGGGGATGTTCCACTTAATGCAACTTTGGGATCTTATACTCGATATCTTTATGCTTATGATAAATTTGGAGCCTTTTCAGGTGGAGATAATCTGAAATATGATAGTCCAACTGGAGATACTCAGGGTTCAGGTTTCAAGATTGAAATACATGCTCAAACTGATAAGTATGAGGGAGGGGAAACGACAGTTGATCGAACAATCCCAGTCCCACTTGGTCAGCGAACAGTTAACATCACAGGTGGTGCTGGGGACTATGTTACAGCTGCTCAAGGAACTCCAAGCCATCCAACTGGTACTAGATATGAGTGGAAACCAGGAACAACCTTGACAGGTTTAGGAGTTGGAGAACATACGAAGACAGTTGTAGTCACTTATCCAGATGGTTCAACAGATGAAGTACCTGTTACCTTCACAGTTAAAGGACAAGCTGAGACTCACGATGCTCAGATGAAGAACAATGGTCAGTTTTATGCTGTTCAGGGAGAGACACTTCCTACAGATGCAAAGAGCTTTATTAATAAAGAGCTACCTTCAGGGGCGACTGCAACTTGGCTTAATACTACTCCAAGTACCGCAACTGCTGGTCCTGAGCAAACGGCAATTCTTCGTGTCACTTACTCAGATACTTCCTATCGTGACCTGACTTATAAATACACAGTTCATCAAAAGATAGAAACTAATACTAAAGATGGTGTTACAGGTCAATTCTATGGCTTCAAAGGCGGTACTAATGATCGAACTGCTAGCGGTAGCTGGTCCAACAATATAGGTGGCTATACTAACTTATATACTAATGTTAGGGACCTTCCTGCAAATACAACATGGTCCTATGAGTACAAATTAAATAGTACCTTAAATGGTTCAGGTGCATTACAGAAAACACCAGTTGGTGGAAAACCAGAATTTAGTAGTGTTTGGAATAATACTCAAGCGCATCAAACAGAGTACCGTGTAGTAGCGACTTATCCAACAGGACGCTTTGGCACTCCGTCTACACAAGATCCTGCTTTGACAAGTGAGACAAGCTTTACCTACACAGTAGTGGATCCAGTTGCTAAACAAACTTATGAAACAACAGCAGGCAATATGTCTCCGTTGACCACTATTAGCACGACTCCAGGTGAAGCAATTACAAACACTGCTAATACGCCAGCAATACCAAGTGGTACAAGCTATGAATGGGAAACCCCATTAAATGAAGCAGCTATTTCTACTCCAGGTTATATTACTAGAAAAGTTAAAGTAACCTTACCACAAGGTTCTACTGATACAGAACGTAACAGTACACTAGTTCCTGTAACGATTAAGATTAACCTGAAGACTCCACAAATTGCAGATGATCAAGTAACGAATACAGGTGGTCTTCCAAAACGTGGTATTACTGTGACAGATGTGACACCAGGTGCGACAGTGACCTTGAAACTTGGAAGTAAGACAATTCCGAAGACAGTACCAGCTGGTGCTACAAGTGTCACATTTGGAGCAGATGAATTAGCAGATAGTAACGGTTTGCTTCCAACAGGAGATGTAACAGTTAAACAAAGCAAGGAATTCCCTAATCCTGTAACGAATCGTAATGAGACATTGGAATCAGAAACAACGACTAAAAGAATTACTC
>BNJS01002115.1_pt1 | contig 188688 bp, 226 predicted proteins | sample 8540461 | NCBI WGS metagenome assembly BNJS01 (sample SAMD00202454, study PRJDB9452) | human saliva metagenome | isolation source: human saliva | place: Japan
GAACTGTGACAGATTCGAATTTCGATGAGGTTGAGATTGAAGACAGAGTGGTTAAGGAAAGGAATTAAAGATGTCAGAAACAAAACAAGAAAGTAATCTTAGTTTAGTCTGGGAGCTTGCGTTGTATATTGTTCTAGTTCTATCAATTGTTGGATTTCCATTTTTGAATGGTCTTTATTATTCGTATTCTGATGATTCACAGGTTTTTCTATTTCGAAAAAGCAACTCAGTATTTTGGGGGCAAGAATTTAAAGGTGTGGTGAATTCTTACTTTATTATTTCTCTCATACTATTAATTGTTTTACCTGTTATAGCCTATTTTATTCATGATTCTTTTGAAAAAAAGGGGTATCCATTTTTGGCTAGCCTGCAATCTTTTTTGATTCACCTATCTTGTAGTGTTATTCTAATATAAGCTGCATTTTCATTAACAATTCAAAAAGTTTATTATAATTTGGGGTTTGGTGTTTATCTTTGTATGCTAATTTATATGGTTCATATGTATAGTGATTTAAAAGATATCAGAAAAATGATTGAACAACGAAATTCCTTGACTGAAGAGAATCAAGCAACAGAGTAGCCTGTCTAAGTGAAAGAAGAAACATTCCTCATTTTCAAACCAGAGCCGTTAGGCTCTTTTTTGTGAGAAATTGCACTTTTCTATGGTCGCCACTAGATTTTTTACTGAAAATCTAGTAGAATAAAATAGATAAACGGGGGAAACCTCGGAGAATAAAAAGGAGATCCATCTAATGGTAAAATTGGTTTTTGCTCGCCACGGTGAGTCTGAATGGAACAAAGCTAACCTTTTCACTGGTTGGGCTGATGTTGATTTGTCTGAAAAAGGTACACAACAAGCGATCGACGCTGGTAAATTGATCAAAGAAGCTGGTATCGAATTTGACCAAGCTTACACTTCAGTATTGAAACGTGCGATCAAAACAACTAACTTGGCTCTTGAAGCTTCTGACCAATTGTGGGTTCCAGTTGAAAAATCATGGCGCTTGAATGAACGTCACTACGGTGGTTTGACTGGTAAAAACAAAGCTGAAGCAGCTGAACAATTTGGTGATGAGCAAGTTCACATCTGGCGTCGTTCATACGATGTATTGCCTCCAAACATGGATCGCGATGATGAGCACTCAGCACACACTGACCGTCGTTACGCTTCACTTGACGACTCAGTCATTCCAGATGCTGAAAACTTGAAAGTGACTTTGGAACGCGCTCTTCCATTCTGGGAAGATAAAATCGCTCCAGCTCTTAAAGATGGTAAAAACGTATTCGTAGGAGCACACGGTAACTCAATCCGTGCCCTTGTAAAACACATCAAACAATTGTCAGACGACGAAATCATGGATGTGGAAATCCCTAACTTCCCACCATTGGTATTCGAATTTGACGAAAAATTGAACGTAGTTTCTGAATACTATCTTGGAAAGTAAGATAGCAGGATTCGTTATCAATCATAGAAAGCTGACTTCAGTCAGCTTTTTGTTTGTCCGTCGCAGACCTAGCTGTTTTTTGGTTTTCAGGGACTCCTAAAAATGATATAATGAAGTGTTATTACATAAGGTTTCATTAGCCTTGAAAGGAAAAGAAAATGACAAAATCATTCTACATCACAACCCCTATCTATTACCCATCTGGTAAATTGCATATTGGTTCAGCTTATACAACGATCGCCTGTGACGTCTTGGCGCGTTACAAACGCATGATGAACTACGATGTTTTCTACCTGACTGGTCTCGATGAGCATGGGCAAAAGATCCAGCAGAAAGCGGAAGAAGCTGGCATTACACCGCAAGCTTATGTAGATGGGATGGCGGTTGGAGTGAAAGAACTCTGGCAATTACTCGATATCTCATATGATAAATTCATCCGTACGACAGACGACTACCATGAAAAAGTAGTGGCTCAGGTTTTTGAACGCTTGCTGGCGCAAGACGACATCTACCTAGGTGAGTACTCTGGCTGGTATTCAGTCTCTGATGAAGAGTTCTTTACAGAAAGCCAATTGGCTGAGGTATACCGTGATGAGAATGGCAAGGTCATCGGTGGGGTAGCCCCATCAGGACACGAAGTAGAATGGGTTTCTGAAGAATCTTACTTCCTTCGTCTCAGCAAATACCAAGACCGTTTGGTTGAATTTTTCAAATCCCAACCTGATTTCATCACCCCAGATGGTCGTCTCAATGAAATGTTGAAAAACTTCATCGAGCCAGGTTTGGAAGACTTGGCGGTATCTCGGACTACCTTTACTTGGGGAGTAAAGGTTCCATCCAATCCTAGACACGTTGTCTACGTTTGGTTTGATGCTCTGCTCAACTACGTGACAGCTCTTGGTTATGGCCAAGAAGATCATGAAAACTTTGATAAGTTCTGGAACGGAACCGTTTTCCACATGGTCGGAAAAGACATCCTTCGTTTCCACTCCATCTACTGGCCAATCCTTCTCATGATGTTGGATATCAAATTGCCAGAACGCTTGATTGGCCATGGTTGGTTTGTCATGAAAGACGGCAAGATGTCGAAGTCTAAAGGGAATGTCATCTACCCAGAAATGTTGGTGGAACGCTTTGGCTTGGATCCACTTCGTTACTACCTCATGCGTAGCCTTCCAGTTGGTTCTGATGGGACCTTCACACCAGAAGACTATGTGGCTCGCATCAACTATGAATTGGCCAATGACCTTGGAAACCTCCTTAACCGGACGGTAGCCATGATCAATAAATACTTTGGTGGCCAAGTTCCAGCTTATGTCGAAAATGTCACTGCATTTGATGCTGATTTGGCTAAGGTAGTTGAAGAAAATATCACTGAATACCACAAGCAAATGAATGCGGTTGATTACCCACGCGCATTGGAAGCCGTATGGAATATCATCTCTCGGACTAACAAGTACATCGATGAGACAGCTCCTTGGGTCCTCGCTAAAGAAGATGGCGACAAGGAACAATTGGCAGCGGTCATGGCTCACTTAGCGGCTAGTCTTCGTGTCGTGGCTCACTTGATCCAACCATTCATGATGACCACCTCAAATGCCATCATGGAACAACTTGGCTTGGGCTTGGACTTCGATCTTGAAAACTTGACCTTAGCAGGCTTCCCTGAAAATGTCACAGTGGTTGCCAAAGGAACTCCAATTTTCCCACGTCTCGACATGGAAGAAGAAATTGCCTACATCCAATCTCAAATGACTGCAGGCAAACCTCAAGAAAAAGAATGGATTCCAGAAGAAGTGGAACTCAAGTCTGAAAAAGAAGAGATCAAGTTTGAAGACTTTGACAAGGTTGAAATCCGTGTAGCAGAAGTCAAAGAAGTGGAACGCGTCGAAGGATCAGACAAACTGCTTCGCTTCCGCCTAGATGCAGGAGATGGCGAAGACCGTCAAATCCTCTCAGGTATCGCTCAATTCTATCCAAATGAACAAGAATTGGTTGGCAAGAAACTCCAAATCGTGGCCAACCTCAAACCACGGAAGATGATGAAGAAATATGTCAGCCAAGGTATGATTCTTTCCGCAGAACACGGAGATCAATTAACAGTCTTAACGGTTGATCCATCTGTACCAAATGGAAGCATTATCGGCTAAACGATAGACAAAGAAAAAATCATCTAAAAAACTTTCCTTAGGTGAGTACGGACGTCAGCGAACTTCGAAGAAGTTCCATGACTTAGTTTTGGACCCTAGGTTCCAAAACTCCCGAGTGCTAGAAACAATTGTGTTTCTAGCACTTTTCTCACGGCGGAAAGTTTCAGTAGATGATTGAATAATTCTAACGAATAAATTTTTTGATTTTTATAAAATTAATTTGATTTGTAAGGAAGAACAAATTGTCTATACTCTCAAGCACTCCCGTGGGAGTGCTTTTGTTGTATTGATATGGTTCCCATCATTGAGTTTTACAAGGATGTTAGAAGAGTCTTATTAGCAATGGATGTTAACGGAGACTTCCGCAGTGAGAAAAGAGTCTGAAACGGTATCATTTCAGACTCTCGGAAGATTTGAGACAGTAGGCTCAAATCTTAGGTATGGAATCCTAAAGGGATTCGCTACCGTCCGTCCTCACCTAAGGAAAGTCTTCGAATATAGTTTCTATTCATCTGGCTGGTATTCTAGGATATCTCCTGGCTGGCAGTCGAGTTCTTTGCAGATGGCTTCAAGGGTGGTGAAGCGGATGGCTTTGGCCTTGCCGGTCTTGAGGATGGAGAGGTTGGCAGTGGTGATACCGATTTTGTCGGCTAGCTCATTAGATTTCATTTTCCGCTTGGCCAGCATGACATCTAGATTGACGATAATCATGGCACCCTCCTTAAATGGTTAGCTCATTTTCTTCAGCAATCTCAATACCTCTCTCCAGAATCTTGCCAGAGACCCAGACGATTGGAACGGCAAGGAGAAGCCCTGTGTTAAAGGTAAATTGGAAAGTGAAGGGAAGGAGATAAGCATTTCCATTGGTTTCAAGTGTGCCAGACATAAAGGACAAGACCAAGAGAATCTTCCAAGCTCGGTTGCAAAGATCAATGTTGGAGTGAGAAAAGATCTTTTCTTGGTAGAGATTTTGGAGGAAGCTACGAATGGTGATGAGAAGAAAAATATAGATAGCGCTTGAGGCTAGTGGGAAGAGCAACTGCCAGAGAGGTTGCGGATGTTTGGGGAAGAGTTGGATGCCATTCACATCAAAGGACAGGCGCCCTGATTGAATAAGATCCTTCAACACTCCCATCCGGGAAAGCAGGTGGACGACCAGTGCAGCCAGGGTCATAAAGCCACAGAAGTAAATGAAAGCCGTTAAGACTTCAATGACATTTTTTAAGGTTTTTGAGTTTTTCATCGCAAGCCTCCTTAAATTTTTTATTTTTCACTTATAGTATACTCCTTATAAAAAATAAGTCAATAAAAAAGTATCGAAAAACAATAAAAAATTTATGAATTTCAGTCAAAATTTGCTTTAAATAGAATTTAAGGTATACTATTAGGTAACTACCATTTCAAGGAGGTGTTGAAATGATCAAAAAGTTAGATAAGAAATATCTTTGGATGATCATCGCTTTTGTGAGTGCAGTGGTTCTAATCGGAGGAGTCTATCTCTACTCTAGCTCCAATATTCAACCGGATCATCAAAAAGAGTTCAATCAGACTTCGAAGACCTCGTCTTCATCTAAGGAAAAAGCCATCGATCTGTCTGGTGAATATGTCTCTAGTGCGCGTGATAAGGCCAAGATTCAAAAAGATGGGAAATCTTGGAAGATTGATTATGAGACAGAAGATGGTCCTGTATCAGCAACTTTCTCAACAGATTTCAAAGTTGAAGGTGCCAATAAAGTTTCTACTAGCCAGATGAAAAAGTCAGATGGAAATACTGATTTCACCGTCACTGTGCGTATCTTTAAATACCAATCAGATAAGGATCCCCTCATTACGGTAACCATGTCAGACAATGATCCGGATCACGAAATGGTCTTTGCCAATCGGAAGGATTTCTTCCAATCGACGAATCCAGATGATGCGGTATTGGATGGGGATTTGACAACCTTCTCAGGAAGTTATTCCAATGAATCGATTGAAAAGCAGATTGCAGATTCTGGCTTTAAGTTGTATGGCTATAGTCCAGAAGATTATTATAATCACAGGACTACTGTCTTTCCTTCTATCTACTCTGATCAGGATAAGGGATGGAGCTTCTGGAGTGGAGCTAGCAATGTCCAATTTGTCCTCAATAAAGATAAGAAACCGAAGAAAGCTGGATCGACCTATCAGGTTTATTTGTCCAAGCTGGTACAAGTGGAGAAACTCCTGGTCAGGAATTGATTGTCACCTTGATTCCTGAAAACGTTCAAGGTCCTGATGGTGTCGTGTCGCCTTTGAGACGCATCTTCTACCACCAAGCCTCCTTCCAAGCCTACCAAGACAAATGGTGGGAAGCCTACCCAGAGCCTAAGAAGGACGCAGACCTTGATATTGCGGCCATCAATAATGGAGACTTCTCAAGTCTGGCAGGGACATGGCGCAACGCTAAAGGCCAGGAGATGGTCATCCAAGAAGATGGAACTGTGAAAGGTCAAGGAAGATTAAAAGCAGTGCCGAACTCGGATAAGACAAGTAAAGTTCCTTATGTAGATCTACGTGTGGGAGAAACAGGAGTGGCAGTTGGCCTCTTTAAGATTGGTTTTGAAAATCCTGATGGAGACCAATCAGATAAGAGCAAACCTCGCTTGGTTGTTACCCAATCAGCTGGGAATTATCCAGCGGATCAATACTTCTATCGTCAATAAGAATCGAAAAACCCAGGAAATTAAATTTCCTGGGTTTTGTTTTGGTTCAATTGTTTATCACTAGGTGCTGAAAGATTTGGTTTTCTTTTTATTTGAAACTAAATCCTTCATAGATGTGCTCCGCTTTTGGATTGATTTTGGTAAAGGTTTGGGCAAATGCATCCATCATTTTTGTCGGTCCACACATGAAGATCGTAGTATGATCTGTTAAGGGGTAGTTAGTGAAGTCTAGATAGCCCTCTTTCTGACTATTGACAATATGAAGATCTAAGTTAGGATTTTGTTCTGCATATTCCCTGAGGAAATCAAGGTAGACAGCATTTTCCTCACCACTATAGGCATAATAGAAGCTGACTTTCTGTTGGAGATCTTTCTTTTCACGAAGGTAGGAAATGAAAGGAGTAATCCCAATCCCTCCAGCGATCCAAATCTGCTGGTCTCGGCCTTCTTTCAGCAACAGATGCCCATAGGCACGGTCGATGCTAATCCGACTGCCTAGTTGAAGTTCGTTGTAGATTTGCTGGGTATGATCTCCAGAAGCTTTGATCGTAAAGAAAATGCGATTGCCTGAACCGCCTGAAATGGAGAAGGGGTGAGGAGCTTTTTCAAATCCTTTTTGATGGATTTTTAGAAAGGCAAATTGGCCGTATTCGTAGCTAAAGGCTTGGCTGAGTTGGATTTCAATCTCTGTAGTATCGTGGTTGAGGTGTTTAAGTCCGATGATTTTTCCAAGATAAGGGAAGGCTATGATTTGGTAGAGGAAAATGATATAGAATCCAGCTGCTAGACCGAGGATGGCAAAGAAGCCAACAACGAAAGACAAAAGACTTGGTTGAGTCAGGCGCGCCCCTATCATCATGTAAACGTGAAGGAGACCAAAGATGTAGGCTAAGTAAACCATGCGATGAATCCAACGCCAGGTTTCATATTTGAGAAATTTTCCCAGAAAAGCAACTAAGACGATGCTGACAAAAAGATCAATCCCTATGTTACCCAACTGAGCAGCTAGGTGAGATCCCCACAGGCCACCCATGCTGATATTATGGAAAGCCAGAAGAATCAGTGAGAAGACAGCCATGACTTTGTGAATGGCGTACATGTTTTCAATCCCATGAAAGAGGACTTCCAAATGTGCTGAGCGGGTTGTTAATAAGAAGGTCCAAGATAGGGTAGTCAAAGCTAGTCCAGGTATGAGAAAATTGCTTATTCCGGACGAGAGCCAAGCAAAGATGGTCAGGGCTAAGCTGGCTACGATAAGGATTATTCCTTTGATTGATTTCATATGATTCTCTTTCTATATAAAAAATTCGTTTACATCATTCGATGTAAACGATATTGTTACATTATATAAGAGAGAGGTGAATTTGTCAATCTTTATGTTCAAGGAGCAGTGATGAGGTGGTATCGACTGCTTGTTTTCGCTTGAAAAATGCAGCCATTTGAACCAGGATACGAGGAACTGTTTGCCATTTTTTCCATGCTTGGACACGGGTGTCGATGAGTTGCTTGGCAAGACGTTCCAACATTTCTCGCTCGGTGGGGTCTAGGTCCTGAGTGTTTTGAAAGATATCTTTGATCTTGGAGAAATTTTTCAAGTTCATCAAATCATTAATCGAATTGATGCCGGCGTCCAGAAAAATGCCAAAAAAAGGTATCAAAGAACTTCTTGCGCTCCTCCGCCGATGTTTCGCGAACCCACTGCTTCAGGGTCACGTCGGTCTGCTGGCTATCGGGACTGGTTTGATCCAGTGTCACAAATCCATCCTTTTCAACCATCCAAGTAAAGGCGTCATGCTGGGCAAATCCACCAAAAAGCTCGACTTTTTAACAATCGTAGCAGGCTCCGGGACTTCCAGCATCATACCGACAATGGATCCTTGTGGGACAAAGCGATGAATGAGGTGTGCGATTCGTTGGTAGCCCTCTGTTTTGATAATGGACTTGTTGAGACCTGGAGCGTCGTAACAGTAAATGGCATCGACTTGTTTGAACAGCTGATCAGGAAGGTAGGAGCAGGCGTAGGCTGCGAGATTGCCTCCTTTGGAGTGTCCAGCTACCATGAAGCGTCCTTTTGGGAACTCCTTCATGACATGTTGTAGGTAGCTAGCTGCACGTCTCTGAGCTGGGACATGGTCCATGTAGGTCATGTGGAAGTCTTCCTTCCAACCGATCATGGTATCATCCGTCCCTCTGAAGACAACCAAATAAACATCCATGGTGAGACGATAGGTCATCGCCGCAAACTGTTTCTGAACATCGGGGTCATATTCGTCGACATAGTTAAGCAGTTTGATATTTTTAAAGCGTTTCGATGTGGCCAAGCTATCGACTAACTGCAAGTGCTGGTCCGTTACGATAAAATCGGTGGTCCGATCGACTAGCTCTGCTGCATCAGACAAGCGAACTTCAATATTGGTCGTATCTCCTTGGGGCACGATTCGATCAAAAGGAAGATAGGTCAGCTCCGTCAGTGCCAGGACATCGAGTTCCTTAAAGGGGCGATCATAGATGGAATCATAGGTGACATGGTCTAGATAATCAAAAATCGTGGACATGGGATTCTCCTTTGTATCTGTATGTTCAGTATAGCATAAAATACCTGAAAAGCCCCTCAATAAAAATAGGAAATTGATGACCTCTATACTATGCTGTCGAAAAATATGTATGCTTCTTGGATAATTTGATATAATGAAAGGGTAATACTCTAGTAAGAAAGAGCAGGAAAGAGCATGCACAAAATTCTTCTTGTCGAAGATGATGAAACCATTCGCCAACAAGTGAAGATCATCATGGAGCAGTGGGGCTTTGAAGTCATTGCAGTGGATGACTTTATGGATGTACTGGGCACCTTTGTCCAGACCAATCCTCATCTGATTTTGATGGATATCGGCCTTCCTCTTTATAATGGCTATCATTGGTGCCAAGAGATCCGCAAGGTGTCCAAAGTGCCGATCATGTTTTTATCCTCACGCGATCAAGCCATGGATATTGTCATGGCCATTAATATGGGAGGAGATGACTATGTGACTAAGCCATTTGATCCCAATGTCCTCCTGGCAAAAATCCAGGGCCTCCTTCGCCGCTCATATGAGTTTGGAACTGATCAAGATTTGATAGAACACCGGGGCGCTATCCTCAATCTCAAATCCATGGATTTGGTCTACGAGGGAGAAGTGGTCAATCTAACCAAGAATGAATTTCAAATCCTTCGCATCCTGTTTGAGAAGTCTGGAAGTGTAGTGGCTCGGGATGACCTAATGAAGGAACTGTGGAACAGTGATTTCTTTATTGATGACAACACCCTCTCGGTCAATGTAGCTAGACTCCGGAAGAAACTAGAAGAAGCAGGATTGGAACATTTTATCGAAACGAAAAAAGGGATAGGATACGGGTTGAGCAATGGGTAATCGAATCTTTTTTGTTAAGCACTATCTGCTTGCCCATCGTCGCTATCTTTATTTGTTGGGCTTACTCCTTTCTTCTCTCCTCCTGTTTGCCTATATTTTCGAAGTCTACCGCCATTTTCTTCTTTACTTGACAGGGATTTTGGCTTTCTTGATTCTTCTCCTTATTATTTGGGATGCGGTGGCTAAGTATCAGGCCTATCGGAAGGAAGTGCTCTATGGGGAGGGGGTAGCTGAGACTCCTCTAGAAAAGGTCTTGAGTCAGAAGCTGGCAGAAAGTCAGCAAGCCCAGCGGGAGCAGACCACAGTGAGCATAGAGACCTACAATGATCTGATGGATTACTATACCCTCTGGGTCCACCAGATTAAGACCCCCATTGCGGCCAGCCAACTCTTGGTTCAAAATATAAAAGACAGCGATCTGAGAAAGCAAATGGAGCAGGAGCTCTTTAAGATTGACTCCTATGCCAATGTGGTCCTCCAGTATCTGAGACTCGAAAGCTTTCACGATGATCTGGTCTTGAAGCGCGTGTCGCTAGAGGACTTGGTCAAAGAAGTCGTACGAAAGTATGCCATCTTCTTTATCCAGAAGGGCTTAACGGTGGATCTGCATGATTTAGATGCTAGGGTCATCACCGATCGCAAGTGGCTCTTGGTCATCATCGAGCAATTGCTGTCGAATAGCCTTAAGTATACCAGCACTGGCGGGATTGAGATCTATTTCAAAGACCAGACCCTTTATATCAAAGATAGTGGGATTGGAATCAAGGATAGCGACATACTCCGTGTCTTTGAGCGAGGCTTTCTGGCTACAATGGGCATTTGACCCAGCAATCTTCTGGATTAGGCCTCTACCTATCTAAGAAGATTGCAGACCAGCTAGGGCATCAACTCCAGATGACCTCACAAGTTGGCCAAGGCACGACTGTTGCCATACGTTTTGAAGAGAAAAAGTTGGTGATGGATTAGGGGAACTCGCCGATACTAATGATTCTCTCCCTAAGGTTCTCTTTTATTTGAAAATGACAAAAATGTAAGGTTAGATTTTAAAAATGAAAGGTTAGGTTATGGTGACCACCTTTTATTTTTTATACAATAGTCTCATCAAATAAAGGAGGTCAAGAAAATGAAACTCTTGAAATGGATGAAACAACCCAAAAAGATTAAGAAACCATATATCCAAACTGATCTGGAAAAGGTAGAATTTGGTCGCCAAGTCTTGCAACAAACCCAAGAATTTTTCTTGATCTACTAGTTAAAGGAGAAAAATATGTCATTACTAGACGTTCAACATATCAAAAAGATCTACAAAACCCGCTTTCAAGGGACGCAAGTCGAAGCCCTAAAAGATATCCACTTCACCGTGGAGAAGGGTGAGTATGTCGCTATCATGGGGGAATCAGGATCCGGGAAATCCACCCTCCTCAATATCCTGGCTATGCTGGACCAGCCGACCGAAGGACGGGTCTACCTAAATAGTATAGACACCTCAACCATCAAGAACAAGGACGCATCCAGCTTCCGTCGGGAAAAACTAGGCTTTGTCTTTCAAGACTTCAACCTGCTCGATACCTTATCGGTCAAGGACAATATCCTTCTGCCCTTGGTCCTCTCCCGCAGACCGGTCAAGGAAATGATGAGTAAGGTCGATAGCGTCAGTCGGGAATTGGGCATTCATCAGCTCTTAGAAAAATATCCCTACGAGATCTCTGGTGGACAAAAACAACGGGTAGCCGTAGCGCGTGCTATTATCACCTCACCTGAAATCCTACTTGCGGATGAGCCAACAGGGGCGCTGGATTCCAAGTCTTCAGCTGCGTTACTAGATGTCTTTGAAGATATCAATACCATGGGGCAAACCATCCTCATGGTGACCCATTCAACCGCAGCGGCAGCTCGGGCCAAGCGCGTGCTCTTTATCAAGGACGGGATTCTTTACAACCAGATTTTCCGTGGGGAAAAGACAGAGCGTCAGATGTTCCAAGAAATCTCGGATACCTTGACGGTCATGGCAAGTGAGGTGGAGTAGATGTTTCGGTTAACCACTAAATTAGCTTGCTCCAATCTGATCAAGAACCGCAAGCTCTATTATCCCTTTGCGATTGCGGTCATTCTTGCAGTGACCATCGCCTACCTCTTTGACTCCCTGACCTTTAATCCTCACATTCATGAGCTTCGAGGGGGCGATTCCATGATCTTTACTCTCGTCTTGGGACTGTTCGTGGTCAATGCCGCGGGAGCTATCATCGTGCTCTATGCCAATAGCTTCGTCATGAAAAACCGCTCCAAGGAGCTGGGAATCTACAGCATGCTCGGCCTTGAGAAACGCCATCTCATCAGCATGATCTTCAAGGAACTCTTGCTTTTTGGATTTGTAACTATCTCAGCTGGTGTTTTGATCGGGGCTCTCTTTGACAAGCTGATCTTTGCCTTTCTCTTGAAACTCATGAAGATGAAGGTCCAGCTAGTATCCACCTTCCAACCTGGGATTGTGGTCTTAGTTTTGTCACCTTTGGTCTCATCTTTGCCCTTTTGGTCTTTCTCAACGCTTGGCGTATTCTCCGTTTGAATGCCCTGCAGTTGACGCGTGAGAAGGCTAGTGGTGAAAAGAAAGCCCGCTTCTTGTGGCCCCAAACCATCCTGGGTTTAGCCTCTCTTGGTTTTGGCTATTACCTAGCCTTGTCAGTCAAAGACCCATTGTCTGCGATTGTGATCTTCTTTCTAGCAGTTATCTTGGTCATGATTGGGACCTACCTGCTCTTTAATGCTGGGATCACCGTCTTCTTGCACCTGCTTAAGAAAAAGAAGGCCTACTATTACCAACCCAACAACATGATTTCGGTCTCTAACCTCATCTATCGCATGAAGAAAAATGCAGTTGGGCTTGCGACCATTGCCATCCTCTCGACCATGGTGCTGGTGACCATCTCTGCTGCGACCAATATCTATGTCGGTGGCGAAATGGTCAAGAAAATCATGGCTCCCCATGATTTCTCTGTCCAAGGAAAAGGGGTGGATTTGGAGCAGATCAATCAGAAATTTGATGAATTTGCCTCTGAGCACCAGCTTGAGATCAAGAATCGTGACCTGATGACCTATGCCAACTTTGGGGTTAAATCACAAAAGGGAACGGATTTCACCGTCTATCCAGCTGACGAACGCAAGGTCAATCCTAAAACAGTCTTTCTAGTTTTTGATGCAGCCAGCTATGAGCAGATGACAGGAGAAGAGGTCGATCTGACTGGCAACCAAGTCCTTCTCTTTGCCCATAACGAGGCTCTCAAAGGGCAAAAGCAGTTTACCATCAATGGGCAGGACTTCCAAGTCAAGGAAGAAGTGACCAAGGATTTTATCACTGATCATGTTCCAAATCAGTTCAATTTGCTAACAGAGGATTTCAATTATCTAATCGTGCCAGATCTCTCAGCCTTTATCGCCCAATTTCCAAATCTTGCCATCTATACCAATATCTATGGTGGCTTCAATGTCAATGTCGGTGAAGACCAGCAACTCAAGCTAGCAGCTAGTTATGACAAGATGATCGATGAATTGAGTAGCCAACAGGGCCAAGGAACATTTGTCTATGGAGGTAACCGTGCCAATGATGTGGCAGAGATGAATAGCTTCTTTGGTGGCATCTTCTTTATCGGGATTTTCTTGTCACTGATCTTTATGGTAGGAACGGTCATCGTTATCTACTACAAGCAAATTTCTGAAGGCTATGAAGACCGTGACCGCTTCGTCATCCTCCAACAGGTGGGGCTTGATGAACACGAGGTCAAACGGACCATCAACCGTCAAGTGCGGACCGTCTTCTTCCTCCCTCTCATATTTGCCTTTATCCACCTGGCCTTTGCCTACCATATGATCCGCCTCATTCTTAAAGTCCTCGGTGTCATCAATAGTGGCCAAGTCCTCGTCGTGACCCTCAGCGTCTGCGCCGTCTTTCTCATCACCTACCTGATCGTCTTTGGATCACCTCTCGGAGCTACCGTAAGATTGTGCAGATATAAGAAAAAGAAGCTCGAATCAAATTAGAAACTTTCCTTAGGTGAGTACGGACGTCAGCGAACTTCAAAGAAGTTCCATGACTAATTATTGAGCCTAAGGTCTCAATAATTCCGAGTGCCTGAAACATGATTATTTCAGGCACTTTTCTCACAGCAGAAAGTTTCAATATACTCTAAATAATAATTAGAAATCATTTGGATATTTTTGCACAATAGTCCAGATTAGGTTATTCAAAGTAAAAATTGTCAACTTTTTAAGCTCGCTCATGGCGGGCTTTTGTGCGAAAATCGACAGCGATTGTTTTTGCTTTTCAAAGGGATATAAAAAAGACTGAACCAGTCGAGTTCAGTCTTTGTTCGCTTTCTATTAAAGTGATGTAAGGAAAGTCAATCCTCCTAGGATGACACCTGCCGAATTCGGAATGATCAAAATCCAGTCTTTTTTAGGTTCCTTTGTCCAACCATAAATGACCCAGATCAAGCAAGAAATAGCAGCTGACAAGGGTTGGAAAGGTTGGGCCTTGTTTCCCTGTAAATTAGCAATAATTTGTGGGATGTAGGCAATGAAAACGATAATCCCAATAAAGGCACCGATCGAGCCAACGATTTGGTTGATTTTTTGTTTATTCATAAAATTTTACCTCTGTGTATAAAAATAGCATAAATAGGAAGATAATGCAATTAATTTGCATGCTATTCAAGATGAAAATGATTATATTTGCAAAAAAAAATTAGACAAAGTGTCTAAAATAATTACTAGAGAGAAGACTCTCTCGAAGAGAAATCCATCTTCCTGCAAAATCACAAGATTGTGACACTTTACAGTTCAGTAACATTTGAAAAAAGCACTTGAATTTTAAGAGGGCAAGCGCTAGAATAGTGCGTACTTAAAAAATGAAAGGTATTTTGAATATGAATGAAAAACAAATGAAAATTCTTGGTTGGGTTGCGACCTTTATGTCTGTGATGATGTACGTGTCTTACTTCCCACAAATCATGGATAACCTCGCAGGTCACAAAGGAAACTTTGTTCAACCCCTTGTCGCAGCTGTCAACTGTAGCCTTTGGGTTTACTACGGACTCTTTAAAAAAGAACGCGATATCCCACTTGCTGCAGCCAATGCACCAGGGATCATCTTTGGTTTGATCACAGCCATCACAGCTTTATAAGAAGGAACTAGCTCCCGCAAGGAAGCTAGTTTTTTTATACCTTACAGAAATGTAAGAAATCAGGCTAAAAATGAAAGGTTAGCTTATTGTAGATCTCTCTCCAAATCGTTACAATAGAGGTGTAAAAAAGTTTTATGGATGTCAATCATATAACCGGATAGAAATGGAGAACGAAAATGGCCTTATTAGATGTACAACATGTGAAAAAAATTTACAAAACCCGCTTTCAAGGAACTCAGGTTGAAGCCTTAAAAGACATCCATTTCACCGTTGAGAAGGGTGAATACGTCGCCATCATGGGGGAATCAGGATCTGGGAAATCCACCCTTCTCAATATCCTAGCCATGCTGGACCAGCCGACGGAAGGACGGGTCTACCTCAATGGCACCGACACCTCGACCATCAAGAACAAGGATGCCTCCAGCTTCCGTCGGGAAAAACTAGGCTTTGTCTTTCAAGATTTCAATTTGCTCGATACCTTATCGGTCAAGGACAATATCCTTCTCCCTCTGGTCCTTTCTCGCAGACCGGTCAAGGAAATGATGAGCAAGGTCGATAGCGTCAGTCGGGAGTTGGGCATCCACCAACTGCTTGAAAAATATCCCTACGAAATCTCTGGAGGGCAAAAACAACGGGTAGCCGTAGCACGGGCTATCATCACCTCGCCAGAAATCCTCCTTGCTGATGAGCCAACAGGGGCGCTAGATTCCAAATCATCTGCTGCGTTGCTCGACGTCTTTGAAGACATCAATAGCATGGGCCAAACCATTCTCATGGTGACCCACTCGACTGCAGCGGCAGCACGGGCCAAGCGTGTGCTCTTTATCAAGGATGGGATTCTCTACAACCAGATCTTCCGCGGGGAAAAGACAGAGCGTCAGATGTTCCAAGAAATCTCAGATACCTTGACGGTCATGGCGGGAAAGGAGGATCGTGATGTTTAAATTAACAAGTAAATTAGCTCTTTCCAACCTCAAACAAATCGCAAGCTCTATTATCCCTTTGCCTTGGCTGTTATTTTAACGACCATGATCCTTTATAGTTTTATCGCCTTGTCATCGACCCCTAATTTAGAGGATTCTTACGGAGGGGGAGCGGCGAGAACTGTTCTTGGTTTTGGTAGTTTCGTTGTCCAATTAGTCGTCATCATTTTAGTGGCTTATGCCAATGGCTATGTCATGAAAAATCGTTCCAAAGAACTGGGACTGTACAGTGTTCTGGGAATGGAGAAGAAGCACCTTCTCGTCATGACCTTATGGGAATTGTTCTCCTTCTATGTTCTCACAGTTGGAGTAGGACTGGGCTTGGGACTCTTGTTTGATCGCTTGATTTTTGCCTTGCTCCTAAAATGTATGGGGCTACCAGTCGTCATTCAATCAACCTTCCAGATAGGGGCTGTTCTTGACACTTTACTTGGGTTAGCCTTAGCTTTTGGACTCATTCTTTTGTTGAATTCTTTCCGTCTCTTGCGCTACAGTTCCCTCCACCTCATGCAACAGAAAAAGGCAGGGGAGAAGAAGGGACGCTTCTTGCTGGTCCAAACTCTGTTAGGACTTGGGCTCTTAGGAATTGCTTTTTATATAGCGCTAACCGTTGAGCGTCCGGTTGCAGCGGTTCAAGGATTCTTTATTGCTGTCATTTTGGTCATTCTGGCGACTTATCTCTTATTCAACGCAGGCTCGATTACCTTCTTAAGATTTCTCAAAGGTCGGAAATCCTATTATTACAAGCCAGAGAATTTTATATCTGTCTCCAACTTAATAGCTCGGATGCGAAAAAATGCAGCGGGCCTTGCGACCATTAGTATTCTATCCACCATGGTCTTGGTCACCTTAACCGGGTCGCTCAATATCTTTATTGGAGGGCAGAATTACCTAGATACTGTTTACCCTTCTGATTATATGATTAGTGTGGGGCATATGCCTTCAGATGCTGAGACAGAACCGGTTATCAAGGATGTTCAAGCTCAAATTAAGAAAACAGCCGATGCGACACATCTATCAGATTATCAGGTGGAACAGACAACATATTGGTCGGCTGAAATTCGAAAGATTGATGGAAGAAGCTTAGAGGTGTATGAGCAGTCCTATCAAGAAACTGTTCAGGAGATGAAGACAGAGGGAACAGTCTACTTTTTTGATCAGGCGACTTACGAGCAACTGACGGGTCAAAAAGTTGAGCTTGGGGAAAATGAAATCCTAGCCTATGGGTATCAGTATCCTGGAAGATTAGATGCACAATTAGAAATCAATGGGAAGACCTTCACGATTAAACAAAAACTAGATTCCAATTTTATCCAAGGGAAGATCCCACAAAACGCCCTGTTTCAACACCAAATGGGCTTGTACCTTGTCCTCCCTAATTTGAACCAACTGGGTCTAAAAGTTGATAAGAATTTAGAATTCTCTATTAATGCCAAAAATAAAGACAACCAAGATTTTACTGGCGGCGTGACCAAAGAGCTGTATTCGACAGACAAAATGAGTCAATATGGTGCGACTTATTTTGGTGGATATGAACGATACAGTATAGAGAAGGAGTGGCGTGAAACAGCAGGGACTCTCCTCTTTATCGGGATTTTCCTATCAGTCATCTTTCTATTAGCTACAGTACTCGTCATTTACTACAAACAGATTTCAGAGGGTCATGAGGATCGGGATAATTTTGTGATCTTGCAACAAGTAGGATTGGACCAAAAGCAAACCGGCACCACCATTCGCAAACAGATTCTCACCGTCTTTTTCCTTCCATTATTCTTCTCCTTCCTGTACCTAGGAGTAGCCTACAAGATGATTGCAAAAATCGTAGCCATCTTAGGAGCGACCAATGCGGGACTGGTCCTTCAAACAACTCTTTCCATCTGCACTGTCTTTTTCATCTCTTATGTCCTCGTCTTTCTTATAACTTCTAGAAGTTATCGGAAGATTGTCGCTAGATAGCGATGGCTCTATCAAGGATTGAAAAATGAGACAAGTTGCTGAACAAAAAACACCGAGGATTTGATCCTCGGTGTTTTGACGTCAACCATTATTTGACGTGTTTTGCAAGTTCTTCTTGCGCTTTTTTATTGGATTCTTCTTTTTCCTTCAACCAATTCTTATAAGCTTTTTCGTAGTCGTCAGTTGTGACTGTCTTGTCTTGAACTTTTTGGTATTTGAAGAAGGTTGGTTCACCTTTAATACCAATTGCAGAATTTGCTGCTGAGAATGGTGTTACCTTGGTGATAGATGGAACTCCACCCTTAGAGTAGATTGGAAGAACCATGGCATTTTCTGTCAACCAAGCTTGGGCAGCAGCGTATTTTTCATAACGTGCATTAGTATCCAATTTTTCATCATTGGCAGCATCGAGCAATGCTTGGTATTCGTTCAAACCAATTTTCTCGATGAGCGCTTGGTCTTTCTTAGGATCAAGTCCCATACCAGTCAAGGTTGAACCATCTGTTGGGTTTAAGATATCCAAGTAAGTAGATGGATCTTGGAAGTCAGGTCCCCAACCAGTGATATCCATATCAAAGTCTTTTTGTTCTGGTGATTGGGCAAAGTAAGTAGCGTTATCTGCATCGTCTGTTGACAATTTTTGTACATCGATCACGACATTGTCTTTACCAAGGGCTGCTTCAATTGAGTTCTTCATAGAGTCTGCTTGTTGGACAAGAGCATTAGAAGATTGGTCTACAACATAGTCGATATGGATTGGGAATTGAACACCTTGTGATTGCAATTCAGCCTTAGCTTTTTCTAGTTTTGCTTTGGCTTTATCCGCATTATGCAAGCTATCTTGAGCATCTGCGAAGCTAACACCGTTCCACTCATCTCCTGTTGCGGCAAGTTTTTCTTCAACGAGAGTACCGAAGTCTTTCCCGTCCGCTTGCACAAATGTCGGTGGAACTAGAAGGGTACGAAGAGTTTTTGATGCTCCGTCTTTCCCGTTAACTTGAGCGCTGTAGGAAGTTCTATCTAAAGCAAAGTTCAAAGCTTGACGGAAGTTTGTTTTGAAGAGCTGTCTTGGTGTTGTTCTTTTGCTCATCAGATGTCTTATTGGTATGGCCGTAATTTTGACGGTTGACGTTGAAGTAAGCGTAGTAAACAGTAGAATCTTGTGGTGAATAAACGATGTTATCCTTGAATTTCTTCTCAATCGTACTGTAGGTTGAGCTTGTTGGGAAGAGACGAGCAGTAGATAGGTTACCATCTGAGTAGTTACGAGCAAGATAGTCTTGGTCGGATCCATCGAAGTAAGTTAATTTAACGGTATCGATGTGGACGTTTTTCTTATCGTAGTATTCAGGGTTCTTTTCCAACTCGATCTGTGATTTTGAAGTGAAGGACTTCAAAATATAAGCTCCGTTATAGAGGATACCATTTGGTTTCACGATACCGAAATCTTTCCCTGCTGATTCCAAGAATTTTTCGTTGACTGGCATCATGGTCGAAGTGGTCAATTTAGAATTCCAGAAAGATTCTGGTTGGTTCAAAGTATATTGAAGAGTATGATCATCAACAGCTTTGACCCCAACAGTTGAGAAGTCTTTGGTTTTTCCGTTCACATAATCATCCAAGCCTTTGACTGAGTTTTGAACCAAGTAAAGGGCATCGGATTTTTTATCGGCTACATATTTCAGAGATGTCACGAAATCATTTGCAGTGACATCTGCATATTCGTTCCCTTCTGAGTCATACCATTTTGCATCTTTACGAAGTTTGTAAGTATAAGTCAATCCATCCTTAGAAACAGACCAATCTTCTGCTAGAGCAGGGACCAAGTTACCGTATTGGTCGTTTTCGAACAAACCGTCGACCAAGTTGGTTGTAATGTCGCTTGTAGTTGAACGATTTGAAGTCAAATAGTTCAAGGAATCAGGGTCTGTACCATACACGTAGTTGTAGGTTGTTCCCTTTGATGAGTTAGTAGATGATCCACAAGAAGCAAGGAACAGGGCTGAAGCAACCGTGACACCTGCAAGGAAAGCTAGTTTAGATTTTTTCATCACTTATCTCCTTTAATAAAGATTTTGTATTATTATACACCTTTTTTTATAAAAAGCAAATTTTATTTGAAAATAATTGTATATTTAGTCATAATGTTCGTTTTTATCGAGTTTCATGCAGTATTTTTAACTATTATGCTTTACAAACTAGCTAAGGAGGAGTATACTAATAATGAAAGGACTAGTATGTAAAACAAACTAGCCAAAAAGAGGCGGTATAGAAGGGGGAGCAGGATGAAAGAGTCGCAATTGCTCAAGGGTGTCCTGGAAGGTTGTGTTTTAGAAATTATTTCAAAAAAATCTATTTATGGCTATGAATTGATCCAAAGTCTCAAGGAAACCGGCTTCGATAAGATCGTTGCGGGGACCATTTATCCCTTGCTTCAGAAGCTAGAGAAGCAGGGAGTCATCGTAGGAGAGATGAGGCCCTCTCCGGATGGACCTGATCGCAAATATTTCTCTCTAACCAAGGAAGGAAGAGAGCGCCTAGAGGAATTTTGGAACCAGTGGCAGGATCTGGTCATTAAAGTAGAACGTGTGAAAAAGGAGGGGGAAGCATGATCGAAGATTATACAGAAAAAATGTCAGCCGAATTGATGCACCTAAATAAGGACAATCAAGCTTATATGAAAAAAATGATAGCTTATATTGGAGTGAAGTCCTATTTTTATGATGATGAGCTACTGGGTGAACAGCTCTACAATATGGTTTGCGATTTAAAGGTTGCTGAGAAAGAAGGCAATCGGGCAGTGGATTATTTTGGAAAGGATCCAAGGGCCATGATGGACCAAGTTCTCTCGGAGTTACCTAGACGCAGGCTAGGTTCTTATGTGAGGTTATTCTTGATTCTTGGAACGATTTTCGTTGGCATGCGGTTTGTAATGGATTTTGCCTGGATGCTGCCACTGGTGATTGCTCCCTTAACATATTTGCTAGATCTACTCATTTTCTTTGTGTACAGTCAATTTATGATGTGGCTTTGGTCCAAGCAGAGCTATGGGGAAATCAAGTGGACTTGGGCTCTTGTTATCAGTGTGATTAGTTTGATCCTGTCTCCTAGGATAGAGCGCGTGTTTTCTGACCATTTGAGTCTGAATCGAAGTATCCTTTTGCCAGATGGTTGGGCGATTGTTCTGGCTTTTTTGGTTCTTCTTGGATTTACGATCATGACCTATAGAAATCAGGGACGGCTCGCTGTTAGCCTACTGGTCATGGGGGTGACTTTCTTTGTAACTGGATGCTGTGTTCGCTTTGTGAATCCAGGAACTGCTAATTTATTACGCTGGCTACTCCCTCTGATAGGACTAGTCTTGTCCTTCATTGTATTTCGTCTCCAAAGAAAGGGTGAAACATCATGACATCAGCTATTTATTATGAAGAAACGCAGTCTTTGGTTCAAACCTTTAGCCAGGAGGACCAAGCTTATTTCCAAGATCTCTGGGATTATTTCAATTTTGCCGGCTTCTTATATGAGGAGAAAGCATTAAGAGAGCAGGTCTATAATCTAGCGCTAGATTTTTCGCAAGCAAGCGGTGATGGATTGACAGCCAAGGACTATTTTGGACAGGATCCAAAGGGAATGGCAGACCAAATCATCGAGAATATGCCCAAAGAATCCACGCGGTCTGTTCTGAAGTATGGGGCGATTGTCTCGGGAATTGTGATTTTTTATCGCCTCTTAAGTGATTTTGCTTCGCAAGCGGTCCTGGTTCTTAAGCCCCTCGTCTATTTAACAGATAGCATTTTAGGACTTTTAGTCGTTGGGTTGCTATTCTATCTCCTTCGTCGTCTCATTTTTGCAGAAGAAAAGTCAAAAAAAGCAATCTATGTGGCATTCGTTCTCGTCCTTGGGATCTATTTCATCAGTGAAATAGTAGGGGTCCGTTTCTTGCCAACTCTAGGTTGGTTGACGGTACCTAGTCCATGGGATACCTTCATCATGACAGGGGCTAGTGCAGGACTTATCCTCTGGCAGTGGAAAGAAGAGTTTGCTCGTGCCTTCATCTTTCCTATTCTGTCCTTCTTAGTAGTGGGATTCTTGCATCGTTGGACTTTGGCCCAAGGGATTCAGAATTCCAGCATGACCATCATTTTGCCTACGGTGATCATCGTTATAGGATTGATGATTTACTATTGGTTCACGATACGCGCTTTGAAAAAGAACAAGACAGAAATGGTGAGTAGAGTGCAAAGGGGGAGGAAGCTCCTCCTTTTTGCTGTTGAAAAGCAACGAGCAAGCTTGATTTTTGTTATAATGAAAGGGAGTATGAAACAAAGGAGAAGATCATGACATTTGAAGAAATCTTGCCTGGACTAAAGGCAAAAAAGAAATATGTACGTACTGGTTGGGGTGGTGCTGAGAACTATGTCCAACTCTTTGATACCATCGAGCAAAATGGAGTGGCTCTGGAAGTGACCCCTTATTTCCTCATTAACGTTTCTGGTGAGGGCGAAGGTTTCTCTATGTGGAGTCCAACTCCTTGTGATGTCTTAGCGACAGATTGGGTAGAAGTGCATGACTAGACGTGTATTGATCACGGGAGTGAGTTCAGGGATTGGTCTGGCTCAAGCTCGCCTCTTTCTAGAAAAGGGTTACCAGGTCTATGGAGTGGACCAGGGAGCGGATCCCCAGTTGTCGGGTGATGTTCACTTCTTGCAGCGGGACTTGACCCTGGATTTGGCGCCGATTTTTGACTGGTGTCCCCAGGTCGATGTCTTGTGTAATACGGCTGGAGTTTTAGATGATTACAAACCGCTCCTTGAGCAAAGCGCCCAGGAGATTCAGGAGATTTTTGAGATCAACTATGTGACTCCGGTAGAGCTGACACGGCATTATCTGACTCAGATGTTGGAGAAGAAGCAAGGGACCATCATCAATATGTGCTCCATTGCTTCTAGCCTAGCGGGAGGCGGTGGTCACGCTTATACCTCCTCCAAGCATGCCTAGCGGGATTTACCAAGCAGTTGGCCTTGGATTATGCAGAAGCTGGTATTCAAGTCTTTGGCATTGCGCCGGGAGCTGTCAAAACAGGCATGACCGCAGCAGACTTTGAACCAGGTGGCTTAGCGGACTGGGTAGCCAGTGAGACGCCGATTAAGCGCTGGATAGAGCCAGAAGAAGTGGCAGAAGTCAGCCTCTTTTTGGCAAGCGGAAAGGCGACAGCTATGCAAGGACAGATCCTCACGATTGATGGTGGTTGGAGTTTGAAGTAAGGGATGAAAAAAGTAAAATAATAAGGATGAAATGAGTCTAGTAGAACCACTGGGCTCATTTTCTATTATGTGACTTTCAGTCCGTCTCGCTCCGTTAGGTGCGAGACAAAAGAACCACCCGCTATGCGGGTGCGCATCGAAGGTTATACCAAAAAAACTCCAAACGCGATACAATAAAGGTGTTCAAGCCAATTGTAAAGCGAAAGGAGAAAAATATGGCCCAAAAAGCACATAGTTTATCACACACAAAATGGATGTGTAAATATCATATTGTGTTCACCCCTAAGTATAGACGAAAAGTGATCTATAATCAATATAGAAGTAGTTTGGGAGAAATATTCCATCGATTATGTAGTTATAAAGGTGTTGAGATTATTGAAGGCCATTTAATGCCAGATCATGTTCATATGTTAGTGAGCATTCCGCCTAGAATTAGCGTTGCAAGTTTCATGGGATATTTAAAAGGTAAAAGTGCTCTAATGATGTTTGATAAACACGCCAATCTGAAATATAAGTTTGGAAATCGACATTTTTGGGCAGAGGGATATTATGTGAGTACGGTTGGACTTAATGAAGCCACAATAAAGAAATACATTCAGGAACAAGAGCACAAAGACATTGCTTTAGATAAGTTGAGTGTAAAAGAATATGAAGATCCCTTTAGGGATAGTGGCAAGTAGTACGTATGCCTCTTCGAGAGGCTTGTGACGAGTCAAATGCAATAAGGCTTGAACAAAGTGAAAGCCAGCGTCTTTAGGCGCTGGCTGGTAATTTGGGCTTATAGCCCTGGTACAAACCACCCGTTTGACGGGTGGTCATGATTTTAGCTTTATGGAAAGGGAATCTTATGGTATGATAGCCTAAAAGGGACCTGTAATATGGAGGTCAAATAAAAAAAGCCTTTGGGAAGAGAGACTCAAAAGGAGACGGGATGCGAAAACACCAAGAACTTTCACTAGAGCAGATAATTGAGCAGGTGCGCGTAGATCAATTAGTATCAGATGATTTTTGCCTCTATGGCAAGGAGGATGGAGAACTGGAACTAGCTAGGCTCTATTGGGTATCCGATTATCCGGATGTTGTGGAAGACCGTGATGTCTACCCGACAGAAGTGACGGAGCAAGATCTGCTGCTAGTCTACTATGGAGAGCAGTTGATTGATGTTCTTGCAGTCGCACTTGAGGAAAAGCCAGATGCTAGTCCCCAAGACTTGGTCGAGGCTTTAAATTATTATCAGCAACATGATAGCTTTATGCCTTTTGATGATTAGCTAGGCCGATTAGAGAAATGGCATCCGAAGGGAGGAAAGATAGTGATGAGAGGATATAAATTTGATATCCATAACGAGATGTATGTAGCAATTCCAGAGGAAAAGGAAAAGGTCTGCCTTGCTTTAAGTGATTCTTTAGAGGTTATCAATGAGGAGTTGACTCCATCTTATAAAGCAAAACTCGATCATTTACTGGATCAATCATCAGTATGGTATCCTAAAGCTTTGGAAAAAATTCAGGAGGAATTTCCAGGTCTATCACATGCAAGACTCCTTTCCATTTTTATCTTGTCTGAACAAAGTGACGTTGACTTAATTTTCGGCTTGGAATTTGGACTGAGAGAGGATTCGGAGCATGGTAGAGGACTTAAATTCTCCCTCAATAGTTTTGAAATTTTAGAATATGGTATAGGCGAAGTGGCATACTATTAGGTGTAGTCGATGACAAGAGAAGCACTAGAAGATGGAGCAGGATATGGTTGAGAAAGATGGGATTATCATAAAGGATGGCCAGGTCATCCTAAACAGTGGTGAGAAGCTATCGATTGAAAATCTAATAGAGGAAGCGAGTAGGATTCGTTTCATTAGTAATCAGCACTTTAAGGATACAAGCATCAGTATATTAGAGAGTTCACGAGTCATATTTGAAAACTGTATCTTTGAGAATGTCGTTTTTGAAAACTGCGATTTAAGGGACATCGGCTTTAAAAATCATACAGTTATTCGAAACTGTACTTTCAAAAGCTGCAATTTAAAGGGAACATTATTTTATGACAGTCACATAATATCGTCTACCTTCCTTTCTTGTCAGATGAAGCGTCCTCTTTTAGAGAATGTCAGCGAGATGAGAGATTGTCTCTTTAAAAAGTGTAGGATGAACGATATTTTCTTTCCTCTACCAGAATTTCAGCAGAATAAAATTGTTGGAAAACTGTCTGAATGTACCTTTGGGTCGAAAACAAAGAAAGTAGAAAAGTTATATGCAGATCTATCAGAGGCTCATCTCAGTTTTGTCGAGTTTACAAGGTGTGATTTGACAGAGACCATTTGTCCCTCGGATCCAGATATTCTCTATATAAAAAATCTGAGTGAACGGTCAAAGAAGGCTCAGGAAAAAATTGCGACAATCCAAGATGATAGAAAAAGGCAGGCCCTTTCTATTTATACAGAAAGTTGGATGAATGAAAAGTATGTGGATTACTTGATGAGTCGCAAGATTACAAATGGGCCTGGGATGATTATTTTGAGGATGTGTCTAGGTGTTTGGGACTTGAATGGAAGTAACTAGCTCTTGTTTGAAAAATGACTGAGATAGTTGCATATAGGTAAGCAAGAAAAGGGAGATCGGATAGAGAAATGACAGTCAATATCAATGAATTAGTGAAGGAGCACGGCTTTTGTGTGGTGCCTACAGAGGAGGAACCATTTAGTTTGGATGAAGCCCGTTTCAACCTTTTGGCATATTTAGAGGATTATTCCAAAATGGGATTTTCTTTTGTCAAACTAGCTAATGAACTAGTCGAACTAAGGAAAAATCAGGAGAGCTATAGGCTTTTGGGCAAGTGTTTTTTAGGTGCCTTTGTGATTAGAGAAGAGGGGCAGGTCTTCTTACTTTGCAATCAAGAAGGAAGGGAAATTTTTCAAGAAGATAGAGTTTATGTCAATTCTTCCTTACATACTTTTGTTTCCTCTTATTCGCTCTTTCTATCAAGCATCTTTCTTTTGAAAGCAAAGTTTTATGAGATTGAGCAAGATGAAGTCGAAGGAATTGCAGCAAACTTGAAGGATCAAGTACTTGCCTTGGAAGAACCTCTTGAACAAGAATTGCCCTTCTGGGAGCACATGGCCTATTTGATAGAAGACGATGGAATTGTTCTAAGAGATGATCTCTTTCATATCTTAAATAAAGAGCAGTAGGACTTGGAATTATATAAATAATGGAGAACAAATGACCCAGATAAAGATTCGTGAGTGGAATGAAAAGCCAAGAACAAAACTGCGATTTATTAAAATTGGTGATATTTTTTGCTATCAATTTTCGGAGGAAATGTTTGTATTTGGTCAAATCCTTGGAAAAGTGAATGATGGTCATGTCATCCAATTTTTCGATTTCTTTCAAGCAAGTCCTACTATAACAGTTGAGGAGCTAAGTCGTGCTCAATTTATAGGTAAGCCCATCATTGTAGACTCCTACACCTTGTTTGATCGAAGTCCAGTATGGTCTTGGCAGATAATTGGTCACCAAGCGGATTTGATCTAAGCCCTTTTAAGAATTTAGCCTTTAAATGGGGAGACCCAAATGGCCCTCACTTTGGGAAGGTCTGGCTAGATGGTAGGCGGGAACCTAAGATTTTTTCTAGGGAAGAAGTTGAGGACCTTGACTGGGAAGCCTGTGTCGGAAGTATAGTTTATAACAGAATATTGGAAGAAGAACTGGGCAAGCAGATGAAATAAAGGAGTTTGAGATGGACTATATAGATGAATTAACTTCAGGACGTACGCCCTTGATAAAAATAGCTGCGAAAAAAATTTTAAAGGGTAAACTAAAAGGATATGGACCATTCTTGCATCAAGCCTTGGAAGGCGAGATGGAAAAGCCTAAATCATGGGAATCACAAATGTATTTGCTCTACGCCATGGCTGCAACGGATTGCACAGAAGAAGTCCCCTATCTCAAGTCATTGCTACTGAGAGACATTCCAACACCTGTAACCTATCGCTCTCTAGCAGTAGCGATTGCTTATCTAGAAAATTTAGAAACAGAGAACTTGTCTTTTGTTTATGAGTCCTTAGAATCGAATAACTCATCTCAAGCTGCAGGTGCCTGTGCAGCTATATATCAGAGAAAGATTGTCCTGAAAGATGACGATTTTAACAAAATTATGTCTTATGTGACTCAGCCTAAATATCTTGAGCATATTGGTCAAGTCATAAATCCATTTTTATTTATTTTGGCTGCATCTTATCTATATCCAGAAGAGAATCGCCAGAAAATTATTGACTTTTCTCGTCAGTTCGATATATCTATCGTCAAGGACTTAATCAATGACGTTACAAAAGGAAAGGACGGCAGAAGAGTTAGTCTATTCTAAAATTTACTTAAAGAGGGAAGCTGTCACTTCCTTAAAAAGCGAAACAATAACTTTTAAAAATAAGACTTATATTCATTTTTAAAAAGGAGTTCATACTGTGAAATGGTTTGAAAAAGTAGTGGGGAAGGAAAAGATTATTCATTTGTTTGATGGTGATTTGGACTTGAATAATGTATTTCTTGATACTGTATTATGTTACGATTACAAATTAGATCTTGTTTTTTATTTATTTGATTTGCCAACTAATTTCCCTGAAAAGTGGCAGAAAAGTGCATTTAATGCCATAAAAATTAATTTAGAGTTTTTTAATTTAGATGAAATCCATTTTTATTCTAAGGGGATTCATAAGGTTAAGGGACAACTGGAACTGCTCTTTTTAGAGAATAAGGTTGAATTCAATTTTATAAACCAAAATGATGTGATGTTATCGGGTTCTTCTGACCTAGTTAGAATTGCTGAGATTGGTCCTGTGAAGATTGATACTTAAAGATGTATTCTTAGCTTATTTGCGGAGATTCTGGATGATCAAACAATCCTCCATTGCTAGGAGGGACACCACGACTATGGGAAAAAGTGAAGAAAGAGCACAAATATTAGACCTTGACCTAAGGCTAGACCTTTCTACAAGAAAAAAACTACGAGACCACGAATATGAAGTTACAGTATTTTGAATTAGATAAGCCCTATGTGGAAAATCAACAGAGGATTGAGGAGCTGATGGACTCAGCTACGCTAACTTACGAGGAAGCTAGAATTAAGGACTATCGACAGAATTGGAAAGACCTTCGAAGAGCGTTCGTATATGAATCCAAATGTATGACCTCTATGGTAGAGCGCCTTTTTAAACCAGTTGTGAGCAAGCATTGTTGGAAAATCATCGTAGAATGTGTAGATACGATTAGCAATCCAGCTATCATGAACCTCCTTGGCGTCTATACTGTTCAGGTCTTATTTGATTTTTCTAGCTATGAAAGCTCGAGTCCATTGGATCAGAAAAAGATGCTCTTAGGGGCCTTGTTAAAAGGGGTAAAGCGCGTGTTTCAGGAGCTCTCTATTCCATACTCCTTGATAGAGGATGTAGTCAATGAAATAGAGAAAAACGATTATGAAATAGCTGGGAGTGGAAAAGGAAGAAGATCCAATCCACGATCTTTTCCATTCAAGTGGAGCATCAGCTGGATAAGGTGGATTTGTTTTGGAAGATAGAGCAAAAGGATAAGAGCATCCGTCAGTTGATTCAATCCTACCCTGCTCATGAGATGGATTATGGGGCTAAGCTTGGTAAACTGGAAGCAAAAGGTAACTTCCTGTATCTGCTGGATAAAGAGAATGAGATTGTGAGCAAAATTTCTGTTTCAGAATGGTGGAGCACAAACAATGAGTGACTTAAAAAAGAGATTATCTTTATTAAAAGTAGAAAAACGAATCAATCAGTTGAAGGGGATAAAGGATGTCCATTTTCTGACCGATAAACCTAAAGAAATTGCTTGGTATGCTGGGGAGTTGAATCCTATAGACTCTCCGCTTCCTTGCCTTTATGAGTTTCCTGTTGCCCACACTACTCAAGATTTAAGTAGGTTAATTCAAAGTCTAGTTGGCAATAGTAGTCAGTTTATCCTAGTTTTTTGGGAATTTTCACCGATTTATGTCTTGTTTCAAATGGAGTCTTTGGATGAATTTTTGCCCTCTTATTTTAGTGAATTTTCTACCAGAGACTTGACGCTATTCTTTAAAGACCAGGAAAAAGTATTGGATCTCCATTTAGCGGAGGATAAAGTAGAAGTGAGAGTCTTGGAGAATAAGGCTAAGAACCGGTAAATTCTATAAATTGAAAATGAACATAGAATTAGTCGATGAAAGAGACAGAGAGGAAAGAATGCCATTCTTGGAGAGACAAATGGTAAAGGAAGATTCTAATGTGTGAAAAAGAATATTATTATGGCAATAGTGAGTTTATGACAGGCCTAGGAGTTATTTATACAGAGTTTACTGGTCAGCGTGCAAGTCGACAAATTAACGTTTTGAATGGGCACTCTTATGCTTCCTCTTGCCTACAGGATTATGTTCCAGAAGTAGGGTTTCTACTCTATGATGGTCGAAAAGATGAGTTGGATCTATCAGACTCCATCAAGATTAGTCAAGAGGAATTTGAACGAATTTGGGCTCAGGCTGTCGCTAGCGGTCAGAATGATACGTAATCGTCAGTTGAAAATAGCCAAATATAATCCCAAAAATGTGAGAGGAGTCTAATAATGATGTTCAATTTGTTGAAGGAATTTGTAGAAGTCTATCATAGAAACAAGGGCTTAGGAGAGCTTGTATTTACTAGTGACTGTCTTCATGTCGAAAAGCGAGATTTGTCTGGTCAATTGAAAGAGTTCTACCAACATTTGAGCTTTGAGGAAGAAGCTTATTTTAGAGGAGCTCCCTATGATCTTGCTCTAATTCCTCTCCCTCTATGTGAAGCTGCATCAGAAGGATGGCAGGATACTAGCTGGAAAGAGAGTTATGTGGTTTTTGCTCACATGATGGGGGATGAGCCAATTTTGTGTGATCTAACTAGCGAGCTTAGTCCTGTATTTGGCAAGATTCCTGGGAATTCCAAGCTCTATTGCTTAAGCCCCTCTTTATCTACTTTCTTGTCTACTTATAGTCAGATGAAAAAGCTAGAAATCACCAAGTTTGATAATGACATCTACATTGATGAGGACTTGTCGGACTATAAAGAAGGTTTTTTAACAGGAATCATGGCTATTATCGAGGAGCAACTTCCTGAAGCCTATCGAAAAGACTTTATTGAATTTATGCTTGGCTAAAGCCAAAGATGAAGAGATGAGAAGCAATGAAAATGAAGAATTTTTTAAAATGTTGTGAGGATCTGGTCATACAAGAAAGTGGGGCCTCAGCTCTTGAACTAGAAAAACTAAAAGCCAGACAATTTCCTCAAGCTCACCTGGATTTGCTCTCCATGACCAATGGCTTGGAGTTTTATGGTGGCTATTATCGCTTGTTTGGGACGGATTCTACTCAAGCTATTACGCTAGATTCCTGGAATTCGGATGAGCTATGGAAAGACGTCTGGAGAGATTATGCATCAGACTACTATTTTTTTGGTATGTCTGCTATTGGAGATCAATTCGCTTATAGATTGAAGGATGGGAACATTCAAAGTAATCAAGTTTATTATTTAGATGGGATTACGATGGATGTTATCGAGATCTACGACAGTTTTGAAGCGTTTTTTGAGAGGGAATTTGTTCTGAAAGCCCAAGGTGGGATGGAATCTATTTTTGTTTCTGCTAGGGAACGATTTGGAAATCTAGACCCCTCCACAAGCTGTATTTATTCCCCTTCCTTAATGATAGTGAATGATCCAAGTGTTGAAAATCTCATGCTTTTACCGACAAAGGATGTCATGGCCATCAATGGGGATTTGTTTGTTCAATTGTCTGATTCAGAGGAGTCTATTACGAAACTAGAGCAATATCTAGACGCTTCGGGTAGAGCCAGAGTCAAGGTCATTTTTGATCGAGATTGAGCAAGCAGGATATATAGTTTATTTAGAAAAAATACTCTGAAGATTCGTGATTTTAACCTTTTGGCGACAAGCGATGATTTAGTCTTCTAGTCAGGGTGTCATTGTAAAATGATTTAGGTTGAAAATAGAAAACGAAGCATTTTATTCATGAAAAGAGGTGAATGATGACCAGTTTAGATAAATATTTAGAAATCATTAAAAAAGGATTTTCCGAAAGAGAGGATCTAATGGCAATGGCGCCTCTGCGTACGATTGAAGACATTGCACCATTATTGGATGAAACATTGACTTATAAAGAATTCATCAATATCAATCGCTTATTAAGACAAAAATACATTGTCGAAAACCCAGAGGATATGCTAAAAGATGTAGATTTTAACCAGCTTTCTTTACCTAGCAATACGAGAGTGATTTACTTGATGGGAAGCAAATCTGATGTGCTAGACTTTTCAACATACGAACAAGTAGAAAAGATTTTAATAGTTGGGGCTAGAAAAGTAAGAAAGATCATCTTACCCCAGAATGATTGTGTGAAAGCTCTAGGGATATCTTCCATGACAAATTTGGAAACGATAGAGAACATTTCTTTTCATACTGGCATGCGTTATCTGCACTTTGATTATGATGTAAAGTTGCCAAACTTTTCTTTTATTAGGGATTTAAATCAGTTGCTCTATCTTTCATTTACGTCAAATAAAAAATTACCAGAATTGGATTTTATCCATCCATCTAGTGAGCTCCGTTTTTTAGATTTTGTCGACACGTCTATTTTTAACTACGGATCAACAGTTAGCTACCTGAAGTGTCTGAAACATCTTCGATTTTTAACAACGGGAAGAACGAATCAAAAGCAAAGGGAACTTCTTAGAAGAGAGTTACCACATGTTTGCATGCGTAAGGGGTAAAAAATGCCTTTAATCCAGCTTTTTATGAGCGATGTCTTCATCATAAACGAACTATTAGTCCCGTTGTTTAAGTAGGAGGAAATATGAGCCATACGAATCTAGCAAAAGAAACCTTCCTCCAGTTTATGCAGGCTATGTATTCTTGGGAGAGAAAAGCTACTAGAAGCCTAAGAAAGCAAGCCGATAAAGAGATGTTGAAGGATGAATTAGCTGCTATATTTGATCAGTTTTGTAGATCTAAAAAAACACTCAGAGAAAGGGAAGTATCTTTATCTGTTCGATTTCCATTTGACTATAAATTAGAAACGCATCCCATCATTGATGAAGAGCATGACGGGAATCAAACTTACTTCTATATCAAGGAGAATCGTTCTGGTTTAGAAACTCTCTATCGTTTTCGAATGGTGTTTCAAGAAGGACGATGGTGGATTGATAAGAAAGAATGGCTTGGTGACGGGAAGTGGATCAATTCTTCCTTGTGATATACTGAAGAATGTAGGAAGACAGGAAGAAATGTGTTTCAAAAGACAGTGGTAGTCTAAGTGTAAGTAATGAAATGTTAGAGGTCAATATGAATAAAACACTTTCAAATCAAAAAAGAAAATTAACTGCTATAAAAAATAAAATACTGAAGGCAAGAGATTTTCACTTAGAGGCAGAAAACCTATCTAATACTGAAGCCATTTTAACAGCTCTAAAATCTGATAAGAAAAGCGTTAAAGTTAACTATGAAGAAAAAGGTGAGAATCAATCATATCTGTATGATCATATAGATATGATTGATTCTATAAGTCCGTATCCTCTAGTCTCTAATTTTATAGAAAGTAAAACATCTGAAAACTACCAGTTATTATTGAATGGCTGTTTTTGTTCTGTAATGGCAGATATGGCTTCTGCTAAATATTTGGCTAAAGGGGGCTCAAACTTTGATACAGATATTTGTTTGAATATCTTATTTGCCCTTGCCTATTTAGATAATACTTATGTAGAGTTTTTAATTGATAAATTAGCCTATTTTAAAGAAGCCCAAGTTGAGAAAGGGAAAAAAATTATTTTCTTTTCAGCTAAGAGTTTATTGCCTTTAGTCGTTTTTCTTTATGGAAATGGTAAGGATGATCGACTTGCTAACCTACTGGAGAATGCTTGTGATGCCAAATATCACCCCTTGGACACGAATCCTTATCAGAATGTGAATGATGCCTATAAACAGGTTATGGAAACTATTTTTTCAGAGGACGATGATGTTTTTAGAGAAACAATTTTATCCATGTATGATTATCATTTAGCGAACACCAGAGATAGTCATTTAGTAGACTTCAATACCTTACTATGGCAATATTTCCCAATCGAAATCTTAGTTTTATTAAAAGAACGTCAGAAAAAAGGTCTCTCAATAGATGGAATTAGGCATCCCTTGTTTGATGACTTTTTGCCCTATTTCATGGATGACTTTCAGTTAACCGAGCAAAACAAGATGATTCTAGGAACGATCTTAGACTAGTTGTGTAGAATAGATGGAGAACGTCAATAACCCATGCAATCGCAAGGAATTATAGGAATCACCTATATCCATATAGATTTCTAGGAAAATGCAATGAGGAACTTTCCACATCCTTTTAGAAATAGAGGTAAAGAAATGAAAGAGGCCAAAGAACTCTTCGTAAAAAATGGCTTTTCGCGACTAAAGCGAACCCATAACTATTATAAAATTGATCATGATTTTTATACGGTCATCTATTTTCAACGAAAATCAGATGGTAGTGCCTATTTCGTAAATGTTGGCCTTCATCCTCTCTTTCTGGAGTCAGGACTGTTAGAAGAAGTGGATTGTGCTTTACGGACGCGATTAGGTTCTATCGAACATAGAAATGGCATGGATCAAGCTGAATTGGAAAAGGCTGTCCAAGAGGCCATCGATTTTACTGATCAGTATGCGTCGTATCCTACCGTATTTTCGAGCATAGATCCCGAGAAGGATCTTGAGAAGGATTGGTTGTTAAAACAATTCTCTATCACCAAAGTGAACTTATGCAGATTGTATGTTGAGTATTATGATTCAATCGATTCTAAGAAGTTGGCTTTTAGATTTTTGCAAACTATGGCTTATCCATTACACCTAAGATTGCTTCTGTTCCTAAAAAAACTTCTTTAAAAACCTATATTCGTTCGGGAGAAATAATTAAAACTACTTATTAGGGCGGAGTGAAAGTGAAGATTTACTGATCAATATCCTGACGAAAGAAACCGGTAGGAAAAAAATAGATGAATCTTAATGAACTCATCGAAGAGGTTGAAAATAATGTTGACTTAGCATCCTATATCAATCTTGTACCAAAAAGGAAATAAGAAATGAAAAAAACTATTTACTTGATGAAAGGCTATTTCAGTATCCTGAATCGTTTAAAAAAATTGATTGAACTCAATTTAGTTGATTTTTGATTGTTGGTATCTGTTGGATTCAGAATGGGCCCTATCTTTGTATGAGGGATTGCAGGAAAGATACCCAAGCAGAAAGTTGATTCCATTTGCTAAAAGAGGAGATTGTGATGATACAGCTTGTTTTGAAATAGGAAAGGGCAATAAGGTCCAACTCATTCATGATTTTGCTGCCGAAGGATGGGAGCAACGGAAAGAGTTTAACGACTTTTGGGAATGGGTAGAATATGCAGTCAAATGCATGATAGAGTATAACAAAGAGGATGGGATTGAATAATGGGAAGGCCCTACTATAGGGACGAAGAAACTGAACTACAAGGTAAGGAGAACAAATGGAAACGATTACCCAATTATTAAATGAGATTGAAAAAAGTCTCCAACAGCTAGATCATTCTTGTGTAGACCATCTAAATCCGGGAATAACTTCTTTAAAAATTCAAGAATTGTTTGAGGAAATCCCATTGCAACCAAACCAAGACTTGCATGCCCTTTATGCTTGGAGAAACGGATCAAAAGATAGTGAGGGAATCACACTTGGTGAGCTGGCATTTTTTCCTGGCTTCTATTTGATGTCTCTGGAAGAAAGTATCCAGACCTACATGGAACTAAGAGCAAGGGATGTTTGGAACAAATTTTGGTTCCCAATTTTTGCCAGTGGAGGGGGAGATTTTTATGCCATGAACTTGGCTCCAGAATCTCAGGGTCAAATACATGGTGTTTACGTGTATGAAGAAGAACCTCAGGTCGAATACCGGTCATTGAAATCCATGCTCACAACCTTTAAAGTATGTTATGAACAAGGTATTATTTTCCGGAATGAACAAGGCTACTTGGATATGGATTATAGAAAGCATGCTGAGGTAGCGCATGAGATAAATCCAGATGTGAAGATGTGGCTGGAATTCTTAAAGGAGATGTAAGAAGAATGACCACGGAAAGAAATATGGCAGTAGTTACTGTATTAAAAAAGATCATTAAACTCTATGAGGAAACAACGTTTATCCCCCAATTGGTGAGTTTTTCAAACGAAAAATTAAGGATCCAGTCTTCCAATTTGACAGGAGAATTGCTTGCTTACTATCAACATATAGAGTTCGATAAGGATTTGTTTTTTGCCAATCAAAATTTTAATATTGTTTTGTTGCCATTAGACTCTCCTGCAAGGACAGTCGAATCTTGGGCCTTACAAGATGTTCTTCAATTTAGTGAAGGGCAATACCAGATATTCGCTACTACAGATACAGACGATATTCTTTTCTGCGATATGATAGATGAAAAATCCCCTGTTTACGCGGGCAGTCCTGGAGATCCTAATTTCTACAAACTCAGCGCAAGTTTGACGGAGTTTTTTGAGTTCTATTTTGCTTTTTCAAATTTCTGGGGCCAAAGAGAAGATGTCCCTCTGGAGGATTATATTGCAGGGACAGGTGACTTGATAGAGCGCTACCTTTCCCCGGATGTTCAAGCGATAGCGAAAGAATATCTATTTCGGTGAAATTGACCTGAGAAAAGCCTTTCTCAGTAACAAAAAGTGAATTGGATAGAAGAAAGAAATGAATGTGAAAGAACTAATCGAAGAGATTGAAAATGATGCTGAGTTCTTCTCGTATTTAAACCAGGTTCCCAAAAAGAATAAGAAAACTCAAGCTAGCTATCTCGAATCGCTAAATCATCTGGCCTATTTACTTTATCTGGATGATCAAGAGGAAATGGCTAAGAAATTATTAGATAGGATCATACAAGTTCCATTTGAAGGGAATTATAACACGTGGACCTTTGTTGATAGCTCTCTGGTTTTATTGGCCTATCTGGAAAGAGAGGCAGAAAATCAGGTATTCGTCTATAAAAAACTCCTTTTGTTTCCGTTAGAACAAGGGGAGGAATCCACTCAAAACATAAGAAGGAGAGTTCATCAGAGATTTTTGAATGGTGATAGCTTGGAGCAAAAGCTTGCAAAAATCGAGCAAGCTTCAAGTCCTGAATCGGAAATGGAACGCCGTCTGCTATACTTAACAGATCTACTGAAAATTTACCTCTTTATTACTGAGTCAACTTGTGAAGAGACAGATATTCAGGCAAAAATTGAAGAGAATATGGAGATACTGAAGAAGTATATCAAAGAGCATGAAATATATAGCCTCTTTCCTTTTAAGGGATAAGGTGAGCTAGCAATCTTGGACTTTTAGAAAGGGTGGAATATGGAAATCAAAAATCACTTTGGTGTATATGGAATCTGTCTTCAAGACGGGAAATTGCTTTGCATTGAAAAAACGAGAGGCCCCTATCAGCATCGTTTTGATCTACCGGGTGGTAGTCAAGAACTAGGTGAGGGGTTGACAGAAACTCTCAAGAGAGAAGTTCTGGAGGAGACAGGCTATACGCTTATCCGTTATTCAAATCCTAGGATGTATGATGTGCTGGTTCAAGAAGAGGGGGAAAGATTTCGCTGTACATCATATCATGGCCTTTTATGATATCGTACTCGATTTCGAAAACTCTCAAAAATCCCTTCCTCATGAAGTTCTTGATGGGACTAATGATTCAGCCAATGCAGTTTGGGTCCCTATTGAGCAGATGACCCAAGAAAATGCCTCACCCTTAGTATTGAAGGTGAAGGCAGAGTTAGGAGGATTTCCCAGAATTGGAACTGACAAGTTATAAGAATTGGAAGGTAAAATAGAGGGATAATGGAACTATTTAAAACATGGAAGAAATATATGGTTCTCTATGGTCTTAAATCTCAAATCGGGACTGTTTATCGAAACAGTGATAGGACAACAAGCTTTTATGATATTGGGAATTTTCTATACCTAGCAGGGGAGTTGGATTCCAGATTTTGGGAAGATTTTGTTAGGCAATATGGTTTAGATTATAAGATTATTATTTCAGAAGACACTAAGTGGCAAGATTTTCTGCATCGGCAAGGTGGGTTAATTTCTTTTACTCGCTATTCTCTTAAGGATAAGGCAAATTTTCAAGTTGAATTTCTAAATGACCTAGTTACTCATATAGAGGAAGGTTACAATATTGTACCTATTGATAATCGTATTTATAACTGCCTTTCTGAGGAAGAATGGTCACAAGATTTACAGGGGGATTTTGAGTCCTACCAGGATTTTGCTTTAAAAGGTGGATTTGGCTTTGTGATTCTTAAAAATAATGAAGTGATTGCTGGGATTTCCTCAGGGTTAGTTTACCGTGAAGCAGTTGAAGTGGAAGTTGCAACTAGACCAAACGAACAAGGAAATGGATTTGCTAAAAAGCTTGGTGCTGCAATGATTCTAGAGAGTTTAAATAGAGATATGTTTCCACTTTGGGATGCTCATAACGAGGCTTCCAAAAAAGTAGCAGAATTTTTAGGATATGAGTTAGTTGAACCTTATGAAGCTTTTGAACTAGAGGAAAGTGTCGTATAATGATATCTGATATTGTATCTTTTAAGACGAGGTGAATGAACATGCAAAATCAACTAGCTCTTAGTGGCGAAAAAATTGTTGAAAAAGTTTATCCCCATTTATTGCACCACGTCGGCTTGATTCGTGGGGAATACTTGTTGAGAGAACTAAACCAAAACATACTATTACCAAATTGTCAGCAATTTGTGAAAGATTATCTAGACACTATTTGTCATTTGTACTCAGATGAAGAAGTCTGGTATCGCTTTTCAGAGTTAACAAATGCAGAAGCAAATAGTCTAGACGGGACTAAAGAGTATTTTGACGAACGCCACCCCTTATTTGGATACAGAGGTATCAGGCGTTTGTTGGCGTGTCCAGATGAATTTCAGGCTGAGACAAATGTTGTTACAGAAGTTTTTCAAACCAATCCCAATCTGTCTGTTATTTTTCCTTTTGTCAATGATGCCGAACAATTAAAACAAGCTATTACAGTATTGCGTCAGTATGGTTTTACCGGGAAAGTCGGCACGATGATTGAATTACCATCAGCTTATTTCGACTTGGACAGGATACTGGAAACGGGCATTTCAAAGATTGTAGTTGGAATGAATGATTTAACTTCTTTTATTTTTGCGACTGTGAGAAACAGTCAATGGCATGATATGGAAAGTCCAATTATGTTAGATATGTTGAGACAGATGCAGGATAAAGCAAGGAAGAACAAGATTGATTTTGCTGTAGCAGGCTATCTGAATACTTCTTTCATACAAAAAATGAATCAGATGGGTATCGAATGTATTCTCCATTACAGCTCTATTCCAGAGATTTTTGATTTAGAAATTGACCATCCAGACCATCTTAAACATATAAAAGAAGAAAGTAAAAAATTACAAAGGAGAACCCATGACACCGCAAGAAATGTGGAATGCCTACAAGCAAATTAACCCCTCTATCGGAGATGAGATAGATGCCTGGGCTTTTGGAGTAGAGGCAGATCTCTTGGCTGACTTGGTTCTAAGAGGCGAAAAAACAGCAACTGCCTCAGCTTACGATCTTTACGCAGTAGAGGACGAACCCCTTCCCCAAGAAGGTACCTTTGATGTCATTTTAGACAGTCAAGATCAGGCTGTCTGCATTGTCGAAATTACAAAGGTTTCCGTTCAGCCCTTCCATCAAGTGTCAGCCGACCATGCATACAAGGAAGGTGAAGGCAACAAATCTCTGGCTTATTGGCGTCAGGTTCATGAAGACTTTTTCAAAGACTTGTTAGGAGAAGCAGGTCTGGATTTTACACCTGATAGCAAGGTGGTTTTAGAAGAATTTCGCAAGGTTTATCCATTATAGAACATGCTCTCCATTTAGAAAATCAGAAAAAGAATAACTGTTTTTATACAAAATAGGCCTAGCGATTGTGACAAGCTAAAAATACTGCCCAGTTCTTAGAACTATTAAAATATTTTTTGAGACTTTCCGCTGTGAGAAAGGCGCTTGAAACCTAAAGTTTCAAGCGCTCGGGAGTTTTGAAACTTTAGGTTCAAAACTAAATCATGGAATTTCGTAGAAGTTCGCTGATGTCCGTACTCACCTAAGGAAAGTCTCAACGAAGATATGATCATAATCTGACTCTCCTTTTAGGAGAGTTTTTTGATCTACGTCAATTTTTCAAATCGGCCAAAAAATGGTATAATGTAAGCGATATTGTACAGAAAAGAGAATGTATATGCCAAATTATGCCATTATTTTAGCAGCGGGAAAAGGTACCCGTATGAAATCAGATTTGCCTAAGGTTCTTCACAAGGTTGCTGGGATCTCGATGTTGGAACATGTTTTCCGTAGTGTTGGAGCCATCTCACCTGAAAAGACTGTAACGGTTGTGGGCCACAAGGCGGAATTGGTAGAGCAAGTCTTAGCGGGACAAACAGACTTTGTTAAACAAACCGAACAATTGGGAACTGGTCATGCGGTTATGATGGCGGAGCCAGTTTTGGAAGGTCTTGAAGGCCATACTCTTGTCATTGCAGGAGATACTCCTTTGATTACGGGTGAAAGCCTCAAACACTTGATCGATTTTCATATCAACCACAAGAATGTGGCAACGATTTTGACAGCCGAAGCGGCTAATCCATTTGGCTATGGTCGGATTGTCCGTAATGACAATGCGGAAGTGCTTCGAATCGTCGAGCAAAAAGATGCGACAGAATATGAACAACAAATCAAGGAAATCAATACAGGGACTTATGTCTTTGACAATGAGCGCCTCTTTGAAGCCTTGAAGAATATCAATACCAACAATGCCCAAGGAGAATACTATATCACGGATGTCATCGGAATTTTCCGAGAAGCAGGTGAAAAAGTTGGGGCTTATACGCTCAAAGACTTTGATGAAAGCCTTGGGGTTAACGACCGCGTAGCCCTTGCGACAGCAGAAGGCATCATGCGTCGTCGCATTAACAAAGTCCACATGATTAATGGAGTGAGCTTTGTTAATCCAGATGCGGCCTATATCGATATCGATGTCGAAATCGCCCCAGAGGTACAAATTGAAGCCAATGTCACCCTAAAAGGACAAACAAAAATTGGGGCTGAAACCGTCTTAACCAATGGAACTTATGTCGTGGACAGTGAGATTGGTGCAGGTGTGGTTATTACCAACTCTATGATTGAAGAAAGCACCGTAGCCGATGGTGTGACAGTAGGGCCATACGCACATATTCGTCCTGGTTCTAGCTTGTCAAAAGATGTCCATATTGGAAACTTTGTCGAAGTCAAAGGTTCGTCTATTGGCGAAAATACCAAAGCCGGTCATTTGACCTATATTGGTAACTGCCAAGTCGGCAACAACGTTAACTTTGGTGCGGGGACTATCACCGTCAACTATGATGGGAAGAATAAATACAAGACCCTTATTGGAAATAATGTCTTTATTGGCTCAAATTCGACCATCATTGCACCAGTTGAATTAGGCGACAATTCCTTAGTCGGTGCTGGATCCACCATTACCAAGGATGTGCCAGCTGACGCGATTGCGATTGGTCGTGGTCGTCAAGTCAATAAGGAAGAGTACGCGACTCGCCTTCCTCACCATCCTAAAAATAAATAGGAGATTTTCATGCAATTTGAAGAAAAAACTATTGAGCGCAAGGAGATTTACCAAGGACCGATTTTCCAAGCAGTCACAGATCAAGTGGAACTGCCCGACGGGAAAGGTCAAGCGCAGCGTGATTTAATCTTCCATAATGGAGCTGTTGCGGTATTACCGATCACAGATGAGGGCAAGACCATTTTGGTCAAGCAGTACCGCAAGGCGATCGAGAGGACTTCTGTAGAGATTCCAGCAGGCAAGTTGGAAAAGGGTGAAAATGCGGAACCTCAAGCAGCTGCTCTGCGTGAATTGGAAGAAGAAATTGGTTACACAGCGGATCTAGAGTTGTTGTATGATTTTTATTCAGCCATTGGATTTTGCAACGAGCGGATCAAACTCTATCTTGCGACCAATCTGAAAAAAGTGGAAAATCCTCGCCCTCAAGATGCAGATGAGACTTTGGAGCTTTTTGAGGTGACTTTAGCAGAAGCTGAGGAGCTGATACAAACGGGTGATATCTGCGATGCTAAAACTATTATGGCAATTCAATACTGGAAACACCTACAAAACAAATAAAGAATAGAGGAGAAACCCATGGGCAAGCCTTTATTGACCGATGAAATGATTGAGCGGGCAAACCGGGGAGAAGCAATCTCTGGTCCCCCCGCTCTTTGATGAGGAAGAAACAAAAATTCTCCCGACAGGGAACAGAGGCTTTGGTTATGAACGGCCGGTGACCTCAAGGGAAGGAGATGGTGGACGAGGAGCCTCCTATCCTCAGGAGACCATTCCAATCAGAGTCCAACCTACAGTGACCAAGAGCCGTCGGATCGAAAACCAAAAGGATGAGGTTTTTCAATCAAAATTAAATAAGATTTTATTTTGGGTCATCCTGCTCCTCATCTTGTTAATTCTTGCAATCTGGCGCCTATAGGGAGCGTCTACCAAAGGAGTGACGATTATGAAAATTGGAATCATTGCGGCCATGCCACAAGAGTTAAAAATCTTAGTGGAAGCTTTGCAGAACGGAGAAAAACACCTTCGCTTAGGAAAAGTCTACTATACAGGATCGATTGGTCGCCATGAAGTGGTCTTGGTGGAAAGTGGTATCGGCAAGGTCATGTCTGCTATGAGTGTAGCAGTCTTGGCCAATGATTTTAAAGTGGAAGCCATTATCAATACGGGTTCTGCAGGTGCTGTTGCCCCAGGGATGGCCGTTGGAGATATTGTCCTTGCAGACAAATTGGCTTATCATGATGTAGATGTGACAGCCTTTGGCTATAAGTATGGTCAAATGGCGGGACAACCACTTTACTTTGAATCCAGCCGCTATTTTGTTTCAGAGATGAAAAAAGTTCTGGAAGAAGAAGCTGCAACCACACATGTTGGCTTGATTACAACAGGAGATAGCTTTATCGCGAGTGAAGAAAAAGTCGCAGCAATTCGGGAACATTTCCCAGAAGTATTGGCAGTTGAGATGGAAGGAGCGGCTATTGCCCAAGCCGCTCATGCAGCTGGGCGTCCTTTCATGGTCATTCGGGCTATGAGTGATACGGCAGATCACGCAGCCAATATCTCTTTTGATGAATTTATCGTAGAGGCTGGCGAACGCTCTGCTCAAACATTGATTTCTTTCTTGAAGAGATTGGTGTAAAACAAACAATAGAGTTAAGGCGCCTCTAATATAATTAGGAAGTGGGACAGAATGAATATCATTTAAATTTCATTCTGTCCTACTTCCTTTTCTGAAGCCGATTCCTTCAGAAATAGACGGACTTCATGCTATAATAAAGTCTAGTAATACAAAGGAGACGTTATGGTTTTATCAAAAAAACGGGCACGACATGTGATTGAAGAAATTATCGCCCTCTTTCCAGATGCCAAGCCAAGTTTGGATTTTCGCAACCATTTTGAATTATTAGTAGCGGTGATGCTCTCTGCTCAAACAACGGATGTCGCGGTTAATAAGGCAACTCCTGCCTTGTTTGAAGCCTTCCCAACCCCTCAGGACATGGCGTTCGCCAGTGAAGCCGACATTGCCAAGCATATTTCCAAATTAGGCCTCTATCGCAATAAGGCTAAATTTCTCAAAAAATGTGCCCAACAATTGTTGGATAACTTTGATGGCCAAGTCCCACAGACGCGTGAAGAATTAGAGAGTCTAGCTGGAGTGGGACGCAAGACAGCCAATGTGGTCATGAGTGTAGGATTTGGCATTCCTGCCTTTGCCGTTGATACCCATGTGGAGCGCATCTGCAAGCATCATGACATTGTCAAGAAGTCAGCAACACCATTAGAAGTGGAAAAACGAGTCATGGATGTTCTTCCCCCTGAGCGCTGGCTCCCAGCTCATCAGGCCATGATCTATTTTGGACGGGCTATCTGCCATCCTAAAAATCCCGAGTGCGATCACTATCCGCAACTCTATAACTTTAAAGACATTTAAAAAGCGAGGTCTAATGACTTCGCTTTTATTTGATAGGGAAGAAAGTAAGTAAGAGCCAAGAAATCAGTAGAGTAATAGCGCCAATTCCAAGGCAAAATAGAAGAGGAAGGAGGATACTTTGGTAGGGAGCTTTGCCCCTTTCTTCCGCTTCTTCAATGTCGCTTAGACTGCGTCCTTGTTCATAGGCGACAATCTGGCGATAAGTACGAAGATTATGCTTTTTCTTGAATTTCTCAATGCGTAGGGCGTAGAATAAAGCGACAGCAAGAATCAAGCAACTAATCACGATGCCGTATCCATCCAAATAAAGAATGAGGGGAGTGCTGATGATAGGACTGCCAATTAGTAAAATGGTAAAAACTACTCCATCTTTTTGATAGCGCATAAATTCTTGGTCGTGAATAATTTGTTTCATGGTTTCCAAATCTCCTTTGACTAGTTTGTCCAATGACACTTCAAAGACCTTGCTTAGTAAAAGCAGGTTTGAATATCCGGGTAGGTTGCGCCTCGTTCCCAGTTGGAAATCGATTGACGGCTGACAAAGATGATTTCAGCTAATTCGTCTTGAGATAAGTTTTTCTCTTTACGATAGTGCTGGATTTGTTTTCCGACTTGCATAAGATTTCCTCGCTTTCTGATTTCATTCTACCTAATTATACAAAAAATGGCTATCAAAGTTCTTTGACATGTTGATTTCATAGGCTTTGGCAACTGTTTTTGACCGTGGATTTGCAAGCCTGTCAATGGATAATTAGCTAGCGAAAAAGAGGCCAAGAGCCTCCTTTTTCTTATTCGCTAAATCTTAAGAAATAACCATCTGGATCCAAAATCGCAAATTCCTGGGGATAGATAAAGCTATCTCCGACTCGAAATTTTCTTTGTATCAGCGGACGATGGATGGGGTAGTTAGCTTCCAACAGTTTTTGGTGGAGTTGTGGGACATCCTTGATACCAAAGGAGATATTGATGCCACGACCGAAAGGATAGGTCAGTTGGGATAATTCTTCTGCGTTGCCTTCTTCTAGCATAAGTTGGCAGTCTTCAAGCGAAAGGAAGAGAAATTTTTCTTCTGGACGCTCGTATTGGACAGAGAATCCCAATAAGTCGCAGTAGAAGTGACGCGAGTTCTCGATATTCGATACGACAAATTCAGGGATGACAGCTTGATAGTCCATTGTTTTCTCCTTATAGATCAATCTCCATGACAATTGGTGTATGGTCTTGACGGGCACCAGAGTCAATCATAGCTGATCTAGTTACCTTGTTCGCAATGCGGTTAGAAGTGAGCCAGTAGTCAATTCTCCAGCCTGTGTTGTTGATTTTAGATGTCTTGCTACGTTGTGCCCACCAAGTATATTGATCTGGAAGGTCCCCATGCAAGTGGCGGAAGGTATCAGTGAACCCTTTGGCTAGCAAGTTAGTAAAGCCAGCACGCTCTTCATCGGTAAAGCCTGGGGAACGACGGTTGCTGGCTGGATTGGCCAAGTCGATTTCCTTGTGGGCTACGTTGTAGTCTCCTGTTGCCAGGACAGGCTTTTGCTGGTCTAGTTCTGCCAAGTAGTCTGCATATTTGGCATCCCAAATTTGGCGTTCTTCCAAGCGTTTGAGCCCATCTCCAGCATTCGGAGTATAGACCTGGGTCACAAAGAAGTCATCAAATTCTAGGGTAATAATTCGACCTTCGACGTCCATGGTAGAAGGAGCACCGATTTCTGGGAAGGTTACCCTTGGTGTCAATTCTTTTTTATAGAGGAACATGGTTCCTGCATATCCTTTGCGGGCTGGTTCTATAGAGGACCGCCAAGTATTTTCATATCCAGGGAAAAGTTCTGCTAAGACCTCTAAGTGTTTTTTTGTTGGTCCTTTGGCAGATAATTTTGTTTCCTGAATGGCAATGATATCCGCATCTTCTGCAACCAAGGTTAGGAGGACGTCTTGTGAGAGCTTTGCGCGTGCAGAGTCACTCGTCAAGGCGGCATTCAGTGAGTCAATATTCCATGAGATCAGTTTCATATCGTTTCCTTTACTAACTTTTTCGATATTTCTATTATACCAAAAAATCTCCTATCACTTGTCTCCTGTGATTTAAGGAAAGAGCTATTTTGCAGTCAAGAGCTATGCCTCCCGCATATGCATAAAAGAATGCTTACCGAGGAGTTCAGAATGACGATTATTTTATCTGGTCTAGCGACTCGTGTCTGGATGAAATGTGCTATAATGGAAGTTGAGTTTAAAATAGAAATATTCCTCAGATTTCCTTTAAAGTTATCCTATTTTTCCATGGATTGTTAGGGACTGGGGCTGAGAATCACAGTGAAAGGAGAGGTATGGCGCAAAAATCTAAACGTTCAAAAAAAGCGAATGCTAAGGTGAGAAAATTTGATAATCGGTGGATTACTAGACGACTTTATTTGTTATTCAGTATAGTCTGTACCCTCTTTTTGATTTTAATTGCTCGACTAGGGTATATGCAGATTACTCATCAAGGCTTTTATACACAAAAATTGGCAAAAGCTACCAAAAAACACTTAACAAGAGGGAGTCTCCGGGGGCAGATTTATGATGCTTCTGGTCAGCCTCTGGTAGAAAATGTTGACAAGAAGGTCTTGTCCTTTACCCGAAGCAATAAGTTTACTGCAGAAGAAATGCGTCAAACAGCTCAGCTTCTTCTGAATTATGTAAGTGTTTCGAATCCCCAAATCACCAAGCGTCAAGAGATCGACTTTTATCTCGCAAATTCGGAAGTCTATAAAGAGGTAGTGGATAAGTTGCCCAAGGAGGAGCGTATCGACACGGACGGGAATCCACTCCCAGAAGCAACTATCTATCAGCATGCTGTTGATAGTATTGAGACTGAAAAATTAGGCTATACAGAAGAAGAAAAGAAAGCCATCTATCTCTTCAGCCAAATGAATGCCGTTGAAAACTTTGCCAGTGCTACGATTGTGACAGATCCGATGTCCGATGAGCAGGTAACGACGGTTAAAGATCATTTAAAAGAATTTCCAGGATTTGAAGTGATCACGAGTTGGGATCGAAAAGTGGTTGATAGCCCCTTGGCTTCCATCGTCGGTAGTGTGTCGACAGAGCAAGCAGGTCTTCCAGCTGAAGAAGTGGATGATTATTTGGAAAAAGGCTATGCCTTAAATGATCGCGTCGGAACTTCTTATCTAGAAAAACAATATGAGTCTGTCCTTCAAGGAGAACGGGTTGAAAAAGAAATCCATTTGGACAAGAATGGCAATGTCGAAAAGATCGAAACCCTCTCCAAAGGAAGCAAGGGAAACAATATCAAGCTTTCCATTGATTTGGATTTCCAAAGAGGAGTGGAAGACATCTTGAAGAAGTCCTTCCAGGCAGAATTGGCCGCTGGCAATGCCACCTACTCAGAAGGGGTCTATGCTGTTGCCTTGGATCCAAAAACGGGTAGAATCCTTGCGATGGCGGGGATGAAACATGAAGCTGGTTCGCAAGACCTGACTCCTGACGCTTTAGGGACAGTGACCAACGTCTTTGTTCCAGGATCGGTTGTGAAAGCAGCGACTTTGACAGCAGGATGGGAAAATGGGGTGATTTCTGGGAATCAAGTCCTATTGGATCAACCAATCTCCTTTTCTGGTTCAGCTCCTATCACTTCTTGGTTCACGCAGTTTGGAAGTCAAGAAATCAATGCGGTCCAAGCGTTGGAATATTCTTCTAACACCTATATGGTGCAGATAGCTCTTAATTTGATGGGCCAACCCTATCAGCCAAACATGAGTTTGAAGACAGACCAATTGGATCCAGCAATGAACAAATTGCGATCGACCTTTGCCTCTTATGGTCTGGGAACAGAGACGGGAATTGACCTTCCAAATGAATCAACGGGCTATGTTCCCAAAGAGTTCACGATTGGTAATTACCTAACAGACGCCTTTGGTCAGTTTGATAACTATACCCCTATGCAGTTGGCTCAATATGTTGCAACCATTGCCAACGATGGGAAACGCGTGGCGCCACACTTGGTCCAAGGAATTTATGAGAATGATGCCAAGGGAGGTTTGGGCCCTCTGAAAGAAGAGATTGCAACAAAAGAACTCAATCAAGTAGCTTTGACACCCGAAATCTAGCTATCATTAAACAAGGTTTTTATCAGGTTGTATACGGAACCAGTGGCTTAACAACTGGTAAAACTATCGGAGAAGGAGCTGCCGTTCCAATCAGTGCGAAGACCGGGACTGCAGAAACATTTGTAAATGGTGGGACCCCTGCTGTAAATACCAATGTCATCGCCTATGCCCCATCTGAAAATCCTCAGATTGCGGTGGCAGTCGTCTTCCCTCACAATACCAATCTCCAAGCGACTGTTAGTCACAGTATTACCAGAGAGATTATCAATCTCTACCAGCAAAAACATCCTATGAATTAGAAAGGAAGCTATGCTCTATCCAACACCTATCGCAAAATTAATTGAAAGTTATTCGAAGCTCCCTGGTATTGGGATCAAAACAGCAACTCGTCTGGCCTTTTATACCATCGGAATGAGTGATGACGATGTCAATGAGTTTGCCAAGAATCTCTTGTCAGCAAAGCGGGAGTTAAGCTATTGTTCCATCTGTGGGAACTTAACAGATGAAGAAGAGTGTGCCATTTGTCGAGACGAGACGCGCGATCCATCGACCATCTTAGTGGTAGAAGATAGTCGAGATGTGTCAGCCATGGAGAATATTCAGGAGTACCACGGTCGCTACCATGTCCTTCATGGCTTGATTTCGCCCATGAATGGGGTCGGACCAGATGATATTAACCTCAAGTCCTTGATCACACGATTAATGGATCATGAGGTCCAAGAAGTGATTGTGGCGACCAATGCAACCGCGGATGGGGAAGCAACTTCTATGTATATCTCTCGCGTCCTCAAACCAGCTGGCATCAAAGTGACTCGCCTAGCACGTGGATTAGCTGTCGGAGCCGATATCGAATATGCGGACGAAGTGACGCTTCTTCGAGCTATTGAAAATCGAACCGAGTTATAAGCGGTTACAGAAACTGGAGGAAGCCCTCCGGTTTTTTGTTTTTTAGGTGTTCTCTCTGGTTTTCTTTCTTTTTAAAGTGTGGTATACTAGAGGGACGAACTCGTATGTGAGGAGTGCTTCTGACAAGTCAATCAGGAAGCACAAAATTAAAAAAAGGATTAGGACCAAACAATGGCAAAAGAAAAAATTGTACTTCTTTATGGTGGCCGTAGCGCAGAGCGCGAAGTGTCTGTACTTTCAGCTGAAAGCGTCATGCGGGCGATTAATTATGACAAGTATTCTGTTGAGACCTATTTCATTACTCAGGCGGGAGACTTCATCAAGACCCAAAGCTATGAAGAGAAGCCTGCTGAAACAGAACGCTTGATGACCAACGAGACCATTGATTGGGAAGCTAAAGTATCTCCGAGCAGTATCTACCAAGAAGGGGCGGTTGTCTTTCCAGTCCTTCACGGACCAATGGGAGAAGATGGATCGGTTCAAGGTTTCCTAGAAGTCTTGAAACTTCCATATGTGGGATGTGATATCCTTTCTTCTAGTGTGGCGATGGATAAGATTACCACCAAACGGGTCCTAGAATCTGCAGGGATTCCACAAGTTCCTTATGTGGCTGTCCTTGAAGGAGATGACCTAGAGGCTAAAATTGCCTTAATCGAAACAGAATTGACCTATCCGGTCTTTACCAAACCTTCTAACATGGGCTCTAGTGTTGGTATTTCAAAAGCAGAGAACCAGGCAGAACTTCGTCAATCTTTGGAATTGGCTTTTAAATATGATAGCCGTGTTCTGGTTGAGCAAGGTGTCGTAGCGCGCGAAATCGAAGTGGGATTGTTGGGTAACTACGATGTCAAAAGCACCCTCCCTGGTGAGGTGGTCAAAGATGTGGCCTTCTATGACTACGAAGCCAAATACATCGATAATAAGATTACGATGGCGATTCCAGCTGAAATTCCTGCAGAAGTTGCTGCGACCATGCGTCAGAATGCCGAATTGGCCTTCCGTGCCATTGGTGGGAAAGGTCTCTCCCGTTGTGATTTCTTCTACACAGAGGATGGGGGCATCTACTTGAATGAGCTCAATACCATGCCTGGTTTTACCCAATGGTCTATGTATCCCTTGTTGTGGGACAACATGGGCTTGTCCTATCCTGATTTGATTGAGCGTTTGGTTGAGTTGGCAAAGCAACTTTCGAAAAACGCGAAGCACACTTACTGTAAGAATCTGTTCCTAGCGGGAGTGGGAGATGAAGTCAACTCATAGAGGAGTCGCTTTTCTTCCTGCTCCCACTTTTTAGAGGAGAATACTATGAATCTAACCTTGCACGAAGTAGCAGGTGTCCTGGCTGCTCGCAATGATATCAGTCAATTTGAAGATGTAGACTTTACCAAGCCTGAATTTGATAGCCGTTTGATTAGGCCTGGAGACCTTTTTGTCCCTCTTAAGGGGGCGCGTGATGGGCATGATTTCATCGAGACGGCCTTTGAAAATGGGGCTGTAGCGACCTTGTCTGAAAAAGAAGTAGAAGGCCACCCGTATTTGTTGGTAGATGATGTTCTAGCGGCCTTTCAAAAATTAGCCCAATATGTGTTGGAAAAGAGTCAAGTAGATGTCTTGGCGGTCACCGGTTCAAACGGTAAGACAACGACCAAAGATATGTTGGCTCAATTGCTGTCGACTACCTACAAAACCTATAAAACACAAGGGAACTACAATAACGAGATTGGCCTTCCTTATACGGTTCTCCATATGCCAGGAGGAACAGAAAAGCTTGTCCTTGAAATGGGGCAGGACCATCTGGGAGATATCCATCTTCTCTCAGAAATTGCGCATCCTAAGGCAGCGATCGTGACCCTTATTGGGGAAGCTCATCTTGAGTTTTTCAAAGACCGCAAAGAAATTGCCAAAGGGAAATTGCAAATTGCGGACGGGATGCCAGCTGGTGGCTTGCTTCTAGTGCCGGCCGATCCCATTGTCGAGGATTTTTACCGAGCCAACAAGAGCTTGTGCGCTTTGGTGAAGGAGCAAACATCAGCATTACCAAGTTGGAGGAACGCAAGGATAGCCTGACTTTTGAAGCGAACTTCTTATCAGATGCTATTGACTTACCTGTCACAGGTAAATACAATGCGACCAATGCCATGATTGCGGCCTATGTTGCCTTGCAAGAAGGAGTCAGTGAAGAGGCCATCCGTGCAAGCTTTAAAGGCTTAGAGCTGACTAAGAACCGCACAGAATGGAAGAAGGCAAGTAACGGAGCGGATATCCTATCCGATGTCTACAATGCCAATCCAACGGCCATGCGCCTGATTTTAGAAACCTTCTCGACTATTCCTACCAATCCAAATGGTCGCAAGCTTGCGGTCTTGGCAGATATGAAAGAACTCGGGGAGCAATCCATTGATCTGCACAACCAAATGATTCTCAGCCTGTCACCGGATGTCTTGGATACCGTTATTTTCTATGGCCAAGACATTGCGGGACTGGCTCAATTAGCGAGTCAGATGTTCCCACTCGGACATGTCTATTATTTCAAAAAGACCGCTGAGGAAGATCAATTTGAGGACCTGCTCAAACAAGTCAAGGAAAGCTTAAAAGAGCAGGACCAAATCCTCATCAAGGGAAGCAATTCCATGAATCTAGCCAAATTGGTAGAGGAGTTGGAGAATGGCGAGTAATAATGTACTAAAGAACATTCAGCGCTTGATTTCAATCACCAATACAGGCTTAGCGTTCTCAAAAGATCCATTTGATCAAGAGCGCTATCAGGATATTCGTGCCATTTTACAGGATCTTGTCAGAGAAGCGACTGATTTGAATCCACAAGAATTATCGGATTTGTTTCGACCGACAGACCATTACGACACTCCCTTGATTGATGTTAGGGCATGGATTGTCAAAGATGGAAAACTTTGTCTGGTGAAAGGTCAGGGAGAAGAGACCTGGGCTTTGCCGGGTGGTTTTGGTGAGGTTGGCTATTCTCCAAAAGAAAATATTTTAAAGGAAATCCAAGAAGAAACGGGCTATGTAGCACGTGTCAATCGGTTGTTGGCAGTATTTGATACCAATCGCTACCAATTGCAAAGCCGCCAATATGTGAAATTGGTATTTGAATGTGAATTGCTGGATGGAAGTTTTCAACAGAATCAGGAAATTTCCGATCTTGCATTTTTTGAGAGAGAGAAGATGCCTGCTCTTTCTACCAAGCGCAATACAGAAGAACAATTGAACTTCCTTTGGGAGGTCTATGATGGGAAACGAGATTTGTATTGTGATTAAAAATGATCTATAAATTAAAGGAATGTGAAAATGACACTTTGGGATTTATTGTTTACAAACCAAAAATCAGCCCCGCCTGGGTTTGGTCTCTGGTATTTCATTCTGCCGGCCTCTTTGTTGGTGGTTGGTTACTTTTCCATCAGATATGCGCAGTCCAAAAGCTACCAACGCTTTTGGTATTGGGCACAGTTGATCCAAGTCCTGACCATCAATGCTTGGTATATTCTCGCCCACATGCCTTTGACGGATAATTTGCCTTTTTATCATTGCCGCTTGGCCATGTTGGTGATTCTCTTTGCCCCTAAAGGGACCTATATCAAGCAATATTTTGCTCTCTTGGGAGTTTTAGGATCGATTGCGGCCTTGGTGTATCCAGCCTTTGATCCCTTCCCATTCCCTCATATCACAGTGTTGAATCTAATTTTTAGCCACTGGGCCTTGCTTGCCAATAGTTTGATTTACCTACAGGATCATTATCAATCTGAAAAACAAGACAGCTTGAGAATTTTCAAGATTACTTTTGGCATGAATGCCTTGATTTTTGTGGTCAACCTTTTGACGAAAGGGGATTATGGCTTCTTACGACGTCCACCAATCATTGGGGACCACGGTGCTCTCTTAAACTACCTTTTGGTTAGCTTTGTGATGGTAGCTGGAATTTTCTTGGTCAACCAACGTTATAAGTACAAATACAAGATGGTTGAAGAGACTGTCGGTTCGCGTTCGGAATAGAAATTAGATGAGCTGAGGTAAGGAAGACATGACTCTTTGGGATTTATTTTTCACCAGTCAACCAACGGCTCCTCCTCAATTGGGGGCTTGGTATTTCTTGTTGCCGACATCATTGGTAGTGGTGGGTCTTCTGTCTATTCGATTTGCCTCTTCCAAAGGCTATCAAAACTTTTGGTATTGGGGGCAGTTGATCCAGTTGCTGATTATCAACGCTTGGTATATTGCAGCATGCTTGCCTTTTTCAGAGAGCCTACCCTTCTATCATAGCCGGATGGCCATGTGGATCATTCTCTTGGCTCCTAAGGGAAGTTTCAAGCAGTATTTTGCCCTGATAGGAGTCTTTGGCTCTATCATGGCTTTGGTTCATCCCGTCTTTTATCCCTATCCTTTTCCTCACGTATCCTCGATCAACAATGTCTTTGGGCACTGGGCCCTCTTGGCCAATTGCTTGATCTATCTGGTTCAATCCTACCAGGTGGAAGCAAGGGATGCCTGGAAAATCTGTCAGATGACTTTTGGGGTTAATGCTATTATTCAGCTCGCTAATCTTGTAACAGGTGGAAATTATGGCTTTATGCGTCGCCCTCCTGTACTTGGTGATCATGGACTTGTGCTCAACTATTTGATCGTGACCATCCTGATGACAGGAACCCTTATCCTGATCAATGTGATCGTTAAGTCCAGTAAGAAAAAGAACATCTGAATCCGCTTAATAAGGAGATCGTATGCATCATTTTTTCACAACTGAATCCACTGCACCACCTGTTATCCCGCTCCTTTGGTATGGGGTCATGGTTCTTTTAATCCTAATGGCAGTTTGGGCTTCATTACGTTACTATCAAAATGAACAATTTCGAAAAATCTTTCGAAACTTACAAATATTTCAATTGATCTGTCTCTATATCTGGTATTTTGCTTTTCAACTTCCCTGGTCCAATAGTTTACCCTTGTACCATTGCCGTTTGGCCATGTTTGCTGTCTTGTTGTTGCCAGACCGATGGAAGAGCAAGCAGTTCTTTGCCTTGATGGGAGTCAGTGGGGCGATCTTTGCCTTGGGTTATCCGGTCTTTGATCCCTATACCTTCCCTCATATTACGAGCTTTTCTTTCTCTTAGGGCATTACTGTCTCTTGGTTAATTCCTTGATTTATCTCTTGAGATGCTATGATTCGAGCCTCTTAAAAAATCGAGAAATTGTTCTTTATACCTTCTTCCTTGATATGTTTCTAGTTGGTGTCAACCAAGTCACTGGAGGAAATTATGGACTTATGGCCCGGCCACCGATTATCAAAGGGGATAGTCTCCTGGTGAATTATGTCGTGGTTTCCAGCATCCTAGCAGCAGCCTTGCTTCTCTTTAATGTATTTTTCAGTCGCAGAAGAGAGCGGGTTAAAGTAAGTAATTCAATATAATTGAAGAAGACTAGAATCGTATGATTTTAGTCTTCCTTTTTGATTTCAAAGAAGAATCATCGTTGAAAAAAGTGCCTATTTTCGCTATAATAGGACAGATAGAGAAATTGAGGAGAAATCCGATGTAGAGATGAATTTGTAAACTTGTCAGAAAATAAGAAGAGAAAGAAATAGGAACATGAACGTACAAGAAGAAATTAAAAAACGCCGTACCTTTGCCATCATCTCCCACCCGGATGCTGGTAAAACGACGATTACAGAGCAGTTGCTCTACTTTGGTGGGGAGATTCGGGAAGCCGGTACTGTCAAAGGGAAGAAAACAGGAAACTTTGCTAAATCCGACTGGATGGATATTGAGAAACAACGTGGGATTTCGGTAACCTCATCTGTCATGCAGTTTGACTACGATGGAAAACGCGTTAATATCCTTGATACCCCAGGGCACGAGGACTTCTCAGAAGATACTTACCGTACCTTGATGGCAGTGGATGCTGCCGTCATGGTGGTGGACTCTGCCAAGGGTATCGAGGCCCAAACCAAGAAATTGTTTGAGGTTGTCAAACACCGTGGCATTCCAGTCTTTACCTTTATGAACAAGCTAGACCGTGACGGTCGCGAGCCACTGGATCTCTTGCAAGAATTGGAAGAGGTCTTGGGCATCGCAAGTTACCCGATGAACTGGCCGATTGGGATGGGGAAAGCCTTTGAGGGACTCTATGACCTTTATAACCAACGTTTGGAACTCTATAAAGGAGACGAACGCTTTGCCAGTCTAGAAGACGGCGACAAGCTTTTTGCTAACAATCCATTCTATGAGCAAGTGAAAGATGACATCGAACTCTTGCAAGAAGCAGGAAATGAATTCTCAGAAGAAGCCATCCTTGCGGGTGAATTGACTCCTGTCTTCTTTGGTTCAGCTTTGACCAACTTCGGAGTACAGACTTTCTTGGAAACCTTCTTGAAGTTTGCTCCAGAACCACATGGCCACAAGAAGACTGATGGAGAGATTGTCGACCCTTATGACAAGGATTTCTCAGGATTTGTCTTTAAAATCCAGGCCAACATGGATCCTCGTCACCGTGACCGGATCGCTTTTGTTCGGATCGTATCTGGCGAATTTGAGCGTGGGATGAGCGTCAACCTCCCTCGTACTGGTAAGGGCGCTAAGTTATCTAACGTGACTCAATTTATGGCCGAAAGCCGTGAAAATGTCACCAATGCTGTAGCAGGAGACATCATCGGGGTTTACGATACCGGTACTTATCAGGTTGGAGATACTTTGACAGTGGGCAAAAATAAGTTTGAATTTGAACCACTGCCAACCTTTACACCTGAAATCTTCATGAAGGTATCTGCGAAGAATGTCATGAAGCAAAAGTCCTTCCATAAGGGAATCGAGCAATTGGTGCAAGAAGGAGCTATTCAGCTTTATACCAACTACCAAACGGGTGAATACATGTTAGGTGCGGTTGGGCAACTCCAGTTTGAAGTCTTTAAACACCGCATGGAAAATGAATACAATGCCGAAGTGGTCATGAGCCCAATGGGTAAAAAGACCGTTCGCTGGATCAAACCAGAGGACTTAGATGAGCGCATGTCTTCAAGCCGAAACATCTTGGCGAAGGACCGCTTTGACCAACCTGTCTTCCTCTTTGAAAACGACTTTGCCCTCCGTTGGTTTGCGGACAAGTATCCAGATGTTGAACTAGAGGAAAAGATGTAACTCAGCACCAACAATTGGAACTAAAGTCCCTAATTGTTGGACACTAGCCACTATTTTGTGGGCTAGCTAACTAGTCTCTTGGTTCACTTTGCTGAATAGAATATATAAATCGAAAAAACCAGCTCAAGCGAGCTGGCTTTTTATTGTTCTGTAATAAGGAGTCTTCCCAAAAATTCTTGTAGTATAAAGAAGACAATCAAACTGGCAATAGTCTCGCCTAAGAAGGAGGAGCTATTTACAATTAGAGAGTAGAGGTAGGCACTTTGGCCTGCCGGTGCGTAGCTTCCCCAGAAGATAACCCCTGCAATGTAGTGAATTGTGTAACGTGCGAACCCTCCTAAGACGACTCCAACAGTAATATAAGTCAGTGTCTGAACTCGTTTCTTATCTCTGATAGCCTTGTCAAGCGTAGGTTTGACAATTCCACTCAGTCCAATCAAGCTAAAGGCTACAAAGTACTCTAAGAAACCTTGGATTGGAGTCAACCAACCACCAGCTGCTTCCCCAGTTACGACTTGCAGCAAACCCCAGATGAATCCACCCATGGCACCAGCCTTAACGCCCCAGCGGAAACTGAGGAGAAAGATGGGAACCATCTTAAAAGATAGAGAAATCCAAGGACCTAAGGACATGGGTTGAGTAACCAAATCCAAAATATAAGCAATGGTCGCTAAAAGAGCAACCTCAATCATTGGTCGAATCGTAGTTTTCGACATAAAAAAACCTCCTATACCAATCGTTTTGATTGGCTCATTTGTTGCCACATCAAAACGTTGTCATAGAAGTTTTCTATTTCATTCTGTTTTGAGACACATCCCTACGCAGGTCCTAACCTGATCAGGTGGTAAGAGTTTAGGCCAGCAACGAACACCTCTGGTATCCAAGCTAGCCAATCTCAGCAATTGCTCCTCTTGTGACTCTCTCATTATACTATCAAAAAAACGTTCACGCAACTTTTTAACTCGTAAAAAATATGGTATAGTTATTAAGATAGAAAATGCACAAGTTGTGGAGGAAAAAATCATGGGTATTTTTGCAGGTTTGATGGGCAATGCTTCTCAAAAAGACGTCGATAAGGTTGAAAAAGATTTAGGGGATATCTTGGTTCCAGGTGAGCAAGTAACTCTGGCTTTTAGTTTGATTCGTGACTTGATTGTCTTTACGGAGTACCGTCTGATTTTGGTGGACAAGCAAGGAATGACAGGGAAGAAAACATCTTATAAATCCCTCCCCTATCGTTCCATTTCACGGTTTTCAGTAGAAACATCTGGTCATTTTGATTTGGATGCTGAATTAAAAATTTGGGTCTCATCAGCTGTAGAACCATCAGAAACACTCCAATTTAAGAGTGATAATAGTGTCATCGAAATCCAGCAGGCCTTGGCAGCAGCTGTATTGCGTTGATCAGTGAATGAGGACAGAACTCGTAAAGCGATTTCGGGTGATCGGTAGGAGTACTGGTAGATAAGGTAAAGAGGAAACGAAATGTTCGTTGAAAAAAAGTTAGGAGATGGTCGGAGTTGGATTAATATTGATTCTGACTTGATTGCAGAAACATCCCAGTTGTACCAAAAGTATGGTATTGATCAAGAAACCATTGAATATGCATTGGATAAAAATGAACGTGCCCACATGGATTACAACCGTGAAAATGGAACTGTGACTTTTATCTATAATGTATTGGATATGGAAAAGGAAAAGGAATATTACGAAACCATTCCGATGACTTTCATTGTCCAGGGGCCACGTCTTGTGACTATTAGTAACCGAGACAACGCCTATATTATTGCACAAATGGAACGCTATGTTGATGCTCATGAAAGTTTATCCACCTTTAAACTCTTGTTTGCGGGGCTTGAGATGATTAGTAATGCTTATTATCCGATTATTGAGCGTCTAGATAAGCACAAGGATGAGATTACTCGTCTCTTACGAAAAACGACAACTAGTAAGAACCTTTATGCTCTTTCTGATGTGGAAACAGGTATGGTCTATCTAGCATCCGCTGCCAAGCAAAATCGCATGCTTCTGGAACATATCAAGGCTCACCTAATCTACCGCCAATTTGATGATGTGGAAAAAGAACAATTTGATGATGCCATGATTGAGGCCAGACAGTTGGTATATATGACGGAGTTGAACTCTCAGGTCTTGCAGCAATTGTCTAGCTCTTACAATAACATCCTAAATAACAATTTGAATGATAATTTGACCACCTTGACCATCTTAGAAGCTCTGTTAGCGGTCTTAGCAGTTGTCACTGGTTTCTTTGGAATGAATGTTCCATTGCCGTTTACAAATGATCCCAATGCCTGGATTTATATTTCGGTCGCTAGCTTCGTCTTGTGGTTGATGTTATCACGAATCTTGCGCTGGATTGCCCATAAACGATAAAAAAAGAGAGAGGTAGGGAAGAAATTCCTTACCTCTTTCGTATCTTGGCTATTTCAGAAAATCCTTCATTTTTAACTCTGCCTCCCCTAAGAAGAAGAGGCAGTTTTGATACAAGTGATCGACTGTACAAAATCTTCTTGGAAATAGTAGGAGTAGATTTAAAAGTACTGAGTGGATTATAAACAATTTATAATTGGATTGAATCGTTGAATCAGTTAAATGAATGAAGCATTTTAATGATACTGAAATAACCTAGATACTAGAATCATTATACATATTTTCATATTAAAAATCAAGGAAACAATCCCAAAATAAAAGGGGATTTATTGTGAGTGAAAATTTTTAGAAAGCCTATTGTAACGCTGTTTTTATGAGGTGATTCAAAGTAAAGAAGAGACTTCACAGTATTTTATATTATCGCAAAGTTAAAAAATAAATTATACTAATTATCCAAAGGTGGAAAGTGTTCTTTTGAAAGGGGTTACCCAATAAAAACTTTTCAACCTGTTTCGTTTTACTATCTTTTAACCCTGGTCTATGGTATACTAGATAAGTTGCAAAGAAAGCAGTACTTTTCTTTAGTGGAAAAGAAGCAACACGGTCTTTCATAAAAGCTATGAAAGTACGTCATGACAAGAAAAGTATAAACTAAGCGCTATAGGATGGCTTCGCACCATCTTTAGAAAGAAGAATAACGTGAAATTTAATGAATTTAATCTTTCTGCTGATTTGTTAGCAGAAATTGAAAAAGCAGGATTTGTAGAAGCAAGTCCTATCCAAGAGCAAACTATTCCTTTGGCTCTTGAGGGAAAAGATGTTATCGGTCAAGCACAGACTGGTACAGGGAAAACTGCAGCCTTTGGCTTGCCAACTCTTGAAAAAATTCGTACAGAAGAAGCAACTATCCAAGCTTTAGTAATTGCCCCAACTCGTGAACTGGCTGTTCAAAGTCAGGAAGAACTCTTCCGCTTTGGCCGTAGTAAAGGTGTGAAAGTCCGTTCAGTATACGGTGGTTCAAGTATTGAAAAACAAATCAAAGCTCTTAAATCAGGGGCTCATATCGTAGTAGGAACACCAGGACGACTTCTTGACCTCATTAAACGCAAGGCTTTGAAATTACATGATATTGAAACTCTCATCCTGGATGAAGCAGATGAAATGCTGAACATGGGATTCCTTGAAGATATTGAAGATATCATCTCTCGTGTACCGGAAAATCGTCAAACCTTGCTCTTTTCAGCGACTATGCCAGATGCTATCAAACGTATTGGTGTTCAGTTCATGAAGGAACCTGAGCATGTGAAGATTGCTGCCAAAGAGTTGACAACAGAACTAGTTGATCAGTACTATATCCGTGTCAAAGAACAAGAAAAATTTGACACCATGACTCGTCTTATGGATGTCGATCAACCTGAGTTGTCAATCGTTTTTGGTCGTACCAAACGTCGTGTGGATGAGTTGACTCGCGGTTTGAAGATCCGTGGTTTCCGTGCAGAAGGGATTCATGGAGATTTGGACCAAAACAAACGTCTTCGTGTCCTTCGTGATTTTAAAAATGGCAACCTTGATGTCCTCGTTGCAACAGACGTGGCTGCTCGTGGTTTGGATATTTCAGGTGTGACTCATGTCTACAACTACGATATCCCACAAGACCCTGAGAGTTATGTTCACCGTATTGGCCGTACAGGACGTGCAGGTAAGTCAGGTCAGTCTATTACCTTCGTTTCACCTAATGAAATGGGTTATCTCCAAATCATTGAGAACTTGACTAAGAAACGCATGAAAGGTCTCAAGCCAGCAAGTGCAGAAGAAGCCTTCCAAGCTAAGAAGCAAGTAGCTCTTAAGAAAATTGAACGTGACTTTGCTGACGAAGCTATTCGAGGTAACTTCGACAAATTTGCAAAAGATGCTCGTAAATTGGCTGCAGAATTCAGCCCAGAAGAATTGGCCATGTACATTCTTAGCTTGACGGTTCAGGATCCAGATAGTCTTCCAGAAGTTGAGATTGCGCGTGAAAAACCATTACCATTTAAACCATCTGGTGGTGGATTTGGCGGAAAAGGCAAGTCTGGTCGCGGTGGACGTCGTGGTGATGACCGTCGAGATCGTGATCGCCGAGGCAATGGTCGTCGTGATGACTACCGAAAGGGTGGTCGCTCCAATGATCGTTTTGATAAAGAGAAGCGTTACCGCAAGGATCATAAAAAACCTCGCAATACTTCAAGCGAGAAGAAAACAGGCTTTGTGATTCGGAACAAAGGAGATAAATAAAAAATACAAGGGTAAACAGTTGTTTACCCTTGTATATTTATAAGGAGACCGAAATTCGTAAACAAAACGTTTGCTATCACCTCGTGGTAGCGTTACCAATTCTGTTAACATATTAAGAATACAACTTTTTATGAGCTATGTCAACAGATTTGCTAAAAAAAATTTACTTTTTTTAAAAAAATGAACAAAAAGTTTAATTTATCTACAAAAATGATCAACAAAATAAGTGGTTAATATAGAAAAAATTGGACAAAATGTTTGTTTCTTATTGAAAATGATCACTATTATAGTATAATGAAAGCAGAAATAGGAAAGTAGGACGTCATATGAAAGAGAGTAGACATGTAGCAATCTTACAAGAGTTGGACAAAAACGAAGTAGTCTCTGTTAAGGATCTAAGCGATTTCTTGGGTGTAACCGATATGACTATTCGACGTGATTTGATGGACTTAGAGGAACAAGGATTGTTGGTTCGTGTTCATGGAGGGGCCCATCGAAAAATCAAGGATAGTCTGACAGAAGTCTCCCATACAGAAAAGAACATGTTGAACGTGGAAGAGAAAAGGGAAATTGCTCAAAAATGTGCGGCTTTGATCGATGAAGGCGATACAATTTTTATTGGAGCAGGGACCACTACAGATTTTATTGGCGATTATCTTGAAGGGAAACATGTCAGTATTGTAACCAATTCCCTACCTATTTTTGAAAAATTAAAAGACCAACCCAATTATGACATTATCCTAGTGGGAGGTCGATATAGGGTCAAGACACAGACTTTTGTAGGGCAGTTTGCTAATAAGCTCTTAAAGGAAATTAAGGTTTCGAAAGCCTTTATCGGGGTAAATGGAATTGATGGTCATACAGCAATGACTGCAAACGAAGAAGAAGGAAACGGCAATAAAATTATTCTTAACAATGCCATTGAAAAGTATGTAGTAGCAGATAACAGTAAGTTTGATAGCTATTCTTTCTATGCTTTTTACCGTCTAGATGATTTAGATGCGGTGATTAGCGATCATTCTATCTCTAAAAAAGTACGAGAAAAATACAATTCTTATACAAAAATTTTGTAAAAATTAGAAAAGAAACAGCTAAACGGCCAGGATTCAAGCAGATTCTGGCCGTTTTTCTATCCTTTAATAGAGGAGGGGTACAAATAAATCTATAAAAAATAAACAAAAAAGAACAAAAAATTACATATTGTAATTGACAGCGCATTCATATAGTGATATACTTATCATGTAATTAAAAGATATTTAAAAAGTGGAAGGGGTGAAAAGATGGGATTAAATCAACTGTTTAATCGGGAATTAGTCTTTTGCCTAGATGTTTCGAATCAAGAAGAATTGTTTGACCAGGTTGCAACTTTATTGGAAGAACGTCAGATTGTGACAGATTCTTATCGAACTGCATTAAAAGAAAGAGAGAAATCGTTCCCTACTGGTTTGGATATGGAATTTCTAGGAAAGGATCTTCCGAATGTAGCGATTCCTCATACGGATATCATCCATAACCTGACAGAGAATATTGTAGTTGTTCGATTGAAAAATCCGGTAACCTTCCACAATATGATCGCACCTGATAAAGAAGTAGAAGTTTCTCTTTTATTCTTCATCATTAACAATTCTAGTTCCAGCCAAACAAACATTTTGGCGCATTTGATGGATTTCTTTACGACAAATGGAAATCTTGAAAACATGTCGAAATTGGAAACTGAAGAAGACTTATATCGCTATATCACAGAAGCGATTGCTTAATAGTAACAAATAAATATATTTATAATGGAGGTCATTCAAATGATTAAAATTTTAGCTGCCTGTGGTGCAGGGGTTAACTCAAGCCACCAAATCAAAAGTGCTCTAGAAGAAGAGCTTTCAAACCGTGGATATGATGTACAATGTGATGCGGTAATGGTAAAAGATGTGAATGAAGACTTGATTAAAGGTTATGATATCTTTACACCAATCGCTGCAACAGATTTAGGCTTTGATCCTGGTATTCCAGTGGTTGAAGCTGGTCCAATCTTGTTCCGTATCCCAGCAATGAGCGCTCCGGTATATGACAATATCGAAGCAGCAATCAAAGAACACGGCTTAAGCTAATTTGTTCATCTGTATTTTGTAAGCAGTTCCTATACCGGGAGCTACTGACATTCTTAATTTTGTAAAATATAAAAATATAAATCGGGAGGATTTATTATGAATGGCATTATCGATTTTGCCAATAAGTTTTTCAAACCCATTCTAGATATGGGTGCACCGATCATCATGTTGATCGTCTTGACTTTATTGGCTCTTTTGTTTGGAGTGAAATTCTCCAAAGCGCTTGAAGGTGGTATTAAACTTGCCATCGCTCTTACTGGTATCGGTGCGATCATCGGTATGTTGAATGGCGCTTTCTCAGCGTCTCTTGCAAAATTCGTTGAGAACACTGGTATCCAATTAAATATCACAGACGTTGGTTGGGCACCACTTGCGACTATCACTTGGGGGTCTGCCTGGACACTTTACTTCTTGCTAGTTATGTTGGTTGTCAACGTTGTCATGCTTGCAATGAAGAAAACAGACACACTTGATGTTGATATCTTTGATATCTGGCACTTGTCTATCACTGGTCTTTTGATCAAATGGTATGCGGACAACAACGGGGTTAGCCAAGGAGTTTCCCTTTTCGTTGCAACTCTAGCAGTAGTCCTAGTAGGGATTATGAAGATCATCAACTCAGACTTGATGAAACCAACATTTGATGATTTGTTGAATGCACCAAGTTCATCACCAATGACATCAACTCACATGAACTACATGATGAACCCAATCATCATGGTTTTGGATAAAATCTTTGACAAATTCTTCCCAGGTCTTGATAAATATGACTTCGACGCAGCTAAATTGAACAAGAAGATCGGTTTTTGGGGATCTAAATTCTTTATCGGTTTCCTACTTGGTATCGTCATCGGTATCATGGGTACTCCACATCCAGTTGCTGGTGTTGCTGATGCTGCCAAATGGGAATTGGTTATTAAAGGTTGGTTGAGCCTTGGTTTGACTGCCGGTGTCTGCTTGGAATTGTTCTCATTGATCGGTTCTTGGTTCATCGCAGCGGTAGAACCATTGTCACAAGGTATTACAAACGTTGCTACTAAACGCCTTCAAGGACGTAAATTCAATATCGGTTTGGACTGGCCATTTATCGCTGGTCGTGCGGAAATCTGGGCTTGTGCGAACGTACTTGCACCAATCATGTTGATCGAAGCAGTGCTTCTTTCTAAAGTCGGAAATGGTATCTTGCCACTTGCAGGGATCATCGCTATGGGTGTGACTCCAGCCTTGTTGGTTGTTACACGTGGTAAATTGATCCGTATGATTGTATTTGGAACACTCTTGTTGCCACTCTTCCTTCTTTCAGGTACTCTTATCGCACCATTTGCAACAGTATTGGCGAAAAGTGTCCATGCCTTCCCAGAAGGAGTTGATAAAGCTCAATTGATCACTCACTCAACTCTTGAAGGACCAGTTGAAAAACTTCTTGGTTGGACTATTGGTAACGCAACTACAGGAGACATCAAAGCTATTGTTGGTGTTGTTGCCTTCTTAGCATTCTACGTTGGAATCTTTGCATGGTACAGAAAACAAATGATCAAACGTAACGAAGCATACGCAGCAAATGCAAAATAATCCGCTCCTAACTATGTAACTTGATAAAACTAGGGTATCAATTTCCAGATATGGAGGGAGGTAGCCTAGTTTTTTCTCTAAAATAACATGCTAAGGAGTGAAATATGAGGATAGCTTTAAAAAATAATGATCTGGAAGTTTGTTTCAAGGAGTTAGGTGGTGAGCTGGCCTCTATCAAGGATCAGGATGGTATCGAATATCTTTGGCAGGGTGATGCTCAGTATTGGAGTGGTCAAGCTCCAGTTCTCTTTCCTATTTGTGGTTCGGTTCGAAATGATACAACCTTGTATCGCCCTCAAGGTGTTGGGAAGATCCCTCGCCACGGGCTAGTTCGCAAGAAAAATTTTGAGCTGGTAGAGCAAACAGAAGATCAGGTGACTTTTGGGATAGAAGATACGGAAGAAATGTATCAGCAATATCCCTACCATTTCAGATTAGAAATTTCCTATCGATTAATTGGAAAAAAAGTGACCGTAACCTATCGGGTTCACCATCTTGGTGAAGAAGGAGTCATGCCCTTTTTTGTTGGTGGCCATCCAGGATTTAATTGTCCGTTAATGTCGGATGAAGGTTTTGAAGATTACTACCTGGAATTTGAACAAGAAGAAACCTGTAGTATTCCAAAAATCCTATCCAGAGACAGGCTTGTTAAACGTCTTTGATCGGACGCCTTTCTTACAACAAGAAAAAAATCTTGAACCTCGATTACGACCTCTTTCAAAAAGGATGCCATTACCTTGGATTGTTTACAATCAAGAATTGTGACACTCCGTTCTAGAAAGCACGAAAAGGGGATCAGTGTTCATTTTCCAGATTTTTTTCAAACTTGATTATCTGGACAACACCAAATAAAGGACCATTTATCGCTTTAGAGCCGTGGTCTGGTTTATCTACTTCGCTTGAAGAGAGTGATTATTTGGAATATAAAAAGCAAGTTCGACTCTTACCAGCAGGTCAAGTCGCAGAACTTGGATTTGAAATCGAAATTTTATAGAAAATAATGTTGTTGAATATAGAAGTTTCTATATTTGATTGAAAAATGAATTAAAAGAAGGAGTATGATATGTCAGTTATTATTGGTGCGGATGCAGCAGGTATCCGCTTAAAAGAAGTAGTCAAAGAATATTTGGAAGCAGAAGGTTTCCAAGTCGTGGATGTGACAGAAGAAGGGCAAGACTTTGTTGATGTGACCTTGGCTGTTGCTAAGGAAGTCAAACAAGCAGAAGACAATCTTGGTATTGTTATTGATGCTTATGGAGCTGGCCCATTCATGGTCGCTACTAAAATTAAAGGAATGGTTGCGGCAGAAGTTTCTGATGAGCGTTCTGCTTATATGACTCGTGGGCACAACAATTCTCGTATGATCACCATGGGTGCTCAAATCGTAGGTGATCAATTGGCCAAAAATATTGCCAAAGGATTTGTCAACGGTAAGTATGACGGTGGTCGCCACCAAATCCGTGTCGATATGCTCAACAAGATGTGCTAAAGGGAGGAGTAAAAGAATGAAAATTGCAATTGGATGTGACCATATTGTCACAAATGAAAAAATGGCTGTTTCTGAATTTTTGAAATCAAAAGGCTATGAAGTCCTTGACTTTGGAACCTATGACCACGCGCGTACCCACTACCCAATTTTTGGGAAAAAAGTCGGAGAAGCAGTAGCTAGTGGTCAAGCAGACCTTGGTGTATGTATCTGTGGAACGGGTGTTGGCATTAACAACGCTGTTAATAAGGTACCTGGAATCCGTTCAGCCTTGGTCCGTGATATGACAACTGCTCTTTATGCTAAAGAAGAACTCAATGCCAACGTGATTGGTTTTGGTGGAAAAGTAACCGGTGAGTTGCTCATGTGTGATATCATTGAAGCTTTCATCCATGCAGAATACAAACCAAGTGAAGAAAACAAAAAATTGATTGCCAAGATTCAACATTTGGAAACCCATAATGATCACCAAGAGGATGCAGACTTCTTTACAGAATTCCTTGAAAAATGGGATCGTGGTGAATACCACGACTAAGAGGTGAGCATATGATCTTAACTGTCACCTTGAATCCTTCCATTGATATTTCTTATCCCTTGGAAGAATTAAAGTTGGATACTGTGAATCGTGTTTCGGAAGTTTCTAAGACGGCTGGTGGTAAAGGGTTAAATGTCACCCGTGTCCTAGCTGAGAGCGGTGAAACAGTTGGAGCAACAGGTTTTGTTGGGGGGACCAATGGTCAATTCATCAAGACCCATCTTCCACGAGATGTCCAATCCTTCTTCTATGATATCCTGGGAGATACGCGGAACTGTATCGCCATCTTGCATGAAGGAAATCAAACAGAAATCTTAGAAGCGGGTCCAGAAATTATCCGGACGGAAGCTTTAGGATTCCTTCATCATTTCAAACTCCTCATGCCGACAGCGGATGTGATTGCTATTTCGGGAAGTCTTCCTACAGGGCTACCAGTGGACTATTATGCGAGCCTAATTGAGATTGCAAAGAAGCAGGACGCAAGGTTGTACTTGATTCATCAGGCAAATCTTTAGAAGCGGTCCTTCACTCACCATTCAAACCAACGGTGATTAAACCCAATCGCGAAGAATTATCTCAACTCTTAGGACGGGATGTTTCAGCTGATTTTGAGGACCTAAAAGAAGTTTTGAAAGACCCACTGTTTGAAGGAATCGAATGGATTATCGTCTCCTTAGGTGGAGATGGTGCCTTTGCCAAACACGGAGACAGCTTCTATAAGGTCGATATTCCAAAAATTGAAGTGGTCAATCCAGTGGGATCTGGAGATTCAACCGTGGCTGGGATCTCTGCTGCCCTCAGTAGCGGAAAAGATGACGCGGCCCTCTTGACCCATGCTATGGTCCTAGGGATGCTAAATGCCCAAGAAAAGATGACAGGGCATGTCAATATAGCCCACTACGATGATTTGTATCAGAATATAATTGTAAAAGAGGTATAAGATGGTATTAACAGAACAAAAACGCAACTATTTAGAAAAATTGAGCACCAAAGAGGGTGTAATCTCAGCCTTGGCCTTTGACCAACGTGGTGCCTTGAAACGCCTCATGGCTCAATATCAAGACACAGAACCAACAGTAGCTCAAATGGAAGAATTGAAGGTCTTGGTGGCTGAAGAATTGACACCATTCGCATCTTCTATGCTCTTGGACCCTGAGTATGGCCTTCCAGCGACTAAGGTATTGGATGCAGAAGCAGGTCTCTTGTTGGCTTATGAAAAAACAGGCTACGACACTTCTAGCACCAAGCGTCTGCCAGACTGCCTTAACCTTTGGTCAGCTAAACGCATCAAAGAACAGGGTGCAGATGCAGTGAAATTCTTGCTCTACTATGATGTGGATAGTGCAGAAGAACTTAACCAAGAAAAACAAGCCTACATCGAACGCATTGGTTCAGAATGTGCTGCAGAAGAAATTCCATTCTTCCTTGAAATCTTGGCTTATGATGAAAAAATCGCGGATGCCGGATCTGTAGAATATGCGAAAGTAAAACCTCGTAAGGTCATCGAAGCGATGAAAGTCTTCTCAGACCCACGCTTCAACATCGATGTCTTGAAGGTAGAAGTGCCAGTCAATGTCAAATACGTTGAAGGCTTTGGCGATGGAGAAATCGTTCATAGCCGTGAAGAAGCGGCAGCCTTCTTTAAAGAACAAGAAGAAGCAACCAACCTTCCATACATCTACTTGAGTGCCGGTGTTTCTGCAAAACTCTTCCAAGAAACCTTAGTCTTTGCCCATGAAGCAGGTGCAAACTTTAATGGAGTTCTCTGTGGCCGCGCAACTTGGGCTGGATCAGTTGAAGCCTACATCAAGAATGGCGAAGCAGCAGCTCGTGAATGGTTGCGTACCGAAGGTCGTCGCAACATTGAAGAGCTCAACCAAGTCTTAGACCAAGTCGCAACTTCTTGGAAAGAGCGTATTTAATTCCTTAGTTCCTAACGTATCAAATAGTCTTTCTAGAAAAATCTAGAAGGACTATTTTTTGTTTCTATGCAGGAGTAGTTCCGTCATTCATCAAAAATTGGTTCCCAATGTTCATAAATCTGATTAAGCTTTCATTCACTATTCAAATGACTTCTGATTTGTAAGGATTTATGTGATAATTTCACATTACAATCGAAAAAAAGAGTGTTTTACAGTATAATAGTTTTATTAGAATGAAGGAGTTGGCGTATGGAAAGGATCATATATAGAGAAGCAAGGCTAGATGAGTACAAGCTAATTGGAAAAGTCTGCGCTGATGCTTTTATGGATTATCCATTTTTAACCGTCATTAAAGAAGATTTAAAAAAGCCTGAATACTTTCCGGCCTTTATTGAGCTATTGCATACCTTGTTAGTCAAGCTCTACATCAAAGGGGAAACTTGCCTAGTTGCTGAACGAGATGGAGAAATTATAGCAGTAGGACTCTTGCAACAAAAGGATTTCTCGATGGTCTCTTATTCACTAAATGGAATTTTCAAGTTATTCCGTTACATTAGCCCTTGGAAATTGATGAAATATCTGGACCTGGTGGAGCGTTCGGAGCAACATTTGAAAAAATCCGGAAACTTCGACTGGTATTTGATGATGTTTGCTGTGAGCCCGACTGTTCAGGGGCAAGGGGTTGGTAGTCATTTTTCTCCAAAATGGGATAGAACCTTACGTCAAGGCCAAAGGTTGTAAGCGTCTAGGTTTGATTACCAGTACCCAGCAAAAATGTTTTTCTTCTATGAAAAAAATGAATTCGTCCTATTAGATTCTATGGTGCTTGACTATGGAAAACAAAGTGTTGGAAACTGGGCTTTTTTAAAGACCCTTGATGACGAATCCTAGATGATTAAAAAAAGGAGCTATTGGGGCTCCTTTTAGTGTGCAAACAATTATTTAGTTTTTTTATGTTCTGAATCCAACTTGGTTTGTTGATGCTTGATATAGGTCAGTTTTTCCTCCCGGCTCTTCCGTTTAAAGAGTGCCTCGGCTGACATAGCAGCTCTTTTGTCGGGGAAAGACTCCTGGTAGATCAAGGTCACAGGAAGTCTGGGACGTGTATATTTGGCGCCTTTGCCAGCATTGTGGGTTTTGATACGGCGTTCGATATCGGTGGTGTAGCCAGTATAGAGGGTCCCATCTGCACACTGGACTACATACATATAAGCTTTAGTTTCCATAATAAATCTCATGAATCTCCGGCGTATAGCTTCCATCTTCCTCATGGATGAACAGTGGAGGCAGAATTTTTAGACCATCTCGCGATCCATCTTTAATGGCCTCAATGAGAAGCATGTTGGCATCTTTATGGACCTTGGGATAGACAAATTGAATCCGTTTAGGAGCCAGATTGTAGTGTTTCATGGTTTCAATGATATCTAAGAAGCGATCCGGACGATGTACCATGACGAGTCGGCCATTGGACTTGAGAGTCCGTTGGGCCACTTGACAAATTTGGTCCAAATTGGTGGTGATCTCGTGACGAGCTAGCAAATAATGAGGGCTCTCATTTAAATTGGAATGCTCGTCCACTTTAAAGTAGGGAGGATTACAGAGAATAAGGTCGATTTTACTACCAGGGAAATGGTGGGGCAAGTTTTTTAAATCATCGGTAATCATGGACATACGGTCGGAGAGGCCATTCAATTGGATGGAACGCTCTGCCATGTCCGCTAGTCTTTCTTGTATCTCCACTCCAACGATGGTTGCTTTGGTGCGCGTGCTAGCAAAGAGTCCGACAGCACCATTGCCGGCACAAAGATCGACAATCAGACCACGGTTGGGCAACTTAGGAAAACGTGACAAAAGGACACTATCAATAGAATAGCTAAAAACTTCTCTGTTTTGAATGATTTTCACATCGCTTGAAAATAGTTGGTTGACGCGTTCGCCGTCTTTTAATTCGATATCGTTCATGGCTCTATTATAGCATGAAAAGAGGGCGGGGAAAAGCATAGAAAGGGATAAGAAAAAATAAGGACAGAACTTTTGTTCCATCCTTATCCAAGAGTTGTTTAATCAAATTCATATTTTTGATAAATGGTCGCCAAGATGAAGATTCCCGTAAAGAGAGCCATCAAGGCAAGGTAGACTGGGAAGGTCACAGCTGTCAATGTTCCGATTTCAATCAGACCTTTCAAGTAAAAGGCAGAGAGATAGAAACCGCAGACAGAGAAGATAATTAAGAGACCTCGCCAGATATTGAGTGGCAAGCAAGCCCGAATAACGGACAAGAAGCCAATAGATCCTAACAAGTAGTAGGAAAGGGTAGACATGTCCAGGCTAGACCAGCCATGATGAGCTCCCCATAAACGAACAAATAAGACGCTAAAGACAACCATCAAGGCATTTGGTAAGGCCAGATGCAAGGAGCGTTTGAGGAAGTGTTTTTCCACTGGCTTAATGTTTCGTTCAAAGGTTAAGACAAATGGAGGGAATCCTTCGACAAACTGGTCAATCAGTGTAATCTGAATCGGAATGAATGGGAAGATCAACAAGTAGTTGATGTCAAATAAAAGGGCACTTGCGATACAAATAATCGCCAGAATGAAGGAGTAGATCGTCTTAATAAAGAAGATAGGAGCGATTCGTCCAATGTTATTGACGACCCGACGACCTTCAAAGAGAATTTCTGGAACATCATTAAAGTCAGAGTTTAACAAGACGAGATTGGCAATTTGACGGGTTGCAGGATCGCCTTCGGCCATCACGATGGAGCAGTCAGCTTCTCGTAAGGCTAGGATATCATTGACCCCGTCCCCTGTCATGGCAGTGGTTCGACCAGCGGCCTTGAGGGTTTGAATCAAAAGTTTCTTCTGATGAGGAGAAACCCGTCCAAAAATGGCTGTACTTTCAGCTAGGTCCACCAACTCATCGTCCTCAATCTTAGAACAGTCAATATAACTTTCGTAGCTTTCAAAACCAGCTTCCTTAGCAATGTAAGAAACAGTGACAGGATTATCACCAGAGATGATTTTGAGATCCACATCTTGGGAGCGAAGATAATCCAAGGTTTCGGCAGCCCCTTCGCGGATTGGATCGAGGATTTCAATGACGGCGATCGCTTCTACATCACTTGGCAAGGTCAAATCATGCATATCGATGGCTTCCACACTGCGAGCTAAGATCAAGACCCGAGATCCATGGGCTTGGGCTTCCAATACCGCTGGAGGATTTCTTTGAGGAGCATTTCTGGTGCCCCCAAATAAACGGTCCCCAAGTTTGTCAGAGTCATGGCACCCCATTTTCGATCACTTGAAAATGGAATGATTGATTCGGCTGTATAAGCGTGTTCTAACTCGCCATATGCTTTGCGGATAGCTTGGGCAGTTGGGTTGTTATCCTCAGAATTTTGCATATAGGCAGCGAGAATAACTTCGATAGTTTCTTCAGAAAAGTGTTCAGACAGGGAGTGAATGCCTTTGACGGTCATTTTTCCTTGGGTGATGGTTCCTGTCTTATCCAAACAAAGAGTATCAACACGAGCCAAGGTTTCCACAGAGTACATCTCTTGGACCAAGACCTTGCGCATCCCTAACTTGATCACGGCTGTCAAGAGAGAGGTCACTGTCAGAAGGGCAATCCCTTTTGGCAACATGCCTAAGAGAGCAGTGGAAGAGGTAATCACAGAATCTTTCATTGGAAGCAGTTTAATTAAAAAGGCTTCACAGAAGAGAGCAATTCCAAATGGGATAATAATCTTTCCAGTAAAACTAGAGATTTTTGCGAGATTATAGAGAATGCGGGAATTGATGGGTTTGAGAGTTTTTGCCTCTACCATTAATTTATTAGCATAGTTATTGGCCCCCACACGACTGACACGAGCGTAGACCTGACCACTCGCTAAGAAGCTTCCGGATAGAAGTTCATCTCCCTCTTCCTTGAGAACCAAGTCACTTTCTCCTGTGAGCATGGCTTCATTGGCTTCAGCAACTCCCTTTTGAACGATGGCATCACTCGGAATTTGGTCTCCAGCTGATAGCTTAATCAGGTCGCCAAGGACGATTTCTCTGGATCAATGGTTTCTTCTTCCCCGGCTCGGATGACAATGACGAGCTCCTTACTCATCAAATTCAATTTATCAATCATCCGTTTAGCGCGGAGCTCTGTGGCAATTCCGGATAAGGCATTAAAGCAGATGACTGCAAAAAAGACCAGGTTGCTCCAGGCTTGTACCGCAACCAAAGCGAGGGCGATCACAAAGTTCAAAGCATTAAACAAGGTGAAGACATTGCGCTTGATGATTTGCCAGGTACTGGTACTGGTATTCGCTTTAAATTCGTTGGTTTGGCCACGCTGTATTTTTTTGCGGACCTCTTCATGGGTTAATCCCTTTAATTCATTCATTTCCATAAAAACATCATATCATTTTTTTAAGAAAAAGACTAGGTGCAGTCGGTTTGTTGACTCATCCAGTTTTTGAAAAGATTTGCGGGGAAGAGAAGGATAAGGTATAATGGATAAACAAGAGAATTATCAAAGGAGAAAGCATGTTTTATACCTATTTACGTGGCTTAGTGACCTTTATTTTATGGGTTCTGAATGGAAATGCTCATTACCATCATAAGGAACTGATTCCGAGCCAAGAGGAAAATTACATTCTCGTAGCTCCTCATCGAACTTGGTGGGATCCTGTCTACATGGCCTTTGCGACCAAACCCAAGCAATTTATCTTTATGGCTAAGAAGGAACTCTTTACCAATCGGATTTTTGGATGGTGGATTCGCATGTGCGGGGCTTTCCCAATTGACCGTGAAAATCCAAGTGCAGCAGCGATAAAATACCCAGTGAATATGCTCAAAAAAAAAAAGCAAGCGTTCCTTGATTATGTTTCCAAGTGGAAGTCGCCATTCTCAGGATGTTAAGGGTGGAGTTGCCGTGATTGCCAAGATGGCCAAGGTACGTATTATGCCTGTCACTTATACGGGTCCAATGACTTTGAAAGGACTAGCGACCTGTGAACGGGTTGACATGAACTTTGGGCACCCTATTGATATCTCTGATATTGCAAAAATGAATGATGAGGGAGTGGAAGAAGTTGCAAGACGTATCCAGGCTGAGTTTGATCGCTTAGATGCGGAATCTCAGGCACTGCGCAATGACCGGAAACCTTTTATCCTCATCCGTTTATTGAAGTTTTTATTGTTGCCATTTGTCTTGGTTGTCGCTTTACTGACCCTCTTGTTTAGTTATATCGCAAGTTTCGTTTGGGATCCAGACAAGCATCGGAAGGACTAATGAGTTTTCTTGAGAACAAGAATGTCAAAAATCATGTGATTTTTGACATTCTTTTTTTATTTCTTCGATTTTTTACGAATAATAAAAATAAAAGGGGTATTTATGGAGACGTGGATTGAGAAGATCAAGGAATATAAACTGTTTTTAGGTTTGGCTGCTGTGGGGCTAGTGATGGGAGGAATATTTCTCTTTTGGCCTAAGCAACCCCCACAAGGACCGGAAACTGTCATTTCTCAGTTAGAAATGGTGGATCAGGAGATTTCCCCTAAGGAAGAGACAAGCCTCCCTTCTAGCTCTCAACAGAGGAGTGAGGAAAAGACGGACTCATCTCAAGAGAAAATCATGGTGGATGTGAAGGGTGCTGTTAGACAGGCAGGGGTCTACGAACTTCCCGTGGGGAGCCGGGTCTATGATGCTGTCCAAAAAGCAGGAGGGATGACAGACGAAGCCAACAACCAATCCGTCAACTTAGCGCAAAAATTGGAGGATGAGTCCATCGTCTATGTTGCTAAGAATGGAGAGGAGGTAGCGCCTGTTGCGTCCGCATCTGCATCTGCTGGGACGACCGGTGGTGAAAAGCAGTCAAAAGATGGAAAGGTCAATCTCAATACGGCAACAGAAGCGGAACTACAGACGATTTCTGGTATAGGTCAAAAGCGAGCCCAAGATATCATTGCTTATCGTGAGGAAAAAGGAAAATTTCAGTCTGTTGATGAATTGAAAAATGTTTCTGGGATTGGCCAAAAGACGCTAGAAAAGTTAAAAGAGCATGTTACAGTGGATTAGAAGTCTCAACATTCATCCATTTCATCTCACCCTGCCGGTTTTAGCTCTCTATTATTGGATCTACACGGGACACTGGCTCGCTTCGATCTTCCTTCTGGCCTTCTTCATCTTGTTTAGGAGACGCTACGATGGCAAACGATTTCTGTGCCTCCTAGGGTTTCTTTCCCTCTTTGCCCTTTGTTTTGCTTTCCGGATCGAACAGGGAAAACAAGAGTCAAGCGATTATAGGGTCCCAAGGGTCATTCAGCTTTTACCGGATACCATCAAGGTGAATGGAGATGCTTTATCCTTTCGTGCCAAGTCGGGTAGCCGTACTTTTCAGGTTTTCTACCAGCTTCAGTCAGAGGAAGAACAAGCCTATTTTAAACACCTGGATCATGGGCTAGAATTACGGATCAAAGGGGAGTTAGAGACCCCGACAAAACAGCGTAATTTTATGGGTTTTGATTACCAGGCTTATCTGAAAACACAAGGGATTTATCACCTTTTAAAAATCAGCCACATCCTTGAAAAGAGACCTGCTGAGCTTAGAGATTTCATAGGACTGCTGTCTAGTTGGAGGCGAAAGGCCATTGTATGGGTTCACCAGCATTTCCCCCAGCCCATGAGTCACTACATGACAGGTTTGCTTTTTGGTTTTTTAGATGTAGAGTTTGAAGAAATGAGTCAGCTGTATTCGAACTTGGGGATTATCCATCTGTTCGCTTTATCGGGTATGCAGGTTGCCTTCTTCCTAGATGCTTTTCGGCGCTTCTTTCTCCGATTGGGACTGGAGCAGGAAAAGGTTGCCTACCTCCTCTATCCATTTTCGCTTCTTTATGCTGGAATGACAGGCTTTTCGGTTTCGGTCGTTCGAAGCCTCTTACAGAAACTCCTGGCCCAGGCTGGGCTCAAAGGAATGGAAAATATGGGAGTCACTCTCCTTTTATTACTCCTTCTTTTACCGTCCTCCTTGTTGACTGCTGGAGGTCTCTTATCCTGCGCCTACGCCTTTATATTGACTCTAACCTCTTCCGAAGAGGAGAAGGAGGGAATCCGAAAAGTCATCAAGGAGAGTCTAGTGTTAACACTAGGGGTTCTTCCTTTTCTCATTTTTTTCTTTGGAGAATACCAACCCTGGTCCCTTCCTCTAACCTTTATTTTTTCTCTCTTATTTGACCTTCTGTTGTTGCCAGGACTAAGTGTCGTCTTTCTCCTCTCTTTTCTGTATCCCTTGACCTTCTGGAATCCTTTCTTTGTCTGGATGGAAAAAAGTATGGAGTATCTAGCGAGCTTCACTAGTCAATCCTTGGTTTTCGGGCAACCAAGCATCTATTTTTTCATCTTGCTCTTGTGCTTGCTAGCTTGCCTCTATGAGATGCGAAAGGTTAAGAAATGGAGATACCTGTTCCTACTCTTAATATGCTCTGTATTTGCTATCGTGAAGCATCCTTTAGAAAATGAGATTACCATCATTGATATTGGTCAAGGTGATAGTATTTTGCTACGTGATTGGCGTGGGAAAACCATTTTAATTGATACAGGAGGAAAAGTGGACTTTGGCCAAAAGGAGGAATGGAAGAAGCGAAGGTCTACTAGCAATGCAGAACGGACCCTGCTCCCCTATCTCAAGAGCAGGGGGATTGACCAGATTGATCATATGATTCTCACGCATACTGACACAGATCACATGGGAGATTTGGAAGTGCTTGCGGCTAAGGTTAGTATTAAGGAAATCAACATTTCCAAGGGAAGCTTAAAAAAAGACTCTTTTGTCCGTCTGCTCAAACGGTTGAACTTACCGGTAAAAACGTTGGAGGCTGGTGATCAACTGTCGATTTTTGATGGGCGTGCAGAAGTCCTCTATCCGATAGAAGTAGGAGATGGGAGTAATAACGATTCCATTGTTCTTTATGGCCGCTTTTATGGGTGGTCCTTCCTTTTTACAGGAGATTTAGAAGAAGAAGGGGAAAAGACCTTGTTAGCCCGTTATCCTCAACTGCGCGTAGATGTGCTAAAAGCAGGCCACCATGGTTCTAAGGGATCTTCTCACCCTGCCTTCTTAGAGAAAATCCAAGCAAAAATTGCCTTGATATCTGCGGGTGAAAAAAATCGTTATCAGCACCCTCATCAGGAAACCTTGGAGCGTTTCAAAGAGTTACAAATGACTGTTTTTCGTACAGACCAGCAAGGAGCGATTCGTTTTAGAGGGTGGAATCAGTGGAAGATTGAAACCGTTCGATAGGAGCTGTTTGATTTCTAGCTTGAAAATTGCTATGATAAAGTCAAGGAAATGAGGTTACAAGTATGAAATCATTACAGTTGTTTTGGACGCAATATGCTGATTTTTCAAGAAGATCAGATAGAAAAGAATTTTGGATTAGCCAAGCCTGGCATTTACTATTTACAAGTCCATTTTGGATTTACCAATTGGTCTTACTCTTTTCAAATTCGAAATCAGAGGAAGACGTGATTCCCTTGACCGGGATGGACGTTTCAGCTTGGTTCAGCATCTTTTTTCTCCTTTATCTCTATCTTATTTTTGTTCCCCAGCAAGCAGTAGTCGTTCGGCGATTGAGAGATGCAGGTTTTCATTGGTCGTTGATTTTCCTATTTCTAGGCCCTACCTTGCTCTACCTTTTATCTCCTATTTCCATTTTTCTAGTCTTAGCTCTTGCAGGCTTGTTCTCCTTGGCTTGTCTCTTGGTCCTTCCAAGTGCTAGACTTGCACAACCGGACCAGATTGCTTCTCCAGTATTTGCTTCGACGAGTCCCGAGGTCTCTTCGCCAAGTATGCCCTCCCATTTGATGGATCCCAACAGTTTTTCAGCTATTCCCCAGATTGTTTCGGCTCCACCAACTCCACTAGAGAAAGCACCGCTTGAAAAGAAAATGGAATCGGAACAGATCCAGCATCAGTTTAGAGAGTGGAATGAGGTACCTTCAGAACATGCAGGCTTTACAAACAATTAAAAAAATCAGTGCTGAGAACCTTCCTCCAATCCTGGTTCTATCAGGAGATGACATCGGTCAGTTTGAGTGGATGAAAGAGCAACTTTTTAAGAAAGTTGGCTACGATTCATCTGATTTGAACTATTCCTATTTTGACATGAAGGAAACAGCTTATGCAGAGGTCGAGCTTGACTTGGTCAGCCTTCCATTTTTTGCGGACGAAAAAAATAGTGATTTTGGATCATTTTGTCGATGTGACGACCGCAAAAAAAGATACCTGACGGATGATGAATTGCAGTCCTTTGAAGGATACTTATCGGCACCTTTTAGAAACGACTCGCTTGATTGTCATTGCGGAAGGAAAACTGGATAGCAAACGAAGAATTGTCAAGCTCTTAAAAAGGGATGCCCAGTTGCTGGAAGCGACTGAATTAAAAGAGCAGGAGTTGCGTGCCCATTTCACGGAAGAGATCAAGTCTTTGGGACTAGCGATTGATTCACAAGCCTTCGACCAACTTTTGATCAAATCTGGCTTTGATTTTTAGTGAGATTCAGAAAAAAACTTGGAGTTTCTTAAAACCTACAAGGGAGCTTCAAGCATTACCATCTCAGATATAGAAGAGGCTATTCCAAAAGACACTCCAGGATAATCTGTTTGATCTGATCCAGATGATTTTTAAAGAAAGAAATAGATTCCGCCCGCAGTTTGGTCAAGGACCTTCGGCTGCAAGGAGAGGATGAAATCAAGCTTTTGGCCATTTTATTGAGTCAGTTCCGCATCTACACACAGGTCAAGCTGTTGAAGCAAGAGGGACGAACAGAATCCCAAATCGTTTCAGACCTATCAGAGCTGACCGGTCGCAAAGTAAATCCCTATCAAGTCAAATTTGCCCTAAGAGATAGTAGAGGGATTTCTCTAGCTTATTTGGAGCAGGCGATTTGTCTTTTGATTGATACCGACTTCCAAATGAAATCGGGAACTTATGAGAAAGATTATCTATTTGATTTGGCTGTACTAAAGCTAGCTAACCCATCTGTGTAAGCAGAATAGTTGAATAAATTGGATGATTGCGTTATCATTTTTATATACATAAAGAAATAGAGGTATTTTTCCATGGCAATTATTTTTACCAGATCTTCCGTACGCATACGATGCATTGGAACCATACATTGATGCTGAAACAATGCACTTGCACCATGATAAACACCATCAAACTTACGTAAACAATGCAAATGCAGCTCTTGAAAAACACCCTGAAATTGGTGAAGACCTTGAAGCTTTGTTGGCAGATGTAGAATCGATCCCAGCTGATATCCGCCAAGCGCTTATCAACAACGGTGGTGGACACTTGAACCACGCGCTTTTCTGGGAATTGATGACTCCTGAAAAGACAGCTCCTTCAGCAGAACTTGCAGCAGCAATCGATGAAGCCTTCGGTTCATTCGAAGAATTCCAAGCAGCTTTCACTGCAGCAGCAACCACTCGTTTCGGTTCTGGATGGGCATGGTTGGTTGTGAACAAAGAAGGGAAGCTTGAAGTGACTTCAACAGCAAACCAAGACACACCAATCTCAGAAGGGAAGAAACCAATCTTGGGCTTGGATGTTTGGGAACATGCTTACTACGTGAAATACCGCAACGTTCGTCCTGACTACATCAAAGCTTTCTTCTCAGTGATTAACTGGAACAAAGTAGACGAGCTTTACGCAGCAGCTAAATAAGCTTTCATAATAAAAAAAGTTTGAATCAAGAGGTCCCTTAAAGGAGCCCCTCGATCCAGGCTTTTTATTTTTCGAATTGTTCAAAGTAGAGTAAAATGATTCTCCTGTTTTGGGAGGGATATTTCTTGCGTTTATACCTGAAAATGATACACTAGAAGAGTATGTGAAAGTGAGGAAAAAGGCTTCCTACATAAGAAAGAAGCCGTGTCACTTTTTCTGAAAAAAACTGTACCTCAACAAAAGGGAGAATAAAAATGACAAGTATTACGATTACAAAAGGAGCAGTGGATACACCACTTTATCTAAAAATGCTCAACCGCCACGGGTTAATTGCAGGGGCTACTGGTACAGGGAAAACCGTGACCCTAAAAGTCATTACTGAAAAATTAAGTCAGCAAGGGATTCCAGTGTTTCTAGCAGATATCAAGGGAGATCTTTCAGGTCTTGCTAAAGCCGGACAATGGACGCCAAAGATGGAAGAGCGCTATAAACTACTTGGTATTACAGATCCTTTTGAACCTCAAGCTTTTCCAGTTCGCTTATGGGATGTCTTTGGTCAAGCAGGTCATCCAGTCCGTGCTACGATTGAAGGAATGGGCTCTCTTTTGCTAGCGCGCTTGTTGGACCTCAACGAAACGCAAACAGGGATTTTGGCCATCGTCTTTAAATTAGCCAAAGAAAAAAATTGGCCTTTAATTGATTTGAAGGATTTGCAGAGTCTTTTGAAGGAAGTCTATGACCATGCCTCAGATTATTCCGCTCAATACGGCAATATCAGTAAACAATCAGTAGGAGCTATTCAACGAAGCTTGTTAGTGCTAGAGCAAGAGGGGGCAGATCAATTCTTCGGAGAGCCTGCCTTGGATCTTCAAGATTTTATGCAATTGGACAGCAGTGGACGAGGCTACATCAACATTCTATCAGCGACTCGTCTTTTCAACTCCCCTAAGCTCTATTCAACCTTCCTTATCTGGATGTTGTCTCGTCTGTTCGAGACCTTACCAGAAGTTGGAGATCTAGAAAAACCAAAATTTGTCTTCTTCTTTGATGAAGCCCACCTCTTGTTTAATGATGCGAGCAAGCTCTTCCTTGAAAAAGTTGAGCAAGTCGTTCGCCTTATCCGGTCTAAAGGAGTGGGGATCTACTTTATTACACAGAATCCTCAAGATCTCCCTGAGTCTGTATTGGCCCAGCTTGGGAATCGTGTTCAACATGCCTTGCGTGCCTATACGCCAAAAGAAATGAAAGCTATTAAAGTTGCTGCTCAAAGCTTTCGACCAAACCCAGAATTTGATACGGAAACTGTCTTGACGGAGTTGGGAACAGGGGAAGCTCTCGTCTCCTTCCTAAATGAAAAGGGGCAACCAAGTGTGGTGGAACGTTCTTATATTTTGTCTCCACAATCGAGCTTTGATTTGTTAAACGAGAGTGAACAGTTGGCCTTGATTACCAGCTCTCCTTTCCATCAAAAATATGCTGTTCGAGTAGACAATGAATCAGCTTATGAAAAGTTGACTGAAAAATCTGCTAGAGAAGAGAAGGAAAAGGAGCGGGAAGAGGAAGAAAAGACCAGAGTAGCAGAGGAAAAGACTAGTCAAAAACGGAGTCCGGGCCGTCCGCGGAAATCTAGTTTAGAAAAGGCCAAAGATTCCTTTATCAGTTCCTTGTTCCGTACCATTGCGCGTGAAGTGGCAAAACTAATCATGGGATCCTTTAAGCGGAAATAAGACAGTCAAAAGGGGATGGATTCTTAGGATATGAAGAAGGATTGACCTAGAAATCGCTAAAAAATTTCTTCTATAAGAAATCGTTTTCTGAACTGGAAATACCTTGTTATTTTAAAGAGAATCTTTTATAATTAACTTCATATGAAAAAAATATTTAATGTTCGATCGATCATGATTGTGTTGGGGATTTTATTATGTATAGGAGGAGTTGGAGCGTTAACTTACCTCCATCTTTATCAGGCTCCTGCCTCGTCGCTTGCTCAAGATGGAACGACGGCTCAAGCAGTGGACTCCAAGCAAGAGAAGCAAGCACTCCAACCTCCTCGTGTCAAAACTCCTGAGGAGAAACAAGCTGTCATGGATCAAGACCGTGAAACCATGGAGAATTTAGGTCTTGTCTATGATTATGCCAATAAAGGCTTGGTAGAAGTAGTACAAGACTACATGGCTGAATATGGTATTGATCCTTCCCAAATTACCTTTACCTATAAATCCTGCGACAGGCCAACAGTTTTCAATGAATGAGTTGCAGCCGATGACAGCTGGAAGTACCTATAAACTGCCCCTCAATATGTTAGTCATGGATGAAGTCGATGCAGGGAAGTTAAACTTAACGGATGAATTTGATATTACCAATACTTACTACGAGTACCTTGGAGAGCACGATAATTATGTAGCTGCCTTTGGTGGCGCTATGACGATTCCAGATATGCAGCGTTATTCTCTTGTCTATTCAGAAAATACGCCGGCATATGCCTTGGCCGACCGCTTTGGTGGTATGGACAATGTCTATGAGAAGTATGAAAAATATGGAAAATCCCGGGCAGAAATAAAAACCATTAGTCCTGAAAACAAAACGACATCTGATTACTATATTCAAGTCTTGGACTATCTTTGGAATCACAAAGAAAAGTATGGGACCTTGCTAGAATTGATCGGAGAGTCCTTCCCGAATGAATACTACAAACGGTATTTACCAGATTTAGTCATTCAGCAAAAACCTGGTTATGTAGCGGAAGCCCTCAATGTCGAAGCCATCGTTTACGAACAAACACCCTACCTCATCTCGATTTTTACAGCTGGTCTAGGGGGAACTACTCCAGAAAGTACGGAGATCAGTGGATACGGTCTTCATTTACTTGGTCAACTCTGCTATGTGATTAATGAATGGCACCGTGTAAATGTCAACTAACGATTTAGAACCTTTCCCAAAAACGTTTTGGGAAGGTTTTTTCTTAGCAAAAATAAGTTTCATGGTTAAAATCTTGGTGACATTCTTTGAGGTCAGTGAATAAATATGATATAATAACTAAAGAACCCAAAGAAAGAATAGAAATGATTACAAAAGAAGATTATCAGTTGATTCGCTCCCATTCAGCTTTCTCTGCGATTCCAGTTGAAAAATTTGATAAATTAGCTGTCGAAATCCATTATAGAGAAATCCCAAAGGGACAGATCCTATTTTTTGCCGGTGATAAGCGCGATCGAATTTTTTTAGTGGTAAAAGGCTATGTTCGTATTGAGGAGTTTGACTCTTCAGATACCTTCTCGTATATGGATTACATTAAAGAAGGAGCCGTCTTCCCATACGGTGGTATGTTTACAGATTCAACTTATCACTATACAGCCACTTCCATGACAACCGTTAAATACTTCAGTATTCCTGTTCAGCTTTATGAGGAAATTGTTCAGTCCAGTATGGAACAAGTTCTCTTTATAACGAGAAAACTTTCAAAAATTTTGGAATTCCAGGAGTTGCGACTTCGCAATGTGGTCGCAGCCAGTGCCAGTGATCGTGTGATCCAATCCTTAGCTCTACTCTGTATGGATTATCAAAAGTTTGGTCCAACCATTCCTTTTCCGATGAGCATGAAAGAGTTGGCCAGATTAGCTGCAACGACGAGAGAAACGGTCAATCAAGTATTAAAGAAGCTCCTAGAAGAGGAGAGAATCGAGTACAAGCATAAGAAATTAACTTTTCTTGATCTTCCATTCTTTTTAGATAGTTTTGAAGAAGCTTAGTAAGGCTTCTTTTATTTTCTGTCAAAAACGATAAAAGTTCTTCAATTTAAATAAAAAATATTTACCCGCAAAAAGAATATATATAATAAAATATCCAAAGAAAGCGGTTCATATTTCATAAAATGATGGTAATATTTAAAAAAACGTCAGATTCTTGGCATTCGTAATGGAAGATTGGTTGTGAAAGCGGTACCAATTGGTGATAAAATGAAACATGTAAACGGGATTAGCTAAGCTAAACCGCAAGAAAAAAGGAGGACTATAGATGTCTACACACCCAATTCATGTTTTCTCAGAAATTGGAAAACTGAAAAAAGTTTGTTTGCACCGTCCAGGTAAAGAGTTGGAAAACTTGATGCCTGACTATCTTGAACGTCTTCTTTTTGATGATATTCCATTCTTGGAAGATGCTCAAAAAGAACACGATGCATTTGCTGAAGCACTTCGTAACGAAGGAATCGAAGTACTTTATCTTGAACAGTTGGCTGCTGAGTCATTGACTTCTCCAGAAATTCGCGATCAGTTTATCGAAGAATACCTTGAAGAAGCAAACATTCGTGGACGCCAAACAAAAATTGCGATCCGTGAATTGCTTCACAGCATTGAAGACAACCAAGAATTGGTTGAAAAAAACAATGGCAGGGGTTCAAAAAGCTGAACTTCCAGAAATTCCTGAAGAAGCAAAAAGGATTGACAGACCTTGTTGAATCTGACTACCCATTTGCAATCGACCCAATGCCAAACTTGTACTTCACACGTGACCCATTTGCTACAATTGGTAATGCAGTATCATTGAACCACATGTACGCAGATACACGTAACCGTGAAACTTTGTATGGTAAATACATCTTCAAATACCACCCAGTTTACGGTGGAAAAAGTTGAACTTGTCTACAACCGTGAAGAAGATACTCGTATCGAAGGTGGAGATGAGTTGGTACTTTCTAAAGATGTATTGGCAGTTGGTATCTCACAACGTACAGATGCTGCATCAATCGAAAAAAATTGTTGGTAAACATCTTCAAGAAGAACGTTGGCTTCAAGAAAGTATTGGCCTTCGAATTTGCTAACAACCGTAAATTCATGCACTTGGATACAGTATTCACAATGGTGGACTACGATAAATTCACAATCCACCCAGAAATCCAAGGTAACCTTCGCGTCTTCTCTGTAACTTATGAAAACGAACAATTGAAGATCGTTGAAGAAAAAAAGGTGATTTGGCTGAATTGCTTGCTGAAAAACCTTGGTGTTGAAAAAAAGTTACTTTGATTCCATGTGGAGATGGCAACATCGTTGCTGCTGCGCGTGAACAATGGAACGACGGATCAAATACTCTTACAATCGCACCTGGTGTGGTAGTTGTATACGACCGTAACACTGTAACCAACAAGAAATTAGAAGAATACGGACTTCGTTTGATCAAGATCCGCGGAAGTGAATTGGTTCGCGGTCGTGGTGGACCTCGTTGTATGTCAATGCCATTCGAACGTGAAGAAATCTAATCATCCTTCTACAGGTTAGACGGGCTCAGTGTCTAAACTGAGCCCTCTAAACTGATTGACAGGATCTTATCATGCATAATAAAAGGAGATAATTAATGACAACTTCAGTATTCCAAGGACGTAGCTTTTTAGCAGAAAAAGACTTTACACGTGCAGAGTTAGAATACCTTATCGGACTTTCAGCTCACTTGAAAGATCTTAAAAAACGCAACATTGAACACCGCTACCTAGCTGGTAAAAACATTGCGCTTTTGTTTGAAAAAACTTCAACTCGTACTCGTGCAGCCTTCACTACTGCAGCCATCGACCTTGGTGCTCACCCAGAATACCTTGGTGCAAATGACATCCAACTCGGTAAAAAAGAATCTACAGAAGATACTGCTAAAGTTCTTGGACGTATGTTTGACGGTATTGAATTCCGTGGTTTCAGCCAACGTATGGTTGAAGAATTGGCTGAATTCTCAGGTGTTCCAGTATGGAATGGTTTGACTGACGAATGGCACCCAACTCAAATGCTTGCAGACTACTTGACTGTTCAAGAAAACTTTGGACGCCTTGAAGGTTTGACACTTGTGTACTGTGGTGACGGACGTAACAACGTTGCAAACAGCCTTCTTGTAACAGGTGCTATCCTTGGTGTGAACGTACACATCTTCTCACCAAAAGAACTCTTCCCAGAACAAGAAATTGTTGAATTGGCAGAAGGATTCGCAAAAGAAAGTGGCGCTCATATCTTGATCACTGAAGATGCTGACGAAGCTGTGAAAGGTGCAGATGTGCTTTACACTGACGTTTGGGTATCTATGGGTGAAGAAGACAAATTTGCAGAACGCGTTGCCCTTTTGAAACCTTACCAAGTAAACATGGAATTGGTTAAGAAAGCTGATAACGAAGACTTGATCTTCTTGCACTGCTTGCCAGCTTTCCACGACACACACACTGTTTATGGTAAAGATGTTGCTGAAAAATTCGGCGTAGAAGAAATGGAAGTTACTGACGAAGTGTTCCGCAGTAAATATGCTCGTCACTTTGACCAAGCTGAAAACCGTATGCACACAATCAAAGCGGTTATGGCAGCTACTCTTGGTAACTTGTACATTCCAAAAGTTTAAGACTTTATAACCGTATACCAACAGCTATAGGGGCTGGACTGCTAGCTTTAGTCCTGCCCCTATTTTTTATAGAAAGGGAAAACCTATGTCAAGAAAAATCGTCGTTGCTTTGGGAGGAAACGCCATCCTTTCATCTGATCCTTCTGCAAAAGCTCAACAAGAAGCACTTGTAGAAACAGCAAAACACTTAGTAAAATTAATCAAAAATGGGGATGACTTGATCATCACTCACGGAAATGGTCCTCAAGTAGGGAACCTCTTGCTCCAACATTTGGCAGCTGATTCTGAAAAGAACCCAGCTTTCCCATTGGATTCATTGGTTGCAATGACTGAAGGAAGCATTGGTTTCTGGCTTCAAAACGCTCTTCAAAATGCTCTTCTTGAAGAAGGAATTGAAAAGGATGTGGCTTCCGTTGTGACACAAGTCGTTGTGGATAAGAACGACCCAGCCTTTGTCAACCTCAGCAAACCAATCGGTCCATTCTACTCAGAAGAAGAAGCAAAAAGCAGAAGCTGAAAAAAATCTGGAGCAACCTTCAAGGAAGATGCTGGTCGTGGCTGGCGTAAAGTTGTTGCTTCACCAAAACCAGTGGATATCAAAGAAATCAATACCATCCGTACCTTGTTGAACGACGGACAAGTCGTTGTTGCTGCTGGTGGTGGCGGTATCCCAGTTGTGAAAGAAGCAAATGGTAGTTTGACTGGTGTTGAAGCCGTTATCGACAAAGACTTTGCATCACAACGTTTGGCTGAGTTAGTAGAAGCAGACCTCTTCATCGTTTTGACCGGTGTAGACTATGTTTTTGTGAACTACAACAAACCAGACCAAGAAAAATTGGAACATGTTAATGTTGCTCAATTGGAAGAGTACATCAAACAAGATCAATTTGCACCAGGAAGCATGCTTCCTAAAGTAGAAGCTGCGATTGCCTTTGTAAATGGTCGTCCAGAAGGAAAAGCAGTCATCACTTCACTTGAAAACCTTGGCGCTTTGATTGAGTCTGAAAGTGGAACGATTATCGTAAAAGACTAATTCATATACATGAGTGAGGGGAGTGAACCCCATATTTACAGGAGTTTGTACAAAGTTCCTCCCCTCGTTTTTTCTAAAAAAGTTTAGGAAAAACTAGTTTTTTAATCTTAAATATGATAAAATAAACATATAGGTAAGCGCTTTCTAAAAGTTTAACCTTTTGAAAGACTCACTCAAATTTTGTTGCGTTAGGAGGATAAACAAATGAGTGAAAAAGCGAAAAAAGGGTTTAAGATGCCTTCATCTTATACCGTATTGTTAATCATCATTGCGTTTATGGCAGTGATGACTTGGATTATCCCAGCAGGGGCTTTTGTCGATGGTGTGTATAAATCACAACCTCAAAACCCTCAAGGTATCTGGGATGTATTGATGGCACCGATTCGTGCTATGCTAGGAACGACTCCTGAAGAAGGATCTTTGATTAAAGGAACTAGTGCAGCGATCGACGTAGCCTTCTTCATCTTGATGGTTGGTGGTTTCCTTGGTGTAGTCAATGAAACTGGTATGCTAGACACTGGTATTGCTTCTATCGTGAAGAAATACAAGGGTCGCGAAAAAATGTTGATTTTGGTGCTTATGCCTTTGTTTGCCCTTGGTGGTACAACTTATGGTATGGGTGAAGAAACCATGGCCTTCTATCCTCTCCTTGTGCCAGTTATGATGGCCGTTGGATTTGATAGCTTGACTGGGGTAGCCATTATCTTGCTCGGTTCACAGATTGGATGTTTGGCGTCTACCTTGAACCCATTCGCGACAGGTATCGCATCTTCAACTGCAGGTGTTGGTCTTGGGGAAGGGATCATCCTTCGTTTGATCTTCTGGGTTGTCTTGACTGGTCTTAGCACTTGGTTTGTATACAAGTATGCAGATAAGATCCAAAAAGACCCAACTAAATCCCTCACTTATGCAACTCGTGAAGAAGATATGAAATTCTTCAATGTTGGTGAAGATGAAGAAAATGTTAATTCAACTCTTTCAAAGAAACAAAAACAAGTCTTTGTACTCTTTGTATTGACCTTTATTTTGATGGTCTTGAGTTTCATTCCATGGGGTGACTTAGGTATTTCCTTCTTTGGTGACTTTAACACTTGGTTAACTAGTCTTCCAGTAGTTGGTAAGATTGTTGGTGGTTCAACTGCAGCCCTAGGTACTTGGTACTTCCCTGAAGGAGCAATGCTCTTCGCCTTTATGGGTATCTTGATTGGTATTGTCTACGGATTGAAAGAAGAACAAATCATTTCTTCATTTATGACTGGTGCAGCTGACTTGCTCAGCGTAGCCTTGATCGTAGCGATTGCACGTGGTATCCAAGTTATCATGAACAACGGTATGATCACAGATACGATCCTTAACTGGGGTAAACAAGGACTCAGTGGTCTATCTTCTCAAGTCTTCATCGTCTTGACTTATATCTTCTACTTGCCAATGTCATTCTTGATCCCATCATCTTCTGGTCTTGCCAGTGCGACAATGGGTATCATGGCTCCATTGGGAGAATTCGTCAATGTACGTCCTAGCTTGATTATCACTGCCTACCAATCTGCATCTGGTGTCTTGAACTTGATCGCACCAACTTCTGGTATCGTAATGGGAGCTCTTGCTCTTGGACGTATCAACATTGCAACTTGGTGGAAATTCATGGCAAAACTTGTTGTTGCCGTTATTGTAATCACCATTGCCCTCCTTCTTCTCGGAACTTTCGTTCCATTCCTATAAGAAGTAAAGAGGTGATTCCATGAAAATTGAGATTACAAATCAAGTCAAAGATGACTTTCTAGCTTCATTAAAGACTCTGATTTCTTATCCTTCGGTTTTAAACGAAGGTGAAAATGGAACACCGTTTGGACAAGCTATCCAAGATGTCCTTGAGAAAACGTTAGAAATTGCTCAAGAAATGGGCTTTCAAACCTATCTAGATCCTGAAGGATACTATGGATATGCAGAGATCGGTCAGGGGGAAGAACTCCTGGCCGTTCTTTGTCACTTGGATGTTGTTCCAGCCGGTGATTTAGAAGATTGGCAAACGCCACCTTTTGAGGCGACTCTGAAAGATGGATGGTTGATTGGACGTGGAGTACAAGATGATAAGGGACCATCGCTTGCGGCGCTTTACGCAGTTAAGAGCCTGCTCGACCAAGGAGTCGTATTTACCAAACGGATCCGCTTTATATTTGGTACGGACGAAGAAACTCTCTGGCGCTGTATGAACCGCTACAATCAGATAGAAGAAAAAGCAGATCTTGGCTTTGCTCCAGATTCGTCCTTCCCATTAACCTATGCTGAAAAAGGCTTGCTTCAAGTGAAGCTCCATGGACCAGGCTGGGAGGATCGTCCCTTACAAGCTGGTCGTGCCCTCAATGTGGTGCCAGATAAGGCAACTTATAAGGGGCAACGCTTAGAGGAACTCTTACCAGTTATCGAGCAAAGTGGTGTGAAGTATACAGAAGAAGCAGGAGCAGTAACCGTTCTAGGTCTGTCTAAACACTCCAAGGATGCGGCTGAGGGTGTCAATGCCATTGTAGGCTTAGCTGAGAGTCTTTCCTTGATCCAGCCTCATCCAGCCCTTCTCTTTATCGCAGATGCCGTTGGGGAAGAAGCGACAGGAGCAGCTCTCTTTGGTGAAATCAATGATGAACCAAGTGGTGCTCTTTCCTTCAATATTGCAACTCTCTCCATTGATGAACAGCAATCTGAAATCGGGATTGATATTCGGATCCCAGTCTTAGCGGATAAGGAGGCCTTGGTAAAACGTTTAAGTGAGGTGGCAGCTAGCTATCAACTTCAGTATGAAGAGTTTGATTATGTAGCTCCACTATACGTTCCATTAGACAGTCCATTGGTGAGTACTCTGATGGCGGTCTACCAAGAAGAAACGGGGGATCAGACCCCAGCTATGTCCTCAGGGGGAGCGACCTTTGCGCGAACCATGGAAAATTGTGTGGCTTATGGGGCCCTCTTCCCTGACGCTCTCCAAACAGAGCACCAGGCGAATGAACGAGCTAAACTGGATGATTTATATCGTGCAATGGAAATATATGCAGAGACCATTCGACGATTAGCAGCCAAGGAAGCTTAATATAGATTAGAAAAAAGCTTAGATGGTCTGACCATCTAAAGCTTTCTTTATTGCTAAAAAGAAGAAGGAGGGTGAATTCTTTTCAATTTTTCAAAAGCGGTCAAGGCCCCCTGATTGTCTTCACAAATGATAAGGCAGACGTCATCTCCGCAGACGAGTTTGCAACAATTTGCAGCAATTCAAGGGCATCTAAGATAGCCCCGAAGGACTAGGGCCAGACCAGGTAGAGTTTTGACGACTACTTGGTTTTGGACGGGACAGAAGCATGACAAAGGGCATCTTCCATATAAAAACGCAGTCAGTTTTTCCCAACGAGATGGGGCAATGCTATTGATGGCATAGTAAGAGCTATCCTTCGTTAATTTTTACCAGATTCAAAGGATTTGACATCTCTCGAGAGAGGTGGACTGGGTCACGATGATGCCGTTGGCTTCCAGGCTGTCCTGCAATTCTTGTTGGGTTCGAATTTTTCTTTTCTGAAATAATGGACCGGATCAGACGGTGGCGACTTTCAATCTTATTCATAAGGACTCTCCTGTATTTGATAAACATAGCATCTCCAAAGCTAAAGAAACGGTGGCCTTGGTCGATGGCGTGCTGATAAGCATCCAGAGTGAGTTCTCGACCTACGAAAGGCAGAAACGAGCATGACTAAGGTTGATTTTTGGTGAAAGTGGAAGTTGGGTTGAAAAAGGCGTCGACAACCTGCCACTGATAGCCTGGTTTTGATAAAGATATTGGTCCAACCAGAGTCGACATAACTCTCCATTAAACTTATTGCCAATTGTTTCTAAGGTTCGGATAGAAGTGGTTCCAACGGCAACGATGCGGTGTCCACTCGCTTTGACTTGTCGAAGAGTTTGGGCAGCTTCTTCAGAGAGTTGATAAAATTCGGAATGCATTTCATGTTGGTCTAGATCATCGACGGATACAGGACGGAAGGTACCAGCCCGACATGAAGGTTAAGATAAACCAAAGTGAACCCCTTTGTCTTCAATTTTTGTAGAGCTCAGGGTGTGAAATGGAGGCCAGCAGTAGGACAGCAGCGGATCCATTTTTCTTTTAGCATAGACCGTCTGGTAACGTTCCTGATCTTCTAATTTTTCATGGATGTATGGTGGTAGGGGCATTTCCCCTAGACTTTCCAAGACTTCAAGGAAAATTCCTTGGTAAGAAAACTCTACGATACATCCTCCGTGTTCCAGCTTTTTGATCAGAGTTGCTTGAAGACGTCCATCTCCAAAGCTGACGACCCCCTCCCTCTTTGAGGACGTTTAGCAGGTTTGGCAAGAACCTCCCATTGATCGCCCTCGATATTTTTTAAGAGGAGAAGCTCCACATGCCCTCCTGTATCCGGTTTGATCCCATGGAGACGGGCAGGAAGGACACGGGTATTGTTCATCACCAAGGCATCCCCTGGTTCTAATTCATTGATAATGGCGTCAAAATGCTGGTCTTCCATCTGACCTGTTTGTCGATTGAGGATCAGTAGTTTTGAGGCATCGCGCTTCTCTAGTGGGGTTTGCACAATTAACTCCTCAGGGAGGTGGAAATCAAAGTCATTCGTATTCATGTTCTCTCCTTGTATCTAAATTCTTCTATTTCTTACATTTAACCTTCCCCATTATATCATGAAATAAGAGTGAAACAAAGGAAATCACTAGCCGAATTTTAAAGGGGTGAAGGTAAAAAATCCTTTTCTAACATCAAGAAAGCGCTTGACAAAAATTGGTCTATACCATATAATGAATATAAGAAATAAGCGGAGGATTTATCATGAAAGTTATTGAAATAGCCAATCAAATCGAAGGGGACAGGTTGCTTTTGACCTGCTAAAAGAAAAGTTAGAGCAGGGTGCCAAAACTCTGGGGCTTGCGACTGGAAGCAGTCCACTTGAGTTTTATAAATTGATTCGGGAGAGTGATTTGGATTTCTCAGAACATGGTCAGTGTCAACTTGGATGAGTATGTGAGGCTTGACGGGAGAAGATCCTCAATCCTATCGTTACTTTATGCAGGAAAATTTATTCAATGAGAAACCGTTTAAAGTTAGCTATCTTCCAAAAGGAAACGAAGATACTGCAGAAGAAGAAACAGCTCATTACAATGAAATTTTGGCCCAACATCCAGTAGATCTGCAAATTCTAGGGATCGGTCGCAACGGCCACATTGGTTTTAACGAACCAGGCACGCGTTTGACAGCCAGCATTTGGTCCATTTGGATCAATCAGCGATTGAAGCCAACTCTCGCTTCTTTGAAATTGAAGATGTGCCAGCAAGCCATCTCCATGGGGATTGCGAACATTCTTGCTGTAAGTCTATCATTCTCTTTGCCTATGGAGAATCAAAAGCAGAAGCGATTGCAGGAATGGTCAATGGTCCAAAAACAGAGAGTTTACCAGCGAGTGCCCTTCAAGGTCATCCAGATGTCGTGATTATTGCTGACCAAGCAGCCTTGAGCTTACTGTAACCAGTTGAAAAAAAAGAGAGACCTATCTGAAATATCCTGAAAGATAGGTTTTTTTATAGAGTGAAGTATGGTACAATAAGATAAAATTCTATATTTGAGGAAAATATATTTTGAAAAAGAAGTTGCTCGTTTTAGGAATCGTCGTCCTATCTCTGTTTCGGCCTCTGTCAATCGTAGCGGATGAGCTGGTGGATATGGCGCAAAAAATGTATCCCAATGATCATGTGCAGGCCTATAATCGACCAAGGTCCTCTCTCGTCATCGATGCGAATACCGGGGATGTTTTGTGGAGAGACAATATTGATGAAGTGCGGGATCCAGCAAGTATGAGTAAGCTTATGACTCTGTATCTGCTCTTCGAAACCATGAAAGAGGGGAAGATTACCAAAGATACGGTTGTCACTGCAACGGCTGCGGATCAATCCATGTCAAAAATCTATGAGATTTCCAACAATAACATCGTTGCAGGAGTGGACTATACAGTCTCTGAATTGATTACCATGACGGCTGTTCCATCCTCCAATGTGGCTACGATTATGTTGGCCAATCTCCTTTCTAATCACGATGCGGATGCCTTTATTCAGCGGATGAACGAAAAGTCCAAGGAGTTGGGGATGACCAATACCATTTGGAACAATCCGAGTGGAGCGGCCATTTCAACCTTCCAAGGTTTGTATACCAGTTATAACTATCCAAATGATGCGGCCAACCAGACAACCGCAAGAGATTTGGCGATTCTCGTCTATCATTTCGTGAAAAAAAAAAATATCCAGAGATTCTTAGCTATACCAATCAGGCTAAGGTGACCGTGAAACAAGGAACGCCTTATGAGGAGACTTTTGATACCTATAACTATTCCTTGCCAGGAGCAAGATATGCTCTTGAAGGAGTAGATGGTCTGAAGACAGGTTCGAGTCCACGTGGTGCCTTTAACTATATCGCAACCGCTAAACGGGGGGACCAACGAATTATCTCCGTAGTCATGGGAGTTGGTGATTGGTCCGACCAGGATGGTGAATACTATCGACATCCATTTGGCAATGCCTTGATCGAAAAGGCTTTTGCAGATTATCGTTATAAGAAGTTGTTGGACAAGGGTGTTCAGACGATCGATGGAAAGACCTACACACTGGATCAACCTTTCTATGCCACGGTCAAAAAGGGAGAAGAGAATTCAAAACTCGTTGTCAAAGATGGACAGGTAGAGGCGGATTCAGGCTTGATGACCCTATCAGAAAAGATTTCTGATGGACTTCCAGTAAAAGGAGGAGCAGTGAATCAATCAGATACCCAAAGTACTGCGGCTCCATCTACAAAGAAATCCTTCCGTTTTCCGATTGAAAGTCTGGTCATTTTGATTCCAATTGGTATTCTTGCTATGATTCTGTATGTAGAAAGAGCCCATCGCAACCAACGTGCGCGCAAGGCTCAGGATCGCTACAAAAAATAATCGATCAAAACTCAACTGAAATCCAGTTGGGTTTTGTCATTGCCTTCTATTTCTCATGTTGAAAGGAAACTTATGAAAGCATTTCGAAATTCCTATCCTGCTTATTTATTTTTATATAGTTTTTACTTCATGTCGACTGCCCTATTTACGACTTTAATCTCTGTCTATCTGATAGGCCAGCAGTATTCAGCCAGTCAGGTATCTAATTTGGTGTCGACAGCCTTTTTCCTATCCATGCTTATCCAGCCCTTATTTGGTTATATCAATGAACGATTTGGTATTGTTAAAATCACGACCTTGAGCTTAGGGTCCTCATGGCAGGGAGTGGGTGGATTGATCTGGGCCCCTAACTTCTTTTGGTTGATCATCTTTTATGGCTTGGTAGTTACTGTGTCTGAAATGGGACAGCTCCCGATGATGGAAATTTTAGCTAGCCAGAGTCCCTATGCTTTTGGAAAAATCCGCGTTTGGGGGACGCTAGGGTATGCGGCTGGAGCCCACCTAGCTGGTTGGCTCTATGCTCATCTTAGCCCTCAGTCTGATATACTATTGTGTAGTGGTCACGATCCTTCTTGAGTTTCTTTACTTTTTCAGGGGCTATCCGTATTGATCAAGACCAATCAGGTACAAAGAAACTGTCTCGATCCGGCCTCCTGCTCCATAATGGACCCTATCTCTTTTTCCTATGTACTGATGGGGGCTTGTGTCGGGCGTGGGAAATATTAGCCATACCTATATTCGAGCTCTCTTAATGGATAGTGGGCTCCCTGTTTCAGATAGCGTCTACGGTTTGTGGCCATATCTGTCGTGAGTCGAAGCTCCCTCATCTTTTTCTCGGACCGTTTTTATGGATCATTGGCCCTGCGTCTCCTAATTTTGCTTCCTGTAGGGGATTCTCTTGCTCCAGTATTTCATCTATGCTCTTCGACTCGGTCTTCTTAAAAGTGCTGGTTACCCTCTTGTGGCCAAGCATGCACGAGGGATGGTCTTGATCATGGTCTCCTTGCGTTTTATCTCCCAACAAGTGGATGAAGAAAGTCTAGTCTTAGCCATGGCTCTCGTGCAGGAGTGCGCTATCTTGGTACCATTCTCTTGCAACCGCTAGCAGCTTTCTTTGTAGATCACGGTGGATTTTCAATGATGAGTTACTTCTTGGTGGCTGTCCTGGTCCTCGTCCTTCTACTAAGTCTCTTTTTAAAGATGCCAAAAGGAAAATCTCCAGGTCTCTTTGGGAACACGAAGGAGTAAAAAGTTTAGGAAATAGGGAGTTTGTAGAATAGAAGGACTTATGCTGTAATGGAGAACGATGATGTTTATAAGAAGAAATGAAGAGAGAATGAAGTTTAAACGTGCCTTATTTGCGACACTTTCCCTTGCTTGCCCTGTGTTTCACAATGATAGCAAAGGCGGATGATCTTTATCAACAAGAAGATATCATGTCGATCACAGAAAAATCAGGGACTTCGGTGGATGAATTTTTCCGTCCCAAGGCAGATATTGTCGTCGATGCTCACACAGGAGCGATTGTTTATGGAGATAATATTGATGCTCCTCGTGACTCCGGCAGTATGGCTAAATTGATGTCCGTCTACACGTGCTTCTGGGAAGGCTGTAAAGAAGGGCAGCTGGATTATGATACCATGATTACCGCGACGGATACGGATGTGATCATTTCTCAAAATCAGAAGTTGAGCAATAGTCCCATTGTGGCGGGGGCTCAATACAAGGTATCGACCCTCCTAAATATGATTTTTGTTCCTTCATCCAGTGCGGCGACCATCATGATTGCCAATAAGGTGTCTGGAGGAGATCCAGATAAATTCTTGGATTTGATGAACCAGCGGGCCCAGGAAATTGGAATGACCAATGCAGATGGAACAATCCTAATGGTGCCCCAACTTTGCAGTCCTAGATAGGCTCACTATAATCCGACACTATGAGTCAAAAATGCCGATAACCAAACAGCAGCAAGAGACATGTCTATTTTTGGCCCTATCCGCATAGTTAACGAGGTTCCTGAAATACTCAACTCATACTAAAAATGCCAAGATAACCCTCTTCCAAGGTGACAGATTGATGAAGAAACCCAGCGAAATTATAATTATTCCTTGGAAGGTGCAGAATCATTCTCTAAAGGTGCGGGATAGCTTTCAAAACTAGCTCTAGTCCGACAACAGATTATAATTACACCTTGAGCAGTTAATCCGGAAATCAGCGATTTGTTCAAGTCAGTGTAGGGTCAGCAGCTATGATGTAGAAGTGCAGAGCCTGCGTCACGTCGTGGAAATAGCCCTGATTGAAAGACTATATCAGGATTATGAGTACAAAAGAGGTGCTGCCGGCAGGGGTTCACACGATTCAGAACAGACCTATCCATAGACAAAACCCATACTATGCTACAGTGAAAAGAGGGACGAATCCAGAGATCAGTGTTCAAAATGGCCCGGCATGATTGCCAATGGCTTGCAAACTGTTTCTCCGTCCATTCAGCAAACGCAGGCTGTAAGCGCAGTAGAAGCGCCTCATCAGAGTCCTCTAGCATGCGTCAAAAAGGCTGGGATCAATGTAGCTCTGTTGCTTCCTTCCTTTTTATTTTTCTTAGAATTTTCTTTAACGTGGATCATAGAGAAAATAAGAAAGATTTCCAAATAAATCGATGGACCGGAGATGAACTGATCTCTGGTCTTTTTAAAATCAGGGGACAGGTATGAATTGAGCTGCAACCGAGGCTTGATGCTAGAATGGTAATGGAATGATAAAAAGGAGAGATTGAATGAAAAAAAGACTATTAACAATGGTTGCTTTAATGGGGGTGCTTGGGCTAGTAGCCTGCTCAAATCAAGAAGGGACCTCGTCCAGTGAAAAGTCAGTTCAGGGAACAGCCCAGTCTTCTAGGGCCTCTCAGAGCAAGAAAGTGACCAGTTTGAAAGGATCCTCAGAATCTCCTTTTGTTTTGTATACAGATGAGGAACTTGAAAATGCCAGAACCGTTGGGGATTTTAAAGCTTTCTATGCTTTGATGATGGACCGAACAGTTGCTCATTCGGAGGAAGCAGGAGCATCACTCACGGGCTCTGCAAAAGAGACCTATGAGACTTATCTGAAAGACTTGAAGGAGAAAATGGAAACGAGCAAGGGCCGTTTAATGAATCCATGGATACGATAGGGTCTGAAGACACCGATGTTCGGAAGATACTCGTGCAAGCATTGTCGAAAAATTCGAAACGGCTCGAAAACAAGCTGAAGCATCTGAAAATGGAACCTCCCCATCATCGGAAACTCAAGATCCGGCATCAGGCGAGAAAACGAATGAGTCAGATCAGTGAGCGGGGGACATTATGTAATGTCTTGTCTAAGATGAATGAACATTCGCTATTCATTTCAGTAAGATCATATCTAAACAAGGAGCTGGGCTCCTTTTTTTCTTAACCCTCCGTATATTTGTCCTCCATTACGAATTATATAAGTGGAGGTGATGATATGTTTCTTGGCAGATACTAAGAATCGTCGTTTGGAGTGTTTTGGAGAAGGGTCCCGATGAAAAAGGAAGGTCCTTTTTCTGTCTCCTCATGTGGAAAGAGTCCATAAAGAAAGGGCCCGTGATGCGTCCACATTTTGCTCCACATCAACCTGAGAGCACTTCGATCATGAAACGGAGGTTCAGAACATCTAGAGTTAAAGGTGGGGCTTTGTCAATGAGGCCAAGCAAAACACTCTAGCTGAAGTGGAAAAGGTCCTCTGAGGCAATCAGCTTAGATTGCGGATGTTCTCCTTCAGATCAAAAGCTTGCTAGAAGTGCAAGTGCGGTTCCTTGTCTGTGGACGTTTAAAGAACAGAAGCGATAGCTATCTCATGAAGCACGTGTATCAGGTTTATTGGTTGTTGGGAAAAACTTGTAAACTCAAGAAAAGCCTGTATCTGACTCTAGCCAAGAAGGTTTGTCTCATTTTAGCCAAAATAGGGACTTTCATCTCTGGGAGTTGGACCTAGAGAAGCAGGAAGTTCGTCTCCACTATCTGAGTCCATCAAGACTTACGAGGCGTCTTCATTATCGGACTCAACATTTTCCTTTTTATGGAGGGAATCTGTTAGAAGTTTTGCGGACGCCTTATGCCAAACAAGCCTTGCAACGAATGAGGGTCCCTCTAGACCGACAGTTTAAAGACTATCTTCGTCAGCAGTTGTATTACCGGCATCCTAAGTGGATGGCTCTTCAGGAACAGCTCTATCTGAAAGGAAAGCATCTCCTGGAGTTGGACTTGGAAGCCTTTTATCCCCTTTGTCGGCCACTGAAGTCTAGGAATTTTATCCAGATTAAGGGAGATTGGCAAGGCTAGTATCAGAACTTTATGACCTATTATCTCCAAACCGGAATGAAAGCGACGCAGACTCTTTATTCGCCTCGTTTTTATCAGAACTGGAAAGCTTAAATTTCTGTCAATCAAATACCCCCAAATGGTAATATATGTGATAAAATAGAAACATTGGAGGATTTTTGTAATGGTAAAACAACGAAATGAAATTGATGAAAAATACCAATGGGATTTGTCGACCATTTTGCGACAGACCAGAGCATGGGAGAGAAGAAACCATGCTGTAGCTGCAACCATTAAAGAGATGCTACTCATTTTGCAGGTTCTTTATTGTCTTCTCCAGCTAACCTATTAGAAACCACAGAAGTTTATTTGGACTTGAACCGTCGTTTGGAGAGGTTTATGTCTACGCTCATATAGAAGAATGACCAGGACACACGCGTGGCCAAGATACCAAGAATTCCAATCAAAAAGCAGTATGTCCCTTTACAGCCTTTTTGGGAGACCTTTGCCTTCTACGAGACCAAGGGATTTATGGAGATCACTGAGGGACAATACGCCAACTACTGAGAAAGTCCCTAGCTGTAGAAGCTTATGCTCATTACTTTGACAAATTGCTCAAAACCAAAGAGCATGTCCTTTCTCAAAAAGAAGAAGAATTGTTAGCAGGAGCAGGTGAAATCTTTGCTGCGGCAGGTGAAACCTTTGAGATTTTGGACAATGCAGATATCGTCTTCCCGATGGTGAAGGATGACCAAGGCCAAGAAGTTCAGTTGACCCATGGAAACTATATTTCTTTGGTAGAGTCTAAGGACCGCCAAGTCCGTAAGGAAGCTTACCAAGCCTTGTATGGTGTCTATGAACAGTACCAACATACCTATGCTAAGACCCTTCAGACTAACGTCAAGGTCCACAATTACAATGCTAAGGTTCGCAAATTTTCTAGCGCGCGTGAGGCAGCTCTTTCTGCTAACTTTATCCCAGAGAGCGTCTACGATAGTCTGGTAGAAGCGGTTAACAAGCATTTGCCTTTGTTGCAACGCTACGTGAAACTCCGCTCAAAAATCTTAGGAATTGAAGATTTGAAGATGTATGATGTCTACACGCCACTGTCTTCTACTGATTACAAGTTCACCTATGAAGAAGCACTTGCTAAGTCTGAGCAGGCTTTGGCGGTGCTTGGTGGTGACTACCTATCTCGCGTGAAGCGCGCCTTTACTGAACGTTGGATCGACGTCCATGTCAACCAAGGAAAACGCTCAGGTGCCTATTCAGGTGGTTCTTATGATACCAATGCCTTTATGTTGTTGAACTGGCAAGATACATTGGACAATCTCTTCACCTTGGTGCATGAGACTGGCCATAGTATGCACTCCAGCTACACCCGTGAAACCCAACCTTATGTCTATGGGGACTATTCGATCTTCCTTGCGGAGATTGCATCTACAACCAATGAAAATATCTTGACTGAGCAGCTGTTGTCCAGAAGTGAAAGATGATGAGACCCAGTTTTGCTATTCTCAACCACTTCTTGGATGGCTTCCGTGGTACGATCTTCCGTCAAAGCGGTTTTGCGAGTTTTGAACATGCGATTCACAAGGCCGACCAAGAAGGACAAGTGTGACCAGCGAATTCTTGAATGAGCTGTATGCGAAACTTCAATGAGAATATATGGTCTTTCAAAAGACAATCCAGAAATCAGCCACAGATGGGCTCGCGTTTCCTCATTTCTACTATACTTACTATGTTTTCCAATATTCAACTGGTTTTGCAGCATGCCTCTGCCTTAGCTGAAAAATCGTTCATGAACACAGGAAGGCAGGACAAATACCTAGAGTATTTGAAAGCCGGAAATTCGGATTATCCACTCAACGTCATCCGCAAGGGCGAGTGTTGATATGGAAAAGAGACTACCTCCATGCAGCCTTTGCAGAGTCTTTTGAACTGTCGTCTCAATAGTAAATTTGAGGCCTAGGTTGAAAAATTAGGGGTTGGCCCTAAGATGGTTGAGTCTTACAGTAAAAATACTAAACCACAAGTATGCCAGACCAGTTGTGAAGGGAAATCGTCTCCTTCATGCGGGAGCGCCAAGCACCAGTCAAACCGATGCTTTAAAAGGAGCTAGAAGAATTTGCTCGTCGGAAAAATATTTCCCAGTATCCCACATGAAACGGTCCTTTCTTTCGTCTCTTTTTGCAGATCATGCAGCCCAAGTCGATTTTAGAAATTGGGACAGCGATTGGCTTTTTCAGCTCTCTTGATGGCGGAGCAAGTGCCTGATGCAAAGAGTACCTGAAACCATTGAGTCGCAACGAGGAAATGATTGGTTTTGCTAAAAGCTTTGCTCGTTTTTGATCAACGCATAAGCAAATCACCCTCTTAGAGGAGTGCGGTGGACCTGCTGGAGCATATTGAGACAACGCTTTTGGCTTGATTTTTATGGATTCGGCTAAGTCAAGTACATCGTCTTTCTTCCAGAAGTTCTCAAACGATTGGAAGTTGAAGTCGTGATTTTGGACGATATCTTCCAAAAGGAGGAGATGTGCGCGTGATATATATGGATGTACGGAGGACAACGGACCATTTTATCGAGAGCTTACAACGTCTCTTTGATGCCACTTTGGATCATCCTGGTTTGACAGCCAGTCTGATTCCCTCGGTGATGGCATTCTCATGATTCGTAAAAATCTGGAAGAGATTTCTTTGCGATAGAAGAAGTAGCTTTTAGACTTATTTAAGATTATCCTGTTGAATTTGTGGTAAAATGGTAGCAGTGAATAGAATGGAAAAACATGAAGAAAAGGTTTGTAGCTGGAGCGGTGACCCTTTTTATCAGTTGTACGCTTGCTTGGCAGCTTGGTGCAAAAAGTGGCAGTGACAAAGATATCGTCACTAATGAAGGGAGATACCGTACTGTTGGTGACTTCTGATGAAAGTCAAGGGCAACCAGGGTGCACGAGCACGCATGCCTTTTCAAGATGACGATTAACAAAGTCTTTGAAAAAGAATACGACTCAAGAGTCTCAGAACAAGATGTTGAGAAAAGTTGATGAGCAGACAATTGGTTGAAACCTTCAGAGACTACCTCACTCGAAACAAGGTTTAACGGAAGAAACCAACGAGCAACAGATCATGTGATCTTTTGTTTAGATATCGCGGTTGACCAAGCTATTTCAAAGGTTGACAGACGAAACTTACAAAAAGCATTTGAAAGCTACTACCAAAATCACTGCAAATGTGAGTTAAATTGGATTCAGAAGAAAAGAAAGCAAAGTGAGTTCTTGCAAGTGTAAAAGCTGAAGGCGCAGACTTTGTACAAATCGCCAAAGAAAACTCTACAGATGCTAGCACCAAAGATAAGGGTGGAGAAATCAAATTTGACTCTGGAACAACAACTACTTTCGAGCCCGTGTTAGGAGGCAGCTCTAGCGTTGATGGATTATTTCTGATGTTGTCATTGTTCCTGCTAGTCAAAACAACGCTGGTAGTTACTATATTGTGAAAGTAACCAAGAAGGAAGAAAAAGGATCAGATTGGAAGAAATACGAAAAACGCTTGAAAGAAATTCTAACGGCAGATCGTAAAAATGATGCCAACTTTATCCGTAGCATCATTGCTAAAGCAATGACAAATGCCAATATCAAGGTGAAAGATGATGCCTTCAAGGCAACCTTCAACCAATACATGCAAAATATCGGTGCAACAACAGAAGGCAGCTCATCTTCTAAATAAGGATATTAGTTGACGACCATTGTATTTATCTGTATAATGAGATAGTTGAGAATAAATCATTTAGAATCGGATGCAGAGAAGTGGCGGGGGTGCGAGCCATGGAAGAGGAATGATTTTGCTACTCAATAGAACAATTACATAATCGAATGAAGAATGACAAGTTCATTGAATGAAGGTGGTACCGCGGTTTTTCGCCCTTCGTTAGTGAGCTTGTCTTTTTTTCAGCATCTTCTACCGGAGATCCTTTCTAATAAGAGAAAGGCCTTCCTATAGATTTGCAGGAGGAAACTGATGAAATCGTATCTGGTCAAACAAAAGTTTCGACTTGGAGGGGAACGCTTTGACATCAAAAATGATCTGGGAATGGTAGAATACCATGTAGAAGGTTCATTTTTTAAGATTCCTAAGACCTTTACTATCTATGATGTTGCTGGTGAACAGGTCAGTGAGATTAGTAAAGAAGTCTTAACTTTTCCTACCACGTTTCAAATTCAGCTGGAGTAACGGAGATGGTTTTTATATCCGTGAAGTTGACTTTTGGAAGGATAAAGTGATGATTTGATAATCTTGGTCTTCGCATCGAAGGAAACGTCTGGGATTTGAATTTTAAATTGCTAGATAACCGCGATCAAGTGATTGCCGAGATAACGAAAGAACTTTTCCATTTAACCTCAACTTATACCGTAACCGTCTATGAAGACTCTTATACGAGACCTGAGTTATTTCTCCTGCGTCGCAATTGATTGTATGTGAAAATGCTAGAAAGTCAATCAAGTTAGTAAAAAGGAGACATCTATGAAACAATTATCTAGATTGCACAAGTCCACCAAATGTGAAGCGATTTCTGGGCGACCAAAGGTCACTCAGTAGAACCATCCGTTAGCTTGGTTCCAGTAAACGATCCAACCCTATTGTGGATTAACTCAGGGGTTGCAACCCTTAAGAAATACTTTGATGGGACTATCATTCCTGAAAATCCACGGATTACCAATGCGCAAAAAGCCATCCGTGCCAACGATATCGAAAAACGTGAGACGAGCGTCTGCCATACTATGTTTGAAATGTTGGGGAACTTCTCAATTGAGGATTACTTCCGTGATGAAGCCATTACCTGGGCTTATGAACTTTTGACAAGTCCTGAATGGTTTGACTTCCCTAAAGACAAACTTTACATGACTTACTATCCAGATGACATAGATTCATACAATCGCTGGATTGAAGTGGGCGTGGATCCAAGTCACTTGATTCCTATTGAGGATAACTTCTGAGAAATCGGTGCGGGACCTTCTGGACCTGATACAGAAATCTTCTTCGACCGTGGAGAAGCCTTTGACCCAGAAAATATTGGAAGTCGCCTTCTTGCGGAAGATATCGAAAACGATCGCTACATCGAAATCTGGAATATCGTTTTGTCACAATTTAATGCGGACCCAGCGGTTCCTCGTAGTGAATACAAGGAATTGCCGCACAAGAACATTGATACGGGCGCTGGTTTGGAGCGTTTGGTGGCGGTGATCCAAGGGGCTAAGACCAACTTTGAAACAGACCTCTTCATGCCAATCATCCGTGAAGTTGAGAAATTATCTGGTAAGGTTTATGACCAAGATGGCGATAATATGAGCTTCAAGGTTATTGCAGACCATATCCGTTCGCTTTCATTTGCTATCGGTGATGGTGCCCTTCCTGAAATGAAAGGTCGTGGTTGTCCTTCGTCGTCTTCTCCGTCGTGACTTCGCATGGTCAAAGAAATTTGGGTATCAATGAGCCTTTCCTTTTCAAACTGGTTCAACTGTTGGCAAAAATCATGGAAAACTACTACGAAGTGCTTGAAAAACGTGACGTGATCGTCAGAGCGAGAGAGGTCGTTTGCGTGTGCTCTTCACTCAGGTCAGAACTTTGCCCAAGGTATTGTCGCAGAATTGAAAGAAAAAGGCCAAACAGTTATCGCAGGTCAAGATGTCTTCAAACTCTACGATACTTATGGATTCCCAATGGAGTTGACAGAAGAAATCGCTGAAGAAGCTGGTATGACAGTCGACAAGTAGAGAAGTTTTTGAAGCAGCCACGAAAAACAGCAAGAACGTGCGCGTGCTTCAGCTGTTAAAGGCGGCTCCATGGGGATGCAAAACGAAACCCTTCAAAACATTACTGTTGAGAGTGTCTTCAACTACAATGCAAGTCAGTTGCCTTCAAAATTGGTGGCTATCGTAGCAGATAACTTGCAAGTGGAAAAGCTGTTTCAGAAGGAACTGTGCATCTCTATCTGCAAAACTCTCTTACGCTGAGTAGTTGGACGAGTAGCGATGATGGTCAAATTTTGGATGCTAAAGGAAATGTCATGTAACTGCTAACAGACGTTCAAAAAGCACCAGACAGACCAAGCTCTTCATACTGTTGAAGTTCTTTACTCCACTAGCTGAACAAGAATATACCCTTGGCGATAATCACGAACCGTCGTCACCGTGTCATGAAGAACCACACAGACTCACTTGCTCCATGCAGCTCTTCACAATATCCTTGGCCACCATGCTACTCAAAGCGGGATCTCTTGCAGTGAATTCCTTCGCTTTCGAGCTTCACCCACTTCCAGGCAGTAACTCCTGAAAGATTGCGGGCTGTTGACGCCAACAAGTCAATGAGAAAGATTTGGAGAGCCATCATGCAGTGGAAACAGTTGAGACTGACATTGATGCAGCTAGAAATGGGAACTGCATGGCCCACTGGGGGTGAGAAAGCACGGTAAGAGTCGTAATGTTGTCACCATCAGTGAGCCTACTCCGATGGAACCTCTATGGCGAGTGCCAGCCATCAAGCAATACTTCTAGAAATCGGAATCTCTTCGAGATTCGTCCAAAGAAGAAGGAGTTGGATCAGGAGGAGACTCGTCATATCTTGGCAGGTGACAGAGGTAAAGAAACTTCGAAGCTTACCGTGAACAAGAAGATGCTCTAAAGCAGTCGCGGCAACCTTGAAATGCCCCTCAGCTCAAGGAAGTACCTCACAAGGTTGGAGGGACTTCAAAGAACACGCTTCGTCAGTGCAAAAAGAAAATGCTGAATTGAAGGAAACATGCAACGGCGGTGGCAGGCGATGTCTTCAAGGATGTTCAAAGAAGCAAAATAGGACACCGTTATATTTGCCAGCCAATGGTTTCAGTTTCAGGTCGCGGGTTGGCCTTCTGTTGCCTTTGCGGATGACTGGAGACAGACTGCTCTGATGTCCTGGTGGTTGGCGCAGCAGTTGGTAACAAGGGTCCAACCTTCTCGTAGCCAGCAAGAACAAAAGATATCCACGCAGGTAACTTGGTTCAGGGGTGGCTCCAATCCGTCGATAGGACGTGAAGGTGGTGGTAGAAAGCCAAGACTTATGCCAAGCCCATGAGCGGGAGGAAGGCTCCAACAAAAGCGAAAATCCAAGAGTGTTGGACTGCCGTACCGCTTAATTAAAATTGTAAGCAACAGCTCCGAGATCACACCTTCAGGTGGGGTCTTTGCACTATAGTAAATAACTATTCAGAAATCTTTGCCACTAAGAAGTACTTGTATGATTTTTGATAAATACATTTACCAATAAATATCTCGAGAAAGAGTGTCGCTTAGATATTGCTCCAATTGTCCGATTTGAGAGGCGTCTGATCGAGGCCCTCATAAAAGATCCTGGGTTTGACAGCACCAAGCCGAAATAATCAAAAGAGTGGATAATTTGAAATTACTCAGACTTGGAATAAGAATCGAAAAGGAAAAATTATTTGCATGAAGAACTGATATCTGGAAAAATGTTGGTTTGTATGCCTTGGTGGTCTTCTCTCATTTTATTTATTTTTCGAGGATTCTTGCTAGTTGCTTAGATATTCTCGTTGAGGAGGTTCAGAACTCTCATTCTCTTGATATTCCGCTTTGTGTCTTGCTCTCTATATTTTTCGGTTTGTGGAAATGGTACCAAAAGGGTTGGAAACTTGAGGTTAAAAAGACCAAACTGACGTCCACGATATGGTTACCCATTGGATTATTAGTTGCCTTTATTGCTCTTCAAGCCTTGGTCTCGGGTGAATCGTCTAATAATCAAAGGAGTATTGAGTTTTTCTTGGAGTTATTTCCTGCTTTCGTTTTTTTCTATATTATTTTTATTGCTCCATTATTGAAGAATTCAACTCAGAGGCTTAATGCGCAAAGTATCTATTTCCAAAGCAAACCCTAGGACAAACCTTGCTCTATAATAACATCCTAGTTTATTTTCTTTCTCCATCTTCCGTCTAGTCTAGGCAATTCTAACTTACTTTATAATGGGTTCAATTTTTGCTTTAGCGTATCTGACTAAGGAAGATATTCGTTATGCCATTGCCCTGCATATAGCAAATAACCTGATCGCTTCTCTCCTTATCTTCTTGCTTCAATAAAGAAGAATGGGGAGTAACATACCTACCAAATCAGCCCTTTCCAAATCTGGAAAGGACTGATTTGTTTATTTGAGATAGTTTCTTCTGCAGCAAGGCTAATTTTTAGCATGAAAAAGCAAAAAAACCTTTCCAGATGGAAAGGTTTTTGTCTTATAGGCCATAGTTGTAATCGTCATCCTGCATGGCTTCTACTCCACCGAGAAGGTAACCATTTCCGACTTGAGAGAAGAAGTCGTGGTTAGATGTACCGGTTGAGATCCCGTTCATGACGATTGGGTTGACATCATCTGCTGAGTCAGGGAAGAGTGGATCTTGTCCCAGGTTCATGAGGGCTTTTATGCATTATGAAGGAAGGTCTTGACTTCTCTCGTCCAACCCACACCGTCCATGGAGGCTCTCTGCATACTATTCTTTCCATAGAGGGTGTAGAGTAAGTCATACATCCATTCTTTAAGTTTTTCCTGTTCCTCTTCTGGTAATTCATTAAATCCGAGTTGGAACTTGTAGCCGATATAGGTCCCGTGGACAGATTCGTCCCGAATGATCAACTTGATGATTTCAGCCACGTTGGCCAACTTGTTGTTTCCAAGATAGTAGAGCGGTGTGAAGAAACCAGAGTAGAAGAGGAAGGTTTCAAGGAAGACGCTGGCTACTTTCTTTTCAAGGGGGGTCCCATTGAGGTAGATCTCGTTGATGATTTCTGCCTTCTTTTGAAGGAAGGGATTGGTATTGGTCCATTCAAAATCTCTTCGATTTCTGACGGTATTCAAGGTAAAAAAGATAGAAGTAGAACATGGACAGATTCCATGAATTGGATGTTGTTAAAGACAGCTTCTTCATGTGGAGTACGAATATCCGCACGAAGGGCTTGCACACCCGTTTCAGACTGCATGGTATCGAGAAGGGTTAAACCTACAAAAACTTTACCAACAAGGTCTTTTTCCTTGTTAGACAGCTTTCTCCAGTCGTCCAAGTCGTTTGACAAAGGAATACGTGTATCCAACCAGAATTGTTCGGTTAGCTTTTCCCAAGTAGATTTATCGATGACATCCTCGATGGCATTCCAGTTAATGGCGCTTTCGTAGTAAGTTTCATTTGAAAGTCTCTTCTTTCTTTCTAATTCGTATCTGATCCATACAATCATTTATTATTCTAACACAATTGTTAGAATACTGCACAAAAGTCGGCGAACCGACTTTGGTATCAATGGATCAGAGTGTCTTAGATGAACACAGCTTTCACATTGGTCTGCGCCAACTTCTCCACCATCATCGGTAAAAGGTCACGGACGTAGTAGATGAGACTGATTCCCTTGTTAAAGGCGATAGTTACGAAGGATAGACAAGTCACAGAGTGGTTTTGTTTGTTTCGAGTTTTCCATTCGTAAAGCCTTTTGAATGTCACTGGCATGAGAGAGTCAGTGAGGTCCTGGTCTACATGCTCAGTTGCGGCAGCATAGACATCGATGACTTTACGCATATCCATGTCGTAGGCAGAAGTGTAGTAAGGAATGGTTTCCGTTGACAATCCTGCTGCAGGGTAGTAGATCTTCCCGATTTTCTTCTCTTGGCGTTCTTCAATCCGTTGTGTGATTGGGTGGATAGAAGCAGATACGTCATTGATGTAGCTGATAGAACCATTTGGTGCGACAGCCAAGCGGTTTTGGTGGTAAGACCATCTGCCTTGACTTTATCACGCGGTTCAGACCAATCTTCTGCACTTGGAATGAAGATATCTTTAAAGAGTTCTTTGACGCGATCAGATTTTGGAACAAACTCTCCAGTCGTGTACTTATCGAAGTAGCTACCGTTGGCATAGTCTGATTTTTCAAAGTTGTGGAAGGTGATACCCCGTTCACGCGCGATGTTATTTGATTCTACGAGGGTCCAGTAGTTCATGAGCATGAAGTAGATGCTCGTAAACTCAACAGACTCAGGAGATCCGTATTCGATTAATTGTTGGGCAAGATAGCTGTGAAGTCCCATGGCTCCAAGACCAAAGGTATGCGCTTGGCTGTTTCCGTGGTCGATAGTAGGAACAGCGACAATGTGAGAACTATCCGTCACAAAAGTCAAAGCACGAACCATGGCACGAATGGAACGACCAAAGTCAGGTGAGGTCATCATATTGACCACGTTGGTTGAACCAAGGTTACAGGAGACGTCAGTCCCCATTTTAATGAATTCTTGGGCATCGTTAATCAAGCTTGGCTCTTGAACCTGGAGGATCTCTGAACACAAGTTACTCATGATGATTTTCCCATCAACTGGGTTTGCCCGGTTGGCAGTATCGATGTTGACTACATAAGGGTAACCAGATTCTTGTTGCAATTTAGAAATTTCAGTTTCCAAATCACGCGCCTTGATTTTTGTCTTACGGATATTTGGGTTAGCGACCAACTCATCGTATTTTTCAGTGATGTCGATGTAGTTGAATGGTACTCCGTATTCACGCTCAACAGAGTATGGGCTGAAGAGGTACATTTCTTCATTCTTACGAGCCAACTCGTAGAATTTGTCTGGTACGACGACCCCAAGTGAGAGGGTCTTAACCCGAACTTTTTCATCGGCGTTTTCTTTCTTAGTAGAAAGGAAGGCAATGATGTCTGGGTGGAAGACGTTGAGGTAAACTACCCCAGCCCCTTGGCGTTGTCCCAACTGGTTAGAGTAAGAGAAGCTATCTTCAAAGAGTTTCATAACAGGAACGACCCCAGAAGCAGCTCCTTCATAGCCCTTGATCGGTGCTCCAGCTTCACGAAGGTTGCTGAGGGAGATTCCAACCCCACCACCGATACGAGAAAGTTGAAGGGCAGAGTTGATAGAGCGTCCAATCGCATTCATGTCATCGGTTACTTGGATCAAGAAACAGGAGACCAATTCACCACGGCGGGCACGTCCAGCATTCAAGAAAGAAGAATAGCTGGTTGGTACACGTTGGTGGATAATCAGTTTGCGATCATTACCATCTTCAAAATAGAGAGACGTTGAAGAAGACGCGGTCTTCCATGCTTTCGAGATAGTATTCTCCATCATTTGTTTTCAGAGCGTACTGGTTATAGAATTTATAGGCGGCCATGAAGGACTTGAATTGGAAGTTTTGATCTTTGATAAATTGGGCCAATTCTTCCAAAAATTCAGGACGGTACTTCTGAATGAAGGCTGTTTCGATATAGTTGTGTTCAATAAGGTAGTTGATTTTATCCGATATTGAATCAAAGGCCATGGTATTTGGCACAACATTTTCTTTGAAGAAAGCATCCAAGGCTTCTTTATCTTTATGAAGCATGATTTGACCGTTAACTGGACGGTTGATTTCATTATTAAGACGGAAGTAGGTTACGTCTTCAAGTGATTTTAATCCCATAATGTTCCTTTTTCTAATTCAAAAACAAAGGGGAGGCAAGCTCCTTTACAAGTAAAGGGCCAGGGTAACACTGTAAAAACTTCTGATAATCCCTAGACCGATCAGATCCTGTTTAACAGTATTAAGATAATTTTTTGAGTTTAGCTGGTTGGAATCCAGAGAAGACTTCATCAGCAGTCTGGATAACCGGTGCAGCATTGAAACCAAGATTCTTTACATGGTCTACAAACTCAGGTTGTTCATCTAGATTAATCTCACGGTATTCAACGTGATTGGTATCTAAAAAGCGCTTAGTCATTTTACATTGAACGCAATTATTCTTTGAATAAATTGTCACCATAATATGATGTAACTCCTCTAAAATCATAAATCTGTATCTAGTATAAACAAAAGGTTTTTGCTTGTCAAGAGTTTTAACTAAATATTGTGCACATAAATTAACTATTCCGAATGATACCACAATATGTAGTAATTATAATTAGTGAAAATGAGGAAACCCTGATAAAATAGGTTTTTTTGAAAATGAAAGGAATTCAGACATTCAAAATTCTATATGCATGTCCAATAAAAACAATTCTAATATAATAGAAGAAAGTAAAAAACTGATTTAAAAGAGAAAAATGAGTGCTTCCTGTAAGTATTTTCAGTAAGTGGTATGATAAAAATCTTGAAAAAATAAGAAGATGATATAATAGCAAGTGTAGGGTTATCTGAATATCAAAAAAACTAATTTTCAAAAAGGAGAGTCAAACTATGCTTCAAAGATTTCCATCGTGGCAGAAACAGTATCCACGCACGTCCAACAACTTTGTTGGTTCAAAACTACAAATAATTGCTTCAGATATTACTCTTGAATACAAAGGTAAATCAGTTAACTTGAAATCAAAATCCATGGTGTTAATGAGCCTTAGGTGTTGGTCAAGGAGCTGACGTTTGTAATCTCAGCTGAAGGTGCTGACGCTCATGATGCTATTGCCACAGCAATCGCTGAAACAATGGAGAAAAAAGAGGATTAGCATAAAACATGACAGAAATGCTTAAAGGAATTGCAGCATCCACAGGAAAATGTTAGCCGTTCTTCAAAACATATCTACTTGTTCAAAACCCGACTTGTCATTTGAAACCAATCCTCAGTTGAAGATACAAATGCAGAAGAAGGTTGTCGTTCGTACTATGGATATCGGTGGGGATAAAGAACTCCTTTACTGATCTTCCTAAAGAAATGAACCCATTCTTGGGTTACCGTGCTTTGCGTATCTCAATCTCTGAAACGGTAACCAAATGTTCCGTACACAATTGCGTGCTTTGCTTGCATCCTGAAGGTAATGGGCTGGTATGTGTGGTGAGATGGCTGGTGACCAAACAGCTGTACATTGCTTGTAGGTATGGTGGATGAGTTTCTATGACTGCGACATCTGTTCTTCGGACTCGTAGCCTCATGAAAAATGGATACGAAGAAGATGCAAGAACTGGCTCGGCGTGCACTGACTGGACGATGCAACGATGGAAGGAGAAGTTCTTGAACTTTCTAAGAATACGTGAACGTAGACTAATTGATCTCAAAAATCCTGATGAAAAGTTATCACCTCGGAAGAGGTGGTAGCTTTTATTTTAAACCTGTGTTGCATTTCTTTAAATGAAGTAGCTGAACATGGACTGGGTGTCGCTTCTATATCAAAACAAAAATTTAAATTTTCTAAAGAATTTTCGGAAATAGGTTTTGATTACAAAATTATTTTATGAGTATAATATTGGAAAGATGGTTTGAAAAGCTGAGACAATTGTGAGCAATCTCTGCTTTAGAAAATTTCAGAAAGTAATGGAGGTTTCAGATCTCATAAATTTCATCATCTTATTCAAGATCTTGAATATTTCCAACTATTTATAGTAGAATAATACTAATAGGAAGCGCTTACATACACAAAAGCCAGAGAGGTGAGTGAATGGATACGAAACAAGCATTGTATACATTTGGAACCGGGGAGAACTTTTCATCTTCAACATTATCTAGGGGCTCATAAAAAGGCAAGTAGATGGTGTGAAGGCTACTCAAAGTTTCCGTGTATGGGCTCCAAATGCTCAGGCAGTACACCTAGTAGGTGATTTTACCCAATGGGAAGAAAATGAAATTCCTATGGTGCGAAACGAAGCTGGTGTTTGGGAAGTTTTTACAACTGCACCTCAAGTTGGCGATATCTATAAGTTTCATGTTACAAGACAAAATGGCCACCGCTTGATGAAGGTGGATCCTTTAGCAGTTCGCATGGAAAAACGTCCAGGAACAGGAGCGGTCATTACAGATATTCCGGAGCGGAAATGGAAAGATGGACTCTGGATGGCTAGACGGAGAAAACTTGGCTTTAGATCTCGTCCAGTAAATATTTATGAAGTTCATGCCGGTTCTTGGAAACGCAATGAGGATGGAAGTCCCTATTCATTTGCTCAGTTGAAGGAAGACTTGATTCCTTACTTGGTAAAAATGAACTATACCCATGTGGAGTTCATGCCAGTGATGGCTCACCCGCTTGGATTAAGTTGGGGCTACCAATTGATGGGTTACTTTGCCTTAGAGCATTCCTACGGAACACCGGAAGAGTTTCAGGATTTCGTTGAGGCCTGTCACTTGAATAACATCGGGGTGATTGTGGACTGGGTGCCGGGTCACTTTACCATCAATGATGATGCCTTAGCTTATTATGATGGGACACCAACCTTTGAATACCAGGACCATCATCGTGCCCACAACTATGGTTGGGGAGCAATGAACTTTGACCTAGGGAAAAACCAGGTCCAATCCTTCCTTATCTCTAGTGTGAAGTTCTGGATTGAGTTTTATCATTTGGATGGAATCCGGGTCGATGCGGTCAGCAACATGCTTTACTTAGACTACGATAGTGGTCCATGGACACCAAATATTGATGGTGGAAATCTCAACTATGAGGGGATTCATTTCCTTAAGCGGATGAATGCTGTGATTAAATCAGAACATCCGGATGTCATCATGGCAGCGGAGGAAAGTTCATCTGGCACCAAGATCACTGGTCCAGAAGAGTATGGCGGTTTAGGATTTGACTACAAGTGGAATATGGGCTGGATGAATGATATCCTTCGCTTCTATGAGGAAGATCCTATTTATCGGAAATTTGATTTCAACTTGGTGACCTTTAGCTTTATGTATGCTTTCTCTGAAAACTTCTTGTTGCCATTTTCTCACGATGAAGTGGTCCACGGGAAGAAGAGTCTCATGCATAAGATGTGGGGAGATCGCTACAACCAGTTTGCTGGCTTGCGAAACCTTTTGACCTATCAGATTTGTCACCCAGGTAAGAAATTGCTCTTCATGGGTTCAGAGTTTGGCCAATTCTTAGAATGGAAGTCTGAAGAACAGCTAGAATGGTCCAATCTAGAAGATGACATGAACCGCAAGATGCAAGAGTTTACTTCACAGCTCAATCAATTCTACAAAGATAACAAGATGCTCTGGGAAATTGATGATAGCTATGATGGTATTGAGATTATTGATGCAGATAACCGAGATCAAAGTGTCTTGACCTTTACTCGTAAGGATAAAAAAGGAAATCATCTGCTATGTATCTTTAATATGGCACCAGTAGAGCGTAAGGACTTTACAGTCGGCGTCCCTGTTGCTGGGGTCTATGAAGAAGTTTGGAATACAGAATTAGAGAAATGGGGAGGTGTCTGGAAAGAGCACAACCAGGAAGTGAAGACTCAAGAGGGATTATGGAAAGATTATCCACAAACCTTGACCTTCACCTTACCGGCTCTTGGAGCTAGTGTATGGAAAGTGAAACGAAAACTTCGTTCCAATGTGTCTAAAACAAAAAAATAGTTGTTGGTGATCTACTGATCGCAGTCTATGATCCCATTCCTGAGTCTGTAGAAGAGGCCACAGTGCCTCTCCTCAGAAGTGGGAAGAAAGTCTCGTCAATCCAAAAAGGAGTAATCAATGAAGAATGAAATGCTAGCTTTGATTCTTGCCGGTGGGCAAGGAACTCGTCTCGGAAAGCTCACACAGAGTATTGCAAAACCAGCGGTACAGTTTGGTGGACGTTATCGTATTATTGACTTTGCCCTGTCTAACTGTGCCAATTCCGGCATTAACAATGTCGGTGTTATCACTCAGTACCAACCTCTAGCTCTAAATAGCCATATTGGAAATGGTTCTAGTTGGGGTTTTGGATGGTATTAACTCAGGCGTATCCATTCTTCAGCCTTATTCCCAGCTATGCAGGAAATCGTTGGTTTGAAGGTACCAGTCATGCAATTTACCAAAATATTGACTATATCGATAGCATCAATCCTGAGTACGTCTTGATCTTGTCAGGTGACCATATCTACAAGATGGACTATGATGACATGCTTCAGTCTCACAAGGACAACAATGCCAGCTTGACAGTAGCCGTTCTGGATGTGCCTCTCAAAGAAGCTAGCCGTTTTGGTATCATGAATACAGATGCTAATAATCGAATCGTTGAATTTGAAGAAAAACCAGAAAATCCTAAGTCCACCAAGGCTTCGATGGGGATTTATATCTTTGACTAGCGACGTCTACGCAATATGCTGGTATGCTGCTGAAAAAGAGCAATGGGATATGTCTGACTTTGGTAGAAATGTTATCCCTAACTACCTAGAATCTGGCAGCGTTTATGCTTATGATTTTGAAGGTTATTGGAAAGACGTTGGTACAGTAGAGTCTCTCTGGGAAGCCAACATGGAATACATCAGCCCAGAAAATGCTCTGGAAAGCCGCAATCGTCGCTGGAAAATTTATTCTCGCAACTTGGTTTCTCCTCCAAACTTCATCAGTGAAAATTCCCATGTGGAAGATTCGCTGGTCGTTGATAGCTGTTTCGTTGACGGTACAGTAAAACACTCTATTCTTTCTACTGGTGCTCAGGTCAAAAAGGGTGCAGTCATTGAAGACTCTGTCATCATGAGTGGAGCTGTTATTGGCAAAGACGTTAAGATTAAGCGGGCCATTATCGGCGAAGGTGCAATCATCTCTGATGGTGTAGAGATTGATGGTACAGAGGAAGTATATGTTGTCGGATACAACGAGAAAGTGGGGGTACCAAAAGATGAAGATTGATAAATATTCAGCAATTTTAGGAAACACAGTCAGGCTTCCATGATATGTCAACCTTGACAGATCATCGTCCAGTAGCCAGCTTGCCATTCGGTGGGAAATACCGCTTGATTGACTTCCCGCTTTCAAGTCTTGCCAATGCTGGTATCCGCAGTGTCTTTGGTATCTTCCAACAGGACAATATTAGCTCTGTCTTTGACCATATTCGTTCTGGTCGTGAGTGGGGGCTGTCTACCTTGCTCAGTCACTATTACTTGGGAATCTACAATACCCGTGTAGAAAGCTCTACAGTCGGTGAGGAATACTATAAGCAGCTTTTGACCTACCTTAAACGTTCTGGTTCCAACCAAACGGTCGCTCTTAACTGCGATGTCTTGGTTAATATTGACCTCAACCAAGTTTTCCATTTGCATAATACAACAGAACAGCCGATTACAGTAGTCTATAAGAAATTGCATAAGGAAAATATTTCGGATGTAAATTCTGTCTTAGACATTGATGAAACAGATCATGTCAGAGGTCATAAGCTCTTTGATGGGCGAGATGATGCTGAGCTTTTCAATATGTCTACAGACATCTTTGTGGTGGATACCCCTTGGCTAATTGAAAAAGCTGGAAGAAGAAAGCTAAGAAAGAGAATCCACAAAAACTCCGCTATGTTCTGCGTGATTTAGCAGTTCAGGAAGGTGCTTTTGCTTACGAATATACTGGCTATTTGGCCAATATCCACTCTGTGGAAACATACTACAGAGCCAATATTGATATGCTTGAAAGCAAGAAATTCTACTCTCTTTTCAGTCCTAACCAAAAGATTTACACCAAGGTTAAGAATGAAGAGCCAACCTACTATGCAGACTCTTCAAAAGTATCTCGCTCTCAATTTGCTTCTGGAAGCATTGTGGAAGAAGTCATCAATTCTGTTATTTCACGGAATACTGCAGATTCATAAAGGAAGCAGTATCAAACACAGTGTTATCTTCCCTCAGTGAAGATTGGAGAAAATGCAACTGTCGAGTACGCTATTGTGGACAAGGGAGTTAAGATTGGCGACGGAGTGGTGATTCGTGGAACAGCAGAAGACCCAATCGTTGTCAAGAAGGGCCAAAAAGTTACAGAGGACATAATTCGATGAAGATTTTATTCGTAGCAGCAGAAGGGGCACCTTTTTCTAAGACAGGTGGTTTGGGAGACGTTATCGGCGCTCTCCCAAAATCACTGGTCAAACATGGTCATGAAGTTGGTGTCATTCTTCCTTATTATGATATGACCCATGCCAAATTTGGCGATCAGGTAGAAGATCTCTTCTATTTTGAAGTCAGTGTTGGTTGGCGTCGTCAGTATGCTGGAGTCAAAAGGCTGGTCTTGAACGGTGTATCTTTCTATTTTATAGACAATCAACATTATTTCTTCAGAGGCCACGTTTACGGCGATTTTTGATGATGGTGAGCGTTTTGCTTTCTTCCAGCTAGTGACGGTAGAATTAATGGAGCGGATTGATTTCATTCCAGATGTCCTCCATGTACGACTTCATACTGCTATGATTCCTTTCTTGGTGAAGAAGAAATATCGTTGGATTCAAGCTTATAACAATATCAAGACAGTTCTAACCATTCACAACTTGGAGTTTCAAGGACAATTCTCTGATAGTATGTTGTGGGGAATTATTTGGCGTGGGCTATGAACGTTACGAAGATGGGACTCTTCGACTGGAATGACTGTCTCAACTGGATGAAAAGCCGGAATTCTCTATACAGACCAGTGACAACTGTATCACCAAGCTATGCAGGCGAAATACGTACACCAGAATTTGGTTGCAATTTGGATCAAATCCTGCAGAATGGAGTCCGGTAAGTTGGTTGGAATTGTCAACGGTATTGATACGGATATCTATAATCCAGAAACGGATCCGCTACTAGCTCATCACTTTGACAAATCTGACTTATCTGGTAAACTAGAGAACAAAGCAAGCTTTGCAGGGCGTGTAGAGCCTGCCTGTGAGGAGACGACGTACCACTTGTTGGAGTGTCTCCCGTCTAACTCGTCAGAAAGGTTTTTGATCTAGTAGTAGAAGAACTGCAATTTCTTACAGGAAGATGTACAAATTGTTCTTTAGGGAACAGGAGATCCTGCATTTGAGCAAACTTTTTGCTTGGTTTTGGACAAACCTATCCAGAAAAACTTTCAGCTAACATCCTTTTTGATGTGACCCTAGCTCAAGAGATTTATCTTACGCTAGCGATATTTTCCTTATGCCGAGTCGTTTTTGAACCTTGTGGTTTTATCTCAAATGATGGCTATGCGGTATGGAACCTTGCTGTTGGTACATGAAGTGGGTGGTCTGCGAGATACAGTGGAGCCTTACAATATTTATACCGGACAAAGGGACCGGCTTTAGCTTTAATAACTTCTCTGGCTACTGGCTAAGATGGACTTTCAAAGAAGCACTCAAGCTTTATACTGATGACAAGGAAGCATGGCGTTCCTTGCAAAGAACAAACAATGGAACAGAGACTTCTCTTGGGATACAGCCAGCAAGGCATATAGTGATTTATATCAATCACTCTTTTAATTATTTTTGAATGCATAATAAAATCTCTCTTGTCCTCTGGGTGAGAGAGGATTTCCGTGAAATCAGTCTATCCTAATATATATCATTATGCTATTTGAGTTTATTTTTCTTTATAGAAAAGGATGAAGTCCTAACAATGGAATTAACAAAAGAACAATTTGTCCGAGATTTTAGGGATATTCTACACGAAAGACAGTTGATTAAGGTGTGCAGATGCTACTCCAATAGAGCTCTTCCAAGCTTTGGCCAGTACTGTCCGTAGTATATTACACCTCTCTGGTTGGAGCGTCGTAATAAGTTAATTGATCAGCAACAAAAAACAGCTTATTACTTTTCGATTGAGTTTTTACCTGGTCGTATGCTAGAAACCAACTTATTGAACCTAGGAATTCTTGATACGGTTAAGGAAGGATTTGAAGAGCTGGGAGTTGATTTTACGGAAGTGAAAAATTCTGAGCACGATATGGCCCTAGGTAATGGGGGGCTGGGGCGCTTAGCTGCAGCCTTTATGGACTCTTTAGCAACTACGGGCTACCCTGGTTTTGGAAATGGTATTCGCTATCGCTACGGCCTTTTTAAACAACGGATTGTAGATGGTTATCAAGTGGAGCTTCCCGATGACTGGTTTGGTAGTTTGGGGAATGTCTGGGAAACCCGTAAGGACCACGGAATTGTAGATGTTAAGATATTTGGTAATGTTTACCTCCGTGCGAATAAGGAAGGGCGTATTGTTCCGAGTTTATGAAAATTCTAAAAACCTTGCGAGCTGTTCCTTATGATGTGCCTCAGATCGGTTTTGGTAATGATAGTAACAATCTCCGACTTTGGGATGTGGAAATTCCCTAGGAAGATGAGTTAAACTATCAACCATTGAGCTCGTCGTCAGAATCCAAGATATTACAGCAATTCTTTGCAGATGACTCTAGCTACGAAGGAAAAAGAATTACGCATGATCAGGAATACTTCATGACAGTGCAGGTCTTCAGACCATTATCAAATCCTACCTCAAGCAAGGGCGTCCGCTCAAGGATATTCATGAGAAGGTCTCTGTCCATATCAACGATACCCACCCAGCTGTCGCACCGGCTGAATTTATGCGTCTCTTGATGGATGAGTATGATCTAGAATGGGCAGATGCTTGGAATGCTACGGTTAAAACCATGAGCTACACCAACCATACCATCTTGTCAGAAGCCTTGGAAAAATGGGATGCAGAACTCTTTAAGAATGTCCTCTGCTGGGTTTATCAGATTATTCTAGAGATCGACAACCGCTATGTAGCTGAAATGGCTGAGGCGTGGCCTTGATCCACAAGTCATCGAAAACACTCGGATTGTCAGGACAATCAAATCCACATATTGACCCAGCTATCATTGGCGGTCATTCAATCAATGGTGTTGCTAAACTCCACACAGAACTGCTCAAAGAAGATACTTTGCGTGATTTCTACAGCATTTACCCAGAGAAGTTTAATAACAAGACCAACGGAATTATCCAGCGCCGCTGGCTGCAAATTGCGGATGAGCCTTTATCGACTGAGATTGATAAACTAATTGGTAAGGGTTGGAGAAGTGATATTCATGAGTTTGCGTAAGCTTTTTGGAATTCAAGGATAATCAGCAAGTGCTGGGTGATTTTTATCGAGTGAAGCAAGAAGCCAAGGCCCGTCTGGCTGACTTCATCAAGGAATCAACAGGAGTAGAAGTCTCTACAGAAGCCATCTTTGATGTCCAGGTGAAACGACTCCACGCTTATAAGCGTCAGTTGCTAAACCTGCTTCATATCATCAAGCTCTGGGACCTTAAGGACAATCGAGACAAGGACATGGTACCGCGCGTCTTTATCTTTGGTGCCAAAGGCGCTCCAGGCTACCACTTTGCCAAGTCGGTTATTAAGCTGATCAATGAAGTAGCCAATCTGGTCAATACAGGATGAAAGCCTGCAAGGCAAACTCAAAGGTTGTTTTCTAGAAAAACTACCGGGTCAGCCTGGCTGAGCTCATCATTCCAGCTGACGGATGTGTCAGAGCAGATTTCTCTGGCTTCCAAAGGAAGCTTCTGGTACTTCTAACATGAAGTTCATGATGACGGGTGCCATTACGCTTAGCTACTCTGGATGGAGCCAATATCGAAATCAAGGACGAGGTTGGTGACGACAATATTGTCATCTTCGAGGATGGACAAGGACCAAGTTTACGAGCATTATGCTCGCCACGATTACTACTCACGCGGAGTCTATGAAAGCAACCCAGATATTCGCCGAGTGGTCGATACACTTTGTCAACGGTACCATTCCGAACGTCCGTGAAGAAGGCTCCGAAATCTACGAAGCCTTATCACCCACAATGATGAATACTTCCTCTTGGAAGATTTCCATACCTATGTAGAAGCTCAAGAGAAGATTGATGCTCTCTATCGTGACAAAGAACAATGGGCCCGCATGGAAGCTTGATTAATATCGCTACATCTGACAAGTTCACCTCAGATGATACCATTGAGCAATATGCCAAGGAAATCTGGAACCTAGAGAAATAATCCTCTTTGGGAAGCATGAGATAATATGAGATTGAAACTTAGGGTTTCAGTCTCTTTTGTATATTGATACTAAAAAGAGAATGTTAGAATTAGAAGTTTCTGATTATCTTTTTATAAAAAGAGTTGAAATGAAATAATGTTTCTCATTTCTTATTCCTTATATCAGGATAAATGAAGAGTTTTTATTCAAAAACAAGTAGTTTCACTTATTATATTTTAGTATGAAAAATCTGGGAAATAAAATCGTTTTCAATATGCAAAAACATTTGACAAAACAGTTTTTAGGACTAAACTAAAGGAGTAATTTTAAAAACACAAAAGGAGAATTCATCATAGATTTAACATTTTTAGGACTATGTTTTGCCACTTTGGTGTATCTATCGCTGAGAGGAATGATTATGAGTAACTTGTTTAAAGACAGACGTCTCGTCAGCCTGAGATGTATCAGTCAATTAAGAACTTTTTGATTATGGTATTGCCTTCGTAGAAGGAACTTTCTTTGTAACATTGGTAATGTCATTTATCATCAAATAAAGGAGTTTTCGATATAGAAAGGAGGTGTCAACAGTTGGAAGAAAGTGTAAATCCAACCGTCCAACTTGGACCTATAACCTTTGATTTGACCCTGCTTGCCATGTCTCTCGTGACTGTTTTTGATGGTCTTTGCTTTTATTTACTGGGCAAGTCATAATGTCGATTAAAGCCCTCTGAAAGCAAAATTTTCTCTAGAATACTTAATTGATTTTGTGACTGGTTTTCGAAGGAAAAACATTGGCGAACATTATATAAAAGATTATTCGCTCTTCCTTTTTGTCCTCTTTCTATTTATTGCAATTGCAAATAATGTTGGCCTCATGGCCAAATTGCAAACCACCAATGGATATAATCTTTGGACCTCTCCAACAGCCAATTTAGGTTATGACCTCGCTCTTTCCTTGATGATTACTTTTGATCTAGTCATGTGGAGGAGTTCGGCGCTGTGGTTTTTAAGAAATATTTGAAAAGGTTTTGCAACCCCAGGCTTTTATGACGCCTATGAATATTTTGGAAGAATTTACTAACTTTGCTTCTTAGCCTTGCGGATCTACGGGAATATTTTTCGCTGGTGAAGTCTTGGCGGGTCTATTAGTGACCCTGTCTAACCAAGCCTTTTACTGGTATCCGGTTGCTTTTGTAGGCAATATGCTGTGGACGGCCTTTTCAGTCTTCATTTCCTGTATTCAAAGCATGTCTTTACCATGTTATCATCTATGTATATTGGTGAAGAAAATTAATCCTGAGGAAGAATAGAAAGGAGGAAAACAAGAATGCATATAACCATAGGGTGAAATTATTGGCGACTTTATCTTGATTGCTGGTTCCTTTCTTCTTTTAGTATTTCTCGTTAAGAAAGTCGCTTGGGGTAAAAGTAGTCGAAATTCTAGATCAGAGAGCACAGAAAATTTCAGAAGATATTGATGGTTGCAGAAGTTGCTCGTAAGAAGGCAGAAGACCTGGCAAAAACGCGAGGAAGCTCTGGCTGGTAGTCGTGGAAGAAGCTACTATTATTCTTGAAACAGCTAAAGAGACTGCTGAGAAAAAACAAGTCAAAGTGTTTTAGCTGATACGAAAGAAGAGTGAGTCGGTTAAAGCAAAAGGCTAATCAAGAAATAGCCCAATCAAAAGCTGATGCCTTAAAAAGAAATTAAAGAGCGATGTAGCCGATTTAGTCAATTGATTGGCTAGCAAAATTCTTGGCCAAAGCTTTGGACAAAGGAAGCCCAAAGTCAGTTGATTGATAAAGTTATATCGACAAGCTAGAGATGCCTAATGGACAAGAGAAGTTATACAATCGTTGAAAAAGTATCTTTGCTCCATTTGTCCAAATAGTAGCTGAAAAATCAGCAAAGCGATGTATTTAAAGAATTAAGTCAGATTAAGGGATTTTGAAGAAACTCATCTTGCTGACTTTCTATCGCATATTGCGTCAGTCGGTTGAGTAAGGTTCTTCGTTTGTTTCAGACTTGTGATTCGGACCTTATAAACAACCTTATCAAAGTCTTGATTGAAAATGGACGAGAAGACTTCTTTTATCCGATTTTGCTCGATAGCTTGAAGAAAATCGAGAAGGAAACCAATGAGTTTGAGGTAAACTATTCATTCGGTGGATGGTTTATCCGAAGAGCAGAAAGGCTCAGCTTATTCCTGTGATTGAAAAGAAGATGAATCTCAAGGTTCGTTCTATCAAGGAAAAATTTGGATAAGAGCTTGATAGGTGGCTTTGCCATTACAGCCAATCATAAGATAATTGACACAAGCATTAAGCGTCAGTTGAAAAGCAGTTAAAGAAAAATTGAAATAGAAAGTGGTGTTCTTTTGGCAATTAACGCACAAGAAATCAGCGCTTTAATTAAGCAACAAATTGAAAATTTCCAGCCAGATTTTGACGTCACTGAGGACCGGTGTTGATTACCTATGTTGGTGATGGAATTGCGCGTGCGCATGGGCTGGATAAAGCCATGAGTGGAGAGCTTTTTAGTTTTTGAAAACTAGGCTCTTACGGAATGGCACAAAATTTAGAATCAAATGATGTTGGGATTATTATTCTAGGGAGATTTTACCGATATTCGCGAGGTGATACCATCCGTCGTACTGGTAAGATATGGAAGTTCCTGTCAGGGAAGCCTTGATTGGACGGGTTGTGGATCCTTTGGGTCGTCCGGTAGATGGACTGGGCGAGATTGTCACGGACAAGACACGTCCAGTTGAAAACCTGCTCCAGGTGTTATGCAGCAGAAATCAGTTTCTGAACCTTTGCAGACAGGGGCTCAAGGCTATTGATGCCTGTGGTTCCGATTGGTCGTGGCCAACGGGAATTGATCATCGAGGGACCGTCAGACTGAGTAAAACGACCATGCTATCGATGCGATTCTAAACCAAAAAGGCCAAGATATGATCTGTATCTATGTAGCTATTGGTCAGAAAGAATCAACAGTTCGTACACAGGTAGAAACGCTCCGCCAGTATGGTGCACTTGACTATACGATTGTTGTGACAGCATCAGCTTCACAACCTTCTCCATTGCTTTACCTTGCTCCTTACGCAGGTGTGGCAATGGCGGAAGAGTTTATGTACAATGGCAAGCACGTTTTGATTGTCTATGATGATTTGTCAAAACAAGCAGTAGCCTATCGTGAATTGTCCCTCCTTCTTCGTCGTCCACCAGGCCGTGAAGCTTTCCCAGGGGATGTTTTCTACCTGCATAGTCGTCTTCTGGAGCGTTCAGCCAAAGGTTTTCCTGATGAGCTGGGCGGTGGTTCGATCTACAGCTCTGCCATTGTTGAAACCCGAGGCAGGGGATATCTCAGCCTATATCGCGACCAACGTGATTTCTATCACGGATGGACAGATTTTCTTGAGCGATGGCCTTTTTAATGGTGGTGTTCGTCCAGCGATTGATGCGGGTTCTTCTGTATCACGGGTTGGAGGTTCCGCTCAGATCAAGGCTATGAAGAGGTGGCAGGAACTTGCGGATTGACTCTGGCTTCCTATCGCGAGCTAGAAGCCTTTACCAAATTTGGTAGCGACTTGGATCGTTTGCGACTCAGGCAAAAACTCAATCGTGGTCGTCAGACAGTAGAAGTATTGAGCAACCAGTTCATAAGCCACTTCCTGTGGAAAAGCAAGTAGTGATTCTCATGGCTTTTGACCCATGGCTATTTGGATAGTGTTCCGGTGATGACGACTTCTTCGCTTTGAGGAAGAGTTATTTGCCTACTTTGATGCACATCAAGAAGGGATTTATGAAACGATCCGGACGACTAAAGATCTTCCAAGTGAGGAAGTTCTGGATACTGCTATTACTGAGTTTGTCAATCAGTCTAGCTTTTAGATAAGAATAAGTGTCAGATGCATAGGTTTCATTGAACGATATCAAAAATAAAATTGCATCCACAAAAAACACCAGTCAAATCACCAATGCTATGCAAATGGTATCAGCGACTAAGTTGGGAGAAAATCTGAGGAAAGCGACTAAGAACTTTCAAATTTATGCTTCCAAGGTTCGGAAACTATTAACGGATTTGCTTCATGGACATGAGGCAGAAAATGCTAAATACCACCTATGCTGACCAGCCGACCTGTCAAAAACAGGTTATATCGTAATCACTTCTGACCGTGGCTTGGTTGGTGGCTACAATGCCACTATTCTCAAAAAGCCATGATGGAGCTGAAGGCAGAATACCATCCAAATGGAGATGATTTTGAGATTCTCTGTATTGGAGGAGTTGGAGCGGACTTTTGTCGAGCTAGAGGGGTTCAGCCGGTCTACGAACTGCGTGGCTTAGCTGATCAACCTAGCTTTGATGAGGTTCGGAAGATCATTAGCAAGGCCATCGAGATGTATCAAAATGAACTCTTTGATGAGCTCTATGTTTGTTACAACCATCATGTCAATAGTCTGACCAGTCAGATGCGGATTGAGCAAATGCTACCAATTATTGACTTGGATCCAAATGAAGCTGACGAAGATTATACCGTTAACCTGGAATTAGAATCTAGTCGGGAAGCTATTTTGGATCAATTGTTGCCTCAGTTTGCATGAGAGCATGATTTATGGGGCTATTATTGATGCTAAGACAGCTGAAAATCATGCACGGCATGACAGCCATGCAAACAGCGACGAGATAACGCTAAAAGTTATCAGTGATTTGACGATTCAGTATAACCGCGCTCGGCAAGTCGCCATTACGCAGGAAATTACTGAAATTATGGCGGGTGCTAGTGCCCTAGAATAGGCCACTGATTAATTAGAAATTAAACGAGGAAAATAACATGAGCTCAGGCAAAATTACTCAGGTAATCGGGCCAGTCGTAGACGTTGCGTTTGCAGCTGGAGATAAGCTACCTGAGATAAATAATGCACTTTGTAGTCTATAAAAATGATGAGAAAAATCAAAAATCGTCCTTGAAGTAGCTCTTGAGCTTGGTGAAGGGAGTGGTTCGGACGATTGCCATAGAGTCGACCGATGGTTTTGACACGTGGTTTAGAAGTTCTAGACATAGGTCGTCCGATTTCTGTACCTGTTGGTAAAGAAACCTTGGGTCGGGTTTCAATGTCATGGGGATACCATTGACTTTGGATACGCCATTTCCTGCTGATGCAGAGCGCCAGCCGATTCATAAGAAGGCACCGACCTTGATGAACTATCAACTTCATCAGAAATCCTGGAAACAGGGATCAAGGTTATCGACCTCTGCACCTTATCTGAAAGGTGGGAAAGTCGGTCTCTTTGGTGGTGCCGGAGTAGGGGAAGACAGTCCTGATTCAGGAATTGATTCATAATATCGCTCAAGAGCATGGTGGGATTTCTGTCTTCACAGGTGTTGGTGAACGGACGCGTGAAGGGAATGACCTCTATTGGGAAATGAAAGAGTCTGGTGTTATCGAAAAGACCGCTATGGTCTTCGGTCAGATGAATGAACCGCCAGGAGCTCGGATGCGGGTTGCTCTTACCGGACTGACCATCGCGGAATATTTCCGTGATGTGGAAGGATCAGACGTCTGCTCTTTATTGACAACATCTTTCGCTTCCACGCAGGCTGGTTCGAAGTATCTGCCCTCTTGGGGCGTATGCCGTCAGCCGTTGGTTACCAACCAACACTTGCGACTGAAATGGGACAACTTCAAGAGCGGATCACATCAACCAAGAAAGGTTCTGTTACTTCCATTCAGGCTATCTATGTGCCAGCAGATGACTATACTGACCCAGCGCCAGCGACAGCTTTTGCTCACTTGGACTCTACGACCAACCTAGAGCGGAAATTGAGTTCAGCTGAGGATTTATCCAGCTGTGGATCCATTGAGCTTCTAGCTCGCGTGCTCTTTGCACCAGAGATTGTGGGAGAAGAGCACTATGCAGTGGCTGCAGAGGTTAAGCTGAGTCTTACAACGCTATCATGAACTGCAGGACATCATTGCTATCCTTGGTATGGATGAGTTGTCTGACGATGAGAAGACTTTGGTTGCGCGTGCGCGGCGGATCCAGTTCTTCCTATCGCAGAACTTCAATGTGGCGGAGCAGTTTACCGGCCAGCCAGGTTCTTATGTACCAGTAGCAGTGAAACGGTTCGTGGATTCAAAAGAAATCTTTGAAGGCAACACGACAAGTTACCAGAAGATGCCTTCCGTGGAGTTGGTTCTATTGAGGATGTCCTAGCTAAAGCAGAAAAATGGGATTCTAAAGAGGTGAATGATGGCTCAAATGACAGTACAAATCGTGACACTGGATGGTCTGTTTCACGTGATCACCATGCTGCATTTGTTTCCGTAAAGACCATTGATGGTGAGCTGGGATTTTGCCCCCGCCATATCAATACCATCGCTGTTTTAGAAGTAGATCAGGTCAAGGTACGTCGGGTTGATGATGACAAGCATATCGACTGGATTGCGGTCAATGGCGGAATCATTGAAATTGCAGATAATGTCATTACTATCGTGGCTGATTCAGCTGAGCGTGAGACGAGATATCGACATTAGTCGGGCCGAGAGAGCTCAAAGCTCCAAGCTGAGCGCAGAAAATCGAAGAAGCACATGACAAGCAGTTGACCAAGAACGCCGGGCTAAGATCGCCTCTGCGACGGGCAATCAACCGGATTAATAGGTAGTAAATAAAAAGGAATCCATTTATTTGGATTCCTTTTTATAATATTTATAATTAACGAACGATGGGCTGTTTATTTTGGTCCCAAGGTAAAACCTTCTCCCAAGATTTCGTGAGCTTCAGTAATCGTGATGAAAGCATGAGGATCAATCCGATGGATAATTTCTTTCATTTGTTGCATTTCATTTCTAGCTAAGACGCACGTAGATGACTTTGTAGTTTTGTTTTACTGTAATAGCCAGTACCATTTAGCAGGGTCACGCCTCGATCTAGCTCTTCTACCACTGCCTGGGCTAGTTGGTCAGATTTGCTAGTAACAACCAAGAATCCTTTACCAGCATCACTCCTTCGGCGATCAAATCAATCACGTGTGGCTGTGAACACAAATGCCAGAGTGTAGTTACCAGACGCAAGTCTTTAAAGACGATTACGACCAAGAATAAAACGCAGAAGTCGATGGCAAACATGAGTTTTCCGATAGAAATATGAGTGTGTATTTATTTAAAATACGAGCAATGATATCAGAGCCACCTGTTTGTACCACCGGCGTTGAAAATGATTCCTAGTCCGGCTCCGAGGATGATACCAGCTATCAAAGACTACAATGACCAAGTCTCCGTCTAAATCTACTACAAAGGGAATTTTTTCAAAAATGGCCAGCCAAGCTGATACAGAGAATGTTCCTATTAGGCTGTAGAAGAGATTGTTTCCCCAGAATCTTCCAAGCAAAGAAGAAGAGAGAGGAAGTTGATCACTAGGTTCATAACGGAAACCGGAAGTTTAAATAAATAGTAGGTAATGAGGGTAACCCCAGTGACTCCACCTTCAAATAAATGATTGGGAATAGCTAAATAATTGATCCCAAAAGAAAAGGCCTGCACCAAATATAATCCAAAGTATGTTTTTAATCTCAGCATAAGAATCTCCTCATTTCCTTTCTATATTGTATCAAATGTTTCTAACTTATGTAATGAATTTAATGATGATAAAATAGTAAAAGAATTGTAAAAATAGAATGAGTATTGCTTGTTGACAGTAAGGTCTAGTGAGATTCTTTGCATTATATCAAACACTGAGAGAAGATTCAAACCAACTGTCAAGTATCTGAGGGCTATTTAGGAGTTTTCCTAGCTCTCTTAGCATGAAAAAGGAACTTATGAAAAGAGGATTATGAGTTTCGCTAGAAGGACCGGATGGAGCTGGAAAATCTAGCGTTTTAGAAGCTCTGGTACCAATTTTAGAAGCCAAAGGGCATCAAGTAGTGACGACTAGAGAGCCGGGTGGTGTGCCAATCTCAGAGGCTATTCGAGAAGTGATATTGGATCAGAATAATACAGAGATGGATGGGAAGACAGAACTTTTACTTTATATTGCCAGTCGTAGACGGCATTTGATAGAAAAAGGTGCTTCCGGCTCTAGAAGTTGGGAAATTGGTTATCATGGATCGTTTCATTGATAGTTCTGTTGCCTATCAAGGTTTTGGTCGTGGTTTAGATGTGGCAGATATTGAATGGCTCAATCAATTTGCAACGGATGGTCTTAAGCCAGATCTAACCTTGTATTTTGATTTAGATGTCGAAGAAGGTCTTGCTCGCATTTAGCTAAAAATAAGGATCGTGAAGTCAACCGCCTTGACTTAGAAGGACTTGAGATGCATCAACGGGTTCGTCAGGGTTATCTCTATAGCTTGGAAAAAGATCCAGAACGCTTAGTTAAAATTGATGCCAGTCAAGCTTTAGAAGCTGTTGTGAAAGATAGCCTAGCTGTCCTAAGCCAGCACTTAAATAGTGAACAATGAAAATGAATGAACTAAAGGAACTTCAACCTAAAATTGTTGACCGTTTTGAACGAATTTTAGAACAAGATAAGCTGAACCATGCTTATCTTTTTACAGGAAATTTTGCTAGCTTTGATCTGGCGCAGAAATTAGCCCAGAGCCGTTTCTGTCAGGATAAGATGGGTGTTTGGCCATGTGGAGAATGCCGGTCTTGTCGTCTGATTGCGGAGGAAGATTTTTCAGATGTTACTGTGGTTCGCCCACAAAATCAAATCATCAAGACAGAACGTATACGAGAGCTACTCAAGAATTTTTCGCAGAGTGGAGTAGAAGGTAATGAGCAAGTATTTATCATTTGTGAGGCAGAAAAAATGCACCTGAATGCAGCAAATTCTCTCTTAAAAATGATAGAAGAGCCCCAGAGCGAGATATATATTTTCCTTCTGACCAGTGATGAAAACTTAATTTTGCCTACAATTAAAAAGTCGGACTCAGGTCTTTCATTTTTCCCAAAAATGAAAGATTACCTAGTATCGAAAATTGGAAGAGTCTGGCTTACTTAAGGACCAAGCCCAGCTACTTGCGACTTATAGCCAAACTTTGGTGGAAGCCCAAAACTTGCAGTCAAGCAAATCGTTTTTTGATATAATACAAGTCTGCCAGCGTTTTGTTGATTTTTGCCTTTCAAAAAGATTTGGCTTTTTACAGGGTGGCTAAATTAAGCAGTCTGGCTGATGATAAGGAGAAACAGGACCAGATTTTTAGGATTCTAGAGATTTTGTTTTCTCGACATAGTGACGGAGAGTTGGTCGGAATTCTATAGACAAAGATATTTCAGGCTCGCAAAATGTGGCGGGCCAATGTGAGCTTCCAAAATGCTTTAGAATATATGGTCATACAGCCAGCAAAGCGTAGCTAAGGAGAAAATAGATATGGATAAAAGAGAAATATTTGATGCTTTAGATGATTTTTCACAAAATCTACTGCTAACTCTGGCTGAAGTAGAAACAATTATCTAAAAGAAGCGTCATTGAGGAAAATACAGTTCTGCGCTTGGAGAATGACAGGCTGCGAGAACGACTCGGAGAAGTGGAAAAAGCAGAGTCCAAACAAGGTGGCGGTCAAGGACGCGAGAATCTTGAGCGGATTTATTTGGATGGTTTTCATATATGCACAGACTTCTATGGTCAAAAGACGAGATAATGACGAAGAGAATGCGCCTTTTGTAATGAATTATTGTTCAGGAGTAGCCACTGCAAATTCAGAGAAGTTTTAAAGATACGTCATCCTATGGTAAGCTCTATCTGGTGGCGACTCCGATTGGTCAATCTGCAGGATACTAGCACTCGTATGTTAGAAACTCTTGAGAAAGTGGATTATATTGCGCAGAGGATACACGTAATACTGATCGCTTTGTTGGATTATTTCGATATTTCGACCAAGCTAATCAGTTTTCATGACCACAATTCCAGAGCCAGGATCCCAGAAATCATTGCTCTTTTAAAAGAGGTCATGATCTTGCCCCAAGTATCAGATGCTAGTCTTCCCCGTATTTCGGATCAGGCCACGACTTGGTAAAAAGCTGCCATTGCAGAAAATATCATTGTCGTATCAGTGCCAGGTCCTTCGGCGGAATTTCTGCTCTGATTGCTAGTGGTTTGGCTCCTCAACCCCATTTTCTTTGGTTTCTTCCTGAAAAAGGTCAGCAAAAGATTTTTGAAAGCAAGAAGGCTTTATCAGGACGCAGATATTTTTATGAATCCCCTCATCGGGTCAAGTCGACTTTGGAAAATATGCTGAAGTCTATGGAGACAGACAGGTGGTTTTAGTTCAGCGAGTTGACGAAGATTTATGAAAGAATACCAGAGGGACTGATATCTGAATTACTGAGCCATTGGTGATGAACCACTCAAGGTGAGTGCTTGCTGATTGTAGACAGGTGCTAGTGAGGAGAAAGCTGAGAAGTCAGAAGAGGAATTATTGGCTGAAATTGATTTTTCTCATTGAAACCGGCAGTCAAAAAGCAAGGCTATCAAAGAAGTTGCGAAAAAAATATGGTTTGAATAAGAGTGACTTGTACTCAACCTATCACCAGTAATCTTACAAGTGACTGAGAGCTAAAAAGACAAAAAGGAAAGGGACTAGAAAAAGTTGACTTATTATAAAATAATTTATCATTCTCCTTTAGGTCCTCTTTCTTTGGTGACAGATGAAATCGGACTGAGAGGTGCCTGGTTTGTTGACCAGAAATATTTTTGAGCTGAGGTCTAAGTGGACAAGTAATTGAAGCAAGCAATCCCATTCTCAAACGGACTGCTCAGCTCCTTGATGCCTACTTTGCTGGTCAGGATGTGATTTCTCAAGTTTGCACTTTAGCAGACGTAGGGACTGATTTTTCAAAAGCGTGTTTGGAACTATTTAAGTCAAATTCCTAAAAGGGAAGACGGTGACTTATGGGCAAAGTGCGAGAGACAGTGTTGCTTCTGCTCAGGCGGTCGGAGGGAGCTGTTGGTCAATCCATTTTCTGTTATCATTCCTTGCCATCGCGTTTTGGGAAGTCAGGAAAAATGACAGGAGTTATGCTGGTGGTTTAGATAAAAAGCATCTGGCTTTAGAGCATGAGGCGACAAAGATTGATAGATGAGGTGAACCATGTTACAATTTATCAGAATATCCCAAATACTCTACCTGCCGTAGATGAGTGAAAACTCAATCAATTAGGAGTGGACTTTGAAGCGAGTAGATGTTGTCCAAAATACACCTAGCCGGGACCAACTACTAGACTGGATTCAGAATTCTGACTTTGAGCTCAAGGCCTTTTTCAATACCAGCGGACTCAAATATCGTGAACTGGGTCTCAAAGAAAAAGTTCACATTTGTATTACGAGAAGCTGCTGATTTATTATCAACAGACGGGATGCTGATTAAACGACCGCTCTTGGTTCAGAGACAACCGCCAGATCTTGCAGATTGGCTATCGGAAGGCGTATGAAGAGTTAGGCTTGTGAGAAGATAGAGACTTGATAAAAGGCTATTATAATCATCTGTGGTCAGAATAGAACGACAAAAACGAAATAGAAATAATTCAATTGTGTTAGATAATAAAAAGACAGACTGAAATCAAGAAATAGGAAAGATTTAGTCACAGGTAAAGAGGCAGACTGGATTGAAGCCTCTCTCTAACTGTAAATTTCTTACCAGTTTGTTGAAAGCTGTGGATGAGGTGACATATACAACAAAATTAGCAGATAAAGTAGATGTTGCTAAAAATGGAACAAAAGGTTGTTCGTTAGACCTGGAGGTACAAGTGAACTAGGACCAACACTGGAATTTCAAATAAAGCAAGGAAAGGAGGATCATATGAAATTAGATATGGAGACTAAAAATGAAGAATGGGTAGAAATCTTGAGATACTGAGTCCCCAGAGATAACTATAAGATAAAAGTTTTATTGACAATTTGTAGATAGAAATTAGGCATTGGAGAAAAGAACCGTTTAAATTTTTCGTATGTTATGATGAGACGATTTTTAGCAGGGAGTTGTATTTATCACAATTCTGGATAAAGAGATGTTTAAAAATTTGAAAAAGATAATTTCCAAAATGTCATTTACGAAGTCAAGAATAGTCAATGGTGAAGAAAACTGGAATACACATCATATTATAGATCAGGAACTCTGCATTCTGACATTATATACTCATAACTCCAAGATAGTGTAGTGGAATTCTTGTGTCCGCAAATTCTGATTTGAGTATCAGTCAATACTAGAAAATTTGCTCATCAAACATGATACATGACTTTAGTACAATTATGGAAAGTAGAACTTGGAGAAATGATGATGGAAAAATGGACGAAAATTAAACCGAGGCTTCATTCCTTTTGGAGATTATGGTGATTGAGATAAATATGAAGGAGATACTCTAATTTGCCTACTTGGAAGATTCAGAAAAGTTTCAAATTTACCTTTACAGAGTCTGGGCTTTCCGTTCAGTCTACGAGAGTTTACAATTAAGGATAGATACTGGGAGCAAGGAGTTGGCGGAGACAGACCGCTTTATCTGACCAACTATATCTATGAAGTCGAGAATACAGAGTTTGGCGACGTGGTCGCTTCTGAAATGTAGCTAATAAAAAGCTTCATCACTGTTTCATAATGTCGACGAGATAGTGGACGTTGTGTCGAAAACGATGTAAAAAGTTGAGAAAGTATAAATTATTTCTATTAAGATAATTGATCATTATATATCAAAATCTGATTTGGAGCAGGATGGATTTGATGGTTTTGTATCATTTTTGACGGAAACAAATCCTAATAAAGTAGCGCTATTTCCTTTTTGAACAAGGTACATGTTCGCTGTGACGAATATTTGGCCCTCTATACGATTTGGTTGACAGCTTTGTCAAGGATAGAGGCAGATAGTTATACTTTTATTTTTAAAGATTATGATTTCTTTTTGATTGATGATGAGGAAGAATAGTAAAACCTTTAGATGGTGAGGAACTCCTTCCTGTTAGAGATTAGGTATAGGAGTACTAATTGGGAAGAAAAGAATAAGTTTCAGTCTCTTCAATAGGAAATCTGAAGTTGGAATTAAGGAAAGAATATACAAGATGTCATGATTTTCTAGAGAATGTGGTTTATCAATGGGTGTATGATCAATTTGGGTTGGGAAGTGTGGCGAGAAGAAGCTCCTAATGACATTAAAAAGCTTTTCATGATATAATAAATCTATCTCAATCTTAGAAAAGAAGAATCATGGTTTTATCAAAAACAACGACTCGTCATGTCAGAAGAGTGTTGCTCTTTTTCCTGATGCCAAGCCAGTCTGGATTTTCACAATCACTTTGAGCTTTTGGTAGCGGTCATGCTTTCGGCTCAGACGACAGATCATGCGGTCAATAAAGAGCAACATCAGCTCTGTTTGACCTATCAACTCCACGCAGGATATGGCTACTGCTGGTGAAGCAGACATTGCTAAATACATCTCCCGCCTAGGGCTCTATCACAACAAGGCCAAGTTTTTTGAAGAAATGCTCGTGACTTTTGGATGACTTTGACGGTCCAAGTACCACAAACACGGGTGGAATTGGAGAAAGTCTCAGCTGGTGTTGGTCGTAAGACAAGACACTAATGAGTCTGAGGTGTAGGGTTTTAGTATTCCGGCTTTTTGCTGTCCGATACCCATGTGGAGCGCATCTGCAAGCACCATGATATCGTTAAAAGTCAGCAACGCCACTAGAGTAGAAAAAGCGAGTTATGGATGTCCTTCCACCGGAACGTTGGCTGCCAGCCCATCAGGCAATGATTTACTTTGGCCGGGCCATCTGTCATCCTAAAAATCCCGAGTGCGATCACTATCCGCAACTTTATAACTTTAAAGACATTTAAAAAGCGAGGTCTGATGACTTCGCTTTTATTTGATAGGGAAGAAAGTAAGTAAGAGCCAAGAAATCAGTAGTGTAATAGCGCCAATTCCAAGGCCAAATAGAACAGGAAGGACAATGTTTTGGTAAGGAGCCTTGCCTCTTTCCTCGGCTTCTTCAATCTCGCTCAGGCTGCGTCCTTGATCATAGGCGATAATCTGGCGATAGGTACGAAGATTATGCTTTTTCTTGAATTTCTCAATGCGTAGGGCGTAGAACATCGCGATTGCAAAAATCAAGCAACTAATAGCGATGCCGTACCAATCCAAATAAAGAATTAGAGGAATCATTATTATAGGACTTCCAATTAGTAAAATGGTAAAAACCACTCCATCTTTTTGATAGCGAGTAAATTCTTGGTCGTGAATAATTTGTTTCATGGTTTCCAAATCTCCTTTGACTAGTTTGTCCAATGACACTTCAAAGACCTTGCTCAGTAAGAGCAGGTTTTGAATATCAGGAGTAGGTTGCATAGCGTTCCCAGTTGGAAATGGATTGACGGCTGACAAAGATTGTTCAGCTAAATCGTCTTGAGATAAATTTTCTCTTTACGATAGTGCTGGATTTGTTTTCAAACTTGCATAAGATTTCCTCGCTTCCTGATTTCATTCTACTCAATTATACAAAAAATGACTATCAAAGTTCTTTGACATACTGATTTCATGGGCTTTAGCAAAGGTTTTTGTCACTGGATTTACAGGTCTGTTAATTCATATTTACCTACTGAAAAGAGGCTAGAAGCCTCCTTTTTCTTATTCACTAAATCTTAAAAATAACCATCTGGATCCAAAAATCGCAAATTCATGAGGGTAGATAAAAGCTATCTCCTACTCGAGAAATTCTCTTTTGTCAGGGGCCGATGGATGGGATAGTCAGCTTCCAGCAGTTTTTGGTGGAGCTGTGGAACATCCTCGATGCCAAAGGAAATATTGACACCGCGCCCGAAAGGATAGGTTAGTTGGGCTAATTCTTCTGCGCTGCCTTCTTCTAGCATAAGCTGGCGGTCTTCAAGTGAGAGAAGAGAAATTTCTCCTCTGGACGCTCGTATTCGACAGAGAATCCCAGTAAGTCGCAGTAAAAGTGGCGTGACTTTTCGATGTTGGATACCACAAATTCGGGGATGACAGTTTGATAGTCCATTCGTTTCTCCTTAGAGCTCAATCTCCATGACAATGGGTGTGTGGTCTTGGCGTGCAGGAGTCAATCATATCAGACTTGGTCACCTTGTCAGCCACGCGGTTGCTGGTCAGTCAGTGAGTCGATTCTCCAGCCTGTATTGTTGATTTTAGAAGTCTTGCTGCGCTGTGCCCACCAAGTGTATTGGTTAGGAATATCGCCGTGCAAGTGACGGAAGGTATCAGTGAAGCCTTTAGCCAGCAGGTTGGTGAAGCCGGCACGCTCTTCATCAGTAAAGCCTGGTGAACGGCGGTTGCTGGCTGGATTGGCCAAGTCGATTTCCTTGTGGGCCACATTGTAGTCGTCAGTAGCGAGGACTGGTTTTTGTCTATCTAGTGTTGCCAAGTATTCAGCGTATTTGGCATCCCAGACTTGACGGTCATCCAAGCGCTTGAGGCCGTCACCCGCATTAGGCGTATAGACCTGAGTGACGAAGAAGTTGTCAAATTCTAGCGTAATGATGCGACCTTCAACATCCATGGTTGATGGAGCGCCGATTTCTGGGAAAGTTATGGTTGGCGTCAGTTCTTTTTTGTAGAGGAACATGGTCCCTGCATAGCCCTTACGAGCAGGCTCTTGAGAGGAGCGCCAAGTGTTTTCATAGTCTGGGAAAAGATTTGTCAAAATTTCCATGTGTTTTTAGTCGGGCCTGTCACAGACAGTTTTGTTTCCTGAATAGCATGATATCTGCATTTTCTGCTTGCAAGGTTTGGAGGACGGCCTGAGAGAGCTTAGCTCAGGGCAGAATCACTAGTCAATCTGACGTTGGGAGAGTCAATATTCAAGAGATGAGTTTCATAAAATTTCCTTTTCTAGTAGAAGTTTGATGAGTTTATTATAACAAAATTTAGGACTGATTTATAGCAAAGTGATTGTAAGAAAGCTTGAAAAATAATGAAAATTTTTCTATAATGTTTCTAGAAAAAGAGGAAGAAACCATGAAATTCTATTCTTATGATTATGTTTTGAGTCAGATTAGCCAGCAAAACTGGGTGACAGTTGCACTTTCTGTCTTCTTTGCTTTGCGTGACAGGATTTTTGCTTTTAAGGCCTATCGCAATAAGCGTGATTCAAAATTCAGAGAACTAGCCATCATTTCTGTTTTGGCCTTGGTGGCCATGGTCTTGATTGAGTATTAGTAATTTTCAGACGTGACCAAGCCTCTAATAACAGTTTCAAACCTCTCTGCATTTTATTGAGGTTATTTCAGAAGACTTGGGCGTCGATAGGTCGAGAGGTCTATGTCAATGCTTCAGTGCCAACTGATGGAGCGATTTTGAAGGTCGGAAAGAATTTTTATCGGGCTATGGTGGCAGTGAGCCGGATAAATATCTCCTTGAAAAATTGACTTGCATAGGACGACAGATATCGAAATAGTGGAGGTTGAAAAATGACATTGAATTTTCTTGAAATCCTAATTAAACTAGCACTAGGGCTTTTCTCCACTCGTTTTGTCATCAATGCTGACGGGAAAAAGGCAATCTGGCGCCAAATTCAGCGATCGATCAAATTCAAAACTATGTCCTTGGTGGTATTATTGGTGGGGTGATTTATAATAGCTCCATTAACATTCTTCAGTATGCCGTCATTCTCATCATGTGGACTATCTTGGTCCTGACCCTAAAGTGGCTTAATAACAATGTCCGTGCGGTCAAGCATTTGATTGATGGCAAGCCGACAACGTTGATTCAGCATGGAAAATTAAGTCCCGAAGCCTGCCGTTCTGTTGGTCTTTCAGCAGCAGATGTAGCTTTAAAGCTGCGTAGCCAAGGTATTTTCCAGCTCAAGCAGGTCAAACAGGGGCAGTTATAGAGCAAAACAGCCAGCTGATTATTGTACAGGCTGGTGAAGAGAATCCTAAATATCCACTTAGTACAGATGGTGTTGTCCAGATTGATATTCTAGAGTCAATTGATAAAACAGAAGAGTGGCTGGTGGAGAGATTAGCTAAAGACGGTTACACTGATATTTCGAATATCTTCATCGCTGAGTATGAAAGCGGCAACTTGAATGTTGTGACCTATTAAACCTAAATTTTTCTAGGTTTTTATTTATGTTACTATAGGTGACTATCTTTTTCACAAACCCTGTAAAATATGGTACAATGAGATGTTATCAAAAAAGGTTTCATTAGCCTTGAAAGGATTAAAAAATGACTGAAAAACAACCGTTTTATATTACGACTCCTATTTATTACCCATCTGGTAAGCTCCATATCGGCTCTGCCTACACAACCATCGCCTGTGATGTTCTGGCTCGCTACAAGCGTCTCATGGGCTACGATGTTTTCTATTTGACAGGTCTAGATGAGCACGGTCAAAAGATTCAGCAGAAAGCTGAAGAAGCCGGAGTTACACCACAGGCCTATGTTGATGGTATGGCGGTTGGGGTCAAGGAACTCTGGAAATTGTTAGACATTTCTTACGATAAATTTATCCGGACGACAGATGACTACCACGAAAGGTTGTAGCCGACGTCTTTGAAAGACTTTTAGCTCAAGATGATATCTACTTGGGTGAATATTCAGGCTGGTATTCTGTATCAGACGAGGAATTCTTCACAGAAAGCCAGCTGGCCGAAGTCTTCCGTGATGAAAATGGAAAAGTAACCGGCGGAATTGCGCCGTCTGGACATGAAGTGGAGTGGGTATCAGAAGAGTCTTACTTCCTCCGTCTCAGCAAGTACCAAGACCGCTTGGTAGAATTTTTCAAATCTCATCCTGACTTCATCACTCCTGATGGTCGCCTCAATGAAATGCTGAGAAACTTCATTGAGGCCAGGTTTGGAGAGACCTAGCCGTATCTCGGACAACCTTTACACAGGGGTGTGCCAGTCCCATCTAATCAAAACACGTTGTCTACGTTTGGATTGATGCCCTTCTCAACTATGCGACTGCTCTTGGCTACGGTCAGGACGACCATGCTAACTACGATAAATTCTGGAATGGAACAGTCTTCCACATGGTAGGAAAAGACATCCTTCGTTTCCACTCTATCTACTGGCCAATCCTGCTCATGATGCTGGATATTAAGCTACCTGACCGCTTGATTGCTCATGGTTGGTTTGTCATGAAAGATGGTAAGATGTCTAAGTCTAAAGGAAACGTGGTCTATCCTGAAATGCTGGTAGAGCGTTATGGCTTGGATGCCCTGCGTTATTACCTCATGCGTAGCCTTCCAGTTGGTTCAGACGGAACCTTTACTCCTGAAGATTATGTAGGTCGTATCAACTACGAGTTGGCCAATGACCTTGGAAACCTCCTCAACCGTACTGTTTCTATGATTAATAAGTATTTTGATGGTCAAGTGCCAGCCTATGAAGAAAATGTGACGGATTTTTGACGGAGCTCTGGCTCAGGTGGTGCTCAATCTATCGCTGACTACTACAAATACATGGATGCAGTAGACTACCCACGCGCCCTAGAAGCAGTTTGGACGCTTATCTCTCGTACCAATAAATACATCGATGAAACAGCTCCTTGGGTGCTAGCTAAGGATGAAGCCCTCCGCAATCAACTTGCAAGTGTTATGAGCCACTTGGCAGCCAGCCTTCGTGTTGTGGCACACATGATTGATCCTTTCATGATGGAAACGAGCAAGGCTGTCCTCAGTCAACAGGCACCTCAAGCAACTTCGCTGGAAAACCTAGCAATTGATCAGCTCCCATCAGAGTCTGACAGTTGTAGAAAAGGACGCCAATCTTCCCGCGTCTCGATATGGAAGAAGAAATTGCCTATATCAAGGAACAAATGGAAGCTGGCAAACCTGCGGTTGAAAAAGAATGGAATCCAGAAGAAGTCGAGCTCAAACTTAATCGTGATGCTATCAAATTTGACGACTTTTGATAAGGTGGAAATCCGTGTCGCAGAAGTCAAAGAGGTTTCTAAAGTCGAAGGTTCTGATAAGCTTCTCCAGTTCCGCTTGGATGCAGGGAGACGGTGAGGACCATCAAAATCCTCTCTGGTATTGCTAAGTACTATCCAAACGAGCAAGAACTGGTCGGTAAGAAAGTCCAAATCATAGCTAACCTCAAACCTCGCAAGATGATGGGTCGCATCAGTCAGGTATGATTCTATCAGCCGAGCACGGCGACCAACTGACTCTCCTTACCGTGGACGAGAAAGTACCAAATGGAAGTTTGATTGGATAACAAGCTTTAATAGACTGATAGGCTCTACAGAAAGTTTTTAGCTTTGTTCTATATAATTTTCCCCTAGCAGGGAGACTGCTGGGGATTTTTCTAGTATAGATGATATGAAAACGCTTGACAAATGATATATATATATATAATATCTATTCGAAAGTTTTAGGAGTATAATTATGAAAATAACCAAAAAGTTTAGCATTTATAGTGCTTTTTAATTGTCGTTCTCTTCCCACTGAATCATATATATCAGTTTCTACTTTCTTTAATAAGTTTTGGAACAATATGATTCGGAGGAAATAGAGTATGAAAATGGTTAGGGATTTTATAAAGAAACTTTTAAAAAGCAAAAATCTATGTTTGGGTCGTAGTAGCTATACTGACTACTTTGTTGTTGTAGCAAAAACTTTTTAATCTGATTGGCTATATTCAAAGGGCAAAATGCTTCAGATAGACGTAGTCAAATCTATACTCAAATAACTCGTATAGAGAAAGTTAACGAAAGTGTTTTTTTGGATGTTGGGATTCAAAAGGTTGAAACGATTGAGAAAGATAAGAAGATACCTGGTACTAACATCAGTATTCCATTGTCTGTTAAGAAAGCAATTATCATCCTTAATTATACGGCTAAATTTGGAATAAAAGAAGGAGTTAAGGTTAGGAAAATTGCTGAGCATGAATATGAGTTGACGATCCCTAAATATGAAGTTATAGGAGTTAAGGTCCCAGATAATCCCAAAGACCAATACAAACTATATGACATGAGTGGCCAATTGTTGAGCGGAGCAACAGAAAACAGTGATACTGGAGAACATGTTGCTAAACTCTCAGCAATAAAGAACAGGAAGTATACCTTAAACAATATAAAGGAGCAGATTACTGAATCAGCTGAAAAATACTATACAAGTATCATGACTAGCATAGATCCTGAAAACCAAAAATTAACGTTTAAAAATGAAAATAAATAAAAATCTCATTTATAGAAGAAAGGCATCTTGTATATTTTTAATACAGGATGTTTTTGTTGAAACATTCTCATAACTAATAAGTATCAAATGTTTCAAGACAAGTTTAAGTTAGAAAACTTCAATTTACTATTTTACCCTAGATTCATGATTTAAGGTATACTAGATGTGAAAAATATTTTAGTGGAGAGTATGAGACGTGATAAAAAGTGGGACACACACTCCTGACAGTGCTCTATGGTCTTGTTGCATTAGTTTTAACGGTGACGGTTTGTATCCTTCTTCTTGTTAAGTTTAGTGATCAAGGGGAGAAGAAACTTATGACACGAGTCTTCGACCATGTCTTCTTCTAAGTCTACCAACTCAGAAGGCCAAATTAGTATTGCTGGTGATTATGTGGCAAATACAGGAGACAAGGCTAGACTTGATGGTAGTGACAAACAATGGAAAATTGATTATCAAACGCCAGATGGTGGAGTTTCTGCAGAGTTTACGACAGAATGGCAAACAGAAGGGGATACTTTAACAGCGACTGACAAGATGAAAAAGTCAGATGGGAATAGCGATTTTACAATCACCATTCGCATCTTCAAATATAAGACAGCTAAGAGTCCATTGATAACAATCACGATGTCTGCAGTAATCAGCCCATGAAATGGTTTTGCTAATCAAAATGATTTCTTTGCACCAAGTGAGTAGGAGAGACTAAGACATCTGATTTTGGATACAAAGGTAGATGTTGGTATGAAAATTTCTATACAAATAAAAGCACGATTCCTCCCTGAGAGTATTAGAGGATGTTCCAACGAGATCCGTATAGTGAAAAGTTAATTAAGGAAAACTAAAACACGAGGTCGTAAATGATTCAAAATCTCGTGTTTTTATTATATAATTTTTAATTGTTTAAAATAAACAATTAAATGTGGATATAAAATGAGGTTATAATGTTGAAAAAGAAATTAGGAGAATTTGGTTTGAATAAATCGGAACGTTTAGAGGAGCTAATTAGATTGGTAGATCGGGTTGGAACGATAACTGTTGCTCAAATTATGGAAGTATGAAGGTTTCCGATATGACCGTTCGCCGTGATTTGATAGAGTTGGAAAACCAAGGAAAGCTTACGCGAGTATTTGGTGGAGCGAAGAGTAATAAGGGGCAACAATATCGAGAGCTTCCACATGAAGAAAAGCTTTTTAAAAATATTGAGGCCAAAAGCGAACTGTTGCTAAGAAAGCTGTCCAGCTTATTGAGGAGGAGACACCATCTTTCTAGGTCCAGGGGACATCTGTCGAGGTGCTGGCTGAGGAAATATCAAATCAACATCTGCGCGTGATTACGAACTGCTTGCCTATCTTTAACGACCTACTCAAGAAAAAATCAGATACCTTTAAAGTTTTTCTGTTAGGTGGAGAAATGCGCGATGCTACTCAAGCTTTTGTCGGTGAAATGACCAATGCCATTATGGATCGTATGTATTTTAGTAAGATGTTTTCAGTGGAAATGGCATCAAAGATGGTCAAATTATGACGTCTTCCTTTGAGAAGCTTATACTCAGAAGCTAGCCTTAGAACGTTCGAAAGAAAGCTATCTTCTTATCGACTCATCGAAGGTTGGTAAGGAGGACTTCACTGCAATCTGCTCCTTATCGGAGATAACAGCCTTGATTACGGATCAGACTTCAAAAGCTGTTCAGGAGAGAATTGGAAGTTTATACAAAAGTAATTTCTAGTTTAACCTAATTTAATAAACATTTAGTCAAAAAGCTCTCTAAAGGGCTTTTTGTTTATTGAATCATTGAAACAAATTCATGTAAAAAAAACAAACAATTAATGTTGACAAAAACTATAAATATAGTATATTGTTAATATAATATAAAAGAAAGCGTTTTTACAGAAATGGTTTCTGATATATCAAACAAAGGAGAATGCTCATGGCAATTATTATTGGAGCAGATCTTGCTGGAAGTAAACTGAAAAGATGTGGTTAAAGATTTTTCTCGTCGGAGAAAACTTTGAAGTCGTGGATGTGACGAAAGAAGGTCAGGATTTTTGTTGATGTGACCCTTGCAGTTGCGGCTGAGGTGAATAAGCAGAGGAAAATCTTGGTATTGTCATCGACGCTTATGGAGCAGGTCCATTTATGATAGCGACTAAAATCAAGGGCATGGTTGCGGCAGAAGTTTCAGATGAACGCTCTGCCTACATGACTCGCGGCCATAACAACTCTCGCATGATTACGATGGGAGCTGAAATCGTTGGTGAAGGGCTGGCTAAGAATATTGCCAAAGGCTTTGTCAATGAGGAAATACGACGGCGGTAGCCACCAAATCCGAGTCGACATGCTCAACAAGATGTGCTAAGAAAAGGAGAAGTCAAATGAAAATTGCAATTGGATGTGACCATATCGTTACCAATGAAAAAATGGCAGTCTCAGATTTTCTGAAATCAAAAGGCTATGAAGTTATTGATTTTGGTACATATGACCACACACGTACTCACTACCCAATCTTTGGTAAAAAAGTTGGTGAAGCCGTTACTAGCGGTCAAGCAGATCTTGGAGTATGTATCTGTGGTACTGGTGTTGGGATCAACAACGCTGTAAATAAAGTTCCAGGAGTTCGTTCAGCTTTGGTACGCGACATGACTTCAGCTCTCTATGCAAAAAGAACAATTGAACGCCAATGTTATTGGTTTTTGGTGAGTAAAATCACTGGTGAATTGCTCATGTGCGACATCATTGAAGCTTTCATCAATGCTGAATACAAACCATCAGAAGAAAACTAAAAATTGATTGCGAAAATCGAGCACGTTGAAACTCACAATGCTCATCAAGCAGATGCAAACTTCTTTACAGAATTCCTTGAAAAATGGGATCGTGGTGAATACCACGACTAAGAGGTGACGCATGATTTTAACAGTCACAATGAATCCATCCATTGATATTTCTTATCCTTTGGATGAATTAAAAATTGACACTGTCAACCGTGTGGTGGACGTGACCAAGACAGCTGGTGGTAAAGGTCTCAATGTTACACGGTTCCTTTCAGAATTTGGTGATTCTGTTGTTGCTACTGGTTTGGTCGGTGGTAAACTTGGTGAGTTTTTAGTAGAGCATATCGATGATAAAGTAACGAAACGTTTCTTCTCCATTCAAGGAGAGACTCGTAACTGTATCGCTATTCTACACGGAGACAATCAAACAGAAATCCTTGAAAAAGGTCCTGAAGTTCTGGAACAAGAAGGGCAAGATTTCTTGGCTCATTTCGAAAATCTCCTTGACACTGTGGAAGTAGTCGCTATCTCAGGTAGTCTGCCAGCTGGGCTTCCAGTTGACTACTATGCAGAAGCTTAGTAGAACTTGCTAATCGCATGGGAAAACCAGTTGTTCTGGATTGCTCAGGTCGCTGCCCTTCAGGCGGTTCTTGAATCACACACAAACCAGCAGTTATTAAACCAAAATAACGAAAAGGGAATTGTCTCAGCTTCTAGGGAAGAAGTTTCGGAAGATTTGGATGAATTAAAGAAGTTCTTCAAGAATCTTTGTTTGCAGGTGTTGAGATGGATTATCGTTTCACTTGGGGCCAATGGTGCCTTTTGCTAAACATGGTGATACTTTCTACAAAGGTAGATATTCCAAGAATTCAAGTAGAATTAATCCGGTTGGCTCTGGCGACTCAACTGTTGCAGGTATTTCATCAGGTCTTCTTCATAAGGAATCGGATCAAGAACTCCTCATCAAGGCCAATGTCCTCGGCATGCTCAATGCCCAGGAAAAAATGACAGGTCATGTCAATATGGCCAACTATCAGGCCCTATATGATCAACTAATAGTAAAAGAGGTATAAAGAATGGTATTAACAGAACAAAAACGCAAGTACATGGAAAAAAACTTTCTGATGAGAATGGCATCATTTCTGCTTTGGCATTTGACCAACGCGGTGCTTTGAAACGCCTTATGGCTCAACACCAAACAGAAGAGCCAACAGTAGCTCAAATGGAAGAACTCAAAGTCTTAGTGCAGATGAATTGACAAAAATACGCATCATCCATGTTGCTGGATCCAGAGTATGGACTTCCAGCTACAAAAAGCTCTTGATCCAAATGCAGGTCTTCTCCTTGCTTATGAAAAAACTGGTTACGACACAACAAGCACCAAACGCTTGCCTGACTGCTTGGATGTTTGGTCTGCCAAAACGCATCAAGGAACAAAGGTGCAGATGCTGTCAAGTTCTTGCTTTACTATGACGTAGATAGCTCTGACGAACTCAACCAACAAAAACAAGCCTACATCAGAGCGCATTGGTTCCGAATGTGTGGCGAAGACATTCCATTCTTCACTTGAAATTCTTGCCTATGATGAAAAATCGCTGACGCAGGTTCTGCAGAATACGCTAAAGTAAAAACCTCACAAGGTTATCAGGTGCCATGAAAGTCTTCTCAGACCCACGCTTTAACATTGATGTCTTGAAAGTAGAAGTTCCAGTCAATGTTAAATACGTTGAAGGCTTTGGCGATGGTGAAATCGTGTATACACGCGAAGAAGCAGCAGCCTTCTTTAAAGCACAAGATGAAGCAACGAACTTGCCATACATCTACTTGAGTGCAGGGTGTATCAGCTGAAACTCTTCCAAGAAACACTTGTCTTTGCTCATGAGTCAGGTGCTAACTTCAACGGTGTTCTTTGCGGACGTGCGACCTGGGCTGGATCAGTTGAAGCTTACATCAAAGACGGTGAGGCTGCAGCTCGTGAATGGCTTCGTACAGAAGGACGTCAAAATATTGAGGAATTAAATCAAGTTTTAAAACAGAGCGCCACTTCTTGGAAATAAAGGCATAGACTATATCTTAAATAGAAAAATCTATATAAGTCTTAGCATAGTTTTGTAGGTTTTAGTTATAAAAAGTAGATTGACTTTATGTTAAAGATAATGATATATTAATTATAGAAAAGGGGTAAAGTGTGATGGGGCTAATCAATTGTTTGATAAAAACTTGGTCTTCTGCCTAGAGGCAGATAATCAAGAACATCTTTTTCATCAAGTTGCGGACCTTCTTGAAGAAAGAAGATTGTAACAGCTTCTTATAGAAATGCATTGATCCAAAAGAGAAGAGTCGTTTCCAACTGGATTGGACATGGAGTTTCTAGGGGAAAGACTTACCGAATGTAGCAATCCCTCATACAGATATTAGAACATAACTTAGCTGAACAAGTTGTTGTAGTACGATAAAATCAAGCTGTGACTTTTTCACAACATGGTTGCTCCAGATAAAGAAGTAGAGTTTCACTTTTATTCTTTATCATTAACAATTCGAGTTCTAGTCAAACAAATATTCTGGCACAATTGAGTGGATTTCTTTTACAAAATGGAAATTTGGAGACACTTATCAAAAGCTATCAAATGAAGATGAGTTGTATCATTTCATTACTAGAAGAAATCGGATAACATTATCAATAAATTATATTTAAAACTGGAGAAGTCCAAATGATTAAAATTTTTAGCGACCTGTGGGGCGAGGGTTAACTCAAGTCACCAAATTAAGAGTGCGGTAGAAGAACTATCTAACCGTGGTTATGATGTTCGCTGTGATGCAGTGATAGTTAAAGATGTCAATGAAGATTTGATTAAAAGGCTATGACATTTTCACGCAATTCTTTGCGACTGATTTGAGGTTTGATCCTGGTATTCCAGTAGTTGAAGCTGGACCAATCTTGTTTAGAATACCAGCAATGAGCGCGCCTGTATTTGATAATATCAGGCGACTATCAAAGAACATGGTTTAAGCTAATTTCAATTGGGGTAATGCTATCTAGTCATGGCTTGGTAGCCCCCTTTTTAAAAAGTATATATGGAAATAATATAAATCAGGAGGATTTATTATGGATGGCATTATTAAATTAGCCAACGATATTTTTAAGCCAATTTTGGCGATGGGTGGTCCAATCATCATGTTAATCATTTTGACGGTCCTAGCCCTCTTGTTTGGAGTTAAATTTTCCAAAGCCCTTGAAGGTGGTATTAAATTAGCGATCGCCTTGACAGGTATTGGTGCAATTATTGGAATGTTGAATGGAGCCTTTTCAACTTCTTTAGAAAAATTTGTAACCAATACAGGATTCAACAATATTACGGACGTGGGTTGGGCGCCACTTGCAACGATTACTTGGGGTTCTGCTTGGACTTTGTATTTCTTGCTGGTGATGTTGATTGTCAATGTCGTGATGCTCTTGATGAAGAAAACTGATACACTCGATGTAGATATCTTTGATATTTGGCACTTGTCAATTACAGGTCTCTTGATTAAATGGTATGCAGATAAAAACGGAGTAAGTCAAGGTGTTTCTCTTTTTGTAGCAACTCTTGCAGTCGTACTAGTAGGAATCATGAAGATTATCAACTCTGACTTGATGAAACCAACTTTTGACGACCTCCTAAATGCTCCAAGTTCATCTCCAATGACATCTACTCACATGAACTACATGATGAACCCTATTATCATGGTATTGGATAAGATCTTTGATAAATTTTTCCCTGGACTTGATAAATATGACTTTGATGCTGCTAAACTAAATAAGAAAATTGGTTTCTGGGGTTCTAAATTCTTTATTGGTTTCCTTCTTGGTATTGTAATCGGAATTATGGGAACACCACATCCAGAAGCAAACGTGGAAGACTTTAAAAAAACATGGGAATTGGTTATTAAATCTTGGTTGAGTCTTGGTTTAACAGCTGGTGTCAGCTTGGAATTGTTCTCATTGATCGGTTCTATGGTTCATTACGACGGTAGAACCACTTTCACAAGGTATTACAAACGTTGCTACAAAACGTCTTCAAGGACGTAAATTCAATATCGGTCTTGACTGGCCTTTCATCGCTGGTCGTGCTGAAATCTGGGCTTGTGCCAACGTACTTGCTCCAATTATGCTAATTGAAGCTGTGCTTCTTTCTAAAGTTAGTAATGGTATCTTGCCACTTGCAGGTATTATTGCGATGGGTGTAACTCCAGCTCTCTTGGTTTGTTACTCGAGGTAAATTGATCCGTATGATCATCTTCGGAAGCCTTCTCTTACCACTCTTCCTTCTTTCAGGAACATTGATTGCACCGTTTGCGACTCAATTGGCTAAGAGCGTTGATGCCTTCCCTAAAGGGGTAGCTTCAGCTCAATTGATTACTCACTCAACTCTTGAAGGACCAGTTGAAAAACTCTTTGGTTTGGACAATTGGTAACAGCAACAACTGGAGATATTAAAGCTATTCTTGGTGTTGTAGTCTTTCTTACATTTCTATATCGGTATCTTTGCTTGGTACAGAAAACAAATGATCAAACGTAACGAAAGAGTATGTAGCACAAGGTAAAAAAACTAATAAATAGTTCTTTTGAAAGAAGAATAGAAAACATAATGAGTTTGCTTATTCTTAGATAGAAATAGATTAAATTGAAAAGATAAGAGACTCAAAAATCAAAGGAAATAATGAATATGAACTTGCTGACAGTCTCTTTTAGATAGAATTGACTATTTAGCTTCTAGAATTTTATGAGCTGTTTTTAGTCAGATAATCTTGAATAGGACACTAGTAATTTATTCTTATATTTTGTCCCCCTCCCATTTCTGTTTATCAGATTTGGGATTTTTTATGTAAAGTAGACCTTCAAAGAGACAAAAGATTTCTTCCTTTCGCTAGGTTAGAGACATCGAGCTCCAATAAAAAGAATTAGTCTTAGATGTTTTCCTGATCTCTCTTGGCATTTTTCAATAGCTTGTAATTAGTATCAAACAACTCAGGTTGTTTAAAGAATAATAATTTAAAGTGCTTCAGAGATTAATCTGCAGAGTTGATTTTCTTAAGAGCATATTTATTTGGGAATAATTCCTATCATATTCAAAAATAATTGGTAAAAATAGGGATGATATTCTCTATTATTTATTGATTAGGAAGAATCAATAAGCCTTTTTAGAGAATTTTTATTTATTCTAATCATTCTTAAAAATATTTTTGATTAAAATAAACAAAAATCTGTTGACAAATAACTTTTTAAAGGAGTATAGTATGCTTTATAGGAAACAGAAAGTGTTTTTTATAAACAATATTCTGCAAAAATCAAACAAAGGAGAATGCTCATGGCAATTATTATTGGAGCAGATACTGCTGGAAGTAAGCTGAAAGATGTGGTCAAGGATTTTTCTCGTCGGAGAAAACTTTGAAGTCGTGGATGTGACGAAAGAAGGTCAGGATTTTTGTTGATGTGACCCTTGCAGTTGCGGCTGAGGTGAATAAAGCAAGAGGAAAAATCTTGGCATTGTCATCGACGCTTATGGAGCAGGTCCATTTATGGTAGCGACTAAAATCAAGGGCATGGTTGCGGCAGAAGTTTCAGATAGACGCTCTGCCTACATGACTCATGACTATAACAACTCTCGTATGATTACGATGGGAGCTGAAATCGTTGGTGAAGGGCTGGCTAAGAATATTGCCAAAGGCTTTGTCAATGGGAAATACGACGGCGGTATACATCAAATCCAGGTCGACATGCTCAACAAGATGTACTAAGAAAAGGAGAAGTCAAATGAAAATTGCAATTGGATGTGACCATATCGTTACCAATGAAAAATGGCAGTCGTAGATTTCTTGAAATCAAAAAGGCTACGAAGTACTGGACTACGGAACTTATGACCATGTGAGGACCCACTACCCTATCTACGGAAAAAAGGTAGGAGAAGCAGTGGCAAGTGGCAAGGCGGATTTGGGAATCTGTATCTGTGGTACTGGTGTTGGCATTAACAATGCTGTAAATAAAGTTCCTGGCATCCGCTCAGCTCTGGTGCACGATATGACCTCGGCTCTCTATGCTAAAGGAAGAGCTCAATGCTAATGTTATCGGTTTTTGGTGGAAAAATCACTGGTGAGCTCCTCATGTGTGACATCATCGAAGCTTTCATTCATGCGGAATACAAGCCAACTGAAGAAAACAAGAAGTTGATTGCTAAGATTGAGCACGTTGAAACTCACAATGCTCATCAAGCAGATGCAAACTTCTTTACAGAATTCCTTGAAAAATGGGATCGTGGAAGTACCACGATTAGAGGTAGCTAGATGATTCTTACAGTGACCATGAATCCTTCTATTGATATTTCCTATCCCTTAGAAGAATTGAAAATAGATACTGTTAATCGTGTTGCAGAAGTCAGTAAAACAGCAGAGGGCAAGGGTCTCAACATGTAACCAGAGTCTTGGCAGAAGTGGAGACAATGTCAGCCGCGACAGGACTGATTAGTGGGACAAATGGTGAGTTTCTCTTGCAGAATCTTCATCAAACTGTCAGCCATTATTTTATAATATTTCAGGAGATACGAGAAACTGTATTGCTATCTTACACGAAGGCAAGCAAACAGAAATCCTAGAAGCCGAGTCCGACTATTACACCTAGATGAGGCGAGGATTTCAGAACACTTCCAGTCTTTGATGGCTGAGGCAGATGTTGTCAGTATTTCAGGAAGTTTGCCAGCTGGCTTGCCAACAGACTACTATGTCCAGCTGATTGAAATGGCCAACCAAGCTCGCAATAAGGTGGTGCTGGATTGCTCTGGAGTAGCTCTGGGCTGTACTCAAATCAGATGTCAAACCAACTGCCATAAAACCTAATAACGAAGAACTTTCTCAGTTATTGGGTCGCGAAGTTTCTAAAGATTTGGATGAGTTAAAAGCTGTTCTTTCAGAACCGCTATTTGAAGGAATCGAGTGGATCATCGTATCACTCGGTGCAGATGGCGCTTTTTGCCAAACACTGGGATATTTTTCTATAAAGTAGATATTCCTAAAAATCCAAGTGGTCAATCCAGTTGGCTCTGGCGACTCAACTGTTGCAGGGGTTTCTTCGGCCTTGAGTCATCAAGCAGATGATTTCTCTCTGCTCAAAAAAAGCAAATGTTCTCGGCATGCTCAATGCCCAAGAAAAAAATGACCGGTCATGTCAATGTTGCAAAACTATGACGGCCTATACAATCAAATCACAGTAAAAAGAGGTATAAAGAATGGTATTAACAGAACAAAAACGCAAGTACATGGAAAAACTTTCTGATGAAAATGGCATCATTTCTGCCTTGGCATTTGACCAACGCGGTGCTTTGAAACGCCTCATGGCTCAACACCAAGAAGCAGAACCATCAGTAGCTCAAATGGAGGAGCTGAAAGTTTTGGTTGCGGAAGAGCTGACCCCTTACGCTTCGTCTATGCTGCTGGATCCTGAGTATGGACTGCCTGCTACTAAGGCTTTGGATAAGAATGCTGGCTTGCTATTGGCCTATGAAAAGACTGGCTATGATACTTCAAGCACCAAGCGCCTGCCAGACTGTCTGGATGTTTGGTCTGCAAAACGCATCAAAGAACAAGGTGCGGATGCGGTGAAATTCCTCCTTTACTATGATGTAGACAGCTCTGACGAACTTAACCAGCAAAAGCAGGCTTATATCGAACGTGTGGGTTCAGAGTGTGTGGCTGAAGATATTCCTTTCTTCCTTGAAATCTTGGCTTACGATGAAAAGATTGCGGATGCTTCCAGCGCTGAGTACGCAAAAGTAAAACCACACAAGGTTATCGGAGCTATGAAGGTCTTCTCAGATCCACGTTTTCAATATTGATGTCTTGAAAGTGGAAGTTCCAGTCAATGTTAAATACGTTGAAGGCTTTGGCGATGGTGAAATCGTTCATACACGCGAACAAGCTGCAGCCTTCTTCAAGGAACAAGATGAAGCTACTAACTTACCTTATATCTACTTGAGTGCGGGTGTATCAGCTAAACTCTTCCAAGAAACACTTGTTTTTGCCCACGAATCAGGTGCAAACTTCAATGGTGTTCTCTGCGGACGTGCGACTTGGGCTGGCAGCGTCAAGGACTATATTGAGCAAGGTGAAGAAGCGGCTCGCAAGTGGCTTCGTACAACAGGATTTGAAAATATTGATGAGCTCAACAAGGTTCTTCAAAAAACAGCTACCTCTTGGAAAGAAAGAGCCTAAAATTTGTTAAAAAATATATAAAGTAAGGGTTTACATTCTGAGACTGATATGCTATAATGAGATCAGAAATTGAATAGGGTGAGCGTTACTAAGTCAAATTAGGCGTGACCACAAATAAATTGAGGGAAGATATAGCCTCGGTTTGTTTGTGGTCTTTTTGTTTTGCCAGAACCCTAGAAAATGAAGAGGAGGAGATATGTATCGAATCATACATCCTATGAACAATAATGTTGCTCTAGCCAAACATGAAAATGGTGAAGAGGTTGTTCTGATTGGCAGTGGCATAGCTTTTAATAAAAAGAAGGGTGACATCGTTCTGGAAAGTAAGATTGAGAAAATCTTTCGCCTAAGAACGGAAGAGTCTAAAGAAAACTTTGTGGCCTTGCTCAAAGATGTTCCGCTAGACTTTATCACAGTGACTTATGATGTGATTGACACCCTTTCTAAGAAGTATGATTACCCTGTCCAGGAGTATATCTATGTCACGCTGACGGATCACATCTACTGTTCTTATCAGGCTGTGCAGCAGGGGCGGTACAAGGAGAGTGATTTGCCAGATGCTTCGGACAAATACCCTGTTCCTTATCAGATTGCTCAGGAAGCCGTAGCGATATACCGTGAGCGGTTGTTGGATAATTTCCCTAGCGACGAAGTCAATCGCATTGCTTATCACTTTATCAATGCCGAAGGGGAGACCAATCCCGAGGGACAAAGCCATTTGGGCAGGCGAAAAGATATTCTGGCTGCAGTTGAGGCAGAGCTGAAGAAAAATGGCATTAAAAGAAGTGCAGAAAACAGCAACTTTTATGACCGTTTTATGATTCACCTGAACTACTTTTTGGACTATCTGGACAGAAGCCGTGATGACAATGTTTCCCTACTCGAAATGGAAAGTCAGATCCAGATGACCTACCCTCAAGCCTATCAGGTCGGAAGTGATATTTACCACATCATTGCCCAGAAGACGGGAATTGATCTCTACCGTGACGAACAGGGTCTACCTGAGTGCGCATATTCAACGTCTTTTATAATAGAAAAATAATAATAATTTACATAAGAATACAAGGAGGAACTCTCATGAATAGAAGAAGTAACATTGCTCGGTTTTGAAATTGTGGCTTACGCTGGTGACGCTCGCTCCAAGCTCCTGGAAGCATTGAAAGCCGCAGAGGCTGGGGATTTTGTTAAGGCAGATGCCTTGGTAGAAGAAGCCAATGGTTGCATCGCTGAAGCTCACCATGCTCAGACCAGTCTCTTGACAAAAGAAGCGGCTGGTGAGGACTTGGCTTACAGTGTGACCATGATGCACGGCAAGACCACCTAATGACTACCATTTTGCTAAAAGACATGATGCACCCATTTGATTGAACTATACAAAAGAGGAGTAAAATAATGAACAAACTCATCGGACTTATTGAGAAAGGGAAGCCTTTCTTTGAGAAGATCTCTCGGAATATCTATCTCCGTGCTATTCGGGATGGCTTTATCGCTGGTATGCCAGTTATCCTCTTCTCTTCTATCTTTATCTTGATTGCCTATGTGCCAAATGCTTGGGGCTTCCACTGGTCTAAGGACATTGAAACTTTCTTAATGACCCCTTATAGCTATTCGATGGGGATTCTGGCTTTCTTTTGTGGGTGGGACTACTGCCAAGGCTTTGACAGACTCTGTCAACCGCGACCTGCCTGCTACAAACCAGATTAACTTCTTGTCTACTATGCTGGCTTCTATGGTCGGCTTCCTCCTCATGGCAGCTGAGCCTGCCAAGGAAGGTGGCTTCCTGACTGCCTTCATGGGAACCAAAGGTCTTTTGACAGCTTTCATCGCAGCCTTTGTTACGGTTAATGTCTACAAAGTTTGTGTGAAAAATAATGTCACTATTCGTATGCCAGAAGAAGTTCCACCAAATATCTCGCAAGTATTTAAAGACTTGATTCCATTTACTGTCTCAGTCGTTCTGCTCTACGGTTTGGAACTGCTTGTTAAAGCAAGTCTGGGAGTGACGGTTGCTGAATCCATCGGAACACTTCTTGCTCCACTCTTCTCAGCGGCAGATGGCTATCTGGGAATCACTCTTATCTTTGGTGCTTATGCCTTCTTTTGGTTCGTGGGAATTCACGGTCCGTCTATCGTTGAGCCTGCAATTGCGCCATTACTTATGCTAATATCGATGCTAACTGGCTCTTGTTCAAGCTGGTCAGCATGCGGATAAGGTCATCACTTCTGGTACTCAAATGTTCATCGTTACCATGGGTGGTACTGGTGCGACCTTGATTGTTCCATTCCTCTTCATGTGGATCTGTAAGTCAGAGCGTAACCGTGCAATTGGACGGGCATCTGTTGTTCCAACTTTCTTTTGGTGTTAATGAGCCTATTCTCTTTGGTGCTCCAATCGTACTGAATCCGATTTTCTTCATTCCATTTATCTTTGCACCTATCGCAAACGTATGGATTTTCAAATTCTTTGTTGATGCGTTAAACATGAACTCCTTCTCAGCAAACCTTCCTTGGGTGACACCTGGACCTCTGGGAATCGTGCTGGGTACCAACTTCCAACTTCTGTCCTTTGTTCTTGCAGCCCTTCTTGTCGTAGTAGATGTGATTATTTACTATCCATTTGTCAAGGTTTATGACGAACAAATACTAGAAGAAGAACGTTCCAGCAAAGCTAACGATGCTCTCAAAGAAAAAGTAGCAGCCAACTTTAACACTGCTAAAGCAGATGCTATCCTTGAAAAAGCAGGTGTCGATGAAGAAGCTCCAGCGCAAAACAATATTAGCGAAGAAACCAATGTTCTGGTGCTCTGTGCAGGCGGTGGTACTAGCGGATTGCTGGCCAACGCTTTGAATAAAGCGTGACTGAATACAATGTTCCTGTCAAAGCGGCTGACTGAGTGGCTACAGTGCTCACCGTGAAATCTCTGCCTGAGTTTGATCTCGTTATCCTGGCTCCTCAAGTTGCCTCCAACTTTGAAGAGCATGAAGGCCGAAACTGATAAATTGGGTATCAAGCTAGCTAAGACCGAAGATTGGCCAATACATCAAACTAACCCGTGATGTGCAAAGGGCGCTTGCCTTCGTTCAGGAACAATTTAACAACTAATTTGTTAGTTCATTTTGAGGTGAAAGCAAAGTTCAATTCCCCTGTTATTTACCTATTTGCTTACTTGTTTCACCTCAAAGGCTATTGAAAGGAAAATAAGATGACAAAAAGCTTACCTAAAGATTTTATTTTCGGTGGTGCAACAGCAGCCTATCAAGCTGAGGGAGCAACCCACACAGATGGAAAAGGACCTGTTGCCTGGGACAAATACCTAGAGGATAACTACTGGTACACGGCAGAGCCTGCCAGTGACTTTTACCACAAATACCCAGTGGATCTGAAATTGGCTGAAGAGTATGGCGTCAATGGGATTCGGATTTCCATTGCCTGGTCACGGATTTTCCCGACAGGCTTTGGCGAGAGTCAATCCAAAAGGTGTGGAATTTTACCATAATCTTTTCGCAGAATGTCACAAGCGTCATGTAGAACCTTTTTGTGACCCTTCACCACTTTTGATACACCAGAGGCTCTTCATTCAAATGGCGATTTCCTCAATCGGGAAAATATTGAGCACTTTGTAGACTATGCAGCTTTCTGTTTTGAAGAATTTCCAGAAGTTCGCTATTGGACAACTTTCAATGAAATTGGCCCAATTGGTGATGGTCAGTACTTAGTAGGAAAATTCCCGCCAGAATCCAGTATAGACTTGGCCAAGGTTTTCCAATCTCATCACAACATGATGGTCTCTCATGCCCGTGCCGTTAAGCTCTATAAGGACAAAGGATACAAGGGTGAAATCGGTGTCGTTCATGCACTTCCTACAAAAATATCCTTACGATCCAGAAAATCCAGCAGATGTCAGAGACGGCAGAGTTGGAAGATATTATCCATAACAAGTTTATCCTAGATGCGACTTATCTGGGGCACTATTCAGATGTAACTCTGGCAGGAGTGAATCATATCCTTAAGGTCAATGGTGGTCAGCTGGATCTACGAGATGAAGACTTTGCGGCTTTAGAAGCAGCTAAAGACCTCAATGACTTCCTCGGCATCAACTACTATATGAGTGATTGGATGCGCGACTTTGACGGTGAAACAGAAATTATCCATAACGGAAAAGGCGAAAGGGAGCTCAAGTACCAGATTAAGGGTGTAGAGCGCTAGAGAATCTCAACCCATATACCAAAAACTGAGTTGGGATTGGATTATCTATCCGCAAAGGTCTTTATGACCAAATCATGCGGATTAAGAAGGATTATCCCAACTACAAGAAGATTTATATCACAGAAAATGGTCTGGGTTATAAGGATGAATTTGTGGACAATACAGTTTACGATGATGCTCGCATTGACTATGTCAAGCAGCATCTGGAAGTTTTATCTGATGCGATTGCGGACGGGGCTAATGTCAAGGGCTACTTTATCTGGTCTCTGATGGATGTCTTTTCTTGGTCTAACGGTTATGAAAAACGCTACGGCTTATTCTACCGTTGACTTTGAAACAGCAGGAACGCTATCCGAAGAAATCCGCTCACTGGTATAAGAAACTAGCTGAAACACAAATGATTGAATAGAAAAGAAAAACTCCCTCCTTAGCTGAGAAAAAAATCAAATAGGACAGGGTGTTCTTTCATCTACAAATTCTAGGATGTCTCAAGCCGATAATCAAGCAGCATCGAAGGTGTTGAAGTGGATGGTTTTGGCCTTTCCCATTTTGAGGGTGGAAAGGTTGGCGTTTGTGATACAATGATATCGGCCAGTTCCCCCAGTTTCATCTTTTTGACGATTTTATCCATTTTCTAAAAGCTAAAAATGATTCAAGTAATCCAGCAGAATTTAGTTACATATGAATAGTAGGCTTTGGTATCGATGAAAAGTTTTGATACAATATATATAAATTATCAAAGCAACGAAGGAAATAGTAATGAATCCTATGATTATGATTGTGGTGCTTGGGCTACTCTGGCTGGTGATTGTTTTTCCACTCTATCTTCACTATCGAAAAGAAATTTCTATTAGAAGTAAATCACATCTTTAATATCAGGCAAAGTAGTGAGGATATAACAGTTCTATCTATAGTCGCCATGGTGAGCCACCCTCAGGTGGCCTTGCCTCTTTGTAGAGTATACCGTTCGTGGCAAAACAATATCAGAAAGACTTGAGTACAAACAGTTTATCCCTGCCTCTTCAGGAAGAATCCAAAAAGATGTCTTTTTCAAGTGACTATGTTTACGGCTCAGATAGGAGTCTAGACTTGAAAAATATTTCCGTCAGCTCAAATATGGCCATTTATTATAATCCTAAGAATCCTGAAGAAGCGTATGTTGAGCGCTACATCTGCAATAAAAGTATTTTAAATATTTGTTTATCGGATTTTCTTTTTCTTTCTTATCCTGATTGGAATTAATTTTTCCGTATATTTTTGTAGTTTGAAAAAGTTTATTTTGGGGTAATGGGTGATAGAAATTTTATCTTTTCAAAATCTGTTGAATTCAAATAGACTAAAAGAGGATTGAACTCCTCTTTTTGGTCTCTTTTGATTTAAATTTAAAGCCTTCATAGACCAGATCTGCTTTTAGGATTGGTCTTTTTGAATTCGCTGGCTAGTTTATCCATCATTTTGACAGGCCCGCACATGAAGACGGTGGTTTGGTCGTCTAAAGGATAATTCTTGAAGTCCAAATAGCCAGAGACTTTGCTATCGACCAAATGAGAGGTCAAACTGCGGATTTTTAGCGAGTATAGTCTTTGAGTAGGTCGAGGTAAACAGCATTTTCTGCTCCAGTATAAGCATAGTAGAAGCTGACTGGACGATTCAGATTAGGATTTTCACGGATATAGGAGATAAAGGGAGTAATGCCAATCCCACCAGCAATCCAGATCTGCTTTTTCCTTCCCCTGGTCCAAGAATCATGGCCACTAAGCTCGATCAATGGTGACCTTGGTTCCCTCTTGGTTTCGTCATAAATTTTTTTAGTGTGATCGCCAGAGTTCTTAATAGTCAAGTAGACGATATTTTCATGACCACCAGAGATAGAAAAAGGGTGAGGCGCTTGTTCGAATCCTTCTTGGAAGATCTTGACAAAGACAAACTGACCATACTGGTAATCTAATTTCTTACTAAGTTGAATCTTCAGTTCCACTGTGTCATGATTTAGTTGCTTGACTCGTAGAATTTTCCCTAGATGTTGAAAAGCAAGAGACTGATAGAGGAAGATGATGTAAAAGCCAGATGCCAGACCAGATGAGCGTAGAATCCAACTACAGAAGCCTAGCAAGGTCGGTGTTGAGAGTCGACCGCCTATCAGCATATAAGCATGGAAGAGACCAAAGATATAGGCCAGGTAGACAATGCGATGAATCCAGCGCCAGGCCTCATACTTGATGTGCTTGCCAAGATAGGCCACCAGAACAATGCTGATAAAGAGAAAGATGCCGACATTGCCTAACTGGGTCAGCTAAACTTGGGAACCCCAAAGGCTGGCACCCATAGCGACATTAGTCATAGCAAGTAAGATGACAGAAAAAGATAGCTGTAAACTTGTGGTAAGTGTACATTTTCGATGCCGTGGAACCAGTTTTCTAATAGGGCATTCCGCGTTGCAAGTAAAAAGGTCAACGAAAGGGTAGTCAAGGCTAGGCCAGGTACGATAAAGTTGGTCATCCCAGTTGAAGCCCAAGCATAGATGGTCAGGAGTATGCTGACAGCAATAAGGGAAATTCCTTTGATAGATTTCATAGTTCAAAACCTTTCTAGTAATTATCACTAATTGAGGGTGTAAAGTTCTTTTGTTACATTTTAACAAAGAAAAACAAGCTGTCAATAATGAGCTTGTTTTCAAATTTGTTTTCAGAATTGTTTCAGCAGCTCATGAATGCTTGAAGAATTGATCCAAGAAAAATTCCGTTCAATTATCCAAAGATAAATTACCTTCCTAAGAATGTAGCGGAATGCAGTGTGTCTGCTCCTTGTAGAAGACTTGGACTTTTTTTAAAAGATTGACAAGTGATATAGAAGTAGATAAGTCAGAGACCTTGTAGTGGTAGTGGCAAGAGGTGATTGAGACAATAAAGTCCTGAGTTTGAAGCATAATTCATGTGCTGTCCTGTTCTCTTGTCTCATAATACCATTTTACGATTCCTTATTGATGATAATTTTTGTCAACTCGAAATATTATCTTTAACATCTTGGACCAGTTTTTCCTGGGGTGGGTAGATGGAACGCATCCTTCCAGCTTTGGACCCGCATATCGACTAAAAAGCTTGGTCAAACGCGACAGCACTCTCTCTCCTCATCTGAGTAAAGGCCTGAGCATTTTTTAAAAATATCTAAAATTTTAGAAGTATTTTTCTATCTTGAGAAATCGTTGATAGATGTAATGCCAGCATCTAAAATCAAACCAAAAGAATAGATCAAAGAAATCCTTTATTTCTTCATCAGATGTACTGCTTACCCAATTTTTTAGGGTTTGGTCTGTTTGTAGGCTATCTGGATTTCAAAAGCGATCAGCAGAACAAAACTGTCTGCTTGGACCTGCCAAGAGAAGGTATCATGTTGGGCAAGACCACCTAGAGCAGTACTGCATGACAATTTCCATCTGCTTAGGAATCTCTAGCATCATGCCGACAATGGATCCTTGAGGAATGTAATGCTGGATTTTGTCAACAATAGCTTTATACCCATCACTATCAATGATGGCCTTATTGAGTCCGGGAGCATCGTAACTATAGATTTTTAATTCGTTTCCTGTAAAAGGGATTAACTTGACTAGAAAGCATGGCGACTAAGTTTCCTCCTTGGAGTGACCTGTCAAGATGAAAGTCTCATCAAGCTCTTGTAAGACTTCCTTTAAGTATTTTTGCATTCTTTTGAGCAGGGACTCGGTCCATGTAGAGTCATATGGAAGTCTTCTTCCAGCCAATAATAGAGTCGTCCTGTCCCCTGTGATGCTAGAACACTAGGTAGCTGGCTTGGACTGGATGCAATAGACTAAAAAGCAGACAAATTGTTTCTCGATTTCAAGGTCCACCTCATTTTCATGTACATCAGTTTAATGTTTTTAAAACGTAAACTTTTTGCTTGCCTGTTCAAGTAGGTCTAAGCGAGTTACGAGTATGCATCATAGACTGTTCTTGAGGGTAATTTTTCTGCGATGTCTTGGTAGACGTTTACTCTTATCTAGATTCAGGTCTCTTGTAACGAGTCCACTCGAAAAGAAAGATAGGCTAATTCTGTAAGGATAAGTGAGGTCTAATTCATTAAAAGGACGGTCATAGATACTGTCGTGCTGGACTTCTTCAGATAAGTAAAAATATTATCACTCATTTTTCTCCTATTTCTATTTTTAGTATAACATATGAGAATTTTAATTTTGCAGAAAAATCCTACTTCAGACGGATATTAGCTTAAGCAGTTCCGTATTTTTGGTATAATGATACTATCACAATATTACGAGGGAAAAGATGCACAAAATTATGTTAGTAGAGGATGATCCGGTCATCCGTCAAATGATTAAAAAGATGTTGGAGCAATGGGGCTATCAGGTTTTTGCAGTTGAAGATTTTTATGGAGTTTATCTCTTTTTGTTAAGGAGGAACCTCAGTTGGTCTTGATGGACATCAGGGCTACCCCTCTTTAATGGCTATCATTGGTGCCAAGAGATTCGTAAGATTTCAACGGTTCCAATCATGTTTTTATCCTCACGGGACCAGGCTATGGATATCGTCATGGCTATTAATATGGGTGGAGATGATTATGTAACCAAGCCTTTTTGACAATAATGTCTTTCTGGCCAGGTTCAAGGACTGTTGCGTCGCTCTTATGAGGTTTGGTACAGATCAAAATCTCTTGGAACATCCGAGCGTGATTTTAAATCTCAAGTCTATGGACATGATATATAATGGCTAAGTCATTACACTGACCAAGAATGAATTCCAGATTTTGACGTGTTTTGTTTTGAGCGAGCAGGTAGTATTGATGAGCAGGGAAGATTTGATGTAAAGGAGCTATGGAACAGTGATTTCTTTATCGATGATAATATCTTGTCAGTCAATGTTGCCAGGCTTCGGAAAAAGAGCTGGAAGAAACAGGTCTAAGGAACTTTATTGAGACGAGGAATTGGATACAGTCTGACAAATGGACACACGGAATAAGTTTTTCTTTATCAAATATTATATTTACTCAAGACGCTATTTTTCTTGCAGTTCTTACTGTGCTTGCTTCTATTTTTAGTTTTTATATTTGAAGATAGTCAGGTTTGTCCTTCAGTATATTTTTATCCTTTTGCTGGTTTTTGGGGATTCTGAGCTCTTTCTATAGATGGCTTGAAAGCCTATAAGAACTATCACAATCCAGGTGCTGTATGGACAGAACAGGCTCAAACAGCTGTAGAAGCTCTGCTATTTGATAAGATCCAAAAAATGGAAGCTGAAAAAAAGAGTCAATCAGTCCTAGAACGAGAGCGCTACAACGACTTGATGGACTACTATACCCTCTGGGCCCACCAGATTAAGACGCCAATCGCAACTGGATCTTTGCTGGTACGGACTTGAGCAGATCAGATGCCAAGAAGCAACTGGGAGCAGAGTTTTCAAAATCGAGATCTTATGTCAACTTAGTCCTTCAATACTTGCGCTTGGAAAGTTTCCACGACGACCCTCGTCTTGAAGAAGGAAAAATCTGGAAGATTTGGTTAAGGAAGTGGTCAAAAAATATGCTCTTTTCTTTATTCAGAAAGGTTTGACACTAAACCTGCACGATTTGGATCGAATCATTGTAACAGACAAAAAATGGTTTATGATTATCTTGGAGCAGGTTCTGTCTAATAGTCTCAAGTATACCAACAGAAGGCGGAATTGAAATCTTCTGCCAGAGATGATGTCCTCTACCTAGAAGATACAGGTTTGGGGATTAGGACAGTGATATTTTGCGTGTCTTTGAAAGAGGTTTTTCAGGCTATAATGGTCGTCTGACTCATCAATCATCTGGTTTGGGCCTCTATTTTATCGAAAAAAATATCCGATCAACTAGGGAATTCCTTGTTCTTAGAATCCCAAGTCGGTCAAGGAACTACGGTGAAGATTGGACTGGCAGAAAAACGCTTGGCGATTGATTGAGTATTCAGTCAGGACTGAGATTAGAAGAATATGGAGTCTACTCTCATCTTATAATGTAAAAATCAATGCGAGAACTGGGAGGTATAACAAATGAAAATGAATAAGAAAGTGTTTATCCTTTTTCTTTTAGCCTGTTTTTATTCATCCTAAAGCGATTTTAGCTTTCCTGATGTATGGGCTTAAGAAGGGTCGATAAGAAAAACTATACAGTTGAAGACATAAGCTTGTTCAACGATAACAAATATGTCATGGTTACTGCTAAAAACGATGATATCTTTCATTATAGTCAAAATTACATCACAGATTTGAAATACAAAGCTCTAAATGAAGATGCTTATCTCGACTTCCACTAAGATCGGGAAAGATGAGTATTTTTGAAATCAAGATTTATGATTTACGTAATCCATCTAAGATAAGTAGCAAGGAAATCGATGTTAATGCCTTGCTGGGGACGGAAAATACGTATAGATTGAAGCAATTTCTCGCGCAATTCGCAATGGGTGGGAAAGAATATATAGCCCTCAATATGTCATCAAAAGAGAAGGGACAACCAGAAAAAACTAAATCTCTCCTTCTATCACTAGATACTGGGAAGATTGATAAGGAGATGTCGGAAGTTGAAATGAATCAGCTTCTAAAAGAAACCAATACGAAGAATTATGCTCAAGGGAAGTCTCTCCAAATCATTTTTCTTGGGCAAGAGGAGGTGTATGGGAGCAGATTAATGGAGTCTTGTCTAAGCATGGTTTCTCACTACGCAACAGGCTACTCAAACCGACACATCATAAAGAAATGTCAATAGATGTCTCTGGAACCAATTTTTCCTAATCTATCCAAAAATAACAGCGCAATTGAAGAAAAAGAAAAAAATGCACTACATCTATTTCCGCCCAGACCAGTATAAGGAGCAAGAGTGGTTTAACGATACCATTCTACTGGTTTGCACCAAAGGATCAGGGAGATTTTAGAAATCTATGCAACGGACGAGGACAGGGGAAAAACACAGATTCATTCCTTTTCAGTGAATTCGGGCGGTGGGTAATTAGCCATCCCCAAAAAGAAAGAATAGATAGTACTGAGATAATAAGTGAAACTTAGCTAATAGCAACAAAGAAATGAAGGAACTGAGTCTCTTGTGAGTAAAGCCAAGTAAAAGACTGTATTTTGAATGGCAGTCCAAAATTTAGATTTTCTATATCTAACTTTTTGGGGCGACTCGAAAACAGTCTTTTATCTCTCTTTCATAAAATATTATATGGTATAATGTATAAGAAATAAATCAGGATGATGGTAATTGTTGAACTATGTACTGTATTTGATTGAGCATTAGATTCATTGTAGAACATTTGACTGCAGTATGTTTGGAAGAGAGTAATGATAACTGAAAGGTGAGTGAAAAATATGAAATCAATCATTAATTTGGAATGTGGAACAATAAAAATATCATTTTGATTGGGAAAAATAAGCTCCCTAATGGAGGAGATTTCTACCCTAGTAACTGGTATTACGTCTGGATCCCTATCACTTTATTCCTTATAGATAAAATTTCTGCTCTGATCACTCAAATTGGTTTTATTGGAAAATATTTGGACCAGAGTATTTTGGTCGATTGCTGAGTCTACCAGCTTATTTTTCAGCAAGGTTAATGATTGGCTGTATCATTCTAGTCTAAAATTAAAAAGATCAGAGTTAGAAGGTGCTCAAAAAGAAGCATTTATCAAGGGTTTAAAAAGACGAAGAGGTCTTTTGAAATTTATATTATCTCTTATTATCATCGTAACTCCAATTTCCGTGGCTTTATTTATTATAGGAAAGAAGTCTAGGCAGCGATTTTTGCTTCCTCTGTCTGTTAGTAATCTTCATGTTCAGTTTTGACTATCAATTTAGAAAATGTCAGCGATCATGCAATTACTTGTGAAGAATGAAAAAGTTTGAAGAGTACATTGGGCAAGTCATTGTTTCTGAGCGAAATAATAAGATTAATAGAGTTAAAGGGTTATTTTTATGGTAAATGTATAGAGTTAAAGGTCAAGTTTTTATTATCGCATTGAATGATAGGGTGGTGCAAAAAGGTTGGTATCTGATTGTGACAGATTTGGGTCAAAGAATACCGCGTGCAGAGAAATTATAGTCTATCTTCTAAGAGATTTTTAATATTTATCAAACAGAATATTCATTATATAATCATATTGCTGATCGAGGGATTGAATAACACTAAGAGATTGACTAATTTAGGAATAGCAATTGTGTTATCAGCATTTATCACGTTAGGTGACTCCACTTTGAATTATGGTTTGGTCCGACAAATCATACGATAAGTTTTAGTCTCAAGGTAGTATAAATCTATTGATCCTAGTTTTTGTTTTATTAATTTCATTTTTCTTGGTGTCCCTCGTATAGGAGAAATTAAACTTAAAAATTTTCTTAGAGAACGAAATGCGGATTTAAGCTACACTTGGAAAAGTTAGGTCGATTGACTCCATTAAAACAGTGAGAAAGAAGGGATTGGTTTTTGGTGATTATAGAAAGTGGTTTTACAAAAATAATTGCTTATGCATTTTTATTTCTTGTTTTTATTTTGTCCAATATTTTTATTTTTCCTATTTTGTTCAGTTGAGACTGTTTTGATTATACCAATCATACTTTTATATCATTTTATTTTTATAATGGGATTGTTATTAACGAAAACAATCAGATTGTGAAAATTTGAAATAGAGAGAAAACAAAGTAGAACACCATACGAGAAAATAGTGTTATGTAGATATTTAAAGGAGGTAGAAGAGAAAACAATTTAGCTGAAGATCCGGTGTTAATGGATGATAAATAAGGTCAGACTAGCTATGCTCCAGGAGAAATCCCTATCAGCAATGTAAGGATTCTACGTCGCAGAAAAATTTACCAGTAGACAGAGGTAGAAGAAATGAAAATCAGTTAATTTTATAATAAAAAGCAACCAATCACTAAGGATTGGTGAGGTGCTTCAACAGAACTTTTTAGAATGTTACAGCGTTTCCACTAAGGATGCGGATTAAAAACCATCTGCAGACTCTCTTATTTCAGAGTTTTCCATTCAGTCCAGTTTGGAGTCAAAGGAAGTCTAGTCTAGGATTCCGTCTATCCTTTGATGGTCAAGTTTATCAGGTATCTGTTCCAGATTTGGCGACAGCTTCTGACTGGACTGGCGCCTTGTTATTCTTGAAAACATTGCTCATTCTCTTAGATGTAAATGTCTGTGAACATGATGGCGTGGCGTATGATAAAAGATTCTATTCTAGAATTTCATTTCACAGATATTTTCTTATCAGCTCTTTTCAGAATTGACCAAAGAAGTAAAAAGTCCATCCTATAGTAGAAGTTATGGGTGTGAAACGTCCCATTTACATCAATGGAACTCACCTAGGGCAGATTATCCATGTTCCAGACGAGGCAACTTTTTGAATAGCTATGACCAGCGTTTGCGCTTTACTCAACAACTGAATGCTTATTACTCTGAGCAACAAGTTTTTAAAGTAGAGCAGGATGGTGAAGATATCATCATTCCTGTCAATTATCTAAATAGTGAAGGACGAACAATCTTACCATCTCAACCAGAGTTAGAACCTCAATATTTGCAACAGTATCGAGGAAGTAAGGTTGCAGTTGCAAGACTATTTATCATGACAGCCGATGGGGAAAAACTAGCCGAAGTTCCTTATCGTCAGTACTTGGAATCGCTAACTGAGGGTGTCTATATGCTGGATGCCAAGTATGTTCTTGTGGACCCAATTTCTCCGGAAACTCTGCACGCTGTCTTGAAAAAGGGAGGATTTTAAGAAAAATTCCTGTTCTGCTGGCTTTTTCCGATGTTAGAATGTGATGAGAAACAAATTATTTTTAAAATAGAAAGTATGCTGCTTACAAGTCTTGTTAACGAAGTAGAGAAAGAACAGGGTGGTGGTAGTATGAGTCAAATAAAAGGAAATGGATTTATTATAACTGAAGAAAATGGCAATTATACAATGTCCTGGATGACAGGAGGTTTTCAAGATAGAGAAGTTACTTATCCAGTTAGTAAAGAATTAGTGGACAAGGCTTTGAGATCCGAACAAGATGCTTATGAGGTTGAGCTATTCTTACAAACAGGAGACTGGGTGACTAAGGAAAGTAAGGAAATCGCTAGACAAAATTATTTTAGATCAACACCTACTCGTATTTTAGTAAACCCGTCGTCAGTGAAACGGCTGTTTTTCTAATCAAGAATTTGAAGAACTGTTAAAGAAAGCAATCTTATTAGAACTAAAGCCAACTGAACTTGATGCAATTGGTACAGTTGAGAATCATTTGGAACTTCTTCTAGTAGACCCTCTCGAGTGGCAGGAAGAAATTGAAGCAGTTCATTTGGAACTTCTGCAGGAAAAAATGAACAACTACATCTACTTCCTCGAAAGCAAGCAGTATGTAATGACGATAGCGTAGTTTTGACAAAAGAGTCATCCATATCACATTCCAGTATTCTCCATCTGATAATGGCCTAGCCTTTCTCGCGACTGTTCAGAAGGTGTTACAACCGACTGATAAGAGCTGAAGATAGAATTGCCAGAGTAATAAAGGGAGCGGAAACGCTCTCTTTTTGTGGTATAATTGGAGAAGGATTGGACCAAAGCAAATTTAACATGATATTGAAACAGGAAAACTTAAAAACGTAGAAGTTATAGCACACCAAAGAAATAGTTGACCATTTTGCAAAAACGGATTGATCAGGCTCAAGAAAGATATGATAATAATCCTACTAAAAAGAATTCTGAGATGTCTAACGAGATACTAAACGGGATCTCTTTTATGTTGAACGCGATAACGAGGTTTTAAACATTAAGGTTAAAGAGTATTCCACCGAATAGTTTACTTTTGAATAAGGAGAAAAATGACTAAAGAAGAACTTGATGATTTGTTTTACACAGTTCCAAACGCTGTGGATTATACAGATTTACTCGAAGAAGTAGACTTGGAAGATGTTCCAGAAGAAACGATTAACAAACTCATCTCTTTATTATCTAGGATGATGAATTTTTGCGCTATAAAGCTTCTAGGCTTTTTAACTATTTGAGGGCTAAAAGAAGGTTTTGATGTGTTGAGCTCAGATGTTTGTTGAAAGGAAATGTGGAAGGACATATTCCTCATCGTTTATATAGTTATGATGATACAAATCTAGATTATATTAGGTGCTCTTACTAGCTATTGGGCTAATCAATCAGATATTGGCAATGGTGATAAAGCAAGGCAAGATATATTCCCTTATGTCTGCAAAATTATAGAGCAGGCGGAAAAAGGTTATTATGATCTTTCTTATTTTTACTATCTAGTTGAAGATAATGGTTTTCTGAATATATCCCCTACCTCAAACACTTTTTAACAACCATTATGAATAAGCCAGAAGATAATTATTATGCAATTCATGATACTTTGAAACTGTTTTTAGAGATCGAACCTGATTATGTGACAAGGTTATTAAAAAGAAGCGAAAAATCATTAAGTGATTTCGGAATAGGGGAAGAATGTGAAAGAAATTAAATTTTATAAAGTGAATGATGCTTACGGTTATATGTCCAATTTTGCTCCTTATCCTTTTTCGGATGGAAATAAAATCTGGCCTACATCGGAACATTATTTCCAGGCTCGAAATTCTTGGTTCAGAAATTCAGGATTTGCCTGCTGGAGTCACCTATGGATGCTGCTTTGGAGGGACGAAATCGCCAGAATCCGTTACGCAGAAAGGACTGGGGAAGATGTCAAAGGATGATATTATCGTTATGCTGTTCGTGAGAAATTTCGTCAAAATCCAGAGATTCTAGAGAAAACTAATTACGACATCTGATGCAAAAGTAATTGAACATACATGATCATATAGCAGATGGAGGAGACGGATCTGGTAAAAATATGTTGGGAAAAATCTTAGTGAAACAAGAGAGCGGCTTTAAGCATAGACGATGGTTCCATAAATTAAGAAAGTATTCTGACTTTAAAACGAATACACGGAATTCAAAAATTTCAGTCCAATGTTTAAAAGAGTAAGAATCGTGAAATTACTTTACAAGAATGGAAGGATTTCCAATTTAATCAAGATAATTTTTAGAATTGAACCCTTCTACATTAGAAGTCACATGGTTTTGAATTAGGAGATAGATGGATATTTTGATATTGTTCAAAATGGGACATATAATGATTTTATAGAAAATTTTACAAATGGTGAGTAATGCAAATTGATAAATATACAAAACTTAATTTGTTATGGCTATGCTTAATGATGAGTTTTACCAGAAGAGAAATTGAAAATTATTAAATATCTGCTTTCTGAGAAAGGAGGTCAATTTTTGTCAAAAAGAAAACAGAAATGTTTTCATTATTTCTTCCAAGCCAATTATACTCTAAAATAGCGTATGCATACGAGGTGGTGAAATTACTATTGAGGCTGGGATTGATGTAGATGATAGTTGACAAACTTGGTTCTATTCCGATGACTTACTCAGTAACGTTATTAAAATTAGCAACGGAAGAGTTAGAACCTCTCTATAAGCTTTTACTGGAGGCTGGTTCGGATTATAAGTTATAAAATCTGGGAAATCGTGTTCTAGACTATGAGAATATTCTTGAGGAGTAGTCTGCTTTGATATTATAAAGGAGCATGAAGATGGTAGGAATTAATAACAATGATTTTGGTGGTTTTGTGTTTCAAACAATATTCTTGATGGAAAAGCTATTCGCTATTCCTATCGCGAGGAATCTGCTATTCCACAATTATCGGCTGACACTGTTATCAATCGAAGATGATGAAGCTTACCTAGTTAATTCATTTCACAATTTTAGGAGCAATCTAGCATTATTGCTCCTATATGCTGGAAATGAAGCCCCATACGGTCACTGGGACTTATGCTGGTTATATGGGGGAAGCTATGTTCATGTAGAGTTTTTATGATTTGGGTGAGATAGAGACAACAATCGAAGAGATCATTAGCTGAATATAGCAATGATGGAGGATTTAAATGACTAGTAAACAAGAACTATCAAAATTTTCATTAATAAACAGGAGATAAAAATAGGGACATTTTATATCTGCACTTGATGAACGATTTGAAGGTCAATTTACCTTGGGATACTATTATGATGAAATGAGCAAATCTAATAATATAAGAAGAGTTAATGAGCGCCAAGATATCTGGATAAGAGACGAATTTAAAAATGAAAGTGATGCAATAAATCGACTTTATCGTTTGATAAAACAACATTTTGGATAAAAGAGCCTCTCATTCAGTTAGATGTTTCAGAAATGATGCAATCGGAACGAGTGATACAGACTTGGAACTTTTATTAATTGATGGCAATCTTTGGCTTCCAGATACCGAAGAAGAGCATCTCTTGAAACTTCAAGAGAAACTCAATAACTACATCTACTTCCTCGAAAGCAAGCAGCATGTGGAGCGATATGGTGATAGCTTTGACAGTCATCCATATCACATTCCAGTACTCCCATCTGATAATGGATTGGCCTTCTTGCGGCGATTCAGAAAGTGTTACAACCCACAGATATGAGCCTGAAGGTAGAATTGCCAGAGTGAGTTGGATAAAAAGTTAGCGAAATTTTTGACCAAATATTGACCAAGTTTATCCTAAATCCTATTAGAATAGGCTTTTCTGAGCATATTTTATATTCCTGCAGGGGCAATAATTCAATCAAAAAGCACTGAAGGATCAGTGTCTTTATCCTAAAATGGAAAACCATTTCAGATGAAAATGGAGGTGTGTATAATAGGACATAAAATATTAAGGAAAAAGAAATGAAAAAGACTTATTTTTGGCTTATTAGTGTACGTAATAATCTAATACTTTTTTGCACTGAATGGATGTGGTTTAGGTGGAGAAACCATTCCCAAAAACAGGACAAAGGAGCAGTACGAATTTGAAAAACCTTTGAACCCATGTTTAAATTCTTAGAACAAGAAAAAGGATTTTACTGACTAAAAGTCATACACTAGTGATGTTTATATAAAAATCAAGCTGAAGTCAGTACGAAGTGGACTTAGATATTAATCAAGCTGACATTAAAGGTAATTATACAATAACACTTGGCGAGGATAAAGAAACTGTTCCAGTTACTTACCTAATGGTAAACTGAATTATAGCTCGGAGATAAGTCTTATTTGATGAAGAAATTCTAAATTTAATGGTTTTGAGAGAAACTTACGCTTCCTTAGATGTGGAAAAACATTTAAGAGCGCAGAAACTGAATTGAGTGGATATTATTTACCAACCAGAAAAATCAATCAGAGTTATATATATGGTGGAAAAGTATAACCTTCCATCTGACACAAAAACTTTCAGTTAGTCTTGGATATGCGTACTATGACAGATACGATATACTACTAAGTTTAGAATCTAAAGAAAAATTGGTTCAAATCAGTGTTGCAATTTATTTAGTGAAAGGAAAATAATTTTTTAAACTCAATCAAAAAGATTGTAAGCTAAAAATAGCACTAATTTCAATATTGAGAAATTCTCAGCTGTTAGATTTTACAGTTCGTGAGCGACGAAGAGATGTGGCAAACAGTGGAACTTATATGTACCCCTCCATTATGGGACAAGGAAGAGACTGATTAATTCTTCAGAGCTAGTAGTATAACGCTTTGGTCTTGAAGATATACAAAGATTGCTTGATGTTTGCCAAGAATACAATCGTGAACACCCAACTGAAAATGTGGTTGATTTATGATGCCAAGAAAAACAGCCTTGACAGTCGCTACAGTTATGAAGGGCGTTATGACAAGATGAAGAATTACTCACGCCTAGAGTTTGAGAAATGGTTTGAGGAAGTAAAAAGAAGAGAAACTGTAGGGGAAGAAGATGACACAATTTGAAGATAAATTTATGGAAGTACAGTCAAGTATGATTTCACTTGCGCTGGAGTACTGTTCATGGACAGGCAGATAAAATTTTTATTTATGCTATAGCAGATAGTCTGTATAGCTATAACGTGTTTTATCAGATTAATGACTACATCGTTCGTAAACACGAAGTAAATAAATATTTACCTGAAGAATTAAGTGTTGATACAAATTTACAATCAGTCCTGTTAAAAGAAGGCATAAAGGATATAGAAGCAATGATTGAAATCTGTAAAGAATACAATCGTGAACATCCAACTGAAAATGTGGTTGATTTATGATGCCAAGAAAAACAGCCTTGACAGTCGCTACAGTTATGAAGGGCGTTATGACAAGGATGAAGAATTGCTTCCACGTCTAGAGTTTGAGAAATGGTTTGAGGAAGTAAAAAGACGAGGAACTGTAGAAGAAGAATATGACACAATTTGAAGATAAATTTATGGAAGTTCAGGTTAGTATGATTTCATTAGCTATGGAATATGTCCAAAATCAGGTAGAAAAAGTATATATTCTATGCGATAGCGGACAGTTTGTAGTAGTTTTAATCTCTTCTATGAGATTAGGGAAATATTGTACATAAACACTTGGTGAATGATTTTTTAGCTAAAGACTCTCATGTTGATATTAGTTTACAAACAGCCTTGTTGAAGGAAGGTATCAAGGATGTAGAGGCAATGATTGATATTTGCCAAGAGTACAATCGTGAACATCCAACTGAAATGTGGTTGATTTATGATGCCAAGAAAAACAGTCTTGATAGTCGCTATAGTTATGAAGGGCGTTATGACAAGGATGAAGAGTTGCTTCCAAGTCTAGAGTTTGAAAAATGGTTTGAGGAAGTAAAAAGTAAGCAACTGTAGGAGAAGAATATGACACAATTTGAAGATAAATTTATGGAGATCCAGATTGACATGGTTTCATTGGCTATGGAATATGTCCAAAATCAAAGCAGAAAAAGTATATATTTATTGCATTTCTGAAGAAGCATTACTTTCTTTTTGATGTTTTTATAAAATTAATGGAATTGTGACAAAAATGTATGCAGTGAATGAAATTATAAATAAAAAGTAGACACTTCAAAAAATATGATGGTAGCAGTACAACGCTTTGGTCTTGAAGATATACAAAGCATTGCTTGATGTTTGCCAAGAATACAATCGTGAAACATCCAACTGAAATGTGGTTAATTTATGATGCCAAGAAAAACAGCCTTGACAGTCTGCAGTTATGAAGGGCGTTATGACAAGGATGAGAATTACTTCCACGTTTAGAGTTTGAAAAATGGTTTGAGAAATCAAAGACGAGGGAACTGTAGGAGAAGAATATGACACAATTTGAAGATAAATTTATGGAAGTTCAGGTTACATGATTTCATTAGCAATGGAATATGTCCAAAATCAAGCAGAGTATATATATTTATTGCATTTCTGAGGAAAGCATTGCAAATCATATATAAAGTTTTTATAAGATTAATGGTATTGTGTTGAAATGGATAAAGTTAATGAAGTTCGCGGCTATAGATGATTCTGATAATATGGCATTTGCTGTATTGGGATATGGAGCTGAAGATATACAGAAATTGCTTTGATGTTTGCCAAGAATATAATCGTGAGCATCCAACTGAAATGTGGTTGATTTATGATGCACAGAAAAACAGCCTTGATAGTCGCTATGGAGCTATGAAGGGCGTTATGACAAGGATGAAGAGTTGCTCCAAGTCTAGAGTTTGAAAAATGGTTTGAGAGTAAAAGGCAAAGCAACTGTGGGAGATAAAAGATATGCGCCAACTAGATCAATCAATTATCTATCCCTTGCCAACAGAAGCGCCTATTACATGAAAGAGAGTGGCGTGGAAAGTTCGACAGCCTGATGATTATAAGAATTTTATAATGAGAAAAATGGTTTTCGTCCTTCTAAAAATTTATTTTTCTTTACAGGTTCTTTTTGATCGAGCGATTCTTGTGTGTATTAGAAAATACAAAAGACAATCCACTTAGCATGTGTGACATTGATGTTGTAATGTCCCAACTGGATGAACGTTTGTTTGTCCATGAAGATATTTTTGGGGTTTGAGTTGGTCCCCATAGCGGCATTGTTCGGTGGTGACTTTCTTTGTTTAAATTATATAGAGATCCTGAAAATCCAAGAATTTGTATCTGGTACCACGAGGAATCATACGAGCTAGAACCTGCTATAGAGTTTGTAACTAATAACTTTACAGAGTTTTTAGCTATGTTACAGGATTAGCAGTGTGATGCATATTGCTTTAGCAAGAATACGAAGAAAACGATTAAAAGACTGATTGACTTAGAATATCCGAGTCAGAAATTATATCCTGGAATCATACAGGATATCTACAACTTAACTGAACATATAGAACTGAGAAGAAAATATCGATAAAATTTAGCTTTTTAGTTTAGCAAGAAGATTTGTAGATGAAAACAATGGATCATAAAAGTGAGATTTTAGCAGTCTCTTAAAACAATTGGAGAAAAGAACTGAGAAAATGAAAGAAAAGAGAAAACATTATAAAGGACTAGTTCCATCTAGGAGAGTTTAAAAACAAATTGGTTTACTATGACCTAAAAGGAAGGAAATTGTATTTTCAATTCCAAGAAAGAAAGTTCTAAGAATCAACAGTACGTTATTCTTTTCCCTGATATTGCTATTTCTTCCTTTTTATAAAGATTTCGAATGGATTGACAATCTTTAGTATACCAGCTCACAAGTATCTTTATTTGATTTTATTCTCTTGTATTTCCTTACTTATCGGGAAACTGATGGATGTCTATTTTAAAAAGACTTGGATTTGTATCCTGCTCTATTTTACAGATTTGGAGTACTCAGAATTCCTAGAAGTAGTAAAGAAAAGTGGGGCAGTTGTTTCTTCCGTAATTCGTGGTAGCATTATTAGTTTGTTAGTATCATTGATCGTCTTCCTGTTATATCCTAGTTTTTGCCATTATTTTTCCACTCGATGCTTTTTGTTTATTCTCTATTTGTGCTTGTCAACAATTTGCACAAGCGAAAAGAAGGTAATGGAGAGCTTGATAAGGAATGTGCGCATCAACTAGATCTTTTTTGTCTATGATAAAGAAGAATTAAAAAAGTAAAGAAAGTTCATTTATATGACAACAGAAATTCAGCAATACAAAAATTGCTAGGACATTAAAAGACAACAATGATTATCAGATTCTGTGGAGTAGAGGAAAGAAGGTTAACTTTCCCTTAGCCAGGATGTAGAGAATGTGTTTCAAAAATCAGAAAAAGATTCTTTAGAAGTAATGTTTTATTGTGAACATCATCGTTGGCCAAAGAAAGATGAGTTAGAAGATTATAATCAATCGGATACGATTGTACGCTAGAGGTAATGGATTTATTGTATATGGAGACAGACGGCTATTACGAGGGTAGCTTCTTTAAAGAAATTGGAGGAGCCATGGGTTCAGAAGTTCGTTATCCTATTACTAAAGAACTGATGGATAAAGCATTTGAATCTTCTAGGGGAGCATATGAAGTTATGCTTTATGCTGAAACAGGACGCTGGCCTTCATAGTAAAGTGGATTACATCATAGAACAGCCAAAATTGGGTGATGTCTCAACAGTTAGTTCTTTTGCATTAGGGAACAAATAATCAGTAGATATTTGGTAAAAAGACAAAGGAGACAAGAACGAAGGAAATTAAATTTTATAAAGTAAATGATGCTTGTGGTTTATGTCTAATTTTGCTCCTATCCTTTTCAGATGGATACAAAACCTATGTCACACAGATACTTAAATGCAGCAGGCCGATATTGCTTATTAAAAAGAGGCGAGGTATAGAACGGCGAGGTCAAGGCACACATTCTTTCGAGAAAGCAGAAATTTTTCCTCCACATCATAACTGTCACCCAAACCTTACAAATTTGTAAGGTTTTCTGTAATTGAAAGGTTATGTTATGGCAGGTGTTCTTCAATTTTTATAAGATAAGACTATAAAAGAAAAAGGAGAAGGAAAATGAAAAAAGGGAATGGCCTCAATGGCTTTTCAAACAAAACAATCACTGACACTTTTTAATGGTTTTGGATCACGTTGATAAGATTCCTGGCTTGCTACCAGCTGGATGGGATGGTATTTTTCATGCAGTGACCCGCTGTGTAGGAGTTTGGTTTGCCTTTGCGGCAGTAGAGGGTTTTATTCACACGCGCAACCGCATTACATATAATCTTCGTCTCTTTTTCTGGGCGGGGGTCATGTTCTTTGGAAATGTGATTTTGAATTTTCTTTTACAGTCAAAAGAAATACACAACTCCAATAACATCTTTTTAACTCTGGCTTGTGGCGTTTTGAGTTTGGGGATTTTCTTTGGATTTTCTAAAGAGACGCTTGAACTTACTGGGCGTGATAAATGGATCCGTTATGGCTTAGGCGCAGTAGTCTTTCTAGTAGCTGCTTTCCTGACAGAAGGTGGCATGGTCATGATCCCCTTTATGATTATCACCTATGGGTGCAGAAAGAACGAAGTTTTACGCAATCTACTTTACCTTGCTCTAGCTTTTCTGCTGTTTGTCATGAGTATCGAAGTTTATCCAAGCTTATCAGAAACTCTTTCGATGCTACTCTACAATTCCGACTGGCTCTTATCACTGTCCTACCCTTTCTTATCTCTACAATGGTGAGCGTGGTTACTACCAGTAAGTGGAGCAATATTTCTTCACATTTTTCTATCCAGCCCATCTGTGGCTGATTGCCTTAGTTCTTTTACTAAAATAGTGCGTACCCAAATCTTACAAAAGTGTAAAGATTGTTTTTAAATTGTAAGGTTAGGGTTATGGAAAGGGAATGAATTAGATAAAATGAAAAATATGAAGAACAGATAATCTATTTGAGCACAAAAAGATATAAGGAATTTTCTAAAATATAATAGTTAATTTATCAAATCACATCAACCAAGAAATGTACTTAGGATTTTAAAGAGACGTTATGAGTTTATTAGATGTACAACACGTAAAAAGATTTATAAAACCCGTTTTCAGGGCAATCAAGCAGAAGCTCTGAAAGATATTCACTTTACAGTGGATGAGGGCACTATGTAGCCATCATGGGAGAGTCTGGCTAGTAAGTCAACACTCCTCAATATCTTGGCTATGCTGACAAGCCCACAGAAGGCGTCTTTCTGAACGGAACAGACATAAAGGACCATCAAAAACAGCCAAGCATCAGCTTCCGCCGAGAGAAAAGCTGGGCTTTGTATTTCGATTTCAACCTGGTTGACACCCTCTGTCGGTAAAGGACACAATCTCTGCCTTTTTGAGTCCTGTCTCGACGGCCCATCAGAGATGATGTAAAAGCTAGTCACCACTAGTACTGAATTAGGGAATCAACAAGCAAAAAGCACCCATACAGATTTCCGGTGGTCAGAAGCGCTGGTTGCGGTGGCGCGTGCCATCATCACTGAGCCAGAGATTTTGCTGGCAGATGAGCCAAATAGGGCACTGGATTCCAAGTCATCGGTCGCGCTGGATGTCTTTGATGATATTACTGACCAGGTCGACCATTTCATAGTGACCCACTCGACGTCAGTCGCCAGCCGTGCCAAGCGGGTACTCTTTTATCGAGGATGGAATTCCTTACAATCAGATCGAGGTGACAAGACAGAGCGCGGGATGTTCCAAGAGATTTCGATACTTTGACTGTTATGGCGTGCGAGGTGGGTGATTATGTTCAAACCAACCAGTAAACTAGCTCTTTTCAAATCTTGTTAAGAATCGCAGTCTTTATTATCCCTTTGTTCTATCCACGATTGTGGCAACCGCGATACTCTATAGTTTTATTTCCTTGACTTATAGTAGTAATATGGAGAAAACTTATGGTGGGACAGCATAGTATGACCCTGCAATTTGGGATGGGGTTATCCAGATTGTGGTATTGATTCTTGTGACTTATGCCAATAGTTTTGTGATGAAAAAATCGCTCCAAAGAGCTGGGGATTTACAGTATACTTGGAGGGAAAAAGTGCACCTACTCACTATGACATTCATGAGCTGTGTCTTTTAGATACTGGGTTGTTGGACTAGGGATTATCTGTGGTATGCTACCAGATAAGCCCTGACGCCCTGCTCTTAAAGTTTATGGGATGCTCATGTTAAAGGGACCCCAACCCTTCCAATGGTCTAACATTTGGTTGACTTTAGTCGTCTGGGTCTAGCTTTGTGTTATCATTCTTCTTAATTCAATGAGACTCTTTGCGCCATAGCTCGCTCCACCCTCATGCGAGTAGAAAGAAAGTAGGGAGAAAAGAAAGGAAAATTTTAGGGTTTGGTAGACCTCTTTGGGACTCCATTCTCATGGCAGTTGCTTATTATATAGCCTTTGACAGTTACAAAGCCTGTCATCGCTTTATTGCAATTTCTGCAGCACTCATGGTTGCCAGCGAAACCTCGTGCTCTCTTTAATGTTGGATCCATTACACTCTTTAAATTTTCTAAGAAAACGTAAAAAGTTACTATCACAAGCTGGTGAACCTTATCAGTATCTCAACGTGATTTCTAGGATGCGGTAAAACGTCGTGAGGTCTGGCTACGATTTCATCCTTTCAACCATGCTCTTTCCAGGACAGGAAACCATTAATATCTATACATAGCACTATATTGATACCTCGATCCAAAAGACTATAATGTCGCTGGTATCCTCAAGCTAGATACAGTCGATAAAAATGAATCACTAGAAAAAGTGAAAATGTGCTCAAGAGACTGGTCTGAAAACTCCGACTTTCTCGGGATTATCTCTATCAAACGTCAATGCTTTCTGAGTGTGGCGGAACGAAAGGCAACGGTTGGCGATCGTAACTTTATGCAAGCACTCAATCTCAGCAAGGCTATAGGTAGCTTTGTACTTTATAAGTCGTCAGGATTATGAGAAGATGACAGGAGAAAGATTTTGGGGACTTTAGCTGATGGCGAAACATTCATTCATGTGTAGAAATTCTATCTTTAGATATCACCCCTTACGTATCAATGGCAAAGACTGAAAATCGCTAAATTTCACATGACTTATACTCGCGTCATTTATCAAAATGTTCATACAATGGTGGGGGCGCTGTTTTAAACATGGTTGTCAACGATATAAATGAAGTCGGTTTTGGACAAGTCTGTATGAGACTATATTCTGGTATCCAACCAAGACAAAAGCAATCCAACAATTTTTGTAGTAAAAGTGCAAAAAGCAGTAACAGAAGAGATGGAGCGTCAACAAGTCGGTGGTTATACGGCAACTTCTGATAAAGCAGTAGTAGGAGCAAAATCAAAACAGATGACGGGAACCCGTGCTGCTTTATTGGCCTGTCTGCGGTGTTTTCTTGTTGGGCAGGTTCATGGTATTTACTATAAGTAGATTTCAGAGGGAAATATAAGATCGCGATGGATTCTTCATCTTACAAAAGGTTGGCTCCTTGATGAGAAACAAACCAAACACACTATTCGCAAGCAGATAGTGACAGTGTCTACTCTGATCTCTTTGCTTTCGTCATATATGCACATGCTCATATGCTAAGTTTAACTCGTAGCGCTCTTAGGTGTGACCACAATACGCTCCTATTAATTCAGACAACGATCATCACCTGTATGTCGTCTTTTTATTAGCTTATATTTTAGTATTCTTATTAATCCTACGTAGCGCATCGAAAGATTGTACACACTATCAATTATCCCTGACCCTGGCTGGTCAGGGCTTTTTATGTCTCAGATTTTTACCTCTTGTCTCCCTCATTTTCACCGCTTGTCCGCAAAGCTGAGATTTTCAGACTTGCATATCATAGTCTCATAGAAGTTAAGGATAGAGAGAAAGATCATGTTAGTAGAAACGAAAATCTTAGCAAGGTTTATGGCGACAGGCAGGCAGCCAGCGGTCTCGATATTCAGATTTGCAAAGAGCAGCAGTATACAGCTATTCTAGGCCCTAATGGCGCAGTGGTAACCGACAAATCATCCAGATGTTGATCGTGACTTCTTTGCCGCCGACGTCGGGGCAGATTTGTTATGCTGAAAAGCCTAGGCTGGTGTGGTTTTCCCAAAACAGTGCATTGGACGCCCGGTCGACAGTTTTAGAAGTCGAAAATCTGACCACTGGGGAGCTAAGCAGCACAAGGAGATACGCAGGCAGAATCGAGCACTTGGTTTCAGCCAATACGACAGCCTTTTGTCAAGCAAACCCGTATGGGACACTTTCTGGAGGACAGTACGGTGGACATTACGTTGAGCCCTGCCACAGTCTGATCTACTAGATGAGCCAACAACAGGCTTTCTGGATATTCAGACCTCGAGAGTATCTGGAAACCGCTCAAAGACTTGGCAAAAGAGAAGGAAAACATGACCGTAGTTCTGACTACCCACTCATCTCAATGAAGCCGGACGACGCGGATAAGATTTATATCGTAGACCATGGTCAAGTTATCGCTCAAGATTCACACTGCATAGCGAGCGCTATGCCCGCAATGCTTTACGAATTCTGTCCAAGATTCAGAGGACTTGAAGGTCGCTTTGCCGACGGGGCTGTGAATGGAGCAAGGAAAATGAGTTTTTTCTTTTTATCCAGAGACGACCAGTAGCGGCTGCTTGTTGAGCCAGATTGGTTCTATATTGGAACAATTTTAAATTCCAAACTAGGACGAAGGATGACGCCTCGGCGACTCTGACAGGAAGAGAGGTACGTTAATATGTTAGCTGATAAAACGTACTTTACTTTATTTCCGCAACTGCAATCTTTTATCTCTTGCTTCATTATTTTGTTTTATATCTGGTCTTTCTAAAGGACAACATGAAAGGCTCTTTTGGTCAGAAAGTAGCCATGCTAAAGAGCTACTCTGACTTCTGGTTGATTATTAAGGAACACTAGTTGTCACTGCTTGACAATCAGCCTTAGCAGCCTTTTTCACAAACAAACTGAAGACCAAGAAAAGAAAGGTGACTGCTGATCTCTTTATCACAGATTTAGGGACCGGGCTTACAATTTAGCTACTTAATCAGTGCGCTCGGTGATTGGCTTCTATCTTGCTGCAAGTCTTCATGTTTGCTGTCATGTCACTTCACTTTATCCTAGCGGACAAGATTTCTGGAGTGGGCGTTGCTTCCTCAGCTGGTCTGCTGCCTCATGCTACTTACTAGCTTGCTAGCTGTGCTCCTCAATGCGCTAGTTGTTCCATATTTCCAAATCGGTGAATTCCTTGGGTAACAATATTCAACGGTCATATCGTGCACTCTGCCTTTCTAGTAGAACCTATATTCCGATTGGGACTCTGCCCAGCCTTGCTCAAAACAAATCTCATGAAACTGACTCCTCAACCCACATAGCCTCCTCTTCAGACAGGTCCTGATGAAGGAGTTCTCTGACTGCAGTGTGGGGCCAGAGTCAGCTCCAGCAAGACCTTTGAGAAGCTCCCGCAGGTATCCGTGGTCGAATGGCAAAGCTCTTGACAAGCCAAGAAACATACTATATAGTTGGAGAAAATTACATGGCATAGCAACTCTGTTTCTTTGGCTAGTCCACACGTCGCTGACCTGACGGACGAGTCATAGTAAGAGCAGGAGGCTTTAGGCTTTGCAGACAAGATTTGAAGAAGATGCTCAGATTTCCTCCCCAAGACCCACTGGTGGTCGGGAGAGCTGACTCAGCTGTCTCATGAGGCCAAGACCGATCCCAGACTATCTGAACACTACCAGGCTGGTCCAAGTGGCGTCGCTCATTAAGTCGGATGACAGCTGGTCATGCTTTAAGACGTGAAGACCTTATCCTGGGCCGAGGCTAACCTCCAGACAACCTCAGGACGTGCAGTACCGAGGGCATTTACACAACGACAGGAAACACTGACTCGCTTTCAAAACTCGCCCCTCAATAGTCGCGATACTCATTCAGGTGTCGTGTCATGCAGCTATTAACACTGACCATCTGGAATCCTCTGTCAGATAGCCAAGCAATATGACCGCGCTGACCAATCCGACATCAAAACTGATGTTAGTCGCCGCTTATGTCAAGCCTGCCATGGACTATTTGGGAATTTAGAGAGAAAAATCACGACTCTTTTATTTCTATCGATAGCAGGACGGTCTGAGAGCGCTAGTACTTCGTGCAGGCCTGTTCTCAGGAAAAACATTTTTGTTGGACTCCTCACTCTATTCTCAGTGTCCTCCTTGTAAGCGCCTTTGATTGGTGTTATATCCTTGATGCGACAGATCGCTTTCCATTTCCTTTCCTGCTTTTTACGCCACTTTGTAGTGACAGCGACCATCGTTTGTCTGGCTATGTTCTGCAATGGCTGGGGAAATGCTGATTTTCGGTCCTCTATTAAAATTAATTTGATTTACCTTGGTTTGGTTTCTTGTCTCCGTCAGATTTAATGATCAAAACCAAGAAAATCAACGAGGCCTTGAAAATCGTAGAAAAACACTAATGTAAACCAAGACGCAAGCAAGTTTTATCGAGAACTTGTTTGTTTTATTTAACAAAAGGACCTATTATCTCAAACTGCTGTCTTCCTTTTCAAAGAATGATTTTACTTTTTCTGGACAAAGATTTTAAAAGTGTTAAAGCAAAATGAATAGACAGTTAAATTCATTCATAGAAAGGGTCATGGACAAAAAGTTGAATTATTAGAGTTTGAGGCAAGGGCAGGGTTTTTGCCGAGAAAGGCTATAATAAAACTAATATTTCAGATATTGCCAAGCTGTGCCTGCTGTGTTGGCTTCTTTTATAAGTATTATGAGTCCAAGGAAGAGATAGAAAAGCCCTGAGATTGGCACAGTCTCAGAGGCTTGTTTAGAAACAGAGGCTAGATTCTGTTTAATGTGAGGGGTGATAGTATAGGGTAGTCGCGTAGAACGGAGTATAATGTCTGATTTTCCAATGTTTCGAATAGGCATCTGATATCTATTAGATCGGACAACTACTAAAGTAGAATTTCTATTTGCAAACAAAGCCACGATACATAGTAAACATACGGTGATAGACCTGAATAACTTGCTTTGAGGTCAATAGCGTCAAAGCCACGATAATATGTAATTAAATGATCTTTATAAATAAACAATCTTCAGCTCATCATCGTGGAAAGAAGCTTTGGTCTATTAGGATATTGAGATTGTCTTTGGCTTTGATAAGTCTGACATATCTCGTTGTAGTTTCAACATGTTTTTCTTACGATTAATCCTGTTCCAATAAAGAAAATGAAAAGACCGACCAAAAAGTGTGTAGATAGCTTATAGTTTTCAGCCTAAGCCTCGAAATTGAGATATAAGAGTTTAGGACGATTGAAGCAGTAACATCTCGACTTCATTTCAGACTATGCATCAAGCTGGAATAGTTTTCGATATAGATTTGGTCCTCTCTATGAGCATTGGCTTCAATATATAGACCAACAATTCGTGCAGGTTTCTTTTCTAACTCACCATTTTGAGATTTTTGACAAGCTCAGCAATTTGTCTGTCTTTTGGCCTGCACACCAACAAATTTGTTCTGATACTGAACCACCAGACCTCTGTGTATTCTTTTATATTCAAAATAGGTTCAGGAGAAAATGAATAAACCTCAGTAGACAGCATCATCAGAAATTTTTCCTGACTTTGATCAGTATAGGGTGTTTTGGGATTGGTTTTCTGGTATTGAATAAAGCCCATAACTCCAGCAATTACAAAAATATAAGTGATAAATAAAAGAGCGGTCATCCCTGCTGTTTCTTAAGCATTACTAAACCTCCAATAAAATTCGAGATAATAATTTGATATTCAAAGAATATCTGAGACTGTAGTATAGCAAAATACTTGACTTTTGTAAAACAAGTGTTAAAATATGAATGAATATAAAATGCAATTCATTCACGAAAAGAGGTATGAAATGGATATAGAGCTCCCTGTCGCGCATTAGAGAAGTCTTTGTAAAAAGGCTATAAGGCGACTGAATTTCTGATATTGCTGAGAAGCCAGATGGCTGTTTCGGATCTTTACAAGTATTATGAGTCTGAGGAAGCTATCTTCTTGGAGGTTTATATTGCTGAAAATAGCCGCATACGTGAGGAAACCACGCGACGTGTGGACTGGCAGGGACGAGGCCGAGGCAATCGTTGAACAGCTTTTTGCGGTCACTTTGAGTTGATTTCGCCCAATAAAAATTCTGGCTGAGTGGAACAACCCGGGTATTTCTCAGATTCTGCACGATTACTATAATCAGGATGCCGGCCGAACGTCCAATGCCTTTCATCAGTTTTCTGATTCAGACCTTCAGCCAGCGCTTGCAGGAAGAGGTTTTTCGAAGGAGAAAATATTGAGATCATGAAGGTTTATGACTTGATTTTACATACATGACATGTCACCAGAACAGGAATTTTCAGGCTACTTCGATAGTCTTGAGACTTTAGTGAAATATTTTGTTATGAATTTTTCCAAAATAGAGGAAATTCGCTTTTACTTAGAAGCAAAACATGAATGAATTTTTAAATTGATTCATTCACAAACAAAAAGGAGGTGATGTCTTATGCTAGTACGAATAGAATGGGAAGAAACGTGATTTGGATAAGTATAAAAGTGAATTATAGAAAGTTTTTGAATGAATATTAATAATCGTTCATTCAAAGACAGAAAGATGAGGAAAAGAATGGATAAGCAAGGAGGATTTGCCATGAGCGGATTGGCTATTTTGGGTATCTGTCTGGTGCTGATTGGTCTTTTGACCATTGGCTACGGTGGTGTGATCGTTGGTTTTAGTTTGAGTGTGGATTTTCAGTCATTTTTAGTCGGAGGTCTCATTGTTGTCCTAATCGGAATGACTTTTGATTCCAGGCTTGCCGGCAGTTACTAAGCTGACGGCACTAGCTTTGACAACTTTGGCATTGCTGATGTACATTCACATGATGCCAGATTTGGAGTTCATGCTTATGCTCATCTCAGATGTTGTGGTTTTAGGCTTTGCGCCTTGGTTTACTATCCTTTTTAAGAAAGTAGATGATAAAGATGATTGTAGTTTATGCGATTCAAATACTGCATTGGTAAAACGATTTGCAGAATCACTGGGCTATCCGACCAGATCATCAAGGAGAAACTGGAAGAGCCCTGCATTCCTCATTGCTCGAAAATGCTGGGTTGGTAAAATTCCTTGGTCTACCAAAACGCTTTATCAGAAACATCCTAGTTTGATTAAAGGTTTTGTTAACAATGGTGACTCTGTCAAACACTGGACCTTCTGCGGGGCGACTGCCTTGATTATTGAAAATAGGATCCAGCATGTCTGCGATATTGACCAAGGCGGTAGTCCAGAAGACGTCAAGACTGTTCAGGCATTTTTGGCGGAGTGCTAGTCTCATCAAGCTTTTGAGCATAAATGGAGGATTCGTATGTCTAGGTTCAAGAGAAAATTGGGAGCTTGTTTTGGCTCTGAGTTTCTTTTCTTTATCCTAACCCCTACTGGCATTGAAAAAGAGACAGATAAATCAGCTAAGAAGGAGGAAACGATCTACACAGAAAAAGGTGGAGTGGATAAGGTAGATGCTACATCCAAGTGTGTCACTGAGGATTTGATTTTACAAAAATCAAACATTTGAGTTTGAATGCTTTTTATTTAAGCTCTCATTTTTAGTAAAATATAATTGCTTTGCAAGTAGAAAACAAGGGAAATAGCTAGATGTATTAAGTTTTGTTTATCTTGGAATTTTTCGAACAAAAATTATGCTTGCAATTTCTAGCCATTTTTCAAATAGTATGATAAAATGTGAACGTAATGTATCTAAAAAGTTCGTCAAAAAAGCGAATACTGACAAGATGGGGAAGATCGGTTAGCATACAATTACATTGTACATGCTTACAACTGAAATATTATGAGAAAGGAAGATTGCATGAACAAAAAGATTAGATCTTGGCTTCATGTCCTTATCCTTTGTTTGGGAGTAATCCTTCCATCATTGACTCTCTTACACAAGTGCAAGCTGACTGAGGTGGAATGATGTTATCACTGAGATGAGTTTTGAAAGAACTCTTCTGGTGAGGATTTAACGCAGGATAGACATTTGGCAAGATTTTTGAGGGTTTAGCAAAGTTTGATTGCGATAAACCAAGTTCTGGAGGGGATACGACGACCATCAGTTTACCAGCTCAGTATACTTTTGCGAATTCCTCTGCTATTGAACTTAAAGACGAATCGGATAATGTTGTTGCCAATGGATACTTGGATTCGACGAATAAAACGATTACCTTGACATATACTAATTATGTTGAGCAAAAGTCTGGCGTCCGTGGAGAATTTTTCTTCTCACGCTCGTGTTGACCACAGTGTGGTTGACCAAGAAGGAGATATCGATGCTCCATTTTACTGCTGGGAGGTCGTCCTATTGTTCCCGGAGTACTGTTCATTATAATGGACCGCCTAAACGATACGACTCTAAAATTGAAAAGAGTTCCTATCAGTTTGACGGTGACGGTAAGAATGAAATTCGTTACAATATTGCCATCAACGAATATGTCCAACTTTAGCTTAATGTGACGGTAACAGATAGATTTCTTCTCTAACTTTAGCTTGTTGTGGATTCTATCCGTGTATACAAGGTTGGTTGGATATGGAATAACGAGACTGGGGTTTGGTCGTCGAAGATGCGACAGATAGTTTCAAGTCAAAAATCGTTCCAAATGCTACTGGAGATGGCTTCTCGCTTAATCTAGGAAACATGAATGGAATTGGTTACCTGTTAGAGTATAAAGTCACAGGCTAACTATGAGTCTAGTGGATGGAGAAAAGGTTACTAACCGATCAGAAATCAACTACAATGGAAATCTTAGCGATCAATCAACGAGTGTTCATGCCCTATCAGATTGCTGGTGGTGTAGCTGAAGGATATGTTTTCTCATTAACATCCATAAAAGTAGACAAACTAGACAATGGCCCTCTTCAAGAGCAGTCTTTTGAGTGGTTCATGACCGAACAGGAGTAGTTGTTGGAACTTTAACAACTGACTCACAAGGTAATGCTAGTGTCGGTGAGTTGCTACGAGATGATTATACAATCCGTGAAGTGAATCCTCCTACCGGATACGATAGATTGACAAGCGAAATCAGATTGGTTCCAAGATTTTGGTTCTGATAAATCGGTAACGCGTGAAATCGTCAATACGAAGACACCAACCGAAAAGGATGTCACGCTAGAGGTGAATCCCAAATGGAAAAGAAAAGTCCCAGGGCGAACTGAAAATCTATAGTGGAGATGCAGTCAATCTTGAAGGCACCTGTTCAGCAGACTGGGACCATCTGTGTTGACTCTTCTAGTAAAGCGATTAAGCTATTGGCACTCAGGTACCTACACTCTAAGAGAGTTCGATGTCTGAGGGATATCAAACTGGTAGGAGATATTGCTACAGTTAATGCTGACGGTTCTATCACTATTGAGAATAAGGGAGCTGATGACACTGTAGTGTGTCTCCACAATTAATCCTGGGCATCGACTGTGGTGCCAGCACTGAAAGGAATCGGCAGTCCAGTCTGCAGCTTAGTACCCCTCTTCAGATGACTATGTCACTATAGATTTTTCGATTCCTTCCTAGTTTCTTCCCATTGGATATCTGCAACTAATGAGTGACTGTCACTGGGACCAGGCAACTCATGGTGATACTTGCGTTCCTGTTGTCGGGGCAAAATGTTGTGAACCAATCTTGTTCTTTATTCATCTGTCATATCGACGGGGCGCTGCGGTTATAATCATCTTTCGTGACGGTCACCGACGCCAGCGACCCGCGATCGTTGTTAGAAGTTCAGCAACCTCCTGTTCGGTCTGGTTCACTCAAGAACTACTGTGAAGGTTGTCTGAGGGCCTCGTCTGCTATGGATGGTGTGGAGAAAACATATCCTTCGGCCACCGCCGCAATGAACAGCACTGGTTTGCTCGTTGATGACTCATGAATTTCCATTGTGATTGATTTCTGATCGATTGGCTGTTCTTTTCTCCGTCGTCATCGGTTGGCAAACCCGCCTCTGACGGGCGGTCCGTTCATGTTCTAGATAACGGAAGCCATCTCAGTGGCGACTGAACGGGCCTGGTAACTCTGTCATCTTCTGTGAACTGTCTCCGTGTTACCAACCAACTGTGCCCGGATGAAATCCGCTGACAAACTGAAGTTGGAGAGAATCTTGTCTGTGCTGTCGCATTGTGAGGATGGACATGGGTTGATGACGATATGACAGTTTCGTTGGAGTCGCCGTCGGGGCGGGTCGTTAATTGCCACTCTTGACAAAGGACGATAGTGAACGTTGATATCTGTTGATCGACCACGCGTGGTCGGCGCAGGAAAGATTCTTCGTCGGGGTGACTCGTTTTATTCAGGCGTCCGTTGACGGCGCATTGTCGGGACTAATCTTTGGAAGTTCGATGACGGAGGGTGCTGAGCTGGGTGGTCGTCATGTCCTCCGTGAACGTTGTCACGGTACGCGTGAGCAGTCTTTGTGATGTTGCGTTAAATCTGCCGGAAAGGTTCTTCGAGCTTCTCGTGTCGTTCCGCTCGGCTGCGCTGTGGAAGAGTCGACGGAAGGTTACTCTGAAACAAGGATAGGTTTTAATGAGCCAGATCTGTCTTTCGTTCGTGCAATCTTGCTCATAATATTCGGTTGTAAGTAATGATATGATTGTCTTCTGATATTTCCCATTCGCTTTTTTAAAACGAACGCCTTGTTTCTTGCGAAAACGATATATTTTACTGAAAATGAGGAAGCAAATAAGCATTCAACTCAAATGTTTGATTTTTTAATCAGTAAACACGCACTGATAGCAATCTCACCTTTTCTGTGTCAATTCCTCCCAACTGGGACTGTCAATCTCTTTTCGAGGTTGAGATGAAATCAGCTCCCATTTTGAACCTGGTATACAGATATCCTCATTTATGCCAGGCAAATGAGGACAACGCTCGCCAGCCTCACCTGTTGTTGATCTTCTGGACTACCGCCTTGGTGTGTCACTGGATCTGTATTTTTCGGCCAATCAGGCAGTCACTTGGAAACTCGACCGTGTTGCTGGTCGCCGATGGCAAACGCTGTCGGAAACTGGGATGTTTCTTGATAAAGCGGACTGATGAACAGCTGTTGGCATTTCGTGAGCCGGGGCTCTTTCAATTTCACGATGATGCTGGTCGGTGTTGGAAACCGTGCAGATGTTGCCAACTGCACGTGTTTAGTCATGAGCAAATGTTTATCTGCTAACGAAAGGGATGATGAGCTTTCAGTGGGCTCTGACGTCTGAGGTATGTGAACTCCAGGTCTGGCGTCGTGACGGAGTGACTGCATCGACGATAGCAAAAGTGTCCGAAAACAGCGTCGGCAACGGCTGCCGACGGCGGAATGGCTGCTCGGTGGGGACAACGGACACTCCGACTAGTGATCGCTCAGGCTAAAGCGATCCTCGGTCAGACCGATCGCCAGACGAACACCCAAAGCCAGCCCGTGAATCTCTTTAACTTATCGTTCTTTCTCGCTCTGTCTTTGATCGAACGATTGTTAACCTGTTGTTCGAAAACTCTGAAATAATTCGCTGCTGTCGATCGCGACTGTCGACCTCTAATTGCCGCAGACGTCACCTCGCTGCTGACAGAGATGAACGGTACAAAATTCGTTCATGTTTGCTACTGAAACGAGATTTCACTGTTGGAAAGGTTCATAACTGAGCTGTTTCACTAGTCTCGGATATCGGTATTACAATTCTGAATTGTGTTTGTTAAATCGGGAGATGTGCGTGACTACTCGCTGAAAACCCTGTTCCTGACGCTACAGTGGGGCGAGGCTGGAGACGCAATGGTGCGAGATCTGTTGGGATTTCCCGCTCGGCCGAGGCACGGGCGGGAGCTCAACTCGAAAATGAACAACTGTTCGGCGCATTGCGGGCTCGTACGTCCGTCATGGTTTCGCGTATCGCTATTTTCGGCAATATGAAACCTCTCCGGAGATGCTCGCCCGAACTCGTACTGACCAAAGATCCGACGGCCATCTGTTTCTTAACTGTGTCGAAATTCCGGCGCTGCGCTTCTTTTCAAAACTTCTGCAACCGCAACCGAGAGCTGTCCGTTTTCTGTCTTTCTTCTAAACAGATGAACCGTTGCGTCATATTTTTGTTTGCTTGTTTACAAAAGTCGAAACATTTTGCTTGCTGATCTGAATAATTCTTTGGATATCAATTGTCGGGCACAGGGTTGTGTGGCAGGCGAAACAGGGATGACCGCTTCTGTTCGCTGGCTGTTTTTTGACGTTGCACAGACGCCAGACGTTCGGCTGCCGAAGCCAATCTGAAAACTGCTACAACAAACGGTGAGAAATTTCCGATGATACCATCCGCGGGTTGTTACATTCTCCTGAACTGTTTTGAATATGGTACGAAGGTCTCGTGTCGGGGCTGGAGGCTGAACGGTGTGCGGGCAGACGGCTGAGGCTGCTGAGCTTCGAAATGGTGAGTTGAAAGAACGCCGCGAGTGTTGGTCTGTATATTGACCAATGTCGCGAACCCGTCTATGTCGAGCTTCGATACCGCGATGCGCGAATGCGAAGTCGGTGTCGCCACAAGTATATCTCATTTCGGGCAACTGAAAACTGAATGTTCTTACGCGCTGTCGGTCGATAACTGTTTTGTTGAACGAGACGTCAAAATGTTGGCTTCAACCTTATCGAAAGCCGAACAATCTAAGGAGTGACTGCTTTCACGATGACGAAGACCGTACGTTTATGGTGTTTGATTACTGTTGTCGTGACTCGAAGCCGTGACCTCGGCGGGTCTGCCGTGTGTTGCAGCAACAATCGATGACTGCTTCAAATGAAGTGCTGATGATTGTCCCGTCTGTGGAAAAGCGTCGAGATGCTATTGAAATGATGGAAATCGGCACGGACGTGCTCGTTCGCGGCTGTTCTGCTGCTCTTGTCGCCTCACGATAAACGGGGATCTGTCGTTTCTGAGCGCAAGGCCTCGGACGGCCTTCGTTCGCTCGGCGGACTCGCCAATGCTGTGAAGGCCGGCGGCTGCAGACCAGCTCTGATTGGACGTTATAGGCGCACTCGGCAGCTAACGCGCTCGACAACAATTCGGCACGTCCGTGACCCGCACTATTTTGTGGACTGACTTTAATACTGTTCAGGCCAGCATAACGCACGAAATCTTTGTCCGGAAAAGCGAAATCGACTAACTGAACATTTTGATTTAATGAATCGCTGTTAATCAAAAACAAACAGTTCTCGAGATGGCTTTTGGCGCGTCTTCAATTTGGTGGGCGCAGTTTTGAACTCGTTGACCACTGTTGGTTTTGATCATTAAATGGTGAGAACCAGAGGGTAAATCAGGTGTTACAGATGACCATTTCCCGTGCCTGAGGTATGTGGAACAGGCGACGGTCGCTGGTCGCGAAATGGCATGGGAAAGTGAAGCAGTCTGTGCGTCGAGGCTGTAACTGCTGTAATCAGGCGCTGACTGGGGTTGCGGAAACAGAGCTGGGGCTCGGCAAATGTTTTCTGAGGCCTGCGGCTGGAAACAGCCTGGTTCTCGGCTGTCACCCATACCGACAGAGGCTGGTCATGGGCCCTGCTCTAATTCCCAGGTAATCCGTGACAACCTCGGTTTAACTGATTGTCGGCAACGTCATATTGTTCAGATGGTCGGCATTGTTTGCGTGATGCGGCTGACCAGACGTTTAACGGTCGTATTGCGCAAC